>Ga0307372_10007451_pt1 | contig 15670 bp, 19 predicted proteins | sample OX1MG_FD_202533 | JGI IMG/M metagenome (GOLD analysis project Ga0307372, IMG submission 202533) | Soil microbial communities from Risofladan, Vaasa, Finland - OX-1 | ecosystem: Environmental > Terrestrial > Soil > Coastal area > Acid sulfate soil | place: Finland: Risofladan, Vaasa | collected... | reverse complement strand
CAAAGGCCGGCAGATCCTCGCCCACGGCGAAGAGCGAGGTGACCCCGAATCGGATCTCGTCGGGCTCCAGCTCTGCAGGATGCTGGATGGCAGCCTCAATGGTCTCGACCAGCCGGGCCACGGCGACCTTGGCCTCAGCTCCAAGTGAAGGCGACTTGATCGCCAGGTCCGCCATGTATCGCTCCAAGCTAGTCCGGATCAGCTCGGGGTACTGTTGGGGCCGGGAGCCGGAGCTCAGGTTCATCGAGTCCATATCATCGCCATAGTCGCCGCGGGGCCGGCTTGGCTACGGCTTCCGCGAGATGACGCCGCGGATGTGCGTGAACGTGAACTGGTCAGCCACCTCCCCGATGCGCTTGGAGTAGGCGGCATGGCCGACTTCCTTAAGACCGCCGAGGACCACAGGCTTCGATGATGCGCCTCCGCAATCGCGGATCGAGCGCTAAAACATCCCGATTGGTCGATCGAGCCTATGGCTCCATCGGAAGAGTCCTAAGGATCTCGCCGATTCGATTGTTCAGAGTCTGGAACACAGTTCCTAATCGAATCTTCGCAGCGCTCGCCGGCGGCTTCTTGTTCGGTGGGTCGGCAATCGCGTTAGCTGCATCGACTAATTCGCGCACACCGTCTCGGACCGCATCGTCATCGACACGCTGAGCCAGCACCTGAATCCGGCGCTGCGAAATGTTGATCTCCTCTGATAATCCTTCGGGCAATTGGCTTACTAGGAACCGATCCGTCGGCTCACCGGCGGCCTTCCACGCCATCTCGTCGGCGTGACCGGCCTTCCCGTTCAGCCTGAGATATGCAGAAACCTGTTCCTGAAGCTCGATGAGGGTATCGCGCTGAAAAGCACGGTGTTCATCACCCAGTCTTTGATGACGCTCTTGCCCCCGCGCCGCTCGCTCTGCCTCTCTGTCCTCTCTACGTTCTAGAGCCGCATGTTGTCGATCAGCTCTGGCAGTCCGTGACTGCAGATACGCAACCGCAAGTGTCACCAACGCTCCGATAACCAATGTCGCAACCGGAACCCACAATGGGACGGAAGTGTCGATTGAAGGTTGGACCGAGGCGGCCGCGAGCAAACTTGCAAGGGCGGGCGTAAGCATCGCGTGCGAGCGTACACAATCGCCCGGCCCCCTCTAGAGCCGAGCTTCGACGCGGCGGCTGCCCTCTCGTAGCGACCCTGTGGGTAGATGGGAGGGCGTTGACATCGGTCTCGGACAGGGTCTAGATAGACCAGGTGGACTGGGGCAAGCTCACGCAAGTCATCCTCAATGTGGTTCAGGCCCTTGCGCTCGTGGTCGGGGGTCTCTTCGTCTACTTCAAGTTCATCAGGAGCCGAACGTTTGCCCGAAGAGCGGCGCTTGACGTGGACGCTTCGTTGGTACAAGTCGACGACAAACTGGTGCTTAGAGTGGAGGTGGTTCTTAGAAACCTCGGCCTCGCGAAGATCCCACTCCGGGCTCATCGTCAAGTGGTAACCCTCTGGGCAACTACAACCGCTGGCTTTTCTCCGGGAGCAAACCTCTTTTGGGACGAATGGATGGTCAGCGAAGTCTTCAAGACTGACGAATATGTGGAGTCGCAAGAGAAGATCAAGGACGTTGCCCTGTTGCCGGTTGCGACCGAGGGTGGGCCCTGGTTGGCATTCCGCATCCGGGCGGAGGCTTGGGCGGAGCCTCGCTGGAAACGGTTTGGTGGCATGAGATGGGTCACGCACACTGTCGTTCCAGCCCAGCTCAACAAGGCTGCTCCGGCTGCGGAGTGATTTGACAACGAAGGAGTAAGGAAATGCCGGACCGTGGAGAGCAACGCAGTGGACGCTGGAATGACGACGAAGACAAGGAGCTGGCGCGTCGACTCAATGAACAAGCCGAGAAAGATCGACTCGCGCGCGAAGCCCTCGAAAAGAAAGAGCAGAAGGAGAACCCGTGATGCCCAATGAAGACCCTGACACTTATGGAGAACAGTGGAACAAGAAGGAAGATGAGGAGAAGGCTCGCCAACTGAAAGAGCAAGCAGAGAAAGACCGACTCGCTCGCGAAGCTCACAAACCGAAAGAGGAAGGCGAGTACTAAGCCCTCCGCGCCGGCGGGCGCGAAATATGGCCAGTACATCCACGATCACATCCTTGCGCTCAGCCGGTCGCGCATGCCAGTGGCGCAGGGAGCTCCGACAAGCCCCGGCTCGCGTGGCGGGTTGGCGCAGTCGACCCCAAAAGCCCTGCCTCCGCGCTAACCATGCGAAGCTAAGGCGGCATGGAACGCTCTTATGCAACGGACAACGCGCGCGAGCTCGAACGCCTCAGGGGCCTGGTTTCAAAGCTGAGCGACCAAGACCTCGCCTCGATGGTCAACGAATACTGGACCGTCGCCGGCGTGCTGGGACATATGGCATTCTGGGATGGCCGCGCGCTGTTCCTCGCTGGAAAGCTGCAGCGCGCCGGTCACTTGACGCCGTCCGATACCGAGCCGGAGGACGTGGACTGGATCAACGATTCCACCCGCCCGCTCATCCACGCCATCCCGCCGCGCCAGGCGGCCGAGGTCGCCCTGCGCATCGCCGAGGAGACAGACGAGCTCGTCGCGTCCCTGTCCCCCGAGCTCGTTGCGAAGATCGACGCCAACAGCCCACTGAATCCTGTTCGCGCGCACCATCGCGGTGAGCACCTGGACGAGATCGAAGCCGCCCTTGCCGGCAGGGACGCTACTCAACGACCGACCTGATCCGGATTGCCTCCTCGCGCGTGCCGCTAGACGCCTGGTATGAGGCGGTCTTCTTCGGTCAATCGCAAACGCACGTATTCCTGGACATGCGATGGAACATCGTTGTCCGCGACGATGATCTGTAGCGGCGTCCCGCTCTGATCCAACTCAACCAGATAGTCATATACGCCTCGGACACGCTCGAAGTCCTCACCCTCGTGGCCAAGATTCGAAGTTAATCCATCGATTATCAGAATGCCGGGGAGAGGAAGGCCGAGTTCGAGTGCAGTTAGATGGTGAGCGAGAGCGTGAGCGACATTGACCAAGACCTGCAAACCTTGCGAACTAAGTTCGTCGTAGCGCCGACCATCGACGACGGGCAGCAAAGTCTGCCGATCGATGCGTGCGGTTGGAGGATCCGCAAATCTCGGAGCGTGAAATCTCTCAAGAATCTCCTCGAACCGCGATTCAAGGACGCGAATCCTGCGTTCGTAGTCGCCTACTCGGCTCTTCTCCTGGTCGAGGCGAGCCTGAAGAGCTGTGCGTTGCTGTTCGAGGTCGGCCAGCCGGAGTGAGGCGTCGTCGAGGCGTTTGAACAATCCAATGTAATTGCGCAGATATGTTCGTCGCGCTCCAAGCTCTGCGCGCCTCGCGGCTCGTACCGCGATGTCCTCGGCGGCATCTGAAACAAAATCTGCAGTTGCGTTATCGAGTCCCGATCCTGCATGGCCCCGACGCTCGCGAAGTTCAACAGCCCGGCGTAGCGTTGTCTCGAGTCTGGATCGATGCAGATCAATGAGCTCAGCCGTCTCATCAACCTGAGTGCCCAGCCTCTCCTGCTCACTAACCAGGTCCTGCCTCGTGAAGTCGACACGAGGTTCTTGAAGGCATAACAGGCAGTGCGTGTCGTCGCCACGCTTCGAGCTCACCGGAGCACCGCACCTAGGGCAAACTTGGAATTCGAAGTCGATTAGGCGCTCACCAGCCACGATGCTTCTGGTCAAGCGGCCGACCTGAGTCCGGAGTTGAGCACTCAACTCGACAAGCTGCCCGATCGTCCTCTCCTCTTGCAACGTCACAGCGTCAACGTCCGCTATCGCCGTATCCAATGCGAGAACCTCCGCTCGAAGCGCCTGCGCTTCTGGTGTCGATGGGGTCCTAGCGGCGCCCGTCAGCCCTTCGGCTGCGATCTGTTTCAACGATCTCTCAACATCGACGAGTTCGGCAGCGATCTGGGCGCGGTTCTCCCAGCGAGTCTCTGCAAGGAATTCTTGAACGGATTCCAGTTGACCCTCCAACCGATGAATGCGACTGGCCACTTTGCGCAAGTCTTCTTGAAGCCGCGCGGTCTCGATGTCATAGATGCCGTATAGGATCTGAAACACGTACCGCCGCTTGATGTTCTTGTAGGGATCGCGATGACCAAAAATTGAACCGTCGATCTCATCCTGAGCCAGGTTGCAGTAAAGGAAGTAATCGTTGATGGTTACAGGTGTTGGCTCGCTTTCGGGGCGAGTGGGGGCTGACGGTACTCGGAGGTAAGGCAGTCCTAGACGATTCAGCAGCCACTGGCCGTATGTCTCGTCTGCGGTGGCGTCTGGCTGCGCCGCGGGCAGCCTCAACGCGTGGGAGTCGCCGGCTATCTCAACTTTGGCGGTTGGGCTCGTTGAAAACGGTCGCACTATTGCGAACGTCGATTCGTCGATAAGGATCTCCGCCCCAATAGCGCTAACGTGCGTGGAAACTTCGCGCGGGAAATCTGTTAGTCCGCCGCCAAATACGGCTCGGCATAACCGGAGGAGAGTTGTCTTTCCACTCGTGATTGGGCCGGTGACGATACTCAAGCCGCTGGTGAAGGCCGTTGAGCGAGAGGTCCCGATCAAATGAAGTTCGCGGAGTACAACCCTCATAGCAATTCGCCCCACGAAGCGCTGACCACCTCTGGGAAGTTGGCGTAAATGAATCGCTTGAGGCTTTCGCCGGTGAGGTTGAAATGTGTGTGGAGCAATGCTGCTCTGCGGTCGGTCTCGCTCCAAGCAGGGTGGCTGGCAAGTTCCACGGCGAGCGCAGCTCCCTCATGACTCGCCTTGAAGCTAAGGCCCCTACCGGTAGGAATGACTTCAATTAGCCGGCGACCAATGAGGCTGCCCAGCAACGAGTAATAAGCTGGGTCCCAGGGTCCATACCGAAATCGAATCATTCGGCTCTCGATGTTTTCATCATCTGGATTGGAAGGGATGGGCGACGATTCGCCAGTCCGGATTTGATAAGCGCGATCAAAGAATCGCGGGTACCTCAGCAGAAAATCGAGTTTTGCTAACTTCGTCCTTCCATCGAGGCGACCTGTCCGCGCGCTAAATCGCGCAACCAAGAGGAGCAACCGAATCGCCCCGTCCGCTGAGGGCAGGAACAGATCCCGTTGAATCATCGGCCCCACCCAAACTCGCAGTGGTCGGAGATTTCGCATACTTCGCCGAGCAACGCGAACGGGTCAGCCTTGAAAATGCGGTTGGGGTCGATGACTGACGGATTCCCTGAAAGCGCCGCAAGCAGATCCTGCCACACGCGCGGCGCGGGATCGATTAAGGCCCGGTGTGATGCTGCGATCGGGTTAGCAATTCCACGAAGGCGCAGCCTCACGTCTTCAACGAGGGGATGCTCTTGTGAGAGGTCGGCATGGACGTATTCCGCAATGAGCCGGGTCGCATTGGCCCTGTATGTGAGGCCGTCCTCAACCATTTCCTCTGTCGCCCCCGCGGCAACCATCTTTTGCCTAAGACGCGACGAAGCTCGACTGACTGGCTGGCGCTTTAGGTGTGGCCGAGTTTCAACTTTCCGTACCGCCAGCTCTGACCAATGACTAAACGCCAAACCGCAAGGCAGCACGAAAGCAGCCCGAATCGCCGGATCTGCGTCGGTTGATACGACCAATCCGACTACGCCGCCGTGGCCCTCGTGCCAAATCGGACTGCCACTGTAACCACCTTCGACCCGGTAACCGACTGGGTTCGTATCCTCAATCTGAATCCAGCCGTTGATAAGGGGTCCGCGTAATACTGCTGCAGTCCAAACTCCAAGATCGTGATGTGCCGGGAAGCCAACCACGCGAATCGGTTCCGCCCAACAGTCGTCAACGGCGATGAGAGGCAGAGTGGGCAGGTTCAAATCGAGGTCAATAACTTCTAGTCCAGCCACATCAAGAGCCGTCGGATCGGTCCCACCTGCAGCAAGCATCGGACTCCACCTGACCACCCGTGCCCGAAATGTGCGGACCCGATCGGCAAATGGAAAGTCAACGAGTACGTAATCAGTCGGGGCGTCGATCACCGTTAACGGCAATCCCAGAGCCATCGCCACGACATGAGCGCAGGTAACAACGAGGTTAGGTGCCACAAGACATCCCGCTCCGACCGGCCCGCCAGGAGCACGGACCCGGGCTATCGCCCGCTCATCCACAGCTTTCTAGATCTACGAAGACGCTTTCCAGGTCAGGGTCACTGTGTAGTGAACATCTACGCCGGCCTTGGCCAGGACTGCGCCGGCTTCTGCGGTTACCTGAATGCCAAATTCAACAGTGAGTTCATCTGGCTTTCTACTCAGACCAGACATCACGTCAATGATCGCTTCCGCGGCGGGTTTGACTTTTTCAAGCGCCTGCTCCAGGGTTTCTTTACTCCTCTCGATGACATCCTCGACCCGCCCGGCTGGCGCCACCCCGTGCTTTGCGTCCTCGACCTGGACAAGCACGACGCCACCTGAAGTCACGGGGAACTCGACTAACCGCATTTCATGTTCGGCGAAAGCATCGGCCCCGATTGCCGCCGGCGTCAAGTGGCAGATCAAGTGCTGAGCTAGGAAAGCGCTTCGACGTCATCACACGCAATCACCCATTGACTGCTCAGGCGAGGGGCGAACCGTCTGGATGTTCCGGCACAAAGTCAGCGGAACCGGCGCCGCCGGTAGCTCAATGTAGCTGAGGTGGTTGGAGCTGCAAGTCGACGCAGTTCCGCCGTGGTTGCTTGACGTGTTGTCCCGAGCGCTCTGACGAAGACGCGACCACTGCATCGGTAGGGTTGTTCCTGCCGATCACCTGTCGGGACGATCACCTCCCAGATAGGCTTGCCCCTAACAACAACTCGCTGCAACGAGATGTCAACCGGTGCCGACAGGCGGCCATGGACGATGTTGCTAATCAGGTCTGCTGCCTTGGGCGGATCCCACCCTATTACTTCGGAGTTGTCAGCGACACCCACGAGGATGACCCCTCCGGCAGCATTGGCAAAGGCAGCCACCGTTCCCGCGAATGATTCTTTGGCGCTGTCGTCCTTCAACTCTTGCTTGTACTCAATCTGGACGCTCTCTCCCTCGGCGATCCAGCGCTCAGCCCTGAGTTCCGGCGATCCAGCAATCTCAACCTCCGCGGACGTTGCCTCTGACCAGCCGGTGCGATCAACCACTTCCTGGTCGCACCACAGGAGAGCCCAGAGCTCTGATGGGACGCCTCCCGTGTCGAGCTCGAGAAGGCCGCTTCGCGGGACAGCAACCGCCTGACGTTTCCAGGTTGACTCAGTCGGAGTGTCTCGCCATGTGACTTCCACTGAGGCCTTGCGGAGTCTGCGGCGTCCACCAATCACGGGCAACTCGACGACACCTTCATTTACGCGGGGCCGCCCAAAATGGCCTCGGAGATCCGGGAGCCGGATCAGGATTCCCGGGCTCAGGTTGGACTGGACCTCATTTGGAGGTGACCCATAAAGGATGTCGCCAAGCGCCGCTGACAGTGTCGCGTAGAAAGGTTGCCCCGCCTTAATCAGAGACTGAGCCCCCGATGGGTTTGCTCCGGTGACTTGAGGCAAGCTCCAGTTGCCGTAGTAGTGGGGCCACTCGGGCAGAGCCAGCGCGTAGCGAAACTCGACTTCTGCCGTCACCCACATCGGGTAGATGGTCGAGGTCGGCGGAGTGAACTCAAGCGCAGGAGTCTGAGCCGCAATACCTCTTCGGAGCCGTTGTGCCGCTGCAACCGGCGTCAGCTGTTCACGACCGATGAGAATGTCGCCGTAGTCGAGCAGCACGTAGTCAGCCGATCGTGCACTCGTGATGGCAAGGAGAAAGAGTTGGAGGTTTCCTTGACCACGCACGGCAGCCCAGGACCAAGCGATAGGGCCCGTGGCAGAGCCCACTCTCGTGATGGCTTGGCTCCATTCCTCTGCAGGCAGCGGGATAGTACCCACGACACGGGCGACCATAACCCGAGCGAGAGGCGGGCGGGGCGCTCGAAGGTGAGCCCACTGCCTTTGCAATCGCTCTGTTGACAGCGGCGGTGGCCGAAGAGCGCTACACGCACGAGCCATGGGTAGGAAACGCAGGCGACATAAGGAGGGCCACCGATGCACTGCGGCTCCTGAACCTCTCAGAGGAGGCGTTGGCGGATCCCTTCAACAGGTCCATGCCGAGGCTGAAGCTGCCGTCGACGCTAACTGGGCCGCGATCACAGCCGTCGCAGAGGCCCTCGCGGGAACTCTTACTAGGGAGCAGGCAACTCACATCGCGGAGGCGGCAGAGTCTGCCAACTGAGACGAGATGTTGCCATTCCTGTTGCCCCTGCGGACAGGGGCTCGGCGAACTGCTGCACATCTGATGCAGTGCCACAGTGGGCCTGTCATGTTCTGGGCTCGGGGGCTGTCCCTTGCCCGAGGTCATTGCCGGTAAGGCACGACTCAGGATTCGCGTGACATGTTGGTCAAGAGAAGCCTTATGAGAGACGGGGTAGCATCGCTGTTCGATGCTCCCTAACGACGCGCTCACGGCTGCGGTGATCGGCGGCTTGTTGACCGGAGCCGCTACATTGCTGGGCGCTCTACTCATCCGCTGGCTCGAGGTAGGCCGCGAGAACAGGAAGCTTAGCCGGCAGGTCGTCGGCGCGATCACCACCGTGCTGTCGGAGATGGCGGCTAACTCCGCGATCCTGAAGCGGCACATTGATGCGGGAAGCACGTATATCGGCGAGTTACCAGTCTCGACGCAGGCCTATCGGCGCGTAGAACTCACCCTAGCTGAGCAGCTCGATTTAAAGGCATCCGAGGCCATGTTCGTGGCCTACGCGCCGATCGAGGCCGGCGACCTGTTTCGGAAGCTCGAGCCAGCAACCGCCTCAGAGGCGATTGTCGTTCAGGAACACCCCGTCCTCTACCTCGACCTCAACCAGTGCGCTGAGTCAGTCAAGAAACTTGAGATCGCCGCAAGAGAGTTGCGCCGAGCTCGCGATCACATTGGCGGCAGGTCATGGCGCCGAGAGCTCGCGGCTCGACAGAGAGAAGCGAAGGCCGGAGGCTAGCGCCGGCGCCTCTCGCGGACCTTTTGCTCGACGCGCCGATTGACCGTCTCTGCCCAATACTCCATGTTCGTGCCGCAACTTTTGCCGCCCTACACCCTATCGCGCCAAGTTGCACGCGGCGCTGTCTCGCCGCTGAAGAGACCGCATCGGTTTCGAAAACCGCTGCATCCAAGTTCAAATCCAACCCTGTATAGCCAACAGAGCCACAAAGATCCAGTCCGGTTCAGAACGGTGGTGCCTCACGGTCCCGAACCGTGGCGGGGACGTGTCCTCAGGTGTCCGACAGACTCCCGTGTCGTCCTCGCGAATACGAAATCGACCAGCCTCGTGTCCTTTGGTGACCTGCAAGACCCTGCCGATTCCGGGAGATTGTGACCCGGCTGTGACCCGGCGGATCCCGATCAGCCCCCAAAACCGAGCACCGTCGTTTGTGTTGATCGTGCCGGCGCTCACGGGTGAGTTCCCCTCGATGTTCAACATCCGTTAGTCGGGAGGCTCGTTCACAAGAAACGAAGCCGACCCGTCCAGCCCTAATTGCTGGGATTCTGCGGCACGGGGTTCCGAGCCTCTTCTGTCAAATGACTCTCTCGAGCGGGTCCCGAGGTGCAAGCCGAACGAGTGGATCAAATGATCCGGGGAGCGAGGTCATTCCTTGCCGAGTTGGCGTAGGTTCGACTTCGCCAGCTCGATGATCTCATCGCCGTCTCCCGAGAGGATCGTCCTCGTGGTGTAGAGCGCGAAGCCCTTGGCCTGTTCAAGGGAGATCTTCGGTGGCAGTGCCAGCTCCTGACGTGCCACCTTGACGTCAACTAGCGCGGGACCGTCGTGGACGAACGCCGCCCTGAGTGCCGCTTCGAGCTCATCCGCCTTCTCAACCCTTGCTCCCAGGATGCCGACTGCTCGGGCGATTCCCGCGAAGTCCGGGTTATCGAGATCGGTCCCGTAATTGACGAATCCCGCTGCTTTCATCTCTAACTCGACGAACGCGAGCACCCCGTTGTTAAAAACGACCACCTTCACCGGGAGGTGCTGTTGGCGGAGTGTGATGAGCTCTCCGAGCAACATGGCGAGTCCGCCATCGCCAGACAGCACCACCACCTGACGCCCGGGTTGGCTCGCCTGTGCGCCGATTCCCTGCGGCAGCGCGTTGGCCATGGTCGCGTGGGTGAATGAGCCGAGCAGCCGGCGTTTTCCGTTCATTCGAAGGTAGCGGGCGGCCCAGATGGTTGGCGTACCAACATCGGGGATGAAGATCGCGTCATCGGCCGCAAGTCGGTCGATGGCTGCCGCGACGAACTGTGGGTGCAGCGGCGAACCCCCACCCCCTTCAGTGGCAAGGCGATCGAGACGAGCTCGCGCGCGGCGATAGTGTGCCGTCATCCGATCGAGGTGCTCCGAGTCGTTCTTCCCCGCCAGCAGCGGCAGCAGATTACCAATCGTGTCCTTCACCGTGCCGACGAGTGCGACTTCGACTGGCGATCAGTTCGCCTCGGATGTCGACCTGGATCACTGGGACCCCTTCTGGGTAGAACGCGCGGTACGGAAAGTCCGTCCCAAGCATCACCAGCGCGTCGCAATGCTCCATCGCCCGATAGCCCGAACTGAAGCCGATCAACCCGGTCATTCCGACGTCGTATGGGTTGTCGTATTCGACGAACTCCTTCCCCCGAAGCGCGTGGAGCACCGGCGCCTTGAGCGCCGCCGCGATCTGTATGAGCTCGGCATGCGCACCCGCACAGCCGGCTCCGGCCAGTATGGTCACTCGGTTCGACCGATTCAGGACCTCGGCGGCGGCCGCGAGCGAGCGGTCGTCGGGCCGGATGATTGATTCCGTCTTGAGAACAGGACGCACCTTCCATGCGGCCGGGCTATCGGTAAGGAACACCTCGCCGGGTACTACCACCACGGCGACGCCTCGACGCTCTAGAGCCGTCCGCATCGCGATCTCGAGGACCTCGGGGAACTGCTCGGGGACACTGACCAGCTCGCAGTAGACGCTGCACTCCCGGAACAGCTCTTGGGGGTGGGTTTCCTGGAAGTAGCCGGTGCCAATGTCCTGTCTAGGGATATGCGCGGCGATGGCGAGCACGGGCACCCGACTTCGATTCGCATCGAACAGGCCGTTGATGAGGTGGAGGTTGCCCGGCCCGCAGCTCCCTGCTACAACGGCGAGGTCGCCCGTGATCGCGGCTTCTGCTGATGCCGCGAAAGCAGCGGCCTCCTCGTGGCGGACGTGCTCCCACGCAATGTCGCCGTTTCGGCGGAGCGCGTCAGTGAATCCGTTCAGCGAGTCGCCCGGGATGCCATAGATACGGCGGACTCCGGACGCCCTCAAGGTCGCAACGATGTTGTCGGCAACACTTGGCATAGGTTTATGCGCCTCAACTAGAACCGGAGGTGGCTCGATATCCAACTATGATCCGGAACCCGCAGTTCGGATCGGTGCGATTCTGCTGCCCCGTCAGATCGACCATTGCACCCATTTACGCAGGGCAGCGCCAGGTGCCCGAAATTCGAATCGGTGACTTGGAGGAGCCGGGCACTGGCGATAACGTGACGTCGATGGTCCCCGACCGGCCATCGGAATTGACGACCAGCGTGCCGGAATGGTCGTTGAGCGTGGACCAGCCAGGCCCCTCCCCATTGAAGGCCACGAATGTCCCGGCGGTCGAGACGTTGTATTCGCCGGCTCCGACTCGGTTGGTCAAGAACCGCAAGTTGTAGTACAGGCCGTTGGGAACCACGGCGAACGAAGCGATCATGCCGGCTGGGCCGGCTGCAGGCGCCGGAGAGCACGACCCTTGATCCCCGGCCACGTCAGCGCTCATCCCGCCGGTAATCTGGAGGTCAACCCCGGGCCCTTGTGCGCCGCAGGCGACGAGCAGTCCTGCGATCACAAGGCTCGCAGCAATGCCCGATGCCGTCAGCCGCGCCCGGCGCAACACCTGCAAATTGTCCGAGTTAGCCGGCGCCGACAGTCTGGATGTCCGTGATCGCATTGCCCTCCAGCCTGCTCACCTGGACGGAGCGGCTGGCTGGAGCAGGACCTTCTCCAGGTCATCTTTCCGAAACTCGAGTCCGTTCAGTAAGAAGGCGAAGACATGCTTCGCACGAGCAGCAACTGTGAACGACTCCTTGAGGTGCATGTGCTAAGAATCTCGCCACCGAAGTGTCGCTGTCAGCCCACCGAGAGCAGAGTCGCTGGTACCTCAATTGAATGAGTTGCTCCTCAAGCCGCTGCACCAAAAGGGACGGTTGAACCGGCTCCAGTCAGAGTGGCCAGCAAAATGACGATGTGGGAATCGCTTGGCCCGCCCCGACGACGATTGGCTGCAATCCTGGCTAGGCAGCGATCAATTTGAACCGAGACTTTCGTCCGGGGAGACTCCGCCGACCGACTCTGCGGCCAGAATAAGATTGGCTGGAACACGAATGAGCCCGCGAGTCCAAGGTTTCCGCCTCGCCATCTATGTCTTTAAGGACGCCGAGATCGTCGACTTTGCCGCGCCTTACGGCGTCTTCTCGGTCGCGAGACGCTTCGACCCCGAGCTGGATGCCTTCTTCGTCGCAGAATCGATGCGCCCAGTTCAGGCCCAGGCGGGCTTCACCGTACTACCCAACTACGCCTTCTCCGACCAGCCGGCCATGAATGCATTCCTCATCCCGGGTGGCTTTGGGACCAGGCAGGAAGTGAACAATGCACGGCTCCACGACTACATCCGTTCGCTGCCCGCTTCATGCCTCATCACCAGCGTTTGCACCGGCTCTTGGGTCTACGGCCGCATGGGCCTGCTCGACGGCCTGCCGGCCACCAACCGCAAGGAGCCCGACCGAGCGGAAATGGCACCGTCCGGGAAGGTTCCCATCGACCGGCTCAAGGAAATCGCGCCGGCGTGCATCATCAGCCGTGCCAGGGTGGTCGATGCCGGCCGGATCATCACGGCCGGCGGGATCGCGTCGGGGATGGAGATGGGATTCCACCTGCTGCGCCGCGCCGGCTATGACGAATCTTTTATTGGTGAGGTTGCCAGGGTGATGGAGTATTCAGCGGCCTACGACTTGTACCGAGCCGACCTTGAGGTCTACGGAGAGGCGACTCGCTCCACGCCCCAGGCCTAAGCGCGAGGCGGCTTGATCGCGTCGCGGCTGCTACGCCGGCCACCTTAGTGTCGCCAAATGCTGGGCGATTGCTTACGAGTACTCACACACGCCAAGCCTTGTTGCTGCATGAATACTCGTATCCCACAGCCACCGAAGACGGCCACCGGCCGGACAACTTGAGGGCACGAGTGCGCCAAATCGCGCCCGCGCCCTGCTATAGCTGATGTATGAATGGATTCTTCAACGACCTTGGACAACGCTGGCTTGTAGCGGCGGAGCGTCGGTCGGCGCGCATCGAGGCACCTTCCCTCGACGCCAAGGTGGCGCTCGAACTGTTGGAGCTGGCGCGTGTTGCAGCCCACACTCAGGAGCGGCGCTTCGCGCCTCTCTCCTGCTTCATGGCCGGGGTCGCGACTGAGCGCCTTCGCGCGGTCACCGGCAGCCTCGATGACGCAGCGGTGGCGGCTTTCATTCTCGAGGTCAGACAGGGGCTCGAGAGGGATGCGCCCGCCGAATCTACTTGACGCTGATCACGGGCAGCTGGCGAAAGCTCTGACGGCTACCGCGACGGCGCGAAATGCTTTCCCCGGCGGTAGTGCGCCGAGGCAAGGGGATGCCCCACCGCCGAGCGACGCGCTCCGCCCCACGGCGGCTCGAAGGGTCGCCGACCATTAAGGTCCACTACTCAAGATCGACCAGATCATGTCAATAGCTTCACCAATCCGACCGCTCCGGCGGCCACGATCACGCCCCGGAGGACGAGCGGGGACAAGCGGCGGCCCGCCAGTGCGCCGACCTGGCTGCCCACCACACTGGAGACCGCGATCAGGATCGCTGGTTCCCAGGCGACATTTGCGACCAGCACGAAGTAGACGGCCGCAATCCCGTTGACGACCGCCGCGAACACGTTCTTCAACGCGTTAAGCCGCTGCAGCGAGTCGTCCACCAGGATCATCAGGATGCTCATCAGGATTACGCCCTGGGCGGCACCGAAGTAGCCGCCATACACCGCCGTCCCGAAGGTGCCGGCGGCCAGTAGCACTTTTCTGGCAGGCCCGCCGCCGCCGGAGAGGTTGACCCTGCGGCTGAGCCAGGGCTGGACCACTACCAGGATAATGGCGATCGCGATCAGTACCGGCACGACGTTCTTGAAAACGCTCTGCGGCAGGACCAGCAGTAGGTAGGCGCCGACGATCGCGCCGGTCGCCGTGGGGACGGCCAGCCAGAGCAAGCGTCGGCCCTGGCCGGCGAGCTCCCGGCGGTAGCCGAACACCCCACCCACCGACCCGAAGACGAGGCCGACCGTGTTGCTGACGTTGGCCACGACCGGCGGGTAGCCGAGCGCGAGCAGGGTTGGGAAGGTGATTAGCGACCCCGAGCCGACGATGGTGTTGATCGCCCCGGCCACAAACCCCGCCGCGACAATGGCCGCCATAGCGGCGAGGGTCAAGAGCGCATCGATCCAGGCAAGGTCACGGCCTCCAAAGAATCGCAGACGAGCGGTGGCGAGGATTCGACTCTCCCCCTCGGCACCAAGTAGCAATGAGGTCGGCCGCCTCACGTTGGTCGGGCTGGAGACCGGCTCCGTCCTCGGGCGCCATCTTGCTTATGTAGACTAATTAGTATGACTAACCAGTTCTCGGCAGCCATCGGTACCCCGACCGAGGTCGCAGGTAAGCTCCGGATCGCTCTGATGCGAATGGTTCGACGCCTCAAGCGGGAAACCGACGGAGAGCACTCGGTGTCGGTCATTGCCGCACTCGGGTCGCTGAACTCGCGTGGACCGCTCACCCTCAGTGAATGGGCAGAGGCGGAGGGCGTATCGCGGCCCAGCATGACGGTGCTGGCGGGCAATCTCCTCCATCAAAACCTCATTGCTAAAGAGCCTGACCCAAGCGACGGCAGGTTGGTCCGAGTTCACATCACTCAAGTTGGGACGCGAGTCTTGGAGCGAAGCCGGACTCGCCGCAATGCCTACTTGGCCAAACGCCTTGCCGCCCTCGGCAGCGACGAGCTCCGGATACTCGATGAAGCCGCAACAATCCTGCTGCGCCTGGTGGAAGAAGGATCTTGACCACAGTCGCGGGTGGCATCACAAGGACCTTCGCATCGCTGCGCAACAGGAACTTCCGAATCTTCTTCACAGCTCAGATCGTCTCCGTGACCGGAACGTGGATGCAGTCGATCGCTCAGATGTGGTTGGTACTCCACCTGACTGGAAGCGGTCTAGCCCTCGGGATCACAGCAGCTCTTCAGTTCACGCCGATACTCCTGTTCGGCACCTGGGGTGGCCTCCTCGCGGATCGGGTCGACAAACGGAAGCTCTTGATGGTGACTCAGAGCGCTGCGGGCGTGGTGGCCCTGGTGCTGGCTGGGTTGACACTTGGTGGCTTGGTCCAGCTCTGGATGGTCTACGTGCTGGCCTTTTCGCTCGGAATGGTGAACGTCTTCGACAACCCCGGTCGCCAGAGCTTCGTCACGGAGATGGTCGGCAAGGACCAGGTGATCAATGCCGTCGGACTCAACA
>Ga0307372_10007449_pt1 | contig 15671 bp, 10 predicted proteins | sample OX1MG_FD_202533 | JGI IMG/M metagenome (GOLD analysis project Ga0307372, IMG submission 202533) | Soil microbial communities from Risofladan, Vaasa, Finland - OX-1 | ecosystem: Environmental > Terrestrial > Soil > Coastal area > Acid sulfate soil | place: Finland: Risofladan, Vaasa | collected... | reverse complement strand
CGCCACCTTGCGCACCAGGCTCGCGCGCCCGATTACCGCGCCGGCCACGATATCGGAGTGGCCGTTCAAATACTTGGTGCCACTGTGCAACGAAAGATCGAACCCCACCTCGGCCGGGCGGAAGTTCACCGGGCTCGCGAAGGTGTTGTCGATGATCGACACCAGTCCGTGCGCGGCGGCGAACTCGACCACCGCGCGCAGGTCCGCCACGCCCATCAGCGGATTGGAAACCGTCTCGACGTAGATCGCGCGCGTGCGCGTGGTGAGTTGCTCGCGCCACGAGGCCGGATCGTTGGCGTCGATGAAGTCCGTGCCTATCCCCAGCGCCGGCAGATCGGCCGTGAGCAGGTCGTGGGTGCCGCCGTACAGGCAATCCTGGGCCATTAGACGGTCCCCGGTCACGAGGAGCCCGAGCAGCGTGGCCGAAATCGCCGCCATCCCGCTTCCCGCCACCAGCGCCGCCTCGGCATTTTCGAGCGCCGCCAGTTTGCGATGGAGCGCCTCGTGATTGGGCGTGTTGCTCAACCGGATGTAGCGCAGGTCGTGGTAGCTCTGCTCGCCGCGGTAGGCGAACGTCGCCGACTGGAAAATCGGCATCGCCACCGCGCCGCCGATGAGCGGCTCGGGCTCGCCGGCATGGATGAGCTTGGTTTCAATTGCCCGGATAACCTTTGGGATGACCTTCGCCATAGCTTTCCTCCGCGGACATGGCCCGATGCCGCCCGCTTCAACGAGGCGGTCTGTTTCCGGCCCCGGGCGGCCCCCTTCAGTGAGGGTTTTTAGCATCAGAGTCGGCGCTTTCACACCGTCGGGCCGCCGCCTTTCGCACCGCGCCCGGCGCAGCTAAGCTTAGGGCTGCTGGACGGGCGGGCGCGCGCGGCTGCGTCGGGGAGAGCGTAAAGAATTGAAGGCGATCATCATCGGCGGTGGTATCATCGGATGCTCGATAGCCTGGCGGCTGGCCGCCGAGGGCGTCGCCACCACCGTACTCGAGCGCGGCCGCGTGGGGCAGGAAGCGTCGTGGGCGGCGGCCGGAATGATTGCGCCGCAGGCCGAAGCCGACGGCCCTGGACCATTTTTCGATTTTTGCATGAAGGCGCGCGACACCTTCGAGGCGATCGTCGATCGCCTGGTCCGCGACGGCGGCGTCGACCCCGAGTACGACCGCGCCGGAATCCTCTACGTCGCACTGGACGCGGATGAGCGCGTCCAACTCGAGCGGCGCGCCAGGTGGCAACGGACCGTTGGCGCCCCGGTGGAAGAGTTAAGCGGCGTCGAGGCGCGCCGGGTCGAACCGATGCTCTCGCCGGAAGCCGTTTACGCCATCCACATGCCGACCAACCGGCGCACCGACAATCGCAAGCTCACTCAGGCCTACGCCGCCGCTGCGCGCAACGCGGGCGCCGAATTCGTCGAAGGCGCGCGCGTCGAAGCGCTGGCGATTCGCGGCGAAGGCGCCGCCGGCGTCAATTTGCACGCCGATGGCGTCATCATGGATGACGGTTCGACGCGTGAGGCCGACGTGGTGATTAACGCGGCCGGGTCTTGGGCCGGCGAAGTTCGCGGCCTGGAGGCCGACCGCGTGAAGCTTCGTCCCGTGCGCGGCCAGATCGTATGCTTCGAGGTCGCGCCGGGAACCATCGGCCCCGCGCTGTTTTCGCCGCGCGGCTACCTGGTCCCCCGGCGCGACGGCCGCTTGCTCGCGGGCTCGACGATGGAGGAGGCCGGCTACAACAAGACCGTCACGCTGGCCGGGCTCGACAAGATCGCGCGCGGTGCGGCCGCGATCGTGCCCGCGCTCGGCGCCGCCGCTTTTCGCCAGGCGTGGGCCGGCCTGCGTCCGGCCACTCGCGACCTGCTGCCGGTGCTCGGTTTCTCGCCCAGCGTGTCCAACGTGTTATGGGCCGCCGGTCACTTTCGCAGCGGTATCCTGCTCTCCGCAATCACCGGCGAGATCGTCGCCGATTTGGTCAAGGGACGCCGCCCCGCGGTGGAATTGGACGCGTTTTCCCCCGCGCGCTTCAGGGAGCAATAACCCATGAGTCGAATCCTCGGCCTGATGCACGATCTGTTTTTCCGCTCCAAGGTTGACGCCGTGTCTCACGCCCTGGGGATCGAAGTCGTGTACGCGAGTTCCCTGGACGAGGCCAACGCGCGATGCGCCGAGGAACCCCCGGCGATGATCTTCGTCGACCTCGCCGACCCGCGCTTTCCCGCGGTCGAGACCGCCGGCGCGATGCGCACCGCGGCGCCCGCCGCGCGGCTTATCGGTTTCGCTTCCCACGTGGACCTCAAGGCCCTGGGCGCGGCGCGCGAGGCTGGATTCGAGATGACGCTCTCGCGCAGCGATTTCACCCAGCGCCTGCCCGAACTGCTGAAGTCGTAGGCGCCGCGACCGCGCCAGGGACATCCGGCTGGCTACGGCTCTATAGACGCCGCTACTTTCGGCTGTCGCCGGCCTTGATGCGGATGGTGCGGCCGGCATTTTTCGGCTGGGGCAGCACTGCGTGCGCGGCCGCCATCAGGCCGAGTCGGCGCGTCGTCTCATCCGGCCACGGAATGGTCCGCCGCGTCTTGTACTCGACATTGATCATGAGCACTTCGTTGGTGGCGACCGGCCATCCTTCCGCGCCGTGATACATGTGATGAAAAAGGTGCAGGCGCTTGGCGTCGTGGTCGAGAATCTGCGAAGTGACCCTAAGCGGCGCGCCGAGGCGCACCTCGCGCGCGTAGCTGAGATGGTTTTCGAGCACGAACAGCATTCCGAGTTCGTGCTGGGTGTAGAGCGGCCCCACGCCGAGAAGTGCGCACAACACGTCGGCCGCCTGGTCGAAGACGGTTACGTAAACGGCCATGTTCATGTGGCCATACGAATCGATCCATTCGGGAAGTACGACGGCGCGGTAGCGGTCCAGCGGCGCGCTGAGATCCAGATCGGGAAGAGGGTAGGGGAAGGACATTTGCGCGATACGCCTCCTTGCGGCTGTTAAACGGCCCGCTTCTTTTTGGTGCCTGCCGGGATTCTACTGCGGGATTCTACAGGTAGATGCTATAAGCTAGAAATTCGACGATGGCTTCCGTGCTCGACGCCTTTCATCCCGCCGTTCGCGCCTGGTTCGCCGAGCGCTTCGGCGCTCCCGCGCCCGCGCAGAGTCTGGGATGGCCGGTGATCGCCGGGTGCGACGCACCCCCCGGACACGACGTGCTTCTGTGCGCGCCCACCGGCAGCGGCAAGACCCTCGCCGCCTTCATGTGGTCGATCGACCGCCTTTTCCGCGACGCCGAGCGGGGTCAACTCGGCGACCGCGTCTCGGTGCTCTACGTCTCGCCGCTCAAGGCGCTCGCCAACGACATCCGGGTCAACCTCGAAGAGCCGCTGGTTGGAATCCGGCAGACGGCGCATCGCCGGGCGGCGGCCGAGGGTCGCTCCGACGAAGTTAAACGTATACTTGAAGTACGTGCGGGGCTCCGCACCGGCGACACTCCGGTAAAGGAGCGCGCCGCGATGCTCCGGCGACCCCCGCATATCCTGGTTACCACGCCCGAGTCGCTCTTCATCCTGCTGACCTCGCCGCGCTTTCGTCAAAGCTTGAGCGCTGTGCGCTACGTGATCGTCGACGAGTTGCACGCGCTCGCGCCCAACAAGCGCGGCGCGCATCTGATGCTCACGCTGGAGCGGCTGGAGCGGATGGTGCGCGCGTCCGGCGCACCACGTCCGGCACGAATCGGGCTCTCCGCGACGCTCAATCCGATCGAGCGGCTGGCCGGCTTTCTCGCCGGTGGCGAAGTCGGCGCCGACGGTGCGTGCCGCCCGCGGCCGGTGAAAATCGTGCGTGCCGAAGGTTCCGAAGAGCGCGCGCGTTCGATGGATCTCAAGGTTATCGCGCCCGGGCCCGACCTCGGCGCGCTCGCGACCCATCAGCACTGGGAGGCGATGTACGACGCGGTCGCCGCGCTGGTAAGGGAGCATCGCACGACCCTGGTCTTCACGCTCAGCCGGCGCTGGGCCGAGCGCGTGGCGCTCAACCTGCAAAGGCGCCTCGGCAACGACGCGGTGATGGCGCATCACGGCAGTCTCGCGCGCGTCGAGCGCCTTGCGGCCGAGCAGCGCCTCAAGCGCGGCGAGCTGCGCGCGCTGGTCGCGACCGCCTCGCTTGAGTTGGGGATCGACGTCGGCACGGTCGACCTGGTCTGCCAGATCGATTCACCCAAAAGCATCTCGGCCGCGATTCAGCGGATCGGCCGCTCGGGCCATCGCCTCGACGCGACGCCGAAGGGGCGTCTGTTCGCGCTCACGCTCGACGATCTGCTCGAATGCGCCGCCGCGGTGCGCGCAATCCGCCACGGACGGCTCGACGAGGTCGAGATTCCCACCGGATGCCTCGACGTCGCGGCGCAGCAAATCGTCGCGATCGCCGCCGAGGAGGACGAGATTGGCGAGGCCGACCTGCTGCGCGTGCTGCGCGGCGCGTACAACTTCGCCGAGCTTGACCGCGAATCACTCGCCCCTTTGCTCGATCAGATGGCGGCCGAACTGCCGGCGCGGATCCAGGGCGCGGCGCCGAAAATCTTCCACGACCGCATCGGCGGGCGCGTCCGTGCGCGGCGCGGCGCGCGCCTGGCCGCGATAACCTCAGGCGGCACCATTCCCGAAAGCGGCAACCTCGACGTCGTAATCGAATCGCAGGGCCGCAAGATTGGCGACGTCGAGGAGGACTTCGCCCAGGAGTCTTCCCGCGGCGACATCTTTGCGCTGGGCTCGATGCCGTGGCGAGTGCTCGGAATCTCGCGCAACCGCTTCCTGGTCGAGCCGGCGCCCGGGATGGCGCCGTCGCTGCCGTTCTGGCAGACCGAGGCGGCGGGCCGCTCGCCCGCGCTGTCCGTTGAAGTGTCCGACCTGCGCGGCGAAATCTTCGAACGTATCGCGCACGGCGGCGACGCCGCCGCGGCGGCCGCGTTCCTTTGCGGCGAGTGCGCGATGGACGAGAGCGCGGCGCGTCAGGCGCTCGATTACGTGCGCCGTGGCCAGGCTGCGCTCGGCGCGATTCCCGGCCGGCGCACGCTGGTGGTCGAGCGTTTCTTCGACGGCCTCGGCGGTACCCAGGTGGTGATTCACGCGCCGCTCGGGATGCGGGTCAATCGCGGGCTAGGGCTGGCGATTCGCAAACGCCTTTGCCAGTCGTTCGATTTCGAAATCCAGGCTTCCGCGACCGACGACGCGGTGTTGCTCGCGCTGAACGCGCGCCACAGCTTTCCGCTCGAGTCGCTGATGACGATGTTGTCCTCGCGCACGGTGCGCCATGTGCTCGAGCAGGCGCTGCTGGCCGCGCCGATGTTCGAGGTGCGCATGCGCCACGTCGCGACGCGGGCGCTGGCGGTGATGCGCTCGGCGCGGGGGCGCAAGGTGCCGGCGTGGATCCAGCGGCTGCGCGCGCAGGAACTCGCCGCCGCGATTTTTCCGCAGCGCGAGGCCTGCCTGGAGAATCGCCCGCCGGACATCGAATTGCCCGATCATTTCATCGCCGCCGAGACCATGCACGAGTGCCTCAGCGAATCGACCGATATCGCCCGGATCGTCGAACTGCTCCGTGCGATCGAGCAAGGCGAGACGCGGGTTGTGACGGTCGACGCCATTGCGCCCTCGGTCTTCGCCCATCGCATCCTGCTCGCGTGGGATTACTCGTTCCTCGACGACGGCGAGCGCGCCAACCGCCGCAGCCGCACCGTCTCGCTCAACCGTGCGATGGCCGAGGACGTGTTGCGTACCGAAGACCTGTCCACGATGCTCGCCGCCGATGCGGTCGAGGCCGTCGAGGCCGAGGTCAGCGGCCGTGCCCTCGCGCGGCGCGCTCGCGATCGTGACGAGCTCTACGAATTGATCCGCGCGCACGGCGCGCTCGGAACCGGCGCTTTGGAAGAGCGCGTCGCCGGCGAGGCGTCCGCGATGCTCTCCGCGCTGGAGCGCGAGGGCCGCGTGCTGCGCGCGCGTCTTTGCTCCGGCGCGCCCGAGATGCTGATCGCGAGCGAAGATGTCGCGCTTTTCACCGCGGCCTATCCCGAAGCGGCCTTTCCTGAGTCGATCCGGCCTGGATCGATCCTGGAACGCCATGCCGAGGCGCCGCCGCCCGCCGCCTCCGGCGTGCCGGCTCTGGAAGCCGACGACGCGGGGCGCGAGATTGTCCGGCGCGCGATGGCGACGTCGGGACCGGTCGCGATCGCGGACCTGGCCGAGCGTCTGAAGATGGAGCCGGCGACGCTGGAGCGACATCTGCCGGCGCTCGAAGCCAAGGGGCTGGTCTTTCGCGGACATTTCACGCCGCGGCGCGCGACCCTGGGCGCGCCGCGCACGCGCACCGCCGGCGGCGGCCCGGAGCAATGGTGCGACCGCTACAACCTGGAGAAAATCCATCGCCTGACGCTTAACCGGCTGCGCTCCGAAACCGAGCCCTGCGCGGACCACGAGTACGCCGCCTTTCGCATGGGCTGGAATCACGTGGGCGGCGTGGGAATCGCTGCCGACCAGTCCGGCGTGGCCGCCGTGCTGGAGCAGCTCTCGGGCGTCGCGCTCAGCCCGGAGCTGTGGGAGCGCGCGATCCTGCCGTCGCGGATTCCCGGCTATCGCCCCGAATGGCTCGACCTGCTTTGTCTTGGAGGCGAAGTGGTATGGGCCGCGGTGCCGGGTGAGGACGCCGGCGGCGAAGTGCCGTCGCGAATCACCTTCCTGCGGCGCCGGCGCGCCGGCGCCGTGGCGCTCGACGGAGCCGCGGCGGACGCCGCCGGCGCCGGCGAATTCACCGACCGCGACGAGCAGCGCGTTTTCCGCGCGCTCGCCGCCGGCGGCGCGCAGTATCTCGACCAGTTGGCCGAGCGCGCCGGGTTGGCGGAGCGGACGGCGCTGGCCGCGCTGTGGCGCCTTGCGGCCGCCGGCCTTGTCTCCAACGATAGCTTCGCGCCGTTGCGCCTGCTGTGGGCCGCGCCCGAGGCGGTGCGCGCGATGGCGCCGGGCGCTCATCGGCGAGCCCGTCACGACGCGGCGTTGCGCGCGCGTTTGCGCTCGAGCGTGACCGGGCGCTGGTCGGCGCTGGCGCGACCCGAAGTACGGACTGACGCGCGAACCGACGCGGGCGCCGCGATACGCGACCTGGCGCGCGCGCGCGCCGAGATGCTGCTCGACCGCAACGGGATCGTGACGCGCGAGATGCTTGGGCTTGAAAGCCAGCCCCTTGCCTGGCACGAGATTTCGTTTGCGCTCCGCAGGATGGAATACAGCGGCGCTATCCGGCGTGGCTATTTCGTTCGCGCGCTCTCGGGCGAGCAGTATGCGCTGCCCGCCGCGCTCGAGATGCTCGCGGCGGCGCGCACGCTCAGCCCCGCACGCGAGCATCCGGTGGCGCTCAGCGCCGCCGACCCGGCCAATCCGTACGGCGCCGTGCTGCCCGGATGCGGCGTGGCGCGCGAGGCCGGGAACTTCGTCGTCCTGCGCGCGGGGCGCGTGATGCTCGGGTTGGCGGGGCGCGCGCTGGCGAGCCTCGACGCGCTCGACGACGAGGCCTTCTCGGTCGCCGTGGGAGCGCTTATCGAGCTCAGGCGCAAAGTCGTGGTCGAGACGATCGACGGCGCACCCGCGCTCGGCTCGGTACGGGTCGGCGCGATGGCCGCGATGGGGTTTCATTCCGACGGCCGCGCGCTGGTCTACGACGGGTTGCCGGGCCCGGCACCGTCGCGTGCCGCGGTGGCCCGCCGCTAAGGCGACTTGCTTGCAATGACACCTGAGGACGAAAGTTCGGCCGGCTCGCGGGATTTACAGAGCCTGCAAAAACTAATGGACCGGAGCGCCGCGTCGGCTGGCCCCGCCGCCGCCGATTCGCTCGCCTATCCGGCGCGCCAGATGAGCGCGGCCGAGTTCGTCGAGTTCTGGCAAAGCGTGAGGCTGGTCGCGATGGCGACGACGGGCGAGAACGGAAGTCCCCACGTTGCGCCGGTGCATGCGCGCCTGGACGGTCTCCGGCTGCGGCTCGTGATCTACGACAACACCTTGCGCAGGCGCGATATCGCGGCCAATCCGCGGGTCGCTTTCACGACTTGGCGGGCCGACGGCGCGGCCGCAATCGTTTATGGCGTCGCGCGCGAAGTCGCCGGCAGCCTGCGTCCGGCGCGCGCGGCGCAAAGCGGAAAGGCGCGTCAGGTGATCGAGCTCGAGGTCGAACTGACGCGGGTATACGCGATGCGTCCGCCCGGCTAGGAAGGCCGCGCTTCGCAGGGCGGAGCGAAGAATCTCACGGATTGCGCCGGTGCGAGTTCAGAGGCGGCGGATTTGCGGTGGCGGCGCGGGCGGATGGCCGGCGCGCGCGCAAGCGACAAACGCGGCCACGGCGTCGCGTAACTCACCCAGCGCGATTCCCATGTGCTCCGCCGGCAACGGATCGAGTTTCGCGCGCGCCTTGTCCCAGGTCGATCGCGCGCCGCGCGGATTGCCGCGCTGGGCGTGCAGGATCGCCACCGCGGCCTGGATCATCCCCTGGTAGAAAAGCTTCTCCGCGCCGTCCGTCCGCTTCCAGACTTCCTCCCACACCTCGTGGCAATCGAAGAACCGACCCGCGTTGAAAAGCTCGATTCCCTCGGCCCACAAACGGTGCGCGCTGCGACGTGGCATCATGCAATCATAGCGAGGCTGCGCACTTGACGCGCGCCGCATGACTTCAAGTAACACTTGAAGTCGCGCAGCGCGGCACCAGGCAGCAAACGGCAACGGCCCCGCCGGCGCGATTCGCGCCGGCGGGGCCGTTGCTCGTTGTTCAGAGGCCGACTGATGCGCGCGGCTATGCGGCCAGGCCGTGGCGCAACAGCTTGCCCGGCGTGGCGCCCGTGCAATCGCCCTCGGTGAAGGTCACCGCGCCGTTGACCAGGATATGGCGGTAGCCTTGCGCGCGCTGCACGCGGCGCCATTCATTGCCCGGCAGATCGTGCACGATCTCGACCGGCCCGACGCCGAGCTTTTCGTAGTCGTAGATCACGATATCGGCCGGCGCGCCCTCGCGCAGGAAGCCGCGGTCCTTGAAGCCGGCGCAAAAGGCCGGCAGCGCGCTGAGCCGCCAGTGAATTTCCTCCAGCGTCAACCATCCGCGCTCGCGCACGAAGCTCGCGATCCCTTCGGTCGGGTAGCGGCCGGCGGTGAGGAACTTGGTGTGCGCGCCACCGTCCGAGACACCGAAGGTGATGTACGGATAGTCGATGATTTCCTTCATCAGCGCGGGGTCGCGATTGATCGCGGGCGCGAAGAACTCGGTCTTGAGGTTGTCGGCCACCGCCAGATCGCACATCACGTCGACTGGGTCCTTGCCGTCGCGCTCGCCGGCCTTGCGCAGCGTCATCCCTTCGAGATGGCGCAGCTTCTCGTCGATCACCTGCGTGATGACGATTTGGTCGAAAAAGCTCGTGACGAGGCCCTCGCGCGGCAGGTTGGTCTTGAGCCCGTGACGGCGTGAGGGGTCAGCGAGCTTGGCCTTGCGCTCCGCGACGGTGCCGGTGGTGACCTCGCGCCACGAATCGGAATCGTCGAACAGGTTCCAGTCCTCGAAGGTGAAGGTCAGCCCGGCCTCGGTGGTGATGCCCTGGCCGTAGACCGGAATGCCGTTTTGGCGGCAGCGATCGAGCCATCGAATCATGTTGCGATGGCGATGCGGAAAGCGGTCCTGCGACTGCACCGCTTCGAACATGATCGGGCGGCCGCTGATTTTCGCCAGCTCCTCGTAATGGCGCGCGTCCTCTTTCGGATTCCAGCTCGCCAGGGTCAATTCCTGGAAGCCCTCGCCGCGCTCGCCGAGCACTTTGGCGAAAAGCTTGCAGGTCTCGTCGTGCATGACGTCGGTGTTCATCGGCGAGCCGTCCCAGTCGCGCTGCACGGCCGACGGCCCGTCGGGTTTGAGGCGCTGCGCGGACCATCCGTAGGCTCCGGCGTCCATCGCTTCGTTGAGCAGATGGGCCATCATGCGATGCTCGTCGTCGGTCGGCATGCGGCCGGTCTTGGACTGCTCGATCCCCATCACGTAGCCCATCAGCGGATTGACCGGCACGTAGGGCAGCACGTTGACGCCCTTGGGCAGGCGCTCGATCCGATCGAGGAACTCGGGATAGGTGTGCCAGTCCCACGGCATCGCGGCCTTCATCGCGGCCAGCGGAATTGCCTCGGTGCGGGTCATGGTCAGCATCGCGCGCTCCTCGTCGCCCGGCTTGACCGGGGCGAAACCGAAGCCGCAGTTGCCGATGACCACCGAGGTCACGCCGTGCCATCCGGAGATGGTGAGCCACGGATCCCAGAACAGTTGCGCGTCGTAGTGGGTGTGGAGGTCGATGAAGCCCGGGGCCACGATGAGGCCGCGCGCGTCGATCACCTGTTTGGCTTCGCCGGCCGGGATACGCCCGAGCCTGGCGACGCGTCCGTTTTTGATCCCGAGGTCGCCGCGGATGCGCGGGGCGCGGGTCCCATCGATGATCATTCCGTCTTTAATGACAATGTCGAATTCTGGCATCAGCAGATCTCCGCATTGGTTGGATTGCGTAACCCTTGTTGCTTCGCATTAATTTGGATGCGAGGCAAGGAAAGCCGGTCTTATCGAACAAGCGTTTGGCAGATTGTCGCCGCGCCCGTTGGCGAACGACTTCCGCGCGGACGCGGAGAGCGTCAGTTCTTGCATGCGTCGGGCTCGAGTTCGACGCCGATCGGCACGATGATCCGCACCACCGCGTTGTAGAACGCGACGTTCATCGCGAGTTCCATGATGCGCCGATTGTCGAGAAACTCGCGCAGCGCGTCGAAGGTCGCGTCGCTCACCTTGATGTTGGTGGTAACCTCGGCCGCGTAGCGCATCACGGCGCGCTCGTGCTGGCTGAAGACGGGCGAGCGCTCGAAGTCCGCAAGCTGCTCGAGCTGCTCGCGGCGCACGCCCACGCCCAACGCGATATTCCAGTGATGGACGAATTCGTACTCGGCGCCGGCGATGCGCCCGACGGTCATCAGGGCGAGTTCGCGCAGCCGGGGGTCGAGTTTGGTGTGGTTGCGCAGCTCCAACGCGAGTCCGGAAAAACGCCGCAGCAGATTGGGCGCATTGGCGATCGCGCGGTGGATATGTCCGGGCGGAGCGCCGCGGTCGCGCTCGTGTTCGTCGAAAACCTCGCGCTCCTCGACGGTCAGATCTTCGCGGCTAACGTACGGCAATCGCGCCATAGTGAATTTCCCTTCTTGGTTGCGAGGCGTTGGAGCAGCTCTGTCTTTGTCTACGGAACCTCTCCCTCACCCTCTCCTTGGACAAGGAGAGGGGATAGGAGCAAAGCCTTAAGCGAGTCGAATACGCGAGGCTATCCGGGGTAGGGGGCGCGATCCACTCGAAGTGACTGTGGCCGGCGCAATTCAGACTGACCTCTCCCGCCGCTCGCGATGCTCGCGGTCGGCCTCTCCTTGGACAAGGAGAGGCCATGAACAGCGATGCTGCGCCACTGCAGCTTACGCGAACAGCATCTCCGACATCGCGCCGCCCGGCGGAATCATCGGCATCACAGCCTCTTCCTTGGGAATGACGATGTCGATCAGCACCGGCCCCGGCGTGGCGAAGGCCTCCTTCATCGTGCGCGCAAGCTCGCTCTGCTTCTCGATCCGGAAACCGCGCGCGCCGTAGGCCTCGGCCAGCATGACGAAGTTGGGCACCGACATCGCCGAGTACGAGTAGCGCTCCTGGTAGAACTTCTCCTGCCACTGCCGCACCATCCCGAGGAAGTAGTTGTTCAGGATGATGACCTTGATATCGACGTTGTACTGCACGGCGGTGCCGAGTTCCTGGATGTTCATCTGGATCGAGCCGTCGCCCGAAACCACCACCACCTTGCGGTCGGGCGCGGCGAATTTGGCGCCGATGCCGGCCGGCAAGCCGTAGCCCATCGTGCCGAGCCCGCCCGAGGTCAGGAACGAGCGCGGCTTCTCGAACGGAAAGAGCTGCGCGACCCACATCTGATGCTGGCCGACGTCGGTGGCGACGATGCAGTCGCCCTTGGTCAGCCCGTGCATCTCCTCGAGCACGTGGATGGGCGAGACCGCGTCGCCCGCGCGCGGCCCGTTGCCGTTCTCGTACAGCGGCTTCTCGCGCTTCCACTGGAGAATCTGCTGATGCCATTTCGTCCAGGCCGCGCGGCGCCGGGCGATCGACTCGCGCCCCTTGACCACCGCCAGCATGTCCGCGAGCACCGACTTGATGTCGCCGACGATCGGAATGTCGACCTTGACGTTCTTGGAAATCGACGAAGGGTCGATGTCGACATGGATGATGGTCTCGGCGTGCGGCGCGAAATCGGCGATGCGTCCGGTGACGCGGTCGTCGAAGCGCGCGCCGATCGCCACCAGACAATCGGTGTTGCAAACCGCCGTGTTGGTGCCGTACGAGCCGTGCATGCCGAGCATCCCCAGGCACAGCGCGTCCGAGGCGGGCACCGAACCGAGGCCCATCAGGGTCTCGGTCACCGGGATGCCCATCCCGCGCGCAAGTTGGGTAAGCTCCGGCGCCGCGCCAGACCATTGGACGCCGCCGCCTACGTAGAACAGCGGCTTGTCGCTCTTTTCGATCGCCTCGATCGCGCGTTCGATCTGGCGTGGATTGCCCTTGTGCGTCGGCTTGTAGCCGCGCAATTCGACCCGCTCGGGATATTTGAAAACGTGCTCGGCCTGCTGCACATCTTTGGGAACGTCGATCACCACCGGACCCGGACGCCCGGTGCCCGAGATGTAGAAGGCCTCCTTGATGATGCGTGCGACGTCGCGCACGTCCTTGATCAGGTAATTGTGCTTGGTGCAGGGGCGCGTGATGCCGACGAAATCGGCTTCCTGGAAGGCGTCGTTGCCGATCATCGTGGTCGGCACCTGGCCCGAGATGACGACCATCGGGGTCGAGTCCATGTTGGCGTCGGCGATGCCGGTGACCGTGTTGGTCGCGCCGGGGCCGGAGGTAACCATCACCACGCCCGGCCGTCCGCTGACGCGCGCATAGCCCTCGGCCATGTGGGCGGCGCCCTGCTCGTGGCGGACGAGGACGTGCTTGATCTTGGAATCGAGTAGCGCGTCGTAGGTGGGCAGAATCGCGCCGCCCGGATAACCGAAGATTACGTCGACGCCTTCGGCGATCAGGCTTTCGATGATGATTTGGGCTCCGCTAAGTTTCTTCATCGGCGACACGGCTGCACGGGACAGACCTCCTCGGGGTTAAAAAGTAAAGTTACACTAAACCGAGGGAATGGCTCAACGCAGGCCGCGGGCGGATGGCCGCCACCAGCGAGGCCTCCTGGCGTCAATCACCGGCCCCGCGACGTGAGCGATGGCCGCCCCGCCGCTCAGTAGCGCAGCACGAAGCGCACGTCGCCCAGGCGCACTTGGTTGCCGCTGCCGACGCGCACCGAGCCGTGCACCGGTTGCTCGTTGAGGAAGGTGCCGTTGGTCGAGCTGAGGTCGGTCAACTCGAAGACCCCGTTGCGGCGCATCAGGCGGGCGTGCGCGCGCGAGACGCTCGCGTGCGGAATCACCACGTCATTGTCTTCGCCGCGGCCCAGCGAAACCTCGTCCTTGAACAGGCTGTACTCCGAGGGGACCGGGTCGATCGGCTCGAGCAGACTGAGCCGCGCCTCTTGCGCCGTCAGCGGGGTCGCCAGCGGCGGCGGCGGCGCGGCCGAAACGGTGCGTGCGGGGGGCGCGGGGGAGGCGGTCGCCGGCGCGCGCGGGGCGGGCGGCGGCGGCGCGGGCTGGTTCTGCGCCTCGACGATCGCCTTGAGTTCGTCGGCCGAGAGGCCGAAGCGCATCCGCGAAAGTCCAAACAGCCCCATGATCGCGATCAGCGGCACCGCCAGGTTCCACCAGTTGAAGGACAGCTGCTGGAGTCCCGTTCCGCCCAGGTTCGCGCCCGCTCCGGCGCCTTCGCCCTCGGGGACGTTGATGGTCGCGCCACCGACGCCATGGACCTGGTAGGAAGTGGTGGCCGAGCCGGTCTGGCCGTTGTAGTTGATCTTGAGTTCGACTGTGCGATCGGTACCGTCCTCGATCGGCCGCGGTGTGAGATAGGTCAGCGAGTACTCGGTTGCGATCGAATGTCCGATCTCGCGCACCAGCGAAGCGAAGCGGCCCTCCTCGGTCACGATGTTGTAGGAGCGGCCGTGCGTGGCCTCGACTATCTCGGCGTACTCGGGCGCGATGAACGGCGGCGGCACCACCGCGTACAGGGTCAACCCGTTGCGCTTCATCATCGCGGCGACGTCGCTGCCGGTCAGGTCGGTCACGTCCTGGCCCTTCTGATGGTGATCCCAGAAGGCCTGGTCATGCTGGGTGTTGGCCGAGCCGTCGCCCTTATGATGCGGCGGGGCGTCGGTAATGATGATGATGATGCCCTGGGCCTGGGGACGAAAGGGAAAACTCGAGGCGTAGGCGAGGGCGTCGAGCTGGTCCTCGGGGATATCGCCGCCGCCCGAGGCGTGCAGGGTGCCGACCCAGCTGATGAACTGGTTGACGTTCGAGGTCATGGTTTTCTGATAGGGGCAGTTGCAGTCCGGGTATTTCGAGACGACGTAGTCCTCGAAGGTCACCAGGCCCAGGCGGTAGTCGCGATTGTTGGCGGCGAGGTCGTGGGCGAAAGTCACCATGTTCTGCTTGATCGCGTCGATATACGGCTGCATCGACTCGGTCACGTCCATCACGAACACGATGTCGACCGGGCGGCCCTGTCCGACTCCGCGAAAATCGAGAATTTTGGCGCGTTTGCCGTCCTCGAAGACCTGCAAATTATCGGGGCGCAGATTACCCACCGGTTGGCCGTTCTGATCGGTCAGTCCGAAATCGAGCTCGACGCCGCCATCCGAATCGAAGTGCTGCAGGCCGGGATTGCCGACCACGACCTGCATTGCGGCAAACGCGCCGCCGGCGGCGCACAATTGAAGAACGAGCGGCGCGGCGAGAGCCAACGCCATGCGGGCCACGACGGATGAGATGCGCTTCATTTCAAGCAAAATTCTCCGAGTCTCCAAGTCCTACGGTCAAGTCCCACCTGTCCCGGTTACGCCGCGCGACGAACATGGTTGCTTGCCTTCGCGCCAAGGTTAGGTTATCCCAAGCGGGAACCGAAATCTCTTTTGCAGGCTTAACGAGTGAAACAGCTATCGTTCTGGCGGGCGGGGATTGCGCTGCTCGTCCCCGTGTTGGTGTTGGCGATTGCGGCGGCGGGGCCGATCGGGACCGCGCAGGCCCAGGTCTCGGGCCCCGCAGGGACCATCGTGATCGCTTTGACCGGCGCCCCTCCCATGCCGTATCCGCCCTACACCCCTGGTTTCCAGAGCCTTTCATTCAACGTCCTGGCGGTTAAGCTCAACCCGAGCACCGACCCCGCGATCTTCCAGAATCAGGGCGATCCCAACTGGACAACAGTTCCGGTGGCCCCCGGTGTCGGTCTCAACACCGGCGCCTCGGTGGACGTGTACACTCAGCTCGCCACCCTGTTCAATCTCAATACCTTTGGTCCCAACCCGGCCGGCGCCGGTACCGGCCCCAGCGAATTGCAGGTCGACCTCAATCAAATCCAGACGGTACCGCAACTGTTCAACAGCGCCCTGGTGCCGGCCACCACATACCATGCGATCGAACTGGTACTCGA
>Ga0307372_10007447_pt1 | contig 15673 bp, 16 predicted proteins | sample OX1MG_FD_202533 | JGI IMG/M metagenome (GOLD analysis project Ga0307372, IMG submission 202533) | Soil microbial communities from Risofladan, Vaasa, Finland - OX-1 | ecosystem: Environmental > Terrestrial > Soil > Coastal area > Acid sulfate soil | place: Finland: Risofladan, Vaasa | collected... | reverse complement strand
CTAGAACGCGCGCTCCAGCACCAACTACTGAATGAGAGTTGATTTGCTCGCCGACAGCAAACCGCCCGGCAAGATGGCATCCACCAGCTTGCCTTGCGCCAAGCGTTTGCTCTCCGGCGTTGCTTGAAGATACTTGTTCGTCACATGGAGATTGCTGTGACGCAAGTAGTCGCGGACCGTGAGTTGATGTTCTCCCATATCTGCCAGCATCGTCCCAACCGTGTTGAGTGTAGCGATCGACTACACGTTGTCCAACTGGGAAGCGCTGCTGCGATATACGGGCGACCTGGAAATAGATAACAACGGTGCCGAACGTAGCCTCCGTCCAATCGTGGTGGGCCGGCACAACTGGCTTTTCTACGGAAGCGACAAAGGCGGACGAACCGGAGCCATACTAAGCAGTCTGATCGCAAGCTGCAAACGCCTGCGCGTCGAGCCCTTTGCCTATCTTCGCGATCTGTTCATGCGCATCAGCACCCATCCGCACCACCGCCTCAACGAAAAATAATAAATCGTCCCGCTCGAAACATTGCGCATGGCGATGCGCTTTCCGCCGAAAAACACATATTCGTTGGTGATGTTCCCGCTCGTGTCCGACTCGTCCAGTATCTCCGTCCCTGCTCCGTACCAGTAAATCTTCCCGCTCGACTTCTCGACGCGGTTGCCGTCGCCGTCGTACGTGTAATTCACTCCCGCCGCCGACTTGAACTCGCTCTCCGCATTGTAGCCGTAGGTGTTCGCCCCGTCAGTCAGCATGTTCCCCGGGGTATCGTACGGTAAATATCCCCTTGCTGCGATGGCTCTGGCGTTCGGTCTCGGTGATGCCTGAGAGCAGGCTGAGTTCGTCTTTCTCAACGGCCTTCTGTTTGCATTGGTTTTGAAACTCGCACTCGGGACAATGTCGGTTGAGAATCAGTTCCGGAGGCGAATTGCTGGAGAGGAGAGCGCCGATCTTCTCAGTCACACTCCGCACCTCGTTAACCAGAGCGCCGGTGTTGACTTTGAGCGTGGCGCGGTCGTCTCCGTGGATAATCTTGCCCAGGCCGACCTCACAGCCCAGAATTTCGGACAACACGAACGCATCGAATGCTAGTAGCAGCTCGGCGTCTTTGTGTAGTTTGTTCGTGAAGATCAATCGAATGGGGATGAATAGCTCGAACTTGTTTCGCCCCCTCCGACGCCACGCGCTTATGAATGGTGGATTCTAGATTCTGTGCCCGCGCAGTGGTCTCTACCGCGAAGGACCATTTCGCGATTGTACATCTTCCCTATCGATTGGCCCGGTGACACACTGATTCCCTGCAGCTCCATGTGTAAGGCGTTTAATCTCCTCACTGCAATAAGAAGCTTGTTGAGCCTGAACCCAGTCCCAATCATTTCCGGTTACCGTTTCGCCGCGCGACCGAAGAAAGCATTTGGTTTGACACTTGAAGTACGCTTCGAAGAGATGGGAAGTGATGGGCACGGGGATTCGGCCATGAAGTCTGCGATCTTCCAGAGGCACGTCGCCAGTGGATATTATGCGCACGACTTACTCTCTAACATAGTCTGCCAAGGCTCACAACTTAGTGACAGAGCGGATCAGTGACACGCCATCCGGTCCATGAGTACCACCGCCCTTCAACCCCTCGCCAGACCCGGACGTAATCTCTCCCACAGCGCCTGTTCCCGCTGATGCGGGTCATTGGCCAACGCCTCTTCGTCCGGAGTCAAGTCGGCGAGAAACCGGAAGCCTCTGACGCAATCGGCGCAGATTCTCTCGCGGTCGATCCTCGCGTCGCGCCGTACAAGGTCGCTCAGGTCATCCCAGTCGAATTCCGCGCCGTGCTCGAATTTCCTCATCAGGCGTGCGGGATCAAAAGTATCGCGCGCCTGCCAGAGCTTCAGCACCACTAGCCGGCGAATCAGCGGCTGATCGAGTGGCCGGTTCGCGTATATTCCGAGATCATAAATGTCGCGCGCCTTATTGCGCTGATAACAGGCGCGAATCTTTTCAGCAAGGTTCTCCGGCAGGGCGAGACAATTGATTTCAGCGGGAGCGAAAGGCAGGAGCTCGAAATAACTCTGTTCGCATTGCGGCAGCCGCACCGACGCCAGAGTCGGCGTCTCGCGGCGGCTGATCTGCAGTTTGATCTCGCTCTCGCCCGCACCGTTCCATTCATGCGCGTAGGTAGGATTTACGCCCCAGGACAGTCCGTCCACGGTGAGGATGACATCCTCGTGATCGTGTTCCCCAAGGCCCGTGAAATCCAAATCAGTTGAAAACCGCCCCTGGCTTCCGATGAACATTTTCCGCAGGCAGGTGCCGCACTTGAAGGCCAGCCGGTCCAGAATGCCGCGCTCAGAGAGAAGCTGAAGCAAGAAAGTCAGCACGACCTCCTTCTCGGCAATCATCATGTCGCGAAGGCCGGACTGAGCGGAATAGCGCCGCACCTGGGTTTGCGTGAGCATCCCTACGCGTCCTTCTTCAGCGCTCTTCGCCGGCCGATCCCGGCGCTCTCGCGCAACTCTTCGCGCGGCACGTTGACGAGCAGGCGCCACCTCTTGTCATAGCCGATGGCCCCACGCACCTTGGTCGTCGGGTTGGGTCCCATCCACGTCTGCGGACCGCGGGCCGCGAGCCGAAGCAGCCGTTCGCGGATGTCGGCGATCATGTCCGCCTTCACGTGATCCATCACCCAGCCGAACCTGCGGACCAGCGCTGTCGAATTAATCTTTTCCAGATACTCCACTGCCTTCGGCCAATCGAAACGGCGGCTCGCCGCTGCCAGAATCAAGGCGGATTCTCCCACGCCGCCGGCGAGCACCGGGCGGTCGATGCAGTCGATGGCCGTCTTCTCGCGATCTGACATCATGACCTTGAAATCCAATACGTCCACCGGACCAAAGCCGAAGAACTTGTGCGGTTTGGGATTGACGATCGTCACTCGTCCCTCCCCCACCCGCCTGGCCCGCAGGTGCGCGGGTGTTACAAGAATGACTGTTCTGCGATGCTGAGTCGTCAGGCCGTAGTGCGCAGCCGCGCTTCCGTACCCGATATAGTAAGGATCGGCGATACGGCTCGCGAGCGCGAACAGGTTGCTTTCGCCCAGCGCATCGGGGCCCTCGTCGGGCGGAATGACGAGGTACTCTCCCCAGCTTGCTCGTTCAAGCCAACCTTTCCGGCGCAAGGATGCAATCACCTTGTCCGCCGCTTTTGCTCTCACGCTCAGCAGTTCGATAATCTCCGCCCGGTTGACTTCCCGCCTTTTCTGTTCGGCAAGGGCAAGCACGACCCGGCTTTCCTGCGGTGATAGGGTCCGGACGGTGTGATCCATGATATTCCTTTGCACAAATCCCCCGGAAAAAGGGGGTTTTGATGAACAGAATAGCAGTGTTGGCCTGCCATATCAATATTTAGATGCACAAAACCACCCTTTAGGGGATGTTTTGTGAAACAAAATATATGGAGTGCGGCCGCTGTCGGGTACCTGCAAGTTGGGATTCGGAAAGAAGCTATTACTGGCCGCGATGGGAGCGGGCGCCATCGCTGGCCCTTTGGCTATTGGCCTTTCGAACCCAGCCTCAAGTCGAGCGCAGACGCAACCAGGACCTTCTGCCTCCACGACATTTGAAGCTGTCACCATCCGGCCTTCTGCATCGGGAGACATGTCCATGTCGATGGGAATAAGCCGAAGCAGGGGACATTGGGAGTTCACAGCCAGAAGCGAAACTTTGAACGCGCTTATTGGATATGCGTACGACCTCTATGGATTTCAAGTTTCGGGCGGGCCGACGTGGACAACTTCCCAAAGGTATGACATTACCGTGGAACTTGCAGATTCAAAAGAGGCCAGGGTCAGGCTTGATCTCCAGAACTTTCTGAAGGAACGGTTCCAATTGACGCTCCACCGAGAAACAAAAGAAACTCCCGTTTATGAGCTAATCGTAGGAGATACTGGGCCAAGGCTGAATGAGGTGCCACCCACTCACTTGGTACCGAGCCGCACCAACAAGACGATCATCAGCCCGCCCGGTCACCTAGTTGCGAAACAGACCACACCAGCCGCACTAGCTCGTGTGCTGTCTATCCTAACCGGTCGGTTAGTTGTGGACAAAACTGGACTCAAGGCATTCTACAATTTCACGTTGGACTGGAAAGCGAATCCTGGAATGCTTAATTCCCAGGGTGCGCCGTCGCCTGCCTCGGTCGCTTCTATCTTGTCGTCTGTACCGGCAGAGCTAGGGCTCGAGCTGAAGGCTCAAACAAGTCCCGTTGAGATGCTCGTCGTTGACCATGCTACAGAAGTGACCGACAAGCGGTGATCTTCGCAACCCGTCGCAGTTGCGCAATGTTGTCGTGGACTACCCGCATTCGGGATTAGAAATTTGCATGCGGCGTCTGGCGTTACCACGTGCGAAGACGCCCCGCTAACAGCGGATGCAGCGGGACGTAACCGTCCGACGCGTCGGTGTTTGTTTCTCCGTCTTCTCCCTTGGCCCAGCGCAGCGCCAGAACCTCCGACGAGCGGAGCGCAGTCGCCGCACAGGTGAGCACCAGCGTGTAGTGAAGCGGGGAGGGTAAGGATTTCAGAATCGCAACGGTCTGGGCTGGGGTGATGATGATTGCCGGGTAGGTGGACTTGGAACGCGTCTCGACGTGCAGCACGGGATTCTTCGCGACGTAGTCGTGGAGGATGCCGACCTTATAGATGCGGTGCATGATGCCCCGCAGCTTTGCAATCGTTGTCCAGGCAAGTCCGCCCGTATTTCGCCCCCACGCTATTGCGGCCTCCCATGACTCTTCGTCACCTAGAGTCTTGCGCTGGCCGCAAACTCTTCTCGGACTTCGTCCATCTTCTTCTCATCGCGATACACCGGGCCAAGTCTGTAGTGATATTTCGCTTCATCAGGAGCCAGAGCGACCGCCCGCTTCAGATTCTCAATCGCCGACAATTAGGCTGGAAAGCTAGCCTCTCCGAAAACAGGATGCGCTAGCAGAATCCCTCGCAGTATTTCAGCCCTCTCGCAAGCGAATTCGGTGTCGGACGAGTATCTATATCCTGATTTCGTCTTCAGCTGCAGCAAACGTCCACTCGAGTAATATGCCTCTGCACGTGAGGGTCAGCAGCGACTAAGCAGCGACAGCAGCGCCTACATTTGCTTGACATGCCCGGAAACTATTTGTACTCTTAATTCGCAAAGCTCAAGCCGCAACGGGCCTGAGTTTTCATGCAGAGTGGCCGAGGGAACGGGCCCGAGGACGCCACGGCAACCGGTGGAGCGCACAGCTCTTCATTCCGGTGCCAATTCCCGCCCCGAGTCGCGGGGGGACATGGGAATTTAGGCGCTTCACTCCTAATACTCTCATCCCAAGTTTGAAGGACGAACAACGCGTCGCGCTGGTGCATCTGCTGCGCCGGCGGTTCGCCGTGCAAAGCCGTCCGCCCGCAATTCACAGACCCGGTTTCTTGCGAGGATGGCCATGGCCGAGCTTTACCAGTTGCGGTGCCGGGAATGCGGACGGTTGTGTGGGAACGCGCCGCGCTCCTACTGCGAAGAATGTTTTGCTCCCTTGGAAATCACGTATGACTATCCGGTGCTGCGCGATCGAGTGACTCGGAATAGCATCGCTGCGGGGCCCGCGAATCTGTGGCGTTATGCCGCGCTGCTGCCGCTGCCAGACGGATTCCGGTCGGACTTGGCCACCGGCTTTACGCCACTCGTACGCGCTCACCGGCTAGGTGCGCGGCTGGGAGTGAACAATCTGTACGTCAAAAACGACGCGGTTTGCTTCCCATCCCTTTCGTTTAAGGACCGCGTCGTCGCTGTCGCATTGGCGGCGGCCAAGCGATTTGGATTTCAGGTCGTAAGCTGCTCTTCCACGGGCAATCTTGCAAATGCAGTGGCTGCGCAGGCTGCGCGCGAAGGTTTACAGGCTTGCATTTTCGTCCCCGCGGATCTGGAAGCCGCAAAAATCCTGAATACGCAAGTCTATGGCGCGCGGCTGATTCGCATTGCCGGCAACTACGATCAGGTGAACCGTCTGTGTTCGCAGATTGCGGACGCCTATCCGTGGGGCTTCGTTAACGTGAACCTGCGGCCCTACTACGCGGAAGGTTCGAAGACGGTTGGCTTCGAGATTGCCGAGCAGCTTGGCTGGCGCCTGCCGGATAACGTTGTTGTCCCCATGGCAGGCGGCGCGCTGATCGGGAAAATCGTGAAGGCGTTTCGTGAGCTGACCGATCTCGGATTGGTTGACTCGAAACCTGTAAAGTTTTTTGGCGCGCAGGCCACAGGCTGCTCGCCAATTTCGGGCGCGGTAAAGAACAACAAAGACCAATTCGACCCCCAGAAGCCGAATACGATTGCGAGGTCGCTGGCGATTGGAAATCCCGCCGACGGAAATTACGCCAGCGCGGCCATTCGCGCATCGGGCGGCTGGGCGGAGGACGTGAGCGATCCAGAAATCATCTCGGGTATCGGGCTGCTCGCGGAAACCGAAGGCATCTTCGGCGAAACAGCGGGCGGCGTAACGTTGGGCGTCACGCAGAAACTTCTCGCGCAAGGCCGCATCGCCCCCGGAGAAACCACCGTCATTTGCAACACAGGAAACGGCTTGAAAACCATGGATGCGCTGGCTGGCCGATTCGAGCTGAGCGAACCTATTCCTCCACGCCTTGCTGATTTCGAGCGCGCGATGGCGAGCGCGTTCACTGCTGCCACAGCGGGCCTGCCCGCCGCGGCGGGAAGGTGAGCGATGCCGGTCATTGTCCACATTCCCACGGCGCTGCAAAAGTTCACCGGTGGCGCACAATTCGTCGAGCTGGTGGCTGCATCGCTGCCGAGTCTGCTCGACGAACTCGCCGCGCGCTTCCCGGAAATCTCGCGTCACTTGCGTGATGACAACGGCGAGTTGCGCCGCTTTCTGAATATCTACGTGAATGACGAGGACATTCGTTTCCTCGGCGGCGCCGCTTATCAGTTCCGAGACGGCGACGATTTGCTGCTGGTGCCTTCCATTGCGGGGGGAGCGCCGGCAGAGCCCGTTTGGGTTACGGCATCGGCTCCGGCTAGCTCGGCGAATCTCGGTTGTGCGTTTGATTGCGCCGCGCTCGCGCTGAACTTGCGGCTGCGCGCGAGGGCTTCTCTTCGAAATGAGCCCGGCTTTGTCGTGGACTACACGGGGCCGAACATCGAGCGCGTGCCTTTGGACGACTCTAATCTGGCGGCGGTTGGGATCGTCCGGTTTGCGGCGGCGCGCGGCGCGGAAATCGCCGGCGTCGAGTTGAAAATCGCAAGCGAAATTCCAGTCGGCGTGGGGTTCGGTTCGAGCGCAGCGGCAATTGTTTGCGGCTTGTACCTGGGCTCCGCCTTACTTGGCACGGAACCTGATCTTGAAGAGATTCTGGCGCTCGCGGCGGATATGGAAGGCCATCCAGACAACGCGGCAGCCGCGTGCCGCGGCGGGCTGGTTTTCGCCGCCAGGGAAGAAGAGAGCGGACGTGTGCTTTGTGGGCGGACGATGCTCCCAGCGGATCTGCATTTACTCGCCATCGTTCCGCCCACGGCGATATCCACCCCCACAGCCCGGGCGGCGCTGCCGCGGGAATACTCACGCGCCGACGTCATGCACAATTTGCAGCGGGCAAGCCTCCTTGCGGCGACATGCTTTTCAGGAACCGGTCAGATCGAGCCCGAATTGTTTCGCGACCGTCTGCACCAGCCCTATCGTGTGCCGCTTGTTCCGGGGCTTGCGGAATGTCTCGCGTTGCGGCATCCGGATTTGCTCGGAGTGTGCCTAAGCGGCTCGGGGTCGGCAGTGTTGGCTTTCACTCGCGGCAGCGAAGAAGAAATTGGCCGGTTGCTTCGGGCGCCCTTTGCGGCTCACGGCGTTACTCCGGCAGTACTGGTCCTGCAACCGGAGGCGAGAGGCGCACAAATTGAGACGAGCCACGAAGGACAGATAGTCCCCGTGGAAATCGCACGCGCTGTGGCGGCGCAGGAGGCTGAACAGTGCAGATCTTAAAGTTTGGCGGGAGCTCACTCGCGGATGCGGTTGCGGTGCAGTTCGTGGCGCAACTCGTTCGCGAGTACGCGCGGAACAGAGAAACCGTCGTTGTTTGCTCCGCGTGCGCAGGAGTGACGGACCGCCTTGCGCGCGTCGCCCAGTTGGTCAGCGCCGGGAGCTCCGCGCGGGCGCTAGCCGAGGTCTCGACGCTTCGTTCGAGTCATCGCGCGCTGCTTGCATCCCTAAGCCTTGGGGCCTCCGCATCGAAGCGAGCAGGGCAAGCAAACGAGGCCCCAAGCGTCGAGCAGGAACTCGAGGAACTGGGGGCCTGTCTGCAAGCGTTGGTTGCCGGCACGGCACTTCGCAACGCAGACGCGGCTTGGACCGACGCCGTGCTCTCTTATGGAGAGCGCGCCAGCACGCGGCTGGTGGCGCACGCGCTGCGGCAGGCCGAAGTGGCCGCTCAAGCCGTGGAAGCGACGCGGTTTTTGATGACGGACAATGTGTTCCAGAATGCGGCACCACTCTGGGAGGAAACGCGCCACCGCGCACAGGCGACACTGCTGCCTTTGATAAAAAGAGGGATCGTTCCTGTCGTCACCGGATTCATCGGCGCGACGCTCTCTGGCGAGGTGACCACGCTCGGTCGAAACAGTTCCGATTTTTCCGCCGCGATTCTTGCGGACGTGCTTAATGCCGGCGAGGTCTGGCTGTGGACCGACGTCGACGGCATTTACGACAGTGACCCCCGTGGTCCGCAGGAGTCCAGCGACGAGGTCACGGTGCTTGAGAGCTTGACCTACGATGAAGCATTGCGGCTGGCCGAGCGCGGCGCGAAGGTGCTGCATCCGAGAACCATCGAACCCCTGCGGCAGAAGAAGATCGCTTTGCGTATTCGCAATACATTTCGTCCCGAGCATCCTGGCACGCGCATCGGTCCGCCAGCGCGGAGCATCACGCGATGAAGTCTTTTCGCGTAGGCGTGCTCGGTGCGACCGGCACGGTGGGGCAGCAAATCATCCATCGGCTGCGACGGCATCCCTGGTTTCGCGTGACGGCGCTTGCTGCTTCCGAACGCTCTGCGGGGAAAAACTACGCCGATGTGGTGCGCTGGCGAATTGGCGGGCCCGAGCCCGCGCACGCAGCCGGGTTGACTGTGCAACCGCTCGAGGCAAATTTGGACTGCGATTTCTGCCTTTCGGCGCTCGATTCCTCGGTCGCGGGCCCCGCCGAACTCGACTTTGCGCGAGCGGGCTATCCGGTGATCAGCAACAGCCGCAATCACCGCATGGAACCCGATGTGCCGCTCCTCGTTCCCGAGGTGAACTCGGATCACTGCGCGCTCATCGCTGTGCAGCGCCGGCGGCGGGGATACACCTCGGGCTTCATTGTCACGAATCCCAACTGCTCGGTGGCCGGCCTTGTGGTGGCGCTGAAGCCGATTCACGACGCCTTCGGAATTGAAGCGTTATCCGTCGTCACGATGCAGGCGCTTTCCGGCGCTGGCTATCCGGGCATCGCGTCGCTCGATGCGATGGATAATGTGATCCCATTTATTTCCGGCGAAGAAGAAAAAATGGAATCCGAACCGCGGAAGATACTGGGCAGATTGTCCAACGGCGGCGTCGAGCCTGCGGACATCGGCATCAGTGCGCAGTGTCATCGCGTGCCTGTGATAGACGGACACATGGAGGCGGTATCGCTGAAGCTCCGGCGAAAAGCTTCGCCTGCGGATGTAGTGGCAACGTTGAGCGAATTCCGGGGCGAGCCGCAGCGGCTGAGACTGCCTTCGGCGCCCGCGCAACCCATCGAAGTTCGCGAAGAGCCTGACCGTCCGCAAACGCGGCTCGACCGCGACTCGGGCGAGGGCATGGCGGTGGTCGTTGGCCGTATTCGTGCGTGCCACGTGATGGATATTCGACTTGTACTGCTCTCACACAACCTGGGGCGTGGTGCTGCCGGCGCAGCCATCTTGAACGCCGAGTTGCTCGCCGAAAACGGCTGCATTGTGTCTCGCGATCCAAGTCGTGCGAAACACTTCGCTTCCCCATCCGCGATCGGATAATGGTCTCGCCAGGAACGTGCTTTTCCGATCAGCACCGCATTCTCGCGAATTCCTACTTTATATCTCGGATTCTCTTCCTTACGTTCAACATGTATGAAATATAACCTGCATTCTCAAGGTGAGAAACCAGTTTCGATAGGAGACCGCTACTACGAATCCGGAGGCGCCATGCTTCCCGCGTGTTTCCGGGGTTGAGTAACAGATAACCAGGCTCACTCATGCTGACGAAATACTTTATGAATATGCCACCAAAATCATCACCTTGCGGGGTGAGATTCTGTCCCTGCTGAAAGACCATAGAAATCTTGCATAAACAATATTTATCTGTTGGTATAAAAATATAAATTTGATTCTCTCGAGCGATCTGGGCTAATTACTTGACTTCGTTTTCGTGGGGCGCGTTCACGGAGATTTGTGAGCAAGTGGTGCGACGACGTATGCCATTTACAGGAGTCGAGCTTGATTAAAACCGGCGCGGAAATTATCTGGGAATGCTTGCAGCGTCTGGGCGTGGAATATGTTTTTGGATATCCGGGCGGCGCGATTCTCCCCGCCTATGACGCGATGACGAAATACCGCGTGCATCATGTCCTGGTCCGGCACGAACAGGGTGCCACGCACATGGCCGACGGGTATGCGCGCGCCAGCGGGCGCGTAGGCGTCGCACTCGCCACGTCCGGTCCGGGCGCCGCGAATATGGTTACCGGCATCGCCACGGCGATGATGGATTCTTCGCCCATCGTTTGCATCACGGGTCAGGTTGGAAGCGCGCTGATCGGCAGCGACGCGTTCCAGGAGACTGACATCACCGGAATCACCCTGCCCATTACGAAGCACAACTATTTGATCACCCGGGCGGCGGAGATCGCGCTCAGCCTGCGTGAAGCGTTTCAGATCGCGTGCTCGGGCCGGTCGGGACCCGTCCTCGTTGACATAACGAAAGACGCGCAGAACGGCTCATGCGAATTCGATTGGGATGCATCCGAAGTGCGCGTTCGCCGGCCGGAGCGAAGATCCGTCCTTGACCAGGCACGGGTGACTGAAGCCCTGGACCTGATCAACCATGCGCGCCGGCCCGTGATTCTGGCAGGACATGGGGTCATTCTCTCCGGCGCCGAGAGAGAGTTGCTCGCGTTCGCGGAAATGACGGGAATTCCCGTAGCGCTCACCCTTCTTGGAATCGGGGCCTTTCCTGCCAAGCATCGTTTGTGCCTGGGCATGATGGGCATGCACGGCGAATCTTGGGTAAACGAGGCCATTCAGGAATCCGACCTCCTGATTGCCCTTGGCATGCGCTTTGACGATCGAGTTACGGGAAACCTGAAAACATATGCGCGCGCCGCAAAAAAGATCCACGTCGAGATAGATGCCGCGGAAATCAACAAGAACGTTCGAGTAGACGTGCCCTTGATCGGCGATCTCCGCGATGTTTTGCAAATTCTCCTGCCGGGAATCGAGAGATCTGATTGTGGCGAGTGGCTGGTCCGGATTGACGCGTCAAAAGACAAGTCGGCCGTGCGCGACATTCAAAATCTTCCCGATGACGGGCACCTCTACGCCGCGCACGTGATTCACGATCTCTGGCGCGAAACACATGGCGACGCCATCGTGGTGACCGACGTGGGCCAGCATCAGATGTGGGAAGCGCAATATTACCGGCATGACAAACCGCGCACGCTGATCACCTCCGGCGGATTGGGCACGATGGGTTTTGCGCTTCCCGCCGCCATCGGCGCAAAGTTTGCCAGATCCGATGCCGAGGTGTGGGTCGTCGCCGGTGATGGCGGATTCCAAATGACGATGGCCGAGCTTGCTACGATTGTGCAGGAGAAGCTTGAGATCAAGATCGCCATCATCAATAACGGATATCTCGGCATGGTTCGGCAATGGCAGGAGTTTTTCTACGAAGGACGGTATTCTTCCACGCCGCTTCTGAGCCCCGATTTCGTCAAGCTGGCAAATGCGTTCGGAATTCCGGCTTTCGCCGTTAACGCCCGCGAGCAGGTGATTCCTGCCTTGCGTGCAGCGCGCCAGCAAGCAGGCCCGGCGCTGATCAATTTCCAGGTCGAACAGGAAGATTCGGTATTTCCCATGGTTCCCGCGGGGGCCGATTTGCACAAAATGATCCGCAGGCCCACTCCACTTGTCGAAAGGGTGTCCGATGTCTAAAAAAGAGAAGCAGCACGCATTCGTCCTGTACGTCGAGAACGAGCCTGGGGTGTTGAACCGCATCGCTTCGCTGTTCCGTCGGCGAGGGTACAACATCGAATCGCTCACCGTTGGGCATACGGAACGGCCGGGCGTGTCGCGCATGACAATTCTAGCCGGAATCAGTGAAGGCGCGGCCCAGCGTGTGGAAGCGAATCTCTACAAGCTAGTGCACGTGCTGTCTGTCGAAGACGTCACGTTCACTCCGACGATTTCGCGGAGCCTCGCACTCCTCAAGGTCGAAGCCCATGACGAGTCCCGCCACCGGCTCATGGAAGTTGTCCATGTATTCCGCGCGCGAGTCGTGGACTTGGCCCCGCAGTCGCTCATCGTCGAAATCACCGGCACGGAAAACAAAATTCAGGCTTTAGTGGATGTTCTTCGGCCATTTGGAATTTTGGAAATGGTACGAACTGGGGAGGTGGTGATGTCACGCGGTGTAGAACGGCAGGCGAATCATGATTCGCCGTCAACAACAGAGTTGCCGCTTGAGGCTGAGGCTTCCGCGTCCGTGTAATCAACTTGAATGCATTCTGAGAGGAGAGTAAGTCATGGCCACAATTTATCAGGATAGTGACGCGCAACTGGCGCCGATTCAGGCGAAGAGGATCGCGGTGATCGGATATGGCTCGCAAGGCCACGCTCACGCGCTGAACCTCCGCGATAGCGGTTGCACCGTATGTGTGGGGTTGCACGCCGAAAGCAGGTCGCGAGAAAAAGTGATCGCGGCGGGCCTGACTCTAAAGACTGTATCCGACGCAGCGGCATGGGGAGACGTGGTCATGATTCTCGCGCCGGACACGAGTCAGCCGGCTATTTATACGCGCGAAATCGCTCCGCATATGTCGGCGGGAAAAATGTTGATGTTCGCGCACGGGTTCAACGTGCGTTACGGGACCATCCATCTACCCCCGAACATTGACGTCACCATGGTGGCTCCCAAAGCGCCGGGGCACCGCGTCCGCGAAGTGTTCCTCGAAGGCGGCGGAACGCCCGCATTGCTGGCTGTCCATCAGGATGCCACCGGTTCGGCGAAGCAACTTGCCCTTTCCTACGCCAAAGCGATTGGAGCCACTCGCGCCGGCGTAATTGAAACGACATTCACAGAAGAAACGGAAACGGATTTGTTCGGCGAACAAGCGGTGCTTTGCGGCGGCGTAAGCGCGCTCATCAAAACAGGGTTTCAGACGCTTGTCGAGGCCGGTTATCAGCCGGAAATCGCGTATTTCGAATGCTTGCACGAAATGAAGCTGATTGTAGACCTGATGTACCGCGGCGGCCTCAGCTATATGCGATATTCGGTGAGTGACACTGCGGAGTTCGGCGACTATACGGGCGGCCCGCAGATCGTGACCGAGCAAACGCGTCAAACGATGCGGAAGATGCTCGAAAAAATTCGCAATGGCGAATTCGCGCGCATCTGGATCGCGGAGAACGAAAATGGCCGTCCGAATTTCAACGAAAGCCGCCGCAAGGAGCAGCACCAGTTGATCGAACAAATTGGCGCGCAACTCCGGGCAAAAATGTCCTTTCTCGCTCCAGTCACCGTCCCCGCTTTGGAGCCAGCGCCGGAAGTGGCAACCGCAACCGTGGGAGCGAAATGACGTGCGCAAGACAATGTTTGCGAAAGTGATCTCACAATTCGAGCAGCGGTCGAGGCGCGAGCTGCTGCGTGACAAATACGTGACGGATAGAAGATGATCGGGAACCGCCGAAGCCGAAAGATCACGCACGGAGTCGAGCGCACGCCGAATCGCGCCATGCTCCGTGCCGTTGGATTCGGCGACGCGGACTTCGATAAGCCCATCGTTGGAATCGCAAACGGCTACAGCACAATCACTCCCTGCAATGCCGGACTGAACGAACTCGCGGCACGCGCCGTGGAAGTCTTGCGTGAATGCCAGGCGATGCCTCAGGTCTTCGGCACAATCACCGTCAGCGACGGCATTTCCATGGGAACCGAGGGGATGAAATACTCCCTGGTCTCGCGAGAAATCATTGCGGATTCGATCGAGACGGTCTGCAATGCTCAGCTAATGGATGGCCTGCTCGTCGTCGGCGGATGCGACAAAAACATGCCCGGCGGGATGATCGCCATGGCGCGGTTGAATATTCCGGCCATTTACCTTTATGGAGGTACGGCCAGGCCCGGGCACCACGCGGGCAAAGATTTGACCATTGTCAGTGCGTTCGAAGCAGTCGGCCAGCACAGCGCCGGGCAATTGGATAAGCAGGAGTTGCTCGACATCGAACGGCATTCGTGTCCCGGCGTCGGCTCGTGTGGCGGGATGTATACGGCGAACACCATGTCTTCTGCAATCGAAGCCATGGGGCTGAGTTTGCCTCATTCATCCACGATGACAGCCGGCGAAACCGAAAAAACCGAGAGCGCTGGCGCGTCCGCGCGTGTGCTGGTGAATGCGATTCAGCGCCAAATCTTGCCGCGCCAGATTCTGACTCGCCACGCATTTGAGAACGCGATTGCCGTTGTCATGGCGACGGGCGGCTCGACAAACGCCGTCCTGCATTTGCTCGCCATCGCTCAAGCTGCGCACCTACCGTTGTGCCTTGATGACTTCGAAACGATTCGCAAGCGCGTGCCTGTCCTCTGCGATCTGAAGCCGTCGGGAAAATACGTCATAACCGATTTGCACGCCTCCGGCGGAATACCGCAAGTGATGAAAATCCTGCTCGCGCACGGCGCGCTGCATGGCGATGCGCTGACCATCACCGGGAAAACAATCGCGGAGGTCCTGGAAGGCGTTCCTGCGGAGCCGCGGGCCAATCAAGACGTCATTCATCCATGGGATCAGCCGCTCTATCCACAGGGACATCTCACCATTCTAAGGGGAAACCTCGCTAGTGAAGGCGCCGTAGCCAAGATTTCCGGCATTAAGCATTCCAAAATTACAGGGCCCGCGCGCCTCTTTAATTCGGAAGAAGAATGTCTTGACGCGATCCTGTCAAAGCGAATCAAGCCAGGCGACGTCATTGTGATTCGTTACGAAGGTCCCAGAGGTGGCCCGGGAATGCGCGAAATGCTGGCGCCGACGTCGGCGCTCATCGGTGCGGGTCTTGGTGATTCGGTGGGCCTGATCACGGACGGACGATTTTCCGGCGGCACGCATGGCATCGTTGTGGGCCACGTCGCGCCCGAAGCAGCGGCAGGCGGCGGGATCGCGCTCGTCCGTGAAAAAGACTCCGTGACGATCGACGCCGACGCACGCTTGTTGCAGTTGAACATCTCATCGGAGGAGTATGCGCGCCGCAGGGCAGCTTGGAAACCACCTGCACCGCGCTTTCGCTCCGGCGTCCTGGCGAAATATGTGCGGCTGGTTTCGAGCAGCAGCATCGGCGCCATCACAGATCAGATTCCCGCTGAAGAAGAGGAGTCGGCGCTCGCCGCGCGG
>Ga0307372_10007446_pt1 | contig 15675 bp, 13 predicted proteins | sample OX1MG_FD_202533 | JGI IMG/M metagenome (GOLD analysis project Ga0307372, IMG submission 202533) | Soil microbial communities from Risofladan, Vaasa, Finland - OX-1 | ecosystem: Environmental > Terrestrial > Soil > Coastal area > Acid sulfate soil | place: Finland: Risofladan, Vaasa | collected... | reverse complement strand
ATACGTCGATGCCGCTCATCTCGGCAAGCCGCATCACGCGGCGCGCGGGAGCCGAAGCGAGGTGAGCGAGCATCACCTTTCCTGACGGGCCACTCCACAACGGCAGCGATTCGCCCCATGGCACGACTCGCCGCACCGCATGCAGGCTCTCGGCACCGTCAACGCAGACGCGACGGTCGCCGACCAGGAGGTGCAGGGAGAGCGTCTCGCCGGTGAGATCGCGCAGGTCGAGAATGTACGGTGCTGCTACCGTCCGCAGGTTCAGGCGCCGACCGACCATGGCAAGCAAGCTGTAGGCCGCTGGGCCGGGCTCGTGGCGCTCGGCAGGATTCCGGGTAAGCAGCCCTCGCTCCACGAGCAGATGCAAAATCCGCGATGCAGTGCTCTTGTCCACACCGAGGGCCGTCGTTACCTCCATGACCGTGGGCGGCTTATCAGTACTCAACACATGGCTCAGCACATCCAGGGTCCGGGCGGCGGAGTGACTCACGCCAGTCTCACTCTCTGAGAGGAAGGTTGCATTATCTGTTGCTGGACAAGTTATGTAGTTCCGGACCGATTCGTCAATAGGGAAGGACAAGTACTACAACGGCGGGCTGTGGTGGTGTCCGGCGTGGCTGCGGCGTGAGCGCTCTGGCGGGGCAAGGTCTGGCCACCTGACGAACGTCAAGATCAAGATCAAGATCAAGGGGCCGGCGAGTCACGAGGGCGGGCAACCAGGGTTCCCCGCCCACCAGCGTGATGTCTCAGGACATCGGAATGACCCCGAACCCACGATTACGGGTTCGGGGTTAACGAGTGGTCCGGGTGCATGCCCGGTGCTATCTTCTGGACCTGTGCCCCCTCTGCTCTGCGTGTTGTGCGTGCATCGCCGGGCCTGGTCTGGCTTGAGGATGATCAGGTGGCCGGCGCTGTCACGACCACGTCGGTGGCCACGGGCTCGGGCGGCCGTGACGGCGGTACGATAAATTTCGATGCGCAGACGCCGCCCTCCTCGCAGCGGCATGACCACACCAGAATGAGCCCTCGGAAGGCACACCAGATGGAGCAACGCGTCAGCCTGATCACCCTGGGAGTCACTGACCTGGGCCGGGCCAGGGATTTCTACATCGCGCTCGGCTGGACTCCCGCTGCCTCGCCCGACGACGACGTGGTCTTCTTCCAGGCGGGCGGGCTCGTGCTCGGGCTCTGGAGCAGGGAGCAGCTCGCCCACGACAGCGCGGTGCGCGACAGCGGCGGCTGGGGCGGGGTCACCCTGGCCTACAACGTGCGGTCCCCGGCCGAGGTGGACGCCGTGATCGAGGAAGCCAGGGCCGCAGGCGCCGTGATCGGGCGCGAGCCGGCCCCGACCTTCTGGGGCGGCTACTCGGGCGTGTTCGCCGACCCGGACGGGCACCCCTGGGAGGTCGCGCACAATCCGGGCTGGGCGCTGCTGGCCGACGGCAGTGTCAGCCTCTCCGGCTGACGGCGCACGAGCCTCGCCCCGTCAGGCGCTCGATGCGTAATGCTCTGCGACCGCCATCGCGCGCAAGCGGGCGAGCGCGCGGTGCTGCGCGACCCGCACCGCGCCCGGTGTCATGCCGAGTGCGGCGCCGGTCTCCTCGGCCGACAGGCCGCTGACCAGCCGCAGCACCACCAGCCTGCGGTCATGTGCCGACAACCGCGACAGCATCTCCCTGGCCTGCCGCGCCTCCAGGTTCGCCACCGCCAGTTCTTCAGGACCTGGCTGGTCGTCCGGGTAGTCCGGTAGCTGCTCGGCCGGAATCGCCAGCCGGGCGGCCGACCGCTGCGCGTCGGCCACCTTGTGCGAGGCGATACCGAAGACGAACGAGGCAAAGGGCCGGCCGATATCGCGGTAGCGTGGCAGCGCCGAGAGCACGGCGATACATACCTCCTGGGCAACGTCGTCAGCGAGCTGATGATGGCCCGCCAGCTGACCGAGCCTGGACCGGCAGTAGCTGAGCACCATGGGCCGGATCTGCCGCAGCAATGAGTCGATCGCGGCCGGCTGACCGCGCATTGCCCGAGTAGTCAGGTCGCCGATCTCCCCGACAGCCTGCGCACCCATGCGTTCCCCCTTCGGCGATTGCCGTCACGCATCAAGCGGTCATGACCCCATGATGCCCAGGTAAAGGGGCAGCTCAATCATCAAAACGAGCGGCAAAGAACTACGGTGAGTGACGACGCTGTAAATTCGCCGCGCTTTGTGCCGGCAAAAATGGGCAAAGGCCAGGGCGGGCCGGGACTCCGCTGAGTCCCGGCCCGCCCTGTTTCAGCCTCGTGCGTCCCGGCTGCCAGGCTGCCCGCGTCCGTACGCTGACAGCCCGGCCAGGCCGGCGTCAGTGCGTGTGGCCGTGACCGCCGTGGCTGTGCCCGTGGCCATCCTCCGCCTGCGCCTTCTCCGGCTTCTCGGTGACCAGCGCCTCGGTGGTGAGCAGCATGCCTGCGATGGACGCGGCGTTCTGCACCGCGGACCTGGTCACCTTGACCGGGTCGATGACACCCTGTGCCATCAGGTCGCCGTACTCGCCGGTCTCGGCGTTGTAGCCGTGCCCGGCGGGCATCTCGGCCACCGCCGCGATTACGACGCCGCCCTCGGCACCCGCGTTCAGCGCGATCCAGCGACCCGGCTCGAGCAGCGCCCGCCGGACGACACCCACACCGGTCGCCTCGTCACCAGACAGGCCCAGGTCGCCGAGCGCAAGCGATGCCTGGATGAGGGCGCTGCCGCCGCCGGCCACGATGCCCTCTTCGATCGCTGCCCTGGTCGCCGAGATCGCGTCCTCCAGGCGGTGCTTCTTCTCCTTCAGCTCCACCTCGGTCGCGGCGCCGGCCCGCAGCACGGCCACGCCGCCTGCCAGCTTGGCGACCCGCTCCTGAAGCTTCTCCTTGTCCCAGTCCGAGGACGAAGCCTCGATCTCGGCCTTGAGCTGGCGGATCCTGTCGTTGATCGCGTCCTGCTCGCCTGCGCCGTCGATGATCGTGGTGGTGTCCTTGGTCACGGTGATCCTGCGGGCCTTGCCGAGCACGTCGAGTCCGGCCAGTTCGAGCTTGAGGCCGACCTCTTCGCTGACGACCTCGCCGGCCGTCAGGATGGCCATGTCCTCCAGCATCGCCTTGCGCCGGTCACCGAAGCCGGGCGCCTTGACCGCGACGACGTTCAGCAGGCCGCGGATCTTGTTGACCACCAGTGTGGACAGGGCCTCGCCGTCGACATCCTCCGCGATCACCAGCAGCGGCTTGCGCGCCTTGGCGATCTGGTCGAGCAGCGGCAGGAAGTCGGCCATGGCCGAGATCTTGCCGTTGTGCAGCAGCACGTAGGCGTCTTCCAGGACGGCTTCCATACGCTCCTGGTCGGTGACGAAGTACGCCGAGATGTAGCCCTTGTCGAACTGCAGGCCCTCGGTGAACTCCAGCTCAAGGCCCATTGTGGCCGACTCTTCGACCGTGATGACGCCGTCCTTGCCGACCTTGTCGAACGCGTCGGCGATGATGGCGCCGACCTTGGCATCCTGCGCGGAGATGGTGGCGACGTTGGCGATCTCGCTCCGCGCCTCGACGTCCCTGGCGCTCTTCAGCAGGCTCTCCGAGACGGCGGCCGCGGCCGCGTCGATGCCGCGCTTGAGCGACATCGGGTTAGCGCCGGCCACCACGGAACGCAGGCCCTCGTGCACCATGGCCTGCGCGAGCACCGTCGCGGTGGTGGTGCCGTCGCCCGCGACGTCGTTGGTCTTGGTGGCGACTTCCTTGGCAAGCTGAGCGCCCAGGTTCTCCTGGGCATTCTCAAGCTCGATTTCCCTGGCGACGGTCACGCCGTCGTTGGTAATCGTGGGAGCGCCCCACTTCTTGTCGATGACTACGTTGCGGCCCCTCGGACCGAGTGTCACCTTGACGGCGTCCGCGAGCTTGTCCACACCACGCTCAAGCGCCCGCCGCGCTTCCTCATCGAAATCCAGGCTCTTGGCCATGCAGCACCTCGGCTGATCGTCTGTTGCTGGTATGTCGTCGGTTTCTGGCTGGCGCAGCTCGTTGCCGAGCGGCGCGCTGCCAGCAGTTCATGCCGCCGCCCCGGCCCGACCGGGAACCCCGGGAGGCTGCCTCCTGCGGGCCACCGGCCGGTCCGGGGCGGCGGGCTGCGCACCTGCGTGCGCCGGGCACGGGCCAGGCCCGCGCCCCTGATCTTCTGCTCGCCTACTTCTCGATAATCGCGAGCACGTCGCGCGCGGAGAGCACGAGGTGCTCCTCGCCGGCGTACTTCACTTCGGTGCCGCCGTACTTGCTGTACAGCACGACATCGCCAACCTTGACGTCCATCGGGACGCGTTTGGCGCCAGCGTCGTCGAACCGGCCTGGTCCGACGGCGATGACCTCGCCCTCCTGGGGCTTCTCCTTGGCGGTGTCAGGAATGACAAGGCCGGACGCGGTGGTCTGCTCGGCATCGAGCGGGCGCACTACGATCCGGTCTTCTAGCGGCTTGATAACAACCTTGGTGGCGGTCGTCACGATCTGACCTCCCCCTCCGGAAAGGGCTAGCTGAGTTACTAGAGAGGCGACCATGGGGCCTGCCGTCGCGGGTGCCAGACCATCCTCGTCGCGTTAGCACTCTACTACATCGAGTGCCAATCCCGCACAGTAGCCCGGTCGTCCGAAGTCGTCAAGCGGGCCGCACCAGAGTTAGGGTACGCCCATGGACGCACCCGGGCAGACAGCCGAAGCGGACAAGGCCCGGCGAGCGGCTTCGTTCGGGGCCGTCGCCTCGGCATATGCCACGCACCGGCCCGACTACCCGGTCGCCGCGATCCAGTGGGCGCTGGAGCCGGCCCTCGCGCTGGCCGGGCGGCCGGCCGCTCGCCCGATCGAGGTAACCGACCTCGGTGCCGGAACCGGCAAGCTCACGGCGCAGCTCGCCAGCCTGACCACCGGCAGCCGCGGCGTCCGCGTGGTCGCGGTCGAACCTGACCCCGACATGCTCGCCGAACTGCGCCGGCGGCTGCCCGGCGTGACGGCCGTCGCCGGCCGGGCCGAGGCCATCCCGCTTCCGGACGCCTGCGCCGACGCCGTGCTGTCAGGCCAGGCCATGCACTGGTTCGACCTGGACCGTGCGATGCCGGAGATTGCCAGGGTGCTCAGGCCAGGCGGAGCAGTCGCCGGGCTGTGGAACGCCGACGACGACCGGGTCGACTGGGTGGCCGGCGTCTACCGTGCCAGCGGCCGGCACAACGTCGCGGCCTATTCCTCGTTCGAAGAGGGCCCGGACACCGGGCTCTCCGGCTGGATCAGCACGGCCGGCCGGACGCTGTTCTGGCCGGCCGAGCACGCCGGGTTCGAGCATGCGCAGGTCAGGACGGCGCAGTCCCTGGTCGAGACCTTTCGCACGCACTCCATGTACCTGATCATGGACCCGGCCGCGCGCGAAGCCGTGCTCGCCGGGGTGCGGGACTATCTCGCCGCGACGCCGCAGACCGCGGCGGGGGAGTTCCGCTGGCCGATGTACACGCTCGCGGTCCGGGCCGTGCGGCGCTGACCGGCGTCTTTCAGCCAGCGAGGACCTGCGTGACCGGCAACCCGGAGTCCGCCGCGAAGTCCGGCGACGAAGGCTCCGCGCCTGCCGCCACGAGTTCGGAACCGATCGCGGCGACCATCGCGCCGTTGTCGGTGCACAGGCCAGGCCGCGGCACCCGGAGCCTGATCCCGGCCGCATCGCACCGCTCCCGCGCGAGCGCGCGCAACCGCGAGTTGGCCGCTACTCCGCCGCTGATCACCAGCTGGTCCACTCCGTGCGCCAGGCAAGCATCGACGGCCTTGCGGGTCAGCACGTCCGCGACTGCCTCCTGGAAGGATGCCGCGACGTCGGCCACCGGCACGGCCAGCCCGGCCGCCTCGCGAGCCTCGACCCAGCGGGCCACCGCCGTCTTCAGCCCGGAAAACGAGAAATCGGCCGTCCCGTCCCGGTATTTCGCCCGAGGGAAGGCAACAAACCGCGCATCGCCGGTGCGCGCGGCCGAGTCGATCGGCGGCCCGCCGGGGAACGGCAGCCCGAGCAGCCTGGCCACCTTGTCGTAAGCCTCGCCGGCCGCGTCGTCGATCGTTGCGCCGAGCGCGGTGAGGTCACCTGCCAGGTCGCGCACCAGTACCAGCGACGAGTGACCGCCGGAGACCAGCAGCGCGATCGCCGGCGCCGGCAGCGGGCCGTGCTCGAGCTGGTCGACGGCGATATGCGCGGCGAGATGATTGACCCCGTACAGCGGTTTGCCCAGGGCGAGCGCGTAGGCCTTGGCGGCGCAGACGCCGACCAGCAGCGCCCCGGCCAGCCCTGGTCCGGCCGTCACGGCGATCGCGTCCACCTGCTCGAGGCCGACCCCGGCGACCGACAGTGCCCGCTGCACCGCGGGCACCATCGCCTCCAGGTGCGCGCGGCTCGCCACCTCAGGGACCACGCCGCCGAACCTCGCGTGTTCCTCGACGCTGGAGGCGACCGCGTCGGCGAGCAATTCGTACCCGCGGACCAGGCCGACCCCGGTCTCGTCGCAGGACGACTCGATCCCGAGCACGAGCGGTGCCGTCATCGGACCTCCTCCGTGGTACCCGGACCGGGCACCGCCTCCTCGTCAGCCGACGCGCGCCGACGGCCGCTATTTAGCTCGGGACCGCCCGCCGGCTGGGCGCCGGTCCTGGACCGCCGCATCACCAGCGCGTCCGCTCCGGACGGCTGGTAGTAGCCGCGCCTGATCCCGATCTCGGTGAAGTCGTACCTGCGATACAGCCGCTGGGCGCGGCTGTTGTCCGTCCGCACCTCAAGGAAGACCTCGGCACAGCCGCGCCTGTCGGCCTCGGCCAGCAGGTACTCAAGCAGGGTCGAGCCGATGCCGTGCCCCCAGTGGTCCGTCGTGACGGCCAGCGTCAGCACATCGCCCTGCCAGCCCGCGCCGAGCAGGCCGGCGTACCCGACGATCCGGCCGCCGTCCTCAGCGACCACGTAGTACCTGCTGGCCGGCTGCTGGTCGAGCTCCCCGACGAGCATCTGGCGGGTCCATGCCTCCTCGCCGAAGATCGCCTGCTCCAGCTCGGCGACCTGGTCGAGATCGGCTCGCTTCATCGGCCGTATCGTGATGGTCACGGCGTGACTCGCTTTGGCTTGCCAGGTTCCCTGGCATCGGGGCGCCGCAAGTAGAGCGGTTCTGGCCGCCCGAGCGGCTGCCCGGAAGCGAGGTGGCAAGCGGCGATCTCCGCGAGGTCAGCCGCGGCCGGATACCGCGGTCCGACGATCTCGCCGCACGCCGCGAGTTCGGCGTGCAGCCTGGGGCCCTCGCCGGCCATCGGATAGCCGGCCGGGACCTGGGCCGGCAGGCTTACCCGCGGGTCGGTCAGCCGCTGCCCGTTCGGGTCGTAACGCGCCCAGTAGACCTCCCGCCGCCTGGCGTCCGTCGCCACGATGAACTCACGGTCTCCGGCCGAGTGCCTGGCCTGAGCCGCGATGACGTCGAGCGTGCAGATACCGTCCACGGGGATGCCGAGCGCGGTGCTGAACACCTGTGCCGTCACCAGTCCGGCCCGCAAGCCGGTGTACGGGCCGGGGCCGGTGCCCACGGCAATGGCCGTCAGGTCGGCGGGCCGGGCTCCGGCGGTAGCGAGCACCTGGGAGATCGCCGGCGACAGCGACTCGCCGTGCCTGCGCGAGTCGACGACCGACTCATGGGCCACGACCTGGTGACCGTCATGCAGCGCGACGGTCACCGCCGGAGTGGCGGTATCGAAGGCGAGGATCAGCACGGTGTCTCAGCGTAGTCAACCGCGGGGATTGGCCTGGACCGCGTGCGGTCCTGGCCCTGCCAGGTCAGGCGCCGATCGCGGGCTGGGCCTTGACTTGCGCGAGCAGGTCGCGGGCTGCCGCTATGGCGCCCGCCTGCAACTCGCTGATCGAGACCGGCCCGAAACCACCGCTCACCTGCCCTTCGAGGCTGGCGGTAATCAGCACATTGCGGTAGCGGGCGAGCACGGTGACCCGGTCGGTGACCGAACCGACATGGAAGACCTGCACCGCGCTGAGCGCCTGGTCCCCGAGCCCGCCGATCTTCCTGATCGACGCCGCCGGCGCTGGCGTGTGCTTCGGCGGCTTGGCCAGCACCTGCTGCTGCTCGGCAAAGGTGACGACGGCGTTCGTAGTGGCGCTCCCGTTACCAGGAACGTTCAGGCTGGGCTGATCGGCCTGCACCGTAATGTTGAGAATCCGGAACGTCGGCTTGGCGTCGACCGTATAGCTGCACTGGCTGTCGTCGGGATAACTGAACGGCTGGAAACTCTTCGGTACGCCGGCCAGATACTGGCGCAGCGCGGTCGAGGCGAGCACCCGGCAGGCGTCGGGCACGGTGCGGAATTCGCCCTTCTGCAAGGTAGTGATGGGACCGCCCGTTTTCGGCGCCGGCTGGTCAAGGAAGTACACCGCACCGGCGATCACCACGACGACTGCCGCCACGCTTCCCCAAGTCGACAGCCTGCGCTTGGACCGCCTACGGCGGGCTTGCGCCGCCCGGCTGCGGCCGACCCTCCTGCGGCCGCCCTGACCCGCCACCTCGGCGCTCGCGGGCGGGTCAGGCTCGGCAGCCGGCTCGGACTCACGCGGTGCCGACGGCCTCCTGGCCGGCCGGATCGGCTCGATCCCGCCGGGGATCGCCCACGGCGGCACGTCAGACTCCGGCTCCGAGGGATCGAACGCGCCGAGCACCTGCCACCCTGACCTGCGCGGCTCGTGCGAAACCCGCGGCCGCCCTGAGCGCCCAGCATTGTCTGGCTGGCGTGGCGGGTAACCCTGCTCAGTCACGGCACGCCTCCCTGACGGGCATCCGACCGTGCGTTACGGCGGCAAGCTTATGGATTACCGCATTTTAGTAGCGCGGAGCGGGTTCATGAGCGACAGATCAGAACAATTGACCGGCTGGATCTGGCTGCCAGAGCCGGATCTGCCTACCGGAGCGGCGTGAGCACCGCCCGGAGTTGGTCAGCCGCCGCCTGCCAGCGGCTGCCGTACCCGCGCAGCGTCACCAGCCGGGGCTCGTCGCCGAGCCCTTCGCCGGTGAGCGCCCCTCCGCCAGCCCCATCGCCGCCGGCCCCATCGCCGCCAGACACCGCCGGGCGCTGCCCGCCCGGCCAGCCGATCGTGATCAGCAAGTGCCCGGACGCCAGATCCTCCACCAGGCCCTCGCCCCACTCCACTACCGTGACGCAGTGGTCAAGGTCCGCATCCAGGTCCAGGTCGTCCACCTCAAGCCGGCTGCCCAGCCGATATGCGTCCGCGTGCACCAGATCCGGCCCGCCGCGCAACGACGGGTGGATCCTGGCGATCACGAAGGTCGGTGAGGTCACCGGACCTCGGACACCGAGCCCGGCGCCGATGCCCTGGACGAGCGTGGTCTTGCCTGCCCCCAGCGGGCCGGCGAGTACGACCAGGTCACCGCGGCTGAGCAGCCCGGCGATCCGGGTCCCGAGCTCGCGCATCTGCGCCGCGCCGGGCACCTGGACCCCGGCCTCGACCAGGCTGGCCCGGTCCGGCGCGGCCGCCCGCCGCTCAGCCATCGCCGGCGCGCGCGGCCAGCGCCTTGGCGACCAGGCCCGCGATGGCCTGGTTGACCTCGTCGGGGCGCTCGAGGATCACGACGTGCCCGGCGCCGCGGATCTTGAGCAGTTCGGCGCCGCGGATCGACTTGGCGATCCCGTCCGACAGGCTCGGATCGACCAGCCTGTCCCGGTCGCCGGTCATGACCAGCACGGGCACGCCGCCGAGCACTTTCAGCGCGTGCCGCTTCTCATGACCGACCAGGGCCACGTAGAAGTCGGCGATGACGTCGATCGGGGTGGCCCTGATAATCCGCTCAAGAAAGTCGACGATCGTCGGGCTGACCCGCGGGTCGCCGAAGGCCAGCCGCCTGGTGCCGAGGAAGGCGATGTCGCTGGCTGACCGCCTGCCGCGCTCCACCACCTCGGCCAGCCTGCCCTTGGAAGCACCGGTCACCATCGTCGGGACCGCCCGGCGGATGGCCGGCCTGAGCAAGGCCGGCAGCCACGTCACCGGATCCACCGTCGAGGCCGATGTCGAGATCAGCACCGCGCCGATCACCTTGCTGCCGAACAGCTCGGGATGCTGGTCGGCAAGCGCCATCACGGTCATGCCGCCCATCGAGTGACCCACGAGCACCACCGGCAGGTCGCCAGGGGCAGTGGCCATCAGCACCTCGTGCAGGTCGGCTCCGAGCTGGTCGATGCTGACCAGGTCGGGATCGGACCGGCCGGACCGGCCGTGGCTGCGCTGGTCCCAGAAGACGCACCTGGCACTGTGCTCCAGGCCGGCCCGCTGGTAGTACCAGACGTCCTGGTTGAGCGTGTATCCGTGGCAGAAGATGATCGTCACCGGAGCGTCCGCGGGACCGCTGGTCTCGACGTGCAGCGGCAGCCCGTCGTCGGCGATCACGGTCATGGCCGTACCCCGGATGTCACCGAACGGCTCGCCGACCGCTGGATCTGGCCGCAACCTGATCCGGCCGACCGCGATCTTCTCGGCCATGACCACGGCGCCGGCCCCGGCCGCCACCGCGCCTGCGGCCAGGCCGGTAACGCCGGTGAGCCGCCGCCAGCTGACCATCAGTCCTCCCGCCCGCGCGCGGCCACCGCGACCGCGTCGTAGCCCCGCGACCCCGCCGAGCCGGCTGGTACCGCGCGGGCTTCCGCTTCGGTTACTCCACAGTAGCTTCTTGGGATCTTCCCCGTAAACCTCGTGACGATGTCGTAAGAAAGCGTCCCGAGCAGGTCCGCCCATTCTTGCGCGGTCGGCTCACCCTGGTCACCTGGCCCGAAGAGCACCACCTCGTCACCCGCCTCGGCCGGCAGATCGCCCAGGTCGATCACGCACTGATTCATGCAGACCGTGCCCGAGATGGTCAGCCGGCGGCCGCCCACCTGCACCGGCGCGGTGTTGCCCGCGGCCCGCGGTATTCCCTCGTTGTAGCCGAGCGGTATCAGTCCGAGCATGGTCTCCGCCGTGGTCACGTAACGGTGCCCGTAGGAGACTCCGGTACCCGCCGGAACCCGTTTGACCTGGACCAGGCGGGTACGGACGGTCATCGCCGGCCTGAGCCAGCCGGGCGCCCCGCCGGGCAGGGTGCACAGGCCGGTCACCCCGCCGCCTGGCCGGACCAGGTCGAACCAGGTGTCCGGCCGGGTGAGCAGCGCCGGGGTATTGGCCAGGTGCCGCACGGCCGGCCTGGCACCGAGCCGGTGCGCCTGGTCGAGCGCGGCACGGAAGGCCGCAAGCTGCGCGTCGACGGACTCATGGCCGGGAATATCGGCGCAGGCCAGATGCGACCAGATGCCGACGATCTCGCATCGGCCCGCAGCCTGCTCGGCCAGCGCCGTGGTGACCAGTTCCGGCCACTGCGCCAGCGGCGCGCCACCGCGGCTCATCCCGGTGTCGGCCTTGAGGTGCAGCCGCGCCGGGCGCCCTGCCTCCCCCGCCGCCGCCGCGATCTGCCTGATCAGGCCGACCGAGCCCGCACTGAGGTCAACGCCGTGCTCGATCGCTTCCCGGTGCGGCGCGTCCGGGGCGGCGAGCAGGCAAAGCACCGGCGCGGTCAGGCCGGCTTGCCGCAGCGCGATGCCCTCGCGCACGTGGCCGACACCGAACCAGCTCGCGCCGCCGGCCAGGGCGGCGGCCGCGGTGCGGACCAGGCCATGCCCGTACCCGTCAGACTTGACCACGGCCATGATCTGGACGCCGCTGGCGTACTCGGCCATGGCAGCCACGTTCGCCCTGATGGCGCTGAGGTCGACGATCGCTTCCGGGTGCCCGTCCATGGCCCCCAAGTGTGCCAGCAGCCGGTGAGTACCGTGTCCAGCAACGGCACCGCGGCCGGCCCGCACGCCGCGCGGCCAGTCACCGGGCGGGTAACGTACCCGGTCCTGCGGCACTCGTGATTAGGTACTGCCATGGTCGAACTCATCCCCCGCCAGGTCCTGTTCGGAAATCCAGAGCGCGTCAGCCCCCAGTTGTCGCCCGACGGCTCCCGCCTCGCCTGGATAGCCCCGCATAGTGACGTGCTTAATGTCTGGCTCGCGCCGGTAAGCGGCACGACGGGGGTGGACTGGGATCAGGCCGAGGTCGTGACCGCCGACACCGACCGCGGTATCAGGATCTTCGCCTGGGCGCACGACAACAGGCACCTGCTGTACTTGCAGGACACCGGCGGCGACGAGAACTGGCGGCTGTACGACGTCGACCTGACCACCATGGCGCGGCGCGACCTGACGCCCTTCGACGAGGTGCAGACGCAACTGGTGGCGATGGAGCGCGACTTCCCCACCGAGATCCTGATCGGCCTCAACAAGGACAATCCGCAGCTGCACGACGTGTACCATCTCGACCTGGTCACTGGCGAGCTCGCCAAGCGAGTCACCAACCCTGGGTTCGTCGGCTGGCTGGCCGACAGCCAGCTCGTTGTCCGGGCCGGCTTTTCGCCGCTGCCGGACGGCGGCTTCTCGCTGCAGGTACGGGACGGCGCCGACGACGACTGGCGGCAGTTGCTTGCGGTACCAGGCGAAGACGCGCTGAGCACGGAGCCCGTCGCCTTCAGCGCGGACGGCAAGTCGCTGCTGCTGGTCAGCTCGGTGGCGGCCGAGACCGCCCGGCTCGTCAGGATCGACCTGGCCACCGGAGCGCAGGAGGTACTCGCCGCGGACCAGGCCGCAGACGTCAGCGGGGTGCGGGTCGACCCGCGGACCAGGGAACCGCAGATCGTGACCGTGCTGAAGGACCGGTCCGAATACCTGGTGCTCGGCCCCGGACTGGCCGGCGACCTGGCCGCGATCCGGGCGCTGCATCCGGGCGATCCGATGTTCGAGAGCGCCGACGACTCCGATACCACCTGGCTGGTGGGCTTCACCAACGACGCCGGCCCGGTCCCCTATTTCGCCTACGACCGGGCGTCCAAGCAGGGACGGTTCCTGTTCGAGCACCGGCCGGCGCTGAACAAGTACACGCTGGCCTCGATGGTCCCGTTCTCCTTCCCGGCCAGGGACGGTCTGGTCGTGCACGGTTATGCCACCTTCCCGCCGGAGGTGCCGCGCACCGGCCTGCCGACCGTCGTCAACGTGCATGGCGGCCCGTGGGTCAGGGACGTATGGGGATTCGGGCCAGAGGCGCAGTGGCTCGCCAACCGCGGTTACCTCTGCCTCCAGGTCAACTACCGCGGGTCGACCGGCTACGGCAAGGCCTTCGTCAACGCGGGCGACCGCGAGTGGGGCGCCAAGATGCAGGACGACCTGACCGACGCGGTGGCCTTCGCCGTGCGCCAGGGCTGGACCGACCCGGAGCGGGTCGCTATCTACGGCGGCTCTTACGGCGGCTATGCCGCGCTGGCCGGCGCGACGTTCACGCCAGAGGTATACCGCTGTGCCGTAGACATCGTCGGGCCGTCCAACCTGAAGACGCTGATCGAGACCATCCCGCCGTACTGGGCACCGCTGCTCGCGCAGTTCCGCCGCCGGCTCGGCGACCCGGAGCGCGATGCCGAGTTCCTGTGGTCGAGGTCGCCGCTCTCGCGTGCCGATCAGATCGCTATCCCGCTGCTGATCGCGCAGGGCGCCAACGACCCGCGAGTGAAGCAGGCCGAGTCGGAGCAGATCGTCGCCGCGCTGCGGGCCGCCGGGATCGAGCACGAGTACCTGCTCTTCCCCGACGAGGGCCACGGATTCGCCAAGCCGGAGAACCGGATGCGTTTCTACGCCGCCGCCGAGACTTTCCTGGCTCGCTATCTCGGCGGCCGGGCCGAAGAGTAAGGCCGGCCTGGCGGACGCCGGGAGCTAGCTGCTCACCAGGCAGCCGCTGCTCTGGCCGTCCTGCGGGAAGGCACGCGCCAGGGCGTCGGCGATCATCTTCGCCCGGTGCTCGTACCCGAGCGAACTGTAGTGAATCCCATCGGAGATGAACCACTTCGCCCGGGCAGCGGCGGCCCAGTCGTATACCCGCATGTTCGGGTACCTGGCGCATGCTTTCAGCAGCGCCGCGTTCCAGCGCCGCATGTTCGGCTCAGCGTACGGACCGCTGGAGACCAGTGATTTCACGTTGACCCAGAGAACCGGCTCGCCCCGGGTGACCGCCATCATGCGGCTGATCCTGGTCGTCAGGCTGTAGTTGGACCCGGCCGCGACGTCCGCGGTGTCGTCGGTACCCAGCGCGAGCACCCAGCAACCGCGGAATCCGCCGCGCATGATCGCCTTGGCGGCGTCGTAGCCGTTCACCCCGCCGGGGAGCACTTCCACGATGGACCGGGCACCTTCGATGTCGGTGATCACGGTCCGCGCGCCGACGTCCTCGTACCGCGCGACTATCCGCTGCCTGGGGTTAGGCAGGTACTGGGGGGAGTTCAGTCCGTCTGAGGTCGAGTCGCCGATGTGAGCGACGGACCGGCACGAGGTCCGCTGCGGCCCGCCAGCGCCCGGTGCCGGCATGACGGACGCCGGGGTCCGTGGCCGACCGTGCCGCTTGCGCGTGGCGCGCAGCACGGTCTTGGTGACCGGAAGCCGCGCCGAGCCGGCCGCGAGCACGGCACCGGCACCAGAGCCGGGCAGCCCGCTGACCACGCCGGTCAGGCCCGCGCCGGCCACCGCCAGCACGCCGACCACCGCTGCGGTCGCGGCGGCGGGCAGGCTGACGCCGCGCCGCGCACCCCGGGCAGCCGCCGTGCCTGCCAGCCAGGATCGCCCGCCGAGCGCGCGCGCGCTCACCCAGGCCCGGCCGATGGCACCATGGCGGACCGGTTCCTCGACCAGTTGCCAGGACAGGCCGGCCAGCAGCACTGCCGCCGCGATCTGGAGTGCCGCCCTGGGCAGGTCCTGGGTGGCGTTAGGCGGCGTCGTCAGCACGATGACCGGATAGTGCCACAAGTAGATGCCATAGGAGCGGGCGCCGATCCAGCGCAGCGGGCGCCAGCCAAGCACCCGCCCGAGCAGGCTCCCGGCGCTGGCCGCTGCGGCCACCACCGCGGCAGTGGCGACGGAGAGCAGCACCATCCCGCCGCGGTAGCCGAAGGCGGAGTACTCGCCGACCCGCCAGATCATCACGCCGATCACCATCAGGCCGGTGATTCCGGCGCCGTCGAGCAGCAAGCGGATCCGCCGGCCAGGCCCGGCCAGGCCGGCCCGGGGCCAGGCCAGGGCAAGGACAGCGCCGGCCAGCAGGCCGAAGGCACGAGTGTCGGTACCCTCGTACACCCTGGTCGGGTCCATTCCCGGCTGATACAGCCTGGCCATCGCGATCGCCGAGACGACGGCCAGCGCCGAGGCGGGCAGGATCAGCCACCGCGCCGCGGCGATCCCGCGCTTGCGCAGCAGGATCAGCGCGCCGATCAGCAGCAGCGGCCAGATCAGGTAGAACTGCTCCTCGACGGCGAGTGACCACAGATGATCAAGCGGGGCTGGCGGCGCGAACCTGGCGAAGTACGACTGGCTGTTGGCGATCAGGTACCAGTTGCTGAAGTATCCCGCCGCGGCACCGACCGCTCCGCGCAAGCTGGCCAGCCTGGCCCGGTCGGCGACCGTCACCCAGGCGGTGACCACGGTCAGCATGACGAAGAGCGCGGGAAGCAGGCGGCGTGCCCGGCGCAGCCAGAAGTCGCCGAGCGCCAGCTTTCC
>Ga0307372_10007444_pt1 | contig 15680 bp, 8 predicted proteins | sample OX1MG_FD_202533 | JGI IMG/M metagenome (GOLD analysis project Ga0307372, IMG submission 202533) | Soil microbial communities from Risofladan, Vaasa, Finland - OX-1 | ecosystem: Environmental > Terrestrial > Soil > Coastal area > Acid sulfate soil | place: Finland: Risofladan, Vaasa | collected... | reverse complement strand
CATCGGCCGCGCACCTGCTGGGCACCGACCAGTTCGGACGCGACATCCTGAGCCGGGTGATCGTCGGGGCGCGCAACACGCTCGGGATGCCGTTCCTGGCGATCGGGTTCGCACTGGTGCTGGGCGTCATTCCCGGGCTGGTCGCCGGCTACGCCGGTGGCTGGGTCGACTCGCTGATCATGCGGCTGGTCGACATCCTGCTGGCCTTCCCGGGCATCCTGCTGGCGCTGATGATCGTAGCCATGCTCGGGACCGGGATGGTGAACATCATGCTGGCCATCGGCGTCTCGCTCATCCCGGTCTACGTGCGGATGGCGCGCGGTTCGACCCTCAGCATCCGCAACGAGCCGTACGTCGACGCGGCCCGTGTGCTCGGCAGCAGCGACATCCGGCTCCTCTTCCGGCACGTGCTGCCCAACCTCTACGGTCCGCTGATCGTGCTCTCCACCACGGCCATCGGCTGGGGTATTCTGGCCGGGGCCGCGCTCAACTTCCTGGGGCTCGGCGTGCAGCCGCCAACGCCGGAGTGGGGGCGCGACCTGGCCGACGGCCGCAACTACCTGGTCACGGCGTGGTGGATCACCACCTTCCCCGGGCTGGTGACGATGGTGACGATCCTGGCGGTCAACCTGGTCGGGGACGCCCTGACCGCGGTCCTCGACCCGATGTTGCGCTCGCGCTAGGCGCGGGCAGCGCGACACGGCGGTGTGAAGCGGGTCTGACAGGGAGGGAACGGATGCGCCTCTACGTGTTGCACCTGGGCGACTGCTACGTCGACAAGGGGGGCGTGCTGACGCCCGGGCTCGACAAGGGCATCTGGTGGACGATCCCCATCGTCGGCTACCTGATCCAGACCGACGACGGCCAGAACATCCTGGTCGACACCGGCATGGACCGGGTCCACATCGAGGACCCCGAGGCGACCTTCCGCGGGACGGCCTTCGGCGAGGTGCTCAAGGTCCGCATGGGCCCCGAGGGCTACGTCGTCAACCAGCTCGCCGCGCTGGGACTCGAGCCCTCGGACGTCGACATGCTGGTCGCCACCCACTTCCACTTCGACCACGCCGGCAACACGCGCGACTTCGCCGGCAGCGAGATCGTGGTGCAGCGGGACGCCTACGAGGACATCATGCGCCCGGACGCGCCCTACCCGCGCACGACCTACGACATCCCAGGCCTGAAGTGGCGCGTGGTGGACGGCGACATCGAGATCGCCCCCGGCGTCACCCTGCTCAAGACGCCGGGCCACGTCCCCGGGCACATGTCGGTGCTGGTCGACCTGCCCGAGACGGGCAAGGTGATCATCGGGATCGACGCGATCTACGTGCAGGACAACCTGGACAAGGACAACTGGGGCGCCTACAGCGACCCGCAGGCGGCCCGCGCCAGTGCGAAGCGGCTGCAGGAGATGGCCGAGCGCGAGGGGGCGATGCTCCTCTACGGCCACGACCCGAACCAATGGGCGACGCTGAAGAAGGCGCCCGCGTACTACGGCTAGCGGCCGTGCGCGGGGCCGGACGGGGGACTGGACGACGGTTTTCCGCGTCGTGACGCCGAAAACGGGTCCATCGTCCGGGACGTTGCGAGGGTGGGTGCCCGCCAGGACGGACGACGCGCGGCGCGTCACGCCCGGCGGCCCCGCACCGCGCGTCGCACGAGGGAGGGACCATGGCGAGCGAGGCCTTCGACCGCGACGTGGACCAGCACCGCGACGAGTACCTGGCGGCGCTCAAGACGTACTGCAAGCTGCCCTGCATCACCGGGCAGGGGATCGGCGTGCGCGAGAGCGCCGAGTCGACCGCCGCCATCCTGCGCGGCCTGGGCTGCGACGACGTCCGCATCATCGAGACGGCCGGCGCTCCGGTGGTCTACGGCCGGATCGGACAGGGCAGCCCGACCCTGCTGGTCTACAACCACTACGACGTGCAGCCACCCGAGCCGCTCGAGGCCTGGGACTCCGACCCCTTCGGCGCCGAGGAGCGCGACGGCAAGATCTACGCGCGCGGCATCTCCGACAACCGCGGCGACGTGCTGGCCCGCGTCCAGGCGATCGCCAGCTACCGCCGAGCCCGTGGCGAGCTGCCCCTCACGGTCAAGTTCGTCATCGAGGGCGAGGAGGAGATCGGCAGCCCGAGCCTGCCCGGCTTCATCGCGGCCAACCGGGACCTGCTGGCCGCCGACGGCTGCCTCTGGGAGGGCGGCGGGCTCGACGAGCACGACCGCTTCATCATCTCGCTCGGCCTCAAGGGCGTGCTCCACGCCGAGCTGCGCGCCCGCTCCTCACGCACCGACCTGCACTCCAGCCTGGCGACGATCATCCCGGCCGCGCCCTGGCGCATCACCTGGGCGCTGGCCTCGCTGAAGGACCCGGACGACCACATCACCGTCGACGGCCTGATGGAGCACGTGCGCCGGCCGGGGCCCGAGGAGGCGGCGCAGCTAACGCGCATCCCGTTCGACGAGCAGGCCATGAAGGCGGACCTCCAGATCCCGGCCTTCATCCGCAACCTCAGCGGCATCGCCCTGCTCGAGAAGCACCTGTACGAGCCGACCTGCACCATCCAGGGGCTGGCCAGCGGCTACTCGGGGCCGGGGCTCAAGGCGGTGCTGCCCAACGAGGCCATGGCCAAGATCGAGTTCCGGCTGGTGCCCGACCTCGAGCCGGACCTGGTGCTCGACCTGCTGCGGCGGCACCTGGACCGGCGCGGCTTCCAGGACGTAGAGATCGTGACCCACGCGAAGCTGAGCCCGGCCAAGGCGCCGTCGGACGCGCCGGTGGCGCGGGCCGCGATCGCGGCGGCGCGCGACGAGTACGGGGCGGAGCCGATCGTGTACCCGGTAATGGCCGCCAGCGGGCCGATGTCCTACTTCTCGGCCGGGCTGGGCGTGCCGGTGGTGACCGGCGGCGGGCTCTGGTGGCACGACGCCCGGGCGCACGCGCCCAACGAGAGCATCCGCATCGCCGACTACCTCAGGGGCATCAAGTACATCGGCCGGCTGATCGACCGCTTCGCGGCGGCCGGCGCCTGAGCGTTCACGGCCGCCGGCCGGGTTGACCGGGCAGGCACATCCTGCGATACTGGTCAAACAGAGCAGCGCCAACCGGGGACCGCTCGTGCCCCTCACGGAGGAGGCGACGGCGTGGTGGGCGCGGCACAATCGATTGGTGGAAGAGAAGGGGTCCGACCGTGTTCCTGCGACGAGCAAGACTCTCGCTGCTGACGATCGTCGCCCTGCTGGCGACGTCCCTGGGCAGCCTCGTGCTGCCATTGACCTCGCCGGCCGTAGTCGGGGCGACGACCCCGTCCGACCTGTCGATCTCCCCGATTTCCTTGCAGGGCGGCGGGTCGCTCTCCAGCATCTGCGCCGGCACGTCGCCGACTTTTCAGGCCACCATCACGAACAACGGCGGCTCACCCAGCGGCACGTTCACCGTCACCGGCAGCGTTAATGGGTTCAGCCAGACGCAGAGCTTCGCCAGCCTCGACCCGACCAAGTCAGTCACCCAGTCGCAGCAGTTCTCGAACATCCCAGCCGGGACCTACAACGTCAAGTTGACGATCAACCCGAACGCCTCGTCGGGTGATACCACCACGGGCGACAAGAGCACCTCCGCCACCGTCACCGTCAACAGCTGCAACCAGAACCCGCCGCCCCCGACGAGCTGCAGTATCAGCAGCGGCTCCTGGGGCGTCTCCCCCAATCCGGTGACGGCCGGGCAGTCGCTCACCATCGCCGGTGACGGCAGCTCGGGCCACGGCTGGTCGTCAGGGATGACCGTCTCCTTCACGCTCACCGACGCGCACGGGACCACCTTCCCGCTCCCGCAGGGCACGGTCGGCTGTCAGGGGACCCAGCCCACGCTCACGGTGAACGTGACCGTCCCGTCGACCGCGGCGGCCGGCGCGGCCACGGTCCAGGCGACCGACAGCAACGGCATCACCAGCACCATGTCGCTGCAGATCACGGCCGCCAGCAACCCCAACCCGGGCGGCTCGGGAGGTCCGCCGCCGGCGACAACGGTCACGCTCCATCTGCCGGCCTACTGCTTCCAGCTGGACACGACCCACGGCACGCTGGTCAACACCCAGTGCGCCGGTGTGACCGGTAATGGGCAGGCCGGCACCAAGCTCGACGCCCACACCTTTGCGTTCAGCGGGCTGACCGGCGGCACCGCGCTGGCCGTCAAGCTCTATCCGGTGGCCGGGAACCAGAACCTCTTCTGCGACGCCACCGTCCCGGTCCCGGCGCAGACCCCCACCCAGCCGTCGCTCACGGCGCTGGCCTGCACCTACGCCAACGGCGCGCTCGTGACCTCGGTGCAGAACGCGCTCTCGGTCTTCCAGCCGTGGGTGCGCACCGACTCGCTGGTCGCCAGCGGCGCGGTCTCGCGCACCTGGATGTGGGGGCCGGACTTCTTTGCGCCGCCGGTGGCCGAGCCCTACGCCGAGGCCACCGAGCCGAACGGCAGCTCGACGGGCACCCTGCCCAACAGCCTGCCCTTCCGGTTCGTCGTCTACTTCGACAAGAGCCGCATGGAGATCACGCATCCGGGCGGCGATCCGAACAGCGTCTGGTACATCACCAACGGCCTACTGGCCGAGGAGCTGATCACCGGCCGGGTGCAGGGTGGTGACAACACGTTCGTGCAGGTGGCCCCGGCGCAGGTCAACGTGGCCGGCGACCCGAACGACCCTAACGGGCCGACCTACGCGACCTTCAACCCGCTGCTGGGCTACGGCGCCATCCCGTCCGGCTGGACGATCACCCAGACCGTTAATCGCGCCGGGAACGTGCAGACCGACGGCAGCCTGGCGCAGTACAACGTGACGGCCCAGGACGTCGGCGCGCCGACCCACCACACCGTGGCCTCGGTCTTCTGGGCCTTCATGAACAGCTCTGGCCCGGTGATGCAGAACGGCCAGACCGTGCAGGCGCCGCTGTTCCAGAACCCGTTCTACGCCACGGGCTATCCCATCACCGAGGCGTACTGGACCAACGTGCTGGTGGGTGGGGTGTCGAAGCAGGTGCTGGTGCAGTGCTTCGAGCGGCGCTGCCTGACCTACACGCCGTCGAACCCGGCGGGCTGGCAGGTCGAGGCCGGCAACGTGGGCCAGCACTACTACCGCTGGCGCTACGGTCAGACCCCGTAGAGACGCGGTCACTCAGGCGGGACGCGGGAGGTCATTCCTGCGTCCCGCACCAACCGATAGCGGCGACGTACCGCCGATCCCCAGCCCGCTTCCAGCGGGCTTCGTCGTTGAGCGCGGGCCTGGTGGCCCGCGTGCGGCCGGCCGGGGCCCGCTGAGTGGGCCCATGTGACCTTTGGGGCAGGTTTCAACCCTGCCCTGGTCTTCCGCTCCCCATGCGTCCGCGCTGCGGACCGGTCATTCCTTCGAGGCGAGCTTCGCCTTCTCCTCCTCGACCAGCACCCGGCGCAGTACCTTGCCGACCGCGCTCTTGGGGAGTGTGTCGCGGAACTCGATCAACCGCGGCACCTTGTAGGCCGCCAGCCGCTCGCGGCAAAAGGCCTCCAGTTCGGCGGTGGTCGCCGAGGCGCCGGGGCGCAGCACGACGTAGGCCTTGACCGTCTCGCCGCGGTAGGGGTCCGGGACTCCGGCTACGCCGGCCTCGAGCACGGCGGGGTGCTCGTAGAGCACCTCCTCGACGTCGCGCGGGTAGACGTTGTAGCCGGAGGCGAGGATCAGATCCTTCTTGCGGTCGACGATGCTGAGGTAGCCCTCGGCGTCCATGGTGCCGATGTCGCCGGTGTAGAGCCAGCCGTCGCGCAGCGCCTCCGCCGTCTCCCCGGGCAGGTTCCAGTAGCCGGCCATCACCTGTGGCCCGCGCAGCCGGATCTCGCCGGGCTCGCCGGTCGGGAGCACCCGCGTGCCGGTCTCGACGTCGACGATCTGGCAGTCGGTGTCGGCCATGGGCACGCCGACCGTGCCCGGCTTGCGCTCGCCCCAGGCGGGGTTGCCGTGGGTGACCGGGCTGGTCTCGGAAAGGCCGAAGCCCTCCAGGATCTTGCCGCCGAAGCGCCGCTCGAACGCCGCCATCACCTCGACCGGCATCGGTGCCCCGCCCGAGTTGCAGAAGCGGATTGAGCCGACGCCGTACTCCTCGGCGTTCGGGAAGCTGTTGACGGCCACGTACATGGTCGGCACGCCCGGGAAGAGGGTCGGCTGAACGGCGCGGATCGTCTGCATGACCGGCTCGAGCTCGAAGCGAGGCAGCAGGATCATCGAGCCGCCGCAGGCCAGGCACAGGTTCATCACCACGGTCATGCCGTAGACGTGAAACAGCGGCAGCACCCCGAGCATGCGGAACTCCTCGTCCCGGGGCATCTCCGGGTTGAACGCCTGGCACTGCAGCACGTTGGCGACCAGGTTGAAGTGGGTCAGCATGGCGCCCTTGGCGACGCCGGTCGTGCCGCCGGTGTACTGCAGCACGGCGACGTCGTGGGCGCCGACCTTGACCGACGGCGGCTCGCCTGCGGCCGCGGCCAGCGCCTCCTCGAACGCGCGCGCCTCCGGGCCGATGGCAACCTCGCCGCGCAGCCGGGCGACCAGGACGTGGTCGAGCGCGGCGTGCGGCAAGGTGGCTTGAACCACCGGGTAGAGGAGGTCGGCGACGACGAGCGCGCGGGCGCCGGAGTCGTTCAGGGTATAGGCGAGCTCGCGGGGCGTGTAGAGCGGGTTGACCTGGACGACGATCGCGCCGGCCCGCAGCACGCCGTAGTAGGCGATCACGTACTGCGGGCAGTTCGGCAGCATCAGCGCGACGCGGTCGCCCTGGCCGACGCCGAGGTCGGCCAGGACACGCGCGAAGCGCTGGGCACGGCTCCAGAGCTCGCGGTAGCTCAGCGATGTGCCGGCGAAGCGCACGGCGGGCAGGTCGGGCCGGCGCGCGGCAGCCTCCGCGAGGGTCTGGTAGAGCGGGATCTCCGGGTACTCCAGGGTGGTCGGGACGTTGGGAGGGAACAGCTTCAGCCAGGGTCGCTCGGGCATGTCGGACATGGTGGCGCCTCCTCATCGCGCCGCGGCCGACCGGCAGCCGCCTGGCGCGCGATCCCGCCAGGTTGGAAGGCCGTCGTCGAGTCGCCGCGCGCGTTCTGTATACCTGATCCGCGACCGGCGCGTCACGCCGCGTCGCGGTGACTTCCGCGCCGCCGACGCGAACCGCCGGGCTGCGCAGGCCGGCGCGCTCGGGCCGCAAGGAGCTCGCGCCGGGTCACGGAAAGCGCCGATGCAGCGCCGGTTCACGGGCGGATCGACCGGCGCGGGCAGGTCGGTGCGGGTCCGCGCGGCACGATCCTCGATCCCGCATCACCAGCCGAACACGCGCTGGGCGAGCATGGCGATGAAGAGCCCCTCGAACAGGAAGCCGGTGATCGCCTCGACCGCCGTAACCACGCTCTGCGGGCTGTTCGGGGTGAACGGCGCGGTGAAGACCCGACCGTGGAAGGCCGTGATGCTCAGCACCGCGGCTTCCCGCCAGCCGAGATGGGAGATGCCGGCCTGGCCGAAGCCGTAGTAGAGGGCGGCGAAGAACGCAACGAGCACGAGGTAGGCAACGACCATGCGCCCCATGCGATAGCCATAGCCCGTCAGACCGGCCAGCGCGAGCGACACGAGGTACGAACCGGCACGGCGCCCTCCATAGAGCGCCAGCATTTTGCGCCGGATCACGCGGGACCGATAGAAGAAACGGCCGGCATCATCGGTCATCCCCTGTGCGCGCAAGGCCAGGGCAAGCTGCTGATTGGCGCGCATCGCGGACTTGAACTCCTGGGTCCGCAGCGCCCGGTCCTTCGCCACCCCGTCGCGTTCCCGCTGGAGCGCCCGGCAGTCATCGCCCAGCACGCGGATCGCCGACCAACCGACGACGGAGAGGATGACGCCTTCCCAGTGCACGTCCGAGAGCATCGGGCCCACCCCGTCCGCGTCCGTCAGGCGCACTCCGAAGAGGTGTGCCCCTGCCAGGTGGACCTCGTGCAGCCTGGCCCGCTGCAAGTAGGCCCGATAAAGGAACGCGCCCTCCAGATGCGCGTTCCAGAGATCCGTGTCCTCCAGGTGCACCCCGTCGCAGTCGGCCTCGCGGAGGTTGACCGCCCACAGGCTGGCCCCTTCCAGATGGCACCCGCTCAGATCGGCACGTTCCAGGTTCGCGTAATCGAGGCAGGAGCCTTCCAGGTGGGCGTGGCTGAGATCGGCGCCGTGCAGGTCGATCGCCGCCATCCGTCGTTGCTCTTCGGTCAGGTCCTGGCGCGTCGGCCGGATCGCGTGGCACGCCGCGCGGGCGAGCGGCAGGTTGGACAGTTGCGCGTGGCTGAGGTCGGCGCCGCGGAGGTCCAGGCCGACGCGTTCGTGCTGGCTCGCATCGTTCGGGTCCACCGGGCCACGGCCGTCCTCGTGGGTTGCCAGCAGCCACTCGATATCCGCGCGCTCGAGGCGCACGCCGTTGAACGCGTAGTCGCCGCGCAGCACGTCCGGGGTGATGGCGCGGCGCGCCGCGAGCTCAGCCTGGCGATCCGCGGCAATCTCCGGCTCGGTCCGCCACGGCTGGCCGTGCTCCGCCCAGAACGCGTTCCACTCACACGGGCTGACCGTATCTGTCCGCTCCATGCCCCCAATGGTGATGGACACGGGGCACCCCTGTCCAGGCCGGCGAGGATCTCAGTGATCCGGGTCGCCGCGGGAGGGGGATCCGGGACGCGGCGGCAGCGGAGACCCGCTCAGACGCGCTCGCGCGACTCCAGGTGCGCCTCGACCTCGGCGCGGCGGCGCCAGACGGGACGCAGCTCCTTGCGGGCGTAGAGCGGCAGCTGGTCGCCGCGGTGCGCGTCCCCGGGCTGGGAGGCGTTGCCGTAGACGGTCAGCGCCATCGCGCGCTGCGGAGCGCCGAACTCGACCGCCGCGACGTAGCCGGTACCGCCGATCGCGCCGAAGCGGCCGTCCGGGTCGGGCAGGTACCAGGTGGCGCGGAAGCAGCCGAGCGGATCCCGCGCGCCGTTGCCGGGCAGGTCGACCGGCCCGAGGCGCAGGCGGAAGAGGTCGCCCCAGGCGACGTCGAGGGTGCCCGCCGCCGCGCGCAGCCGGCCGGCCGCGACGGCGAGTCCGGTGGCGGCCCGCTCCGGATCGGCCAATCCGCGTGGGGTGCCGAGCGGGTCCCGCGCGTCCCAGGGGACGGCGAAGAGGGACGTCACCGGCGTCGGCAGCGGCAGCACCTCGGCCAGCCAGAAGGCGAACAGGGCCGCGCCGCGGCTACCGGCGTCGAAGCGGTAGTCCCACGCGGCCAGCACCCTGCCTGCCTCGGCCGCCGCGCCGCCGCGCGCGCCGGCGGCGGCCACCAGGTCCGGCGCCAGGCGGTCGGCCAGGTCGGAGCGCGTCGAGGCCAGCGCGGCGAGCAGGTCCTCCCAGCCAAGCGGACCGTCTTCGATCAGCAGTTGCAGCCCGCGCTGCTCGCGTGGTCGCAGCGGACCGGGCGGCGCCAGGTAAGGCGGGAAGTCGGCCGGGTCGAGCGGCGACGGCAGAGTCGCGGTCCAGGGTGGACTGTTGGAGTTCTGCACCCAGCCGGTCGGCGGGTCGACGACCCGTGGCAGGTCCTCGTAGGGGTGGATCGCGGTCCAGAGCCGGGCCGAGGTGTCGCCGGGGATCAGGCCGGCCCAGCTATCCCAGTCGCCGCCCGGCCGCACCGGCACCAGGCCGTTGAAGAGCGCCAGGACGTGGCCGTCCGCGTCGGCGTAGATGACGGTGAACATCGGCGCCTGCATCTTTCGCAGCGCTCGCTCGAACTCCGCGAGGTCGCGCGCCCGGCACATGTCCCACCACTGCTCGTAGATGCCGGGAATCTGCGCCTGGTCGACGGCCACGACGCGCAGCGCGACCGGCCGGCCGTCGACCTCGGCCACGACCGGCCCGTGCACCGAGCGCCGGATCTCCAGCGTCTCCTCGAGGAGCGTGCCGCCCGGCTGGCGCACCTTCAGCGTCTGCGTCTCGCGCTCGAAGGGCCGCACCTGGCCGTCGAAGCGGTAGCCATCGTCGACGGGGTCGAGCAGATAGGCGTCCCAGCCGTCGAAGGTGTTGACGGTGTGCGTCCAGCCGAGTCGCTCGTTGAAGGCGATGGTCAGGACCGGCGAGCCGACCAGGCAGGCGCCGTAGGCGTCGACGCCGGGGGCGACGAGGTGCGCCTCGTACCAGACGTAGAGGTCGTCCCAGGGCAGGTGTGGGTTGGCCAGTAGCATCGGCTTGCCGCTCCGGGAGTAGCCGGGGCCGATGGCCCAGCCGTTGGAGGCGGGCGGGAAGGGGATGCCCCGGGTGATGAGCAGCAGCGGCTGGCCCTCGCGCGCCGACTGACCCGACAGGGTGAGGAAGGTGAAGACGAAGCGCAGCGCGTGGGCGAGCAGGTCGGCCGGCTCGACCGGCAGCACGACCCGCGCTTCGGCGGCCAGGCGGTCAGGATGCGCCGCGGCGTAGGCGTTGACGCCGTCGGCGAAGGCGCTCAGGTACCCGGCGAAGGCGGGCGACTGGGCGGCGAGCCACTCGCGGGCGCGAGCGGGGAAGCCCATGGTGCGGGTGAGCCGGTCATCGTCCAGGTAGCCCGCGCCCCAGTACTCGGCGGCGCGGCCGCGCGCCTGGCCGATCAGGCGCAGCAGGAGGTCGCCGTGGCTGTGGGCCTGGGCCCAGCCGAAGGCGCGAAAGAGGGCGGGCGAGTCGTCGGCGTAGATGTGCGGCACGCCCCACTCGTCCCACAGGATCTCGGCGCCGCTCGGTTCCCCGCTCTCTCCCACGCGCGTGCTCCCTCCACCGGTCTCCCGATGGGGAGGAGCGTAGCACGGGCGCGGGTCGGTCGCATCCGTGCGGCGTGCGGGGTTCGGGGCAGCCGCTCGCGCCGAGACCGTCGGCCTGCAAGCGCGGTGCCCGCGGCGTCCGCGGCCCACCTGGGTCTCAGCGGGCATGGTGGCGGGTCGATGGTGGCGAGCGGGCGCCGGAACCGGGTGCGCGCTAGCGTCGCCCCGCGGAGTGCCGGGAGAGCCGATCGGGTGGGATCGGAGTACTGCCGTCGTGGTCGGACAGACGGATGAACTACCGCGCAATTGTCCTTCCGGCCGTATGCGAGTCCCCTCTCACCCGCTACGCTCTCCTTAGGATCGAATTCTGACAGGCGTGCGGCTGGGTTGACGCGCGCCGGCCGGTTTGTTCCTCGCCGCCGCAGGCGACGGTCGTCGGCGTGACAGCGCCGGACCACGCGGGACTATCCGGAAGGTACCGCCCCGATGGCGATTCAACGCGAGGTCAGGGAACGCGTGGGTGATGCCACCGGAGACGCGGTGCCGATCGACCCGTTTGCCGCCGAGGCCGGCAACGGTCTCGCCGCCCCCGGGGCCGGCGGACGGTCCGAGCGCCGTCGGGAGAGTACGGACGCCCACGCAGCCGCCTCGGCCGCCGCGCCCAGGATGACCTTCCGGGACTTCGTCGAGCGCGCGCCGGCCGTGATATACGTCGCTCCGGCCGCCGAGCCGCGGCGACTCATCTACCTCAGCCCGTACGGCGAAGCGCTGCTCGGCTACGGCGCGGGCGTGCTGGACGGGCAAGCCGACTTCTGGAGCATCGTGCTGCACCCGGAGGATCGGGATTGGGTGCTCCAGGAGCTCGCCCGGGTCGGGGAGCAGGGACGACCGCAGCGCTTCGAGCATCGTCTCATCACCCGCGACGGCCGCACGCTCTGGGTTTCCCATCGGGTCGCCCCGGGCTCGGTGACGTCGCACTGGTACGGGGCGGTCGTCGACATTACGGAGAGCCGGGCGGCCGAGGAGGCGTCCGGCCGCCGGGCCACGAACTTCCTGTCGCTCGCGCGTGCCACGTCCGATTTCCTGCACGTCGTCGATCCGTCCGGCATGGTGCTCGAGCTGAACCCGTCGCTCGGGATGCTCTGGGAGCGGAGCCCGTCCGACCCGATCGGCGGTCAGGCCTTCAGCGGCTGGGTCCACCCCGAGGACGTGGCCACCTTCCAGGCGTTCCTCACCGCGTGCGCACACACGCCCGGCGTCTCGGGCCCGGTCGAGGTGCGCCTGCGTCGCGCCGATGCGGAATGGTCCACGGTTGAGATCCTGGCGAGCAATCTGCTGGCTGAGCCCGCCGTGGGGGGTATCGTGCTCAGCGGGCGCGACATCACCCAGCGCAAGCAGCTTGAGGTGCAGCTCGCCCACCAGGCGTTCCACGACCCGCTGACCAACCTGCCGAATCGTGCCCTGTTCCTCGATCGGCTGGAGCACGCCCTGGCCCGGGCGCGACGCCAGGGTCGGGTCATCGCGGTGCTGTTCGTCGACCTGGACAACTTCAAGGTGATCAACGACAGCCTGGGCCACGAGGTCGGCGACCGCTTCCTGGTCCAGGTCGCGGAGCGGCTGCAGGCCTGCGTGCGGGCCGGCGACACGGTCGCCCGCTTCGGCGGCGACGAGTTCACCCTGCTGCTGGAGGACCTCGCGGTCGGCCAGGAGGCGACCGAGGTCGCGGATCGGATTCAGGAGGCCTTGCGGACCCCCGTCAACCTCCACGGGCGCGAGCTGGTCGGGACCGCCAGCATCGGCATCGCCCTCAGCCACGCCGGGCACGATCACCCCCAGGACCTGCTGCGCGCCGCGGACGTGGCGCTCTACCGTGCCAAGCACCTGGGCAAGGCCCGCCACGCGCTCTTCGAGCGCGGCATGACCGGCCCGGTGCACGAGCGCCTGGCGCTGGAGCTCGAGCTGCGGTCGGCCGTGGCGCGCGAAGAGTTCCGGATCGAGTACCAGCCGATGGTCGACCTCCAGACCGGTCAGATCCTGGGGGTCGAGGCGCTGCTGCGCTGGCTGCATCCGGATCGCGGCCTGGTCGCTCCGGGCGACTTCGTGGCGGTCGCCGAGGAGACGGGGCTGATCGTGCCGGTGGGGCAGTGGGTCGTGGAGCAGGCCTGTCTCCAGGCGCAGGAGTGGGAGCGGCGGATCTGTGCCGAGGCCCCCATCCGGATCAACGTCAACCTCTCCGCGTACCAGTTCCGGCACCCGACGCTGGTCGACGACATCGGCCGCGCCCTGACGGCGTCCGGGCTCGATCCGCGCCAGCTGACGCTGGAGATCACCGAGAGCCTGATGATGGAGGAGGGGAGCGACACCCGAGCGGTGCTGCAGGGACTGAAGGCGCTGGGGGTAGAGCTGGCGATCGACGACTTTGGCACCGGGTACTCCTCGCTGTCGTATCTCCGGCGCTTCGCCGTCGACGCGCTGAAGATCGACCGGTCGTTCATCGAGGAGCTGGAGCACGATCCGCAGCACGAGGCGCTGGTGGCCGCCATCATTGCCGCGGGGCGGGCGCTGGGGCTGCGGGTCACGGCGGAGGGGATCGAGACGATCGCGCAGCTGCTGGCGCTGCGGCGCATGGGCTGTCAGGAGGGGCAGGGGTTCCTCTTCGCCCGACCGGCGCCGATCGTCGAGACCGGGAGGCTGCTCGACCGCGGGGTCCTGCTGCCGTCGGTGACGCGTCGTCCCGGGCGCCCACGCCCGCTCGCGTCCTGACGCGCGTCAGTCGAGGGTGGCAGCGCTCGCCAGTTCACGCCGCTCGGCCGGCGCCTCGGCCTCACTCGCGAACTGCGCCAGGTAGAGCCGGCGGTAGCGCCCGGAGCGCTCCAGCAGTTCCTCGTGCGTGCCGCGCTCCACGATCCGCCCCTCGTCGACCACCAGGATCTGGTCCGCGCGCTGGATCGTCGACAGCCGGTGGGCGATCGCGATCGTGGTGCGGCCCTGGATCAGCCGCTCGAGCGCCCGCTGGATGCGCCGCTCGACCTCGGAGTCGAGTGAGCTGGTCGCCTCGTCGAGCAGCAGATAGGGCGCCTGGCGCAGCAGCGCCCGGGCGATCGCCACCCGCTGCTTCTCGCCGCCCGACAGCCGGTAGCCGCGCTCGCCGACGACCGTGTCGATCCCCTCGGGCAGGCGCGCCACCAGGTCGCCGAGCTGGGCCGCCGCGACCGCCTGTGCAACCGCCTCGGGTCCCGCGTCGGGGACGCCGTAGCAGATGTTCTCGTGCAGCGTCGCGTGGAAGAGGAAGACCTCCTGGGTGACGACGGCCACGTGCGAGCGGAGATCCTTGCGGCCAATCTCGGTGAGCGCCACGCCGTCGAGCCGGATGACGCCACCGTCCGGGTCGTACAGCCGGGCCGCCAGGCTCAGGATGGTCGACTTGCCGGCGCCGCTGGGGCCGACCAGCGCCACCAGCTGGCCGGGACGGGCGGCGAACGAGACGTCGTGCAGCACCTCGACCCGCGTCGCCTCTGGGTCGGTAGTGGGGTAGGTGAAGTTGACGTCGTCGAAGACCAGTCCCTCGGTCGGGGCGGCGGGCAGCGGAGTCGGCTCGGCCGGCTCCTTGACCCGGACCGGGACGTCGAGCACCTCGAAGACGCGGTCGAAGAGCGCCAGGCCGCCGAGCAGGGTGGCGTTGGCGCCCGCCAGCGACGAGGCGGGCGAGTAGAGCTGCGCCAGGTAGGTGGCGAAGGCTACCAGCGTGCCGAGCTGCACCTGGCCGGTGATCACCAGCCAGGCGCCGTAGCCGTAGAGCACGGCCGGGCCGAGCGTGGCCAGCCCCTGCACGATCAGGCTGAGCCACTGGCCTTCCAGGATCTGCGCGATCTGGGCGCGACGGACCTCGTCGTTGACGGCGTCGAAGCGCGCCTGCTCGCGATCCTCGGTGCCGAAGGTCTTGACCACGATGGCCCCGGAGAGGCTGAGCGTCTCCTCGAGCACGGTCGAGAGGTCGCCCAGCGCGGCCTGGGCCCGCTCCACCGCGACGTAGCGGCGGCGGCCGAAGTGCAGCACCGGGAAGGCGAAGGCCGGCAGCGCCAGCGCGGCGGTCAGGGCCAGCCGCCAGTCGATGATCGCCATGACGGTCAGCGTGGCGACGACGGTGACCAGGTTGGCGATCGTGCCGAGGAAGGACTGGGTCAGCACGTTCTGCAGGTTGCCGGCGTCGTTGAGGAAGCGGGTGTGGATCTCGCCGGCGCGCGTCCAGGTGAAGAAGTCGAGCCCGAGCTCCTGGACGTGGCGGTAGAGGTGCTCGCGCAGGTCGGCGATCATGCCCTGGGCGACCCGGGTGGCGAGGTAGCTCTGCCCGAGGTTGAGCACCGCCGCTCCCAGCGGGGCCAGGAACAGCCCGAGGCCGAGCGTCAGCCCCAGCCGCACGTCGCGGTGGGGGATGGCGGTGTCGATCAGGCTGCGGATCAGCAGCGGCGGGATGAGCCCGAGCGCCACGCCGGACAGCAGCAGCGCCGTGCCCACGATCAGGTGCAGCCGGTAGCGGTCCAGATAGATGCGGACGCGTCCGAACGTCTGGCGCATGTCGCGTGGCCCGCCGCCGCGCAGGTAGCGCAGGGCGCGCTGCTGCTGCATAACGCCGCCCATGCCCAGGCCGCCGAAGCCGCCACCGCCGCCAAACCCGCCGCCGCCACCCAGCCCGCCGCGACTCGCCATGCCCTGCTCCCCGCGGAACACGCGGCGCGCGCCTCATACGCCGCGCCGTACCGTGCATTATCAATCCATTTGAGTATAGCACTAATGAGGGAATCCGGGAGCGGAGCGGTCGGCGAGGTCCCGGCCCGGCACCAGAGCCGCCGCCCTACGGCATGGCGCGCACCTCGGGCAGGGTCAGGGA
>Ga0307372_10007441_pt1 | contig 15685 bp, 15 predicted proteins | sample OX1MG_FD_202533 | JGI IMG/M metagenome (GOLD analysis project Ga0307372, IMG submission 202533) | Soil microbial communities from Risofladan, Vaasa, Finland - OX-1 | ecosystem: Environmental > Terrestrial > Soil > Coastal area > Acid sulfate soil | place: Finland: Risofladan, Vaasa | collected... | reverse complement strand
CGCGGCGCATCTGCTGGCCGCGAAGGATTTCGGGCCGGCCCGGCGCGCTCTGGTGGCGGCGGCCGATCAGCATTGCGCGGTTCACGCTTACCGGGATGCTGCCCGCGCGCTGCGGACGGCACTCGAGCTCTGCCCGTCCGACGAGGACGGCACCCGTCTTCTTGTCCTCGACCGGCTGGCCCGGTGCGCGGAGATGTGCGCGCAGTACGCCGATGCGGTGACACTGCTCCGCGAACTGGCCGACGGCCACCAGCGACGCGGCGACAATCACGCCCTGGCTGCTGCTCACCGGCGGCTGGCCCTGGCGCATGAGCTGCGCGGCCAGTGGGAATCCGCGCTGGCGGCGCGCGAGGCCGCGGCCCTGGCGTTCTCGGCCGCCGGCCGGCCTGCCGAGGCCGCCATCGACCGTCTCGCCGTGGCGACCCACCTGCGCTCCGCCGCTAGCTACTCGGTGGCCCTGGCCACGCTGGACGCTGTCTGCGACGACGCCCAATCGGCTGGCCGGGCGGATCTGCTGCTGCGCGCCCAGGGCCTGCGGGGCAACGTGCTGTCGCGGCTGGGCAGGTCGGGCGAGGGAATCGCCGCCGTCCGGGCGGCACTGGACCAGGCGCTCGCTGGATCACTCCCCGGTACTGCGGCAGAGCTGCAGCAGCGGCTGGCCGACGCGATCGAGCATTCCGGCGACTACCGCGCCGCGAAGACCGCGTATGCCGCCGCGTACCAGTATTGCGACGCCCACGGCGCCAATGACGTGGGTGAGCTGTGCCGTGCTTGCGCCACGGCGGTCCTGTTCTCCTGCGGCGAGTGGGACCGTGCGGCTGGCGTGTGCGAGGACGTGATCGCCTCGTCGGGCCCGGCGCACGCCCGTGCGGTGGGCACCGGCATTCTCGGTCTGGTGCACGCCCTGCGGGGAGCGGCAAGGCTGGCCCGGCCATTGCTGCTGGAGAGCAACTTGACTGCCACCCGGATCGAGCTCACCGCAATGGAGTTGTTCTCTTCGTGGGGCCTGTGCATCCTGGACGACGCTGCGGGCGGGCACGACGCTGCCGCTGACCGAGCCAAGCGGATGCTCACCCGGCACGCGCGGACGCAAGAGCGGCACTACAGCGTTGCCGTCCTGCAGTGGCTGGCCACCTTCTTCACCGAGCACAGCCTCGCCGCAGACGCCCGGGCCTGCGCTGCGGTCCTGTCCGATGTTGCGGAGGCCACCGGCCAGCCGGAGGCCGTCGCGGCGCTCGCTCACGCTCGGGGTGAGACGCTGCTGGCGGATGAGCCGGAAGCTGCCGCGCGGGAACTGGGCCGGGCGGCTGAGATGTTCAGCCACCTGGACCTTCCACTCGAAACGGTGCAAGCCCAGCGCCGCGCGGCCACTGCGGCGCTGCAGCTGGGTGAGCAAGCCCGGGCACGGGAACTGCTGGATGCGGCTTATGCCACTGCCGGTTCGCTCGGTGCCCGCCAGCTGCGCGAGAACTGCGCGGCGGCGCTTAGCGAGCTGGGCGGCAAGCCCCGCCAGCGGGCATCCGCGAATCGCGCGGTGGCCGGTCTCACCGACCGGGAGATGGAGGTGATGCTGCTCGTGGCCGAAGGCAACACCAGCAGGCAGATCGGTGAAGCTCTGTTCATCAGCCCGCGGACCGTCGAGATGCACGTGCAGGGCAGCCTGCTGAAGCTGCAGTGCCGCACCAGGGCCGAAGCCGTGCGGCGGCTGGCCGAACTTGAGGCACTGCCCCAGCCAGACCCGGCCGCCCGCGCACCCCGGCAAGGAAGCCGCGCCAGGACCCCGGTCAGCAAGCCAACCCGGTACCCCGACGTCAGTAGCTGAAGGTGGTCGCTGTGTCGTCGCCAATCCATTCCCATAGCTGGACGCTGCCCGCCAGCTCAGCGCCGGGCAGCAGGCCGCCCTTGTCGAGCTTCTTTGCGCTGAAGCAGACCGGGCACACCATGTACCGGCCGCCTGCCTTCTCATACCGGGCGAGCAGGTCCGGCAGGGAAGGGCAGCCGTCGCAGGCGACGCCAGCAGCTGTCCCCTCCAGCGCTAGCCGGACGGCTTCCTTGGCCTGGAACATCAGGGTCGGCCGGCCGGATTCGGCGGCACCGACCGCGACGAGGAACGCCACGGTCACCTTCTCCGGGTCCTCCAGGCCCGTGCTGAGACTGATCACTGCTTTTCCAGCCATTCCTGCCTCGCTCTCGTCCGGTGCGACAGGGCCGGCTCCGGCCCCGGCTCTCGGGTAGTGAGCAGACAGTAAGACTGGCTCACGCTCACGGGATACCGTAGGACTACTGCATTCGACCTGCCCAGCGTCGTCCTCGTCAGCGTCCTCGCCGAGCTGCCCGCCGATCATCGCGTGCAGCCGCGCGATCCCGGCCACGCCCTCGGGCAGCCGGGCTTTGGCCAGCCGCCGGCCCGTGGCGTCCATCAGCTCGACGTCGTGATGCGCCTCGGCCCAGTCATCTCCCACGAAAAAGCCGCAAGATTTCTCCTGTCCTCGTGAGAGGTCACGGTCAGCAGCCTGCGGGAGAACCATCAGCGACCTAATGAATCAGTGCTCACGCCAGACCCCGGCGGGCACGGCATCCCAGCAGCGATCAACTCTCCCGGCCAGCCGGCAAGGGCACGATCTGTCTTCAGGGCTCCCGGAAGGCGCCCGGGGAAGAGCAGTGCTCACCTGCCGGCGGCTACCAGACCCGAATCTGCCGGACGGCCGACCCGCTAGCCCTCATCAGGGAGGGGCCGCCCCGGGTGGAGGGCAAGCTCTCCTGCCAGATCAGGCCGGCACCGCCGGTGGGTCAGACCCTACGCCCATACCAGGCCAAAACCACGCAAGCAGGGCCGGAAGCACAACCCGCACTCTCCCTGCCGATTACGAGCGGCTGACAAGTGGCCCAGCTCCATAGGTGGCCCGGTAGTGTATGCGGCTGAGACATCGCCGATATGCGGGCCTGCCAAGCCGCTGCCCGGCGGAGCCCCTAAAACGGGCAGGTCGGTCCATGACGCGATGCCTGATCTCTTGATTGCCTCGAGCGGTATGCATGCTAGGCGAGCCACCGAACCAATAGCTATCTTCGCGGCTTCCAGCAGGCTGCGTGTGCTTGCCTGGCCGGCTTACTGACGGTGCTGAAAGGACAGGCTGGCATCGGCTGTCACGGAAACAACGACCTTCACCCCGCTGCCCAGAGCTTCGCCCGTTGCGTTTCACGCAAACCGACTTCGCAAATCCCCCGCCGCCGCAGTTCCTCCGCCTGCGCGGTCAGTGCCGCGATCTGCGCGTCCCGCTGCCGCCAGCTCCGCCGCAGCCAGCTCGTCATGGCTAGGACCTCCCGCAGCCGCGCGTTGACCGCCCCTAGCTCCGCTATCGGCGTACGCAGCCGCGTCACCTCCTCAGAGGCGGGCGGTTGCGGCGTTCCGGACATAGCCGCACGTCAGCGCAGCCGACCGAAAGTTATCAAGCCGACACGCTGATCCGGCTCACGAAGCCCCACACCGCAGCAGCCCAGCCAGCGCTGTCCCGTCCCGGCGGCACCGTCGGTTACCTAGGCTGATGAATAGCTACGTCGGGGGTCATCCCGAAAGAACGTGGGGGACCTGCCGTTCAGAGTGTACTTTGGTATACGCCGCTTGGCGCCGCCTCACCCTTCGGGGTGCCGTGGTGCTGGCAACCCAAGGAGGCTTTATGTCGGCCGAAGCACCCGCCAGCCACCCGCTTGCCGACCTCTATGTCGCTCGGGCGCTCGACCCGGTCATCGAACTGACCCGCGAGGTCGCGGGAGACTTCGTCACCAGGCCCCAGCATCACACTCGGGCGTCTGCCGAGGAGGCTGCTCTGCTGGCGAACTTCCGGCTGTTGGTGGGAAAGCATCCGGAATGGCCGAACGCTGTCCAGCGGTCTTTCGCCTCATCGAAGCTCTTCGCCCGAATGTGCCAGTCGTTTGCAGCCATCCGGCTGTCGGCGATTCGATACGTGCAGTCGGCCTCAGATTCCGTTCCGATAGCCCGGCGCGCGTTCGCCGAGTCCGCGGACCTGTTGCGCGCCACGGTGCAGCCGTTGGAGGGCGCCGCCGTATCCGCTGTCGCCGACACGCACTTCACGATGTTGAAGCAAGCTGTGGCTGTGGTCAGCTCCGAGCGTGTGGCGGCGGCTTTCGGGATGACCGATTGGCGCGTCGGCGAATGGCCGGAGGGAGCCTTCAGCCCGCGATTGGGGTACCTCTGCGAGAGCATTTCGCAAACCCTGGCGCTCGACCAGCCCTTGCGGCAGCCCGAGATGTCGAGCATGCAGCAGGCCGCCCGGCACGGCGCGGCAACGATCGTCGGCGTGTGCGCCGCATCCTTCGACGACGGGGACGACGATCGCTTCGCCTCGGTGGTTCACTCGGCGGCCGCGTGGGCGGCGGCGCTGGGCGAAATCCTCTCGCGCCTCGATGTGCCGCGCGCCTGGCAGGACCCCGCCTATCGGTCGCGGTTGTACCCGCTGCAAAGAGACATGATGCCGCCGCACCCATCGGGTGAGGTCGACCTTGAGGGCACGGTCCGGACCGCGGCGGCCCGGTTCTCCCCATCAGGACCGGGTTTCGGGGCTTTCTCGACAGAGACGGTGGCTGGCGAGATCTGCTGCTGCACCGGGGACCTGGTGTGCCCTGTAAATACAAACGGCCAGTGTGGCATCAGCGACGACTGCCCGACCCTGACAAGCGTGCTCATCGCCTGACCAAGACCAACCGGGGGCCAGGATGAGCGGCGAGGCGGTTCAGACAGACTGGCGTCTGGCCGAACCGCTCACCGAGCGCGTGGCGGCGTTGCGGTCACACGCCCGCAACCCGGCCCGCGGCGATCCGACGGAACTTGGGCGTGCACTCCGGTGGCGTGAGGAGTTCCCGTTCGGCGACGGGCCGCTGTTCGCTCAGCGGCTGGCGGCCTGCGACATCAGCGAAGCAGAGTTCCTGGCCGTCGTGGGCGACGTGGCCAACATGCCGCGCAGTGCCGTAGTACCGCCGACGTGGGCGCGGACCTTGGTGGATGTGTACCTGCGCCCGCAGCAGGCCTCGGGATCCGCCCTGGCCGGGTTCTCGCCGAGCCCGACGGACGCTCTGTTCCCGTTCCTGCGCTGCGCGGCGCCACTTATCGACCATTTCGCCGAAGCGCTGCGCGACAACGTGATCCGACGGACTGACGGCGACCCATACGCACCGTATGACGCGCAGACCGTGCACCAGATGTTCCTCGGCGAACTGCTGGAGACATTCAAGCGGATGCTGGCGCCCACGCTGCTGCTGGAGCTGAATCTTGCGCGGCTGGGCGGGCAGTTGGCTGGCACCAGCCCTGCTGAGCGCTTCGGCGGTTTCGTCGATGGCCTCGACAACCGGGCGGCCGCGTTGCTGCTGGCGCGCTATCCGGTGCTCGCCCGCCAGCTGGTTGTCCGGGGCGAACACTGGCTGGCAAGCAGCCTGGCCTTTCTTCGCGATTTGGCCGGTGACTGGCCGGCGATACGCGGCTGGCTGGACTGCGACGCGCCGGTGGGCCGGCTGACAGCAGTCCAGGCGCAGCTTGGGGACAGCCACTGCGGCGGTCGGTCGGTGGCCGTCGCGACCTTCGACTCGGGGCTGCGTCTGGTCTACAAGCCGCGGTCACTTGCAGTCGATGTGCATTTTCAGGAGCTGTTCGGCTGGATCGGTGCCCGGGCAGACGGCCTGACGTTCAAGACCGTCAAGATCCTCGACCGTGGGACGCATGGCTGGGTGGAGTTCGTGCATCCCGCCGACTGCGAGTCCATCGATGGTGTGCGGCGCTTCTACGAACGTCAAGGTGGCTACCTGGCGCTGCTTTACCTGCTCAACGGCAGCGACTTTCACTGTGAGAACGTCATCGCCGCCGGGGAACACCCCGTCCTGGTGGACGTGGAGGCACTGTTTCATGCTCGGGTGCCCGCAGACCGCCATGGCGTTCACGGCGTCGCCGTGCAGGGCTGGGAAACATCGGTGCTGCGCACCGGGCTCCTGCCGACTCCGATGCGTTGGGGCGACGACGAGCAGCAACTGGATCGGAGCGGGCTGGGCGCGCCGCAGTGCCCGCCGAGCCCACTGGGGGTCTTGTGTCCCGACGCTGTGGGAACTGACGAGATGCGGCTGGTCCGCAGGCGGCTGCCGATCAGACCGTCGGCGCACTGGCCGACGGTCGCCGGTCAACCCGCCGAGCGAATCGATGTCGGCGCCGTCGCCGAGGGATTCACGAAGGTCTACCGGGCCCTGCTGGCACACCGCGACGAGCTGCTCGGCACCGACGGCCCGATCGCGCGGTTCCATGGCGACGAAGTCCGTATCGTGTTGCGCCACACGCTGATCTACACACGCTTGCTCTCGGAGAGCTTTCACCCCGATGTGCTGCGGGACGCCCTCGACCGCGACCGGTTGTTCGACCTGCTGTGGGCCGACGTACCCGACAACCCGCACTTGAGCCGCGTCGTGGCCGACGAATGCCGGGACCTGTGGAACGGCGACGTGCCTCTGTTTCACAGCCGCGTGGGCTCGCGCGCCATTGGATCTAGCAGCGGTCGAAGCATCCCGGACTTCCTGCCCGAACCGACTGATGCACCGGTCCGTCGTCGCCTCCTGGATATGAGTGAGGCAGATCTAGATCGGCAGACCTGGCTAATTCGGGCCTCGCTGGCCACGCTCGACCCAGGACGGACGACCATGACCCGCGAGGTGCGGTGTTCGGTGTCACCGACCACTGCGCGAACCACCCGGGCCAGGCTCATGGCGCAGGCGTGCCGCATCGGCGAGCGGCTGGAGGTCCTCGCGCTGCGATCCGGCGACGAGGCCGGCTGGATCGGCCTACGACACGTCGGCGAGGACGACTGGTCGGTCAGCCCCGTCGGCCCGGATCTGTATGACGGCACGGCCGGGATCGTGCTCTTCCTTGTCCACCTCGGCGCCGTCACCGGTGAGCCGCGATATCGCCGATTGGCGGCGGCCGGGGCACGCAACCTCAGGAACCAGGTGGCAGCCCTGCCCGCGGAGACACTGGGCATCGGGGCGTTCAACGGCTGGGGCGGCCTGATCTACCTCTACAGCCACCTGGCGTTTCTATGGGACCAGCCGCAGTGGCTCGACGAGGCGCGTGACATGACCAATGCGGTGCTGGCGCTCATCGAACGCGACAGCACACACGACCTGATGGGTGGAGCCGCAGGCTGCGTCGCAGGACTTCTGGCGCTGCACGCCGTTTCCCCGTCCGACGACCTGGTCACCGCCGCCACTGCCTGCGGTGATCATCTGCTGCGGTCCGCGCGCCGCACATCCCCCGGCATCGGCTGGCCCAGCACGCTGTTTAGCGTTCCCCTGGCAGGGTTGTCCCACGGAGCGTCGGGCGTCGCCGGCTCACTGCTTGCACTTCACCGCTTGACCGGCCAGACCCGGTTTCGCGACGCCGCGGCGGCGGCCCTGGACTACGAACGCAGCCTCTTCGACAGCGAGCAGGGCCACTGGGCCGACCTGCGGCCCCGCGATGACCGTCAGCCACCCCGCGCACCGATGGTGGCCTGGTGCCACGGGGCCGCCGGAATCGGGCTGTCGCGGCTGAGCATGCTGTCGAACCCGGACGCACAGACGGCCCGCTGGGAGGTCGCGAGGGCTGTCGACGCCACGCTGGCCTGGGGATTCGGCGACAATCACTGCCTGTGCCACGGCGATCTGGGAAACCTCGACTTCCTTCTGCAGGCCGGTCAGGCCCTGGGCCAGCAGGCGTGGAATGACGCCGTCGAGCGGCTGACGCTCGAGATCCTGGACGAAGTCGAGCACAGCGGATGGCGGTGCGGGATCAACAAGCCGGTGGCCACGCCGGGGCTCATGACTGGCCTGGCCGGAATCGGATACGGGATGCTCCGGTTGGCCCATCCGCAGACCGTGCCGCCGGTCACCACGCTGTGTCCTGCCCCGATCACAGCGTCGCGCGGGTGAGCTCCTCCGGGCTGCCGACCTCACCGTGCAACGTCATGTTGAAACTCACGCTGGTTCGTGAAACATCCGAATAGCTCGCCCGCACCCTGTGCTCCAGCCAGGACGGAAACAGCACTAGTTGACCGTTGCCCGCGTCGACCTCGTAATACCGCCGGTTGATCCGCAGCTCCGTATCAACCGGGATGTCCAGAGTCCGGGCCTGCGGGCGTGGATCCCTGAACCGGATGGGTTTCGCGGCCGCGTTCACCTCAAGGTAAAAGGCGCCGCTGAGGAAGCTGTTGGCATGCTGGTGCATCTCGAAGCGGTCGGTTTGCACCAGCGTGCTGGCCCAGCAGCACTGCAACCGCAGTTCCAGCGTCGACCTGTAGCTCAGCACGCCCATGTAGTCAGCGGCGCACCGCTGGAAGAACGCAATCATGCCTGCCAATTCCGCGCGCTCGTGCAGGCGATCGTCGGTCTGATGTTGCGGCGTGCCCAGCTTGCTCTCGCGTTCGGCCATCGCCTCCGCAACCGAGGCCCGCCACCCGGGACCGTCCCGATCGAATGTGTCGCACTCGAACACCCCGACGATAGTCGGGAACAGCTCCAGCAGGTACATCTGAACTCATCTCCCAGGCACGGGGCGGGGCTTCGGTTGCGCGTACGGGCGAGACGGGCGGTAACGCGATGCGGCATCTATCCGTCTCGGAAAGAAGTCCTCGGGCATGCCGAGGCGAGCGGCCATCTGCTCGTCGATCACAGGTTCGTCGCGAGGCGGAACGTAGAGGGTAGAGATCAACCGGATAGGGACTTCCGCCAGCTGCTCCAAGCAGATGAACTCGATGACAGGGTCGCGGCGCGGCCCGAAGGCAGCCTCGTAGATCACGACTTCGTGACCAGCGCCGTACTGCATAAGAAGAACCTCGGCCAGGATTGCGAGGTTGGCCCGGTTGTCGTCGCGTGGATAGTCGGTGCGGCCCACCGCTCCCACCTGCCACAAGATCAGGGGAACGGTGACATCCGGCTGGCGCCGCCTGACCAGAAAGTCGGTCGCATCGAAGGTGCGACACCCGCGGCGTCCGGGATCGACGCCCAAGTCCGAAAAGAGGCAATCCTCGGCGGAGACCCCGGGAAGCATTCGCGCGGTGAAACCCTCCTCGCCAGCACGGATGATCGCCTCGTGTGACGGGAACACAAACACACCCGGATGGCCGTAGAACACCGCGCAGACCCGAAGCCCACGCCGCACGAACGACAGGATGTGCTCAGTGATGTCCAGGTACGTCTCGAAGCGGCTGGCACGTCCGAGATAAAAGTCGCCCAGCGACTCCGATGTGGGATTGGCCGCCCGGATCCACTCGTCGGTGTCAGCGTCGGGAACGAGGTACAGGACCTTTTCCGATGACGCGATGGCATTAGCGGCGTCGGCCGTGATCTGGCCGCCGCCGCCGAACCCGGTGCCTACGACGGTAAGCGAGCCAGCGTCCATGCAATCACCTCGGTGAACTGCAGCGTTCGGCGGCTTTCCGGGTCAGCGGTTCCAGGCAGACTATCAGTCCGTCACCTGCCGTTCTGGTCAAGCGCACTGACTCAATGGCCTGTGGATCAAAGGAAGCCGCCTGCCATGTCAGGAGCTGTCTCACGCTCACTGGACCGGCCTTCGAGCTGTCTCCACGGTCAGCCGCCGCTGCAGCGAGCCGTCACTGTGCCCCGCATCTGACACCCGCAGCTTTATCGGCATCAGGCCGCTATGGGGCTGCGCGCACAGGGGCCTGATCTGTGCCGGGCCGAGGGGAGATAGGGAGATAGGCCGACTTAAGTCGGTTCCCTGCATGCTGCGCGTGGTGCGCCCACGCGAAGTCCTGGAGGTCGCGTGACCGCAGCATCAGGCGCTTCCCAGCTGGAAGGCGGGAAGGGGCTTGCACGGGGCGATGATCTCGGCACGTTCAGCAGGTAGTCACCCCTTTCGCGCGGAGCGTGAACCGGCAGGCCGCCATTGCGTTTTGCGGACCCGTTGTGACTGGCCACCGTCGAGGACGGCGATCACGAACGCGCCGGCCGAGCAGGCAGGCCGAGACAGGATTGCGGACCATCACATCGCGCCCTGCCGGTGACATGACCGCGCGACGCGGGGACAATCGTGTGATGAGCCCGCGAAGCCGCGGGCGCCCGCCCGGGCGTCGCCGACGCCAGGCGAGCAGGCGCCCGGTAGGCGGCCGGGGCGGAGCGCACGGATTCGTGCCACCGCCCGGCGATGAATCCGCGTTGTGCGCCGAGGAGGCGACGGACTGCTGGTTCGACGAACCGGACCCCACCGACCGGCGATCTTGGGCGACACCCTCAGGGCACGGCACCTACCAGGGACTCGACCTCGAACTGCTGGATCCGAACGACGAGAACGAACTCACGTTCCTAATCGAGGCGCAGCACGCAGAATTCGAAGACGCGCTCAACAGCCATGAAGACGTGACCGTCAACGGCGAGCCTTTCAGCCCGAGGCTGCACGTAGCGATGCACCAAGTCGTCGCGAACCAGCTGCTGGCCGATGACCCGCCCGCGACGTGGCAGACGGTTCAGCGGCTCATCGGCCTCGGCTACGACTGGCACAACATCATGCACATGATCTCTGCGCTGATAGCCGAAGACTTCTACCGGGTCATGCAAGAGCACCGGCAGCCCGATCCTGCCGACTATGCCCGCCGGCTCAACGAGCTGCCAGGCGCCTGGCCGCCACCGCAGGCGCCTAGGCGGCGTTGACAGCCAACCCCGGCGTGGACCTTCTCCGGCATCCAGATGGCGGGTTCACCAGCCGCGGCCCCAGCGACACCCCCAGCGGGCAGTCCCCACCCGGCGGCACGGGGATGCCACCGATATGAACCAGTGACCGCTTCGTTCGCATCGAGGGGGCCACGGGTTCAAATCCCCTCAGCTCCACCGGCTGATTCTGGTGTTTGGCCAGTTCAGAAGCTCCTGAGCGCTGCGATACAGGCCGGCAGTGGTGAAACGGGTTAGCCTGCCCAGGTCACGTCGGTCAGTGTGACTGTCCGGCGGGCGTCATTGATCACGTAGGTAACCAGGCCTGCCGTGCCGAACTGGGCGCGCCGGACATACGGTTCGCCCGTCGGGAACGTGCGCATCGGATCGTCCGGGTATTCGATCACCATGGCCATGGTCGAGATCAGGGCATCAAACGCCTTGGCCGGAAAGCCGCCTGGCTGCCCAAGGACCTGCTCACTTAACTCGGCCCGGTATGTCACCGTGCCTGAGTCCGCGCCGCCGCCAGCCGCTCCTGCCAGTCCGGGAAGGCTTCCTCTGCTGGCCTCGTCTGCGCCCTGCCGTTCTGCACTTCTGCGAGTTCCTCGTAGTAGCCGGCTCGGCTGGTCGCGATGACCGTCAGCCTCCAGGCGTGCAGGAGTCGCTGCAGTTGCCGGTAGCCGACCGGATCATGCGCGGCGTCTACGGCCTCGTGGTACTGGCGGAGGAACTCGGCGCGTTCCCGCTCGGGCAGGTCGCGGAGAATAACCTCAGGGTCATTCGGGTCCTCAACCTGGACCGGCTCGGCGGACATGCGATCCAAGTTACACCCGGGCCCGGACGCTGGCCGCCTCACGCAGGACTGCGGGAGTGGCGCCTGCGACCGCATGGACCTGCCCGCTGCTGGCCACCCAGGTCCGCTGCTGGCCACTCATGATTGGCATGACCATCGCGGATCGTCGACATCACTCATCCACCGCATCCGGACGCGGCAGGTATAGCTGCGATCCAGCAGCGCTGAATGTTGAGGAGGTCTTGACCGCATCACCATCGAGCCCGGCAAGATGGGTGTGTGGGCCGACATCGCTATCGCCCACTATGGCGTGCGGCTGCCTGGCTTCCTGCCACTGGGATGGTGCTCGACCGTCGTGTCGGAGGAGGGGAAGAACACGCTCTCGTGGCCATCGCGCCAGCGGACGAGATAGGGTGGCGCGCCCTCCTCACCATGCACCTCGATGATCACGGCTTCGCGGTTCTCATCACCTACGTGATGTCCCCTGACCACCAGCTCGTCGCCAACATTTGCTCGCATCGTTCCTCCTTGTTCCCACCACAAGATCATCATCTTGCGGCCTCCCCGCGGGACACAGGGCCCGAAGACCTATGACGCCCGGGCAGGCCGGCGGCTCATCGTCGCGGAGCGGCATCGGCGGGCCCGGGGCGGGCGAGTTCATGCCCATCCCCGCCGGTGTTGATCAGCGCACCCGTCTCGTCATAGACGGTGGCGCCTGCAGCCGTCAGGGCGGCCCGGCAAACGCGGTAGTGGTGGCCGCACAGCAGCAGGTCAACCGGGTGCCTGCGAGCAGATGTCGGCGGCATCACCACCGTGACCACCGGCCTGGCCGGACAGCAGCAAGCGCGCCCAGCAAGAGCAAGCGGCTTCGCCCAGCCACCCGGATCGTCCACCGGCATCCTGGGGACTACGCCATTCCGGTGCAGGAACCTTGCCCTCATACAAAGAGCGTTACACGGCGCCGATCCTCTCGACAGGGCCCTAGTGCCCACCGCGCGCGGGGCCAAAGGACCTCGCCGCTGAGGCCATCGGCCCGAGCCTGCGGGAGATGCTGACCGCTGGCGGCCGCTGGCCGGCAGGGCTGCGGACCACAAGCTGGCCCTGCCGCGGGCGCGGGCCGGTGCCGCATTGCGGCGGGCCGCTGCGCGGGGCACAGGGACTACCGGGATTCCGGTGCTCCGTTGACGGCCTCCACCGGCGCAGGCTTGCCGCCGTTAGGCGGCGAAGGGGCGGAGGCGTTCTCGCGGCCCAGGGCGGCGGCCTTCTCGCGGGCGAGGAAGGCGCCGAGTTCTTCAATGGTGCTCATCAGCGGGGCGGGGAACACGACGGTGGTGTTCTTGTCGACGCCGATCTCGACCAGGCTCTGCAGGTTGCGCAGCTGCAACGCGAGGGGGTGGGCCATCATGGTGTCGGAGGCATCCCCGAGCGCGGCGGCAGCCAGGGACTCTCCCTCAGCGTTGATGATCTTCGCCCGCTTCTCCCGCTCGGCCTCGGCCTGGCGGGCCATGGCGCGCTTCATGCTGTCGGGCAGCATGATGTCCTTGAGCTCCACCAGGGTCACTTCCACACCCCAGTCCATGGTGGTGGCGTCGAGGATCTTGCGGATGTCCATGTTGATCGTGTCGGTCTCCGACAGGGTCTGGTCCAGGCTGTGCTGGCCGACGACCTTGCGCAGCGTGGTCTGGGCGATCTGCTGGATCGCGGCGCCGACGTTCTCGATCGCCACGACCGATTTCACCGCGTCGACCACCCGGAAGTAGGCGACCGCTGACACATCCACGCTCACGTTGTCCTTGGTGATGATGCCCTGCGACTGGATCGGCATCGTGACGATCCGCAGCGACACCCGGTGCAGGACATCGACGAACGGGATGATCAGCCGGAGCCCCGGTGCCCGCGAGCCGCGCAGCCGGCCCAGCCGGAACAGCACCCCCCGCTCATACTGCTTGATGATCCGCACCGAAAGCGCGATCAGGAGCAGCAGCACAACGACGACGATGACAACAATCAGGATTTTCATCAGAGGGCTCCCGTCAGGTGGATTCGCCTGCAGAAGCGGGCGACCTGTTCCCTACAGACCACGATGGGCCCGGCCGCCCGTGGCATCGAAGTGCCGAAGGTCCCCGGCGACCAGGCGATTGTCATACGCCAGGCACGCATATGAACGTGCCACACCACCGTTCGCATCGAGGGGGTCAGGGGGTTCAAGTCCCCTCAGCGGCACCCCAGATCAGCAGGTCAGAGGCTCGCCAGAGGGGCATCGGCGAGACATCCGAGATCATTTGTCACCCGGACGTCACTGGGACTGAGCGGGGACAGGTGACCCTGTTTGTGCCCGAGCGGGTTTCCCAGCACCAGATGGCAGCTCCTGCCGACGCCGCGCTTCCCGCAGGCAACTAGCGGAGCTAGCCTGCCTGGCCGGCGGTGCCCCGGCTGCTGGCCGCCTTCTCGGTGCGTGAGTATCACCTGCCCGTTGCCCGGCCCGCATGAGGTTCTTGCTGGATGAGAATGTCTCCGGGTCTGCGCTCATTTGAAGGCGGCTGGCCACGATGCCGTTCACGTGGGTGAGATAGGGCTAACGAGCACTGATCGGAACAGCTGACTGCCGCATGGCCGTAGTCGGCGGCCGCGATCCGATTATCGTGTTCTGCGCGTGCGCGACATCTCAATGGCCAGGAGAGCACCGTGCTCCGGAAGACAGTGCTTCTCATGATCCGCTTGTGGATCTTCTTTCCAGCGGCGAGGGGCTCCTCGTGGGTGCCGCCCGGCGGCGCCAGCCGCGGAAGTCAGGCGGGCGGTCCCGGTGGGATGATCGGAGTGAACACCACGGTGGTCCCGTTGGTGCGGGCACGACACGGGCCGGGCGGGTGGATGGAGACGATCGCCAGGTTCGGCAGAGCGAACCGGCTCGGCGGCCCTGGCGGCGTCAGGAACGTGTCAATGTTCACCACTCCGCCGACGGTCGTGATGCTCGTGCGCGCGTACCCGGGCAGCCCCGGCGGACCAGGCGGGATGGCGAATGGGATCCCGAAGACCAGGGTGCTCGGGGCGGTCGGGGTGAGCTGCACGGTGACGACGTTCCCTGCGCTGACTGCGACGGTGACCGGGCCGAGTGGGGTCTGCACCGTGTCCGGGACGGCGCAGACGTCGGTGCCGGGGTCGCAGACGCTGGCGGCGCTTGCCGGTGACGCGGCGAAGGCGGTCACGGCGCTGGCAGTCAGCCCGGCGACCAGGAGGGCCGACGCGACACGGCGACCGGGTCGCCTGCCGGGCATCGTGGCGGTCATTCGGACGCCGTCGGGAATTGATCCGCGGGTGTCATCATGTCGGTCTGGTCCTTCCGGGGTTCGTCAGGTGCTGGGCTGGTCGGGTAGAGCAGGACTGCGGCCGTGATTCGGTCGAGCGCGAAGCCTGCCTCGTCGTTCAGTGCCCGGACAGCGTCAGCCGTCGCCGCCCGGAACAGGCAGAAGCAGGTGTCCTCGGTGGGCAGGTATGCGGAGTGCAGGTACTGCACCTCGGAGGCAGGGCCGGGCCCGGCGGAGAGCGTGCAGAGCTGGGCCGCGCGAGAGACCGAAGCCGCGAGATTCCCGGCTGCCGTGGGCGGTAGGTACCGTTCCACGAGGAACACCGGGCTGGGGCCGTCCGGGTCGCGGAGGCGCGGTGTGGTCATACCCGGACGCTACGAGCGCTGGGCCCGGCGCCGCGTCGGGGGAACTACGTAACTTTGGTCGGGCTGGATCACACCGGTGGCCGTGCGGCGAGCTCGGTGCGCGATCGGATCCCGAGCTTGCGGTAGGTCCGGCCTAGATGGCTCTCAACGGTCCTGACACTCATGAACATCTGGGCGGCGACCTCCCGGTTGGTCTGGCCGGCTGCCACCAGCCCGGCGATCCGCTGCTCTACGGGGGTGAGCTCGTTCTCCAGCCGGCGCCGGCCGCCGATGCTGTCCAGCTCCGTGCTCGCCTGCCGCTCCTGGATCGGTGTCCCGAGCCTGTGGAACATGGCGCGAGCGGTCTCCAGCTCGCGGCGGGCGTCAGTCCGGCGGCCGGCCCGCCGGAGCACGCTGCCAAGCAGCAGCTCGGCGTGCTCCCGTCCCTCCCTGGCCAGCGCGATGGCGAGGTCGTATTCACCCGCCCAGCATTCGAGGGCCGCGAGGTGCCCCAAGGTGATGGGCAGCGCGCTGTCGTCCCCCTCGTCGACGGC
>Ga0307372_10007440_pt1 | contig 15687 bp, 9 predicted proteins | sample OX1MG_FD_202533 | JGI IMG/M metagenome (GOLD analysis project Ga0307372, IMG submission 202533) | Soil microbial communities from Risofladan, Vaasa, Finland - OX-1 | ecosystem: Environmental > Terrestrial > Soil > Coastal area > Acid sulfate soil | place: Finland: Risofladan, Vaasa | collected... | reverse complement strand
AGCCTCTACAAAATCCTCCAAATTCTCAGTGTCACGATTTTCGAAAAAACCCGATTTTAGAGGGGTTTCTCAACTTCGCCGATGAAACCGAAACCCTGAACCTCGGTAAACAACTGAATCTGTTCGAGTTTTAACCGGACAGTACTGACATCAAATAAGTAAGCATCAGGATTGACCACATCAGGAAAAGGAAAGCGCTCCGAGCCACCGCCTTGTCCGTCTTACCCCACCAAGTTGTCACCTTCCAGGAAACCACCAGCGTCGCAATCACCGCCAGCACCCATAAGACTGCGGCGTTCCCTATTCGTTGCTGATGATGCCAGTAGATTACCACGTTGGCGGCGACGGCAAAATAGTTGAGCGTCAAAGCTGTCTGATAGAATCGGCCTGCGGGTTGTTCGCCGCTTATCGATCGCTGGTGCACCTTGGAGATAGCCGACTGATTGGCGTGTGGTGCCTAACGCAGATCACGGCTATTGAACTGTGCGTTTTGATCGAGATGCGAATGAACGCTCGGTGAATGTTTGTGGGGTTGCATCGAAATTGAGGGAATCGTGGTATTTGTTCGGTGCGAATTGGACAGTTAAGGTGGCGATAAAAATCAAAAGATATTGATCTCAATATGGTCAGTTGGTACGCCTGGAGGGATTCGAACCCCCGACCTGTTGCTCCGGAGGCAACCGCTCTATCCATCTGAGCTACAGGCGCATTTATCCTGAGTGTACTGCCTTGCATGAATGCGGTCAAGAATGTTCCCTGAAAGGGACTTGTGGTTGGGAAAACTTTTGGAAAGCCATAGGGTAATGATCTTATGTTATGGTGATGTGGGTGAGAGCATGGGGGCGGTCCGTTATTGTTCCTGCCTATGCGGGAATTCATAATGAAAGCGAGTCGTCCGGTGAAGTATCGTTCTCTCAGAAATGCTTCCGAGGAAATTAAAAAGTTTACAATCGGTCAGGCGGTGGGGTAAGGCAGATATCTGAAATCGAGAAGGAGCTTTAATCCAAACACATGTCTGGGACGACAAGTAAATACCAAAAGGTTACGATAACGTATCGCAAGGACTTCAGCCCCGATTTGTGGGTAATACGGGTGAAGCTGGAAGAACCTCTTCCGTTCAAGCCGGGGCAATACGCGACATTGGGGGTTGAGGGAGACGCCCGGCCTCTTGAGCGCGCCTACTCGATTGCTTCAAGCCCGCTGGAAGAAGAGCTGGAATTTTTCTTTGAGTTGGTGACCTACGGTGAACTGACCCCTAACCTCTACGATTTCCATGTGGGCGACAGCCTCCTCATGCGCCGCCAGGCAAAGGGCTTGTTCACGCTAGACGAGAAGAGCGGGCACCGGAATCATTTTCTGATCAGCACGGTTACGGGCGTGGCTCCTTACGTCAGCATGGCGCGGACCTTGGCCCGGGAGGCTGAGAAAGGTCACAAGCCGCACACACGTTTATTTCTTTTGCATGCGGCCAGCCGATCCTGGGAGTTTGCTTATCGTGAGGAGCTTGAGGCGCTCGCGGGAAAATTTGACTGGCTTACTTACGTTCCCACAATCAGTCGATCCTGGGAAGATCAGCCCTGGCAAGGAGAAGTCGGGCGCGCGGAAGATGTCCTCCGGAAGTATATGGACTCCTACGGCCTCTCGCCGCGAGACACAACGGTGTATCTCTGTGGGCATCCTCAAATGATTGACAACTCGAAGGGGATATTGCAACGTCGCGGCTTTTGCAAAGAATCCATCCGCGAAGAACTTTATTGGGTTCCGAAAAAGTCGGGGAAATAGGTCCGGCGGCCGCGGCTCCCCCTCACCAGGAAGCAGCGCTTGCCACATTGCTGGGATCGGCGTGCGATTCAGGTTGCGGGCGGGGCTGAGACATCTTCAGGTCGGGGTTTCTCGGCTTGGCGAATATCAACTTCGAACGGTGCGCCCGTATTGATTTTGTCCGGCGCATGAGCAATGTCTTTCACTCTTGCTCTTGCGGTTTTAGGCCCCGAGGCTCTAAAATCATTGGGGCTGGAAAGTTGTCTGAACCGATCCGGTAAGTGTTCCGCCGGGTCTTCTGGCCGGAAAACCCATGCGGAGAGGTGTCCGAGCGGCTGAAGGAGCACGCTTGGAAAGCGTGTTCACGAGCAATCGTGACGTGGGTTCGAATCCCACCCTCTCCGCCAGACTGTCCTTTGTCCCGTTGCCGCAATGCTGCTCAAGGTTCCGTGCACTTAACGTTAGGGAAGCGGACGGAACCGGTCACTACCCATTCTGGTTCGGGCGACCGGATCTGCCTCCGTTTTTTGCACGCGAAAGATCAGGTCTACGGCAATTCCTGGGCTTTATTGAACCCATCCCTGCGGTTTGTGCGACCGAGCTTGTCTCTGCGGATTGAGATTTATCACCGGCGGCGGCACGTACGGCTCATAGTCTTGGTACATGGTTCGCTCGGGCCTGGGCAGCTTCTTGGGAAGCGGAAAGATTAAGGTTGGGAGTGGGGTCTGCTTGAAATCGAAGCAATCTTTCATGTCGTCGGCGTGAGCGTCGCGCTGGGTTAAAGGCGGAAGGTCCCAACGGTCTTCGATAAACCTCAACATCGAGGTGAAGTCGTAGGTGAAATGCGAGACATAATCGGCTTTTGCATAGGGAGAAATAATGAGGGTGGGAACTCTCGGCCCGTATCCGAAAGCATCGACGATGGGCGGCGGGACGTGATCGTAGAACCCTCCATAGTCGTCCCATGTCAGAAAAACGACACTGTCCTTCCAATAGGGACTCTCCATCAACGCATTGATGATGTTGGTTACGTACCACATTCCCCTCGCGACGGGCGCCAGCGTCTCCGGCGGATGCTCGCTATCTTCGAAAATCGGAACAATCCAGGAGACTTCCGGGAGCGTTCCGGAACGCAGATCCTGGAAGTATTCCTTTAAATCCACCAGGTTTTTCATCCGGTTTGGGTCTTCGCGAATAGCCTTAAATCCCGCGAGCGGATTCCAAAGAGAAAATGCCTTCGGCTCGCCGAACCATAAGGACGGTATTACGCCGTATGAGTTACGATCAGCAGTCATCGGCCGGGTTTCAACGTAATACTTCCAGGAGACGTGCCCGCGTGAAAACGAATTGACGATAGAAGCAAAACTGAAACCACCCCGTTCGCCCAAAACCTCTTCGATTTGTTTGATGCTGCCGAGTCCGCCAATCAGCCCTCCAGACTGGGCGGCAACAGAATAAAGGTGATTGGTCAGACTCTCGCTCATCTCGGAGGAGAAGAAGCGATCGCAGAGAGTATAGTGCCGCGCGTATGCCCAGTAGTTTGGAATATCCCGGTCATCCAGATATCCCATCGTGAAGGGTGATCCTTCCGCCCACACAAACCCGTCCATCCTGCCGTTGTTGTATGCAGCGTGTTCGTTGCCCCACCCGTGATGCAAATCGTAGATGGGCTCACCCTTGGGCATGTGAAACGGCTTCACGCACCGGCGGCTCCCGGGCAAGACAGGAATACAGGTCGAAGGCGGAAAACCGTCCGCTCCGGGGAAAGTCCCAAAATAGCTGTCAAAACTATGATTCTCCTGAATGATCCAGATCACATGTTTGATCTTCTGCATTCCGGAGTCCGCTTTGGGAAGCGACGCCTTTTCAGATTGGCTGGCCGCTGTCGGCATAGGTCCGGAGAGCGGATTCTTGCGGGCGCTTGCACACGTGGCAATGACGACGCACATCAGGACCAGGGATAGCTTCGTTCGCATCGGGCTCACCTCGCTTACTGGGTGGAGTGTTTTCCAACAACAGGTCCTTGTATTCCGCCGAACTGCAGACCGCGGACTTCAAGAAACCACAGCAATCTCTGCGGTGTCGTCCGGCGATGCATTTTGGCACAAACGACAATAAAAACTCAACTTCCCGTACTCGTTCACATGATTGGTGGCACTTTTGAGATTGGCTCGGAACTCTATGTAGCTTATAGCCAAAGGACTCCGGGCACGCATTGCTTTCGAGGCCAAAGGAAGCTGAGGAAATGACGCGCCGGGGAAGGCACGGAAAATCAAGCTTGGGAGGGAACGCCAGGGCCTTCCAGCGCGCTTGGAAATCCTGCCTGCGGCGGGATTTCCACATTCCTTCAGCCTCGACGGCGGGGCAAACCCATCGGACCGAATGTCACCCATCATTCTGAACGAATACAGGATTGGCCGGGGATATTGTGCGGGCAAGGGTCGTGAGCATTTATCAAATAGCCGCGCGCCGGCAAGATTGCTTCTAATGATGGGCGGATTATGGTATTTTCGGTTAACAGTTTAGGGCACTAACGCTAGAACATTGATCGCAAGAAGAAAATGTTAGTTAATTCCACGAAGGAGCATTCACACATGAAGAGAGCGATAAACCTGCTACTTATTTTTCCGCTGGCCCTTGCCATTTCAATTCCGGCCTTTGCCAGGTCCCGGAAGAAAGGCATCTCGGCCAGCCCGAAGGAGCATACCTATTACGGAGATATCAGCGATTCCAACTGCGGTGCTCACCACAAGATGCCGGCCAATCCGCGGCAATGCACCTTGGAATGTATCAAACACGGTGCAAAATACGTGTTTGTCACTCGAGGGAGAGCTCTGATGGTCGAAAACCAGAATGATCCCAAACTGGAACAATATGCCGGCGAACACGTGAAGGTGACCGGTACGAAGACCTCTGACCATAAGGGTATTACCGTGGCCAAGATCGTAAAGGTAATCCGCAGAAGAAGGAAACCCAAAGCTTAAGTTTTCGAAGCGACTCGAATTTGATCACAGCCTGAAACCCAATCATTCAAAGCGTTCCATCCCCAACCCCCGGCATCTTGCCGGGGGTTCGGTTGCGAAGGGGAGTAACTATTTTGGCGAGGCCCAGGTCATCAAGCTTTCAGGAATAATGCCCTGAGTTTTGCGGGACCATTACACTTTGCAGGATTTGGGCCTCGATTAAACTGGGCCAGATCAGCTATTTCAGGCCATCGAGATACGCCCTGAGAGCTTTCACGTCTTCCGGGCTGAATTGAAAGTGCGGCATGCCGCCGGCGTCCATCTTGGGCAGTGGATGCTTGAACAAATTATCGAGCTGTTCTTCTGAAAACGTTTGACCTATGCCGATCAGGCGTGGGGCGAATGAGGTTCCCACCGCGCCTTCGCCGTGGCAGGCATAGCATCCGTGGGACTGGAACATTTTACCCCCTTCCGCCTCAATCGGGCTAGGCGGCGCGCTGGCCTCCGCAGCCTGGGTTGGTGCTCCGCCGGCCATTTGCGGCTTGAACGGCTCGTTCATGAACTGTACTTCCATCCGATGCTGCTGGGCCAATTGCATCGCAACGTCCTTGTTGTGGGAATCCTGGTAGTAACTGTAGGCGCCCAGGGTGATCAGTGCCAGGAAGATGACCGAGAAAGTGCCGACGGCAACGGGTCGCCGCCTGGGCCTACGTTCCAGTCGGCGATCGATGAAAGGAAGGCCTATAAATAGAAAAACAATGATGGCAGGAATTACCACGATCCGGAGGAATTCCGCCTGGCCGTGCCAGATCTTCAGCCACTCAAAGAGGGACCGATAGTACCATTCCGGACGCGGCAGAAAATGGGTGTCCGCAGGGTTGGCCAAAGGTCCAAGCGCAGCGGGAACAAAATAGGCTGCGAACCCCAGCGCCACAATCAGCAACAACGCAAATCCCAAATCCATGACCAACTGGCGCGGGTAAAAGCTTTCAGTTTGCTGCTTTGGCTTGACCGGACTCTCACTGACGGGCCCCGCCGCGCCGGCCTTGCGAAACAGGTAGATGTGAATCGCTACAAGAAGAAAAATCAGCGCCGGGATGTAGAAAACATGCAGGGCATAAAAACGCGAGACCGTCAGCGTCCCGATCTGGGTTCCGCCCCGCAATAGTCGCTCCAGGAACCCGCCGACGAAGGGCGCCTCGCTTGCAACACTCGTGCCGACTGCGGTTGCGAAGTACGATTTTTGATCCCACGGGAGGAGGTAACCCGTAAAGGCCATGCCCATGACCAGGGTGAACAGAATGGTACCGGAAACCCACAACAGTTCGCGCCTTCCCTTATAGGAGCCGTAGAGGAAGGTCTGGCTCAAGTGCAACAACACGATGATCACCATCGCGCTGGCCCCATAAACGTGAAGGCTGCGCAAGAAAGACCCGGCCGCAACGACCTTGGTTATGTAGGCGACGGTGACGTGGGCGTGGTCGGCGGAGGGAACATAATAGAGCGCCAGGAAGATCCCGGTAATAACTTGGGAAATGAAAATGAAAAGTAATCCCGACCCAAAGATGTAGGCATATCGCGCTCCGCCCGGGATGGGTTCGTCCAGCGCTTCATGCAGCAACTTGTTTAGACCCGTGCGGCGGTCGAACCAGCGGAGCAATCGGCTGTGCTGTGTTTTGCGCCCGGGTTGGGGACTATCACCTGAAGTAGATTGTGTGGACATAATCGGGATTTCTTTTATCCTACTTCCTTCTTGTAGGATAGAAGCGCCTGAAAATACTCGTAACGCACCATTAAATCGTCTTTTTCGGTCTTGATTGGCAGTGTGTCCATCCCACGCTTTGCCGGCCCTTGGATGACTGAACCATCAGGAGCAAACTGGCTGCCATGGCAAGGGCACATGAACTTGCCCTCATCCGCATTCCAGGGAACTTCGCAGCCCAGGTGCGGACAGACGGCAGAAAGCACTTCAACTCCATCGAGCGAGCCTTTCCTTTTCCCTTTGGTGACGTAAACGGGCTTCCTGGAAATTGCCTCGCGCCATCCATCGACCTGCTCGATCTTAACAATCTCTCTGACGGGAGCGGTGAGGGAAGCGTATGGGCTTCCCTTGCCCAAATCCGACCACGAGAGTGAGGTCGTCTTGGCGAAGACCGGGTAGAGCACATAACGGACCAGCGGAACGGCCAGCAAGCTCCCCATCGCAGCTGTGCCGACAGCAATCAGCCACAGAAAGAAAGACCTCCGGCCCTCTCTGATTCGCTTATCTTCAGCCGCATCATCAGGGAGGTGTGAGACCTCCGTGTTTTTTGGATCTGAATTTGTTTCCATCCGATGACTCCAGAAGTTTCCTTTTGTTTTACGTTTGACTCATCGCTACCCGTTCATTGCATTGTGGGTTGTTGACCGCCGGATTAGCGCTGCTTCTGGGAAATGGCTCAGCAGACGGCAGGCGAGAGACGGGGAGGGCCGATTTTCATTCCGACGGCTCCGGTCAGAAGGTAATTCCGATCCCAGGAATTGTTGCGGGAAGAAACCCCATCCTTCCCGTTCCCCTCAGCGGGATTCAACGACACGATGATGAAGCCAGCACGTCAGCAAAACCTTAAGAGTATCACAGCTCATCGCATTTTTACCTGCCGAGCGGCCGTGAGAAAACTTGGAAGTTGTTCTGAACTTCATAACCTCCGCGAAGGTACAACGACCGTTCGATGAGTTTCCGATGAGCGGGGGTTGCCTCTGCGCGCAGCTGTGAGGCGCCGGAAGATGGTTTACCCATAACCGGGCAGGTTGCGGCGAAGGCCTCGACATTGGGGAGCCAGATGCAGGCGCGCTGGGAGGACTTCCGCGCCGCTGCTGCGTATCGAGAATCTATCAGTAAGTTTTCAACTCACGGATTGCCGTCTGGATGCCGATACCTATCAAGTTAATGGTGACGGCTCTGACAAGAAAGATCGAAGTGTTGGTCGCGAAAGGTCGCAGATGGGTGCCTCGGCGGATTCTTGCCATCATCCCCGGTGGGTCGAAGGGGCAGGTGGTGGCAGGAACCCACGACCCTGCGCACATCCTTCCCGTCCTCGACGCGAGCCGGCTGGACTTTCTGACCTCTGCGCAAGATCGTGCGAGTGCCGGGTCTGCGGCTTGCGACACGCCGCTCTCCGGGTTTCCCACGATAAGCGTTCGAGCTCCGGAGCCGGGGCACGACAGCACGGTTTTCTTTTGGACCGCGCTCGATGTGCAGGGCTTTGACACGGAAGCTTCTGAAGAAGGTCCCCGCGAAGCACCTCGAAACCCCAGTCGGGGAGGAAGCCTTCGGTGAGAGTTCAACCCGCCCACAGCCGCCGGATAGCGGCATTACGCACTCGGTTTACCGGGGTTGCAGCCTTGTTTCTGCTGGTCTTGCTTGCGATATGTTCGGCCGGGCAGTCCCAGCAGCAACAAGCGCCCTCAACCCTCGATCCACTACCCCAGCGGTATCAACAAAACGAGGAAGACTTCCAGGCTGCTCCCCTTTCCGACCTGGCCCTTGATAATTTGAACTACGTTGCCGCTTCGGCGCAGGAAATTGAAGCGATACTGCGTAACCAACCCGGCCTGCTAGTGGAGCTGGAGCACTGGGTCGCCCGCGACGCCACCGACCACGGGCAGATGGTGGACGAACAGGGAATGAGCCAGGATGGAATTTTCGACCGTCTGGAAAGAGACCGCAAATTTCGCGCCGTGGCGACGCGCCTCCTGCAGCGTTACGGATACCTGCAGCCGGAGGTTAATCCCGACTCGCAAATGGCGCAATGGCAACAGATTGAATTGCAGGCCGAGGCAAAGCGATTACAGGAAGCGCCAACTCGTCAAGAACCTTCAACTTTCTACCGGGGCGGGGAGCAGGCCTATCCTCCTAACCGCCGCCGTCAGGGGATGAAGCCGCAAATGCCGAGGTTCGAAGGAAATCAGCCAACGCCTTCTTCCCCGCCATGGGGCCCGGCCCCGACAACACCGCAAAACCCCTGGACCAACCCTCATAGCCAGCCGCTGCTGCTCGATCGAACCGATCAAGGCCTGATCCCGCAGTCCCTCCCTCCATCAGGAAGCACTGCCAATGGCGGTCTCGGGTCGGGCGGGCTGCAGCAAGACAAATTGCCCGGCCTGAATAATTTGAGTGGGGCCAATGGCGGTTCTGCCTACGGGAACGGTCTGAACGCTTCCTCTAATTTTCCGGCATTCTCCACCCAGCAGCCTGGAGGCAATGCGAGCCGCGCCCGGATGGAGCAGGAACTCCGCGAACGCGGGGCGGGATCACCGGCTCCTCCGGAAGGAACTTTGGTGCGGCCCTGGCAATCCTCGCCCTACTACCGGCAGGCCGGCAACAGCTATGAGGAGGAGTCCTCGCGCCCGCGCATTGTTCACCGTCCTAACCCCTACTCGAATATCCCTTCGCTTTACGACCTCTACGAACAGGTGTCGCCCCACTCTCCCAAGCTCCAACGCTTTGGTATGGATGTTTTTGAGAATCCGCCGGCTGATACCGGCGAACTGCCCATGGACCTTCCCGCCGGACCCAATTACGTGGTGGGCCCCGGAGACGGATTGACAATCAGCCTGTGGGGAAGCGTTGCGGAGCGTTTGTACCGCGTTGTTGACCGCGAAGGACGGCTGGCGCTTCCGGAAGTGGGTCCCGTCATGGTGAGCGGAGAAAGCATGGGCCAAGTGCAGCAGAGGGTGCAACAGGTTTTGCGGACGCAGTTTCGGGACGTGTCCGCCGATGTTTCTCTGGCGCGGCTTCGAACCGTGCGCGTTTACGTGGTGGGTGAGGTTAAGTACCCGGGAGCCTATGACATCAGTTCGCTTTCTACCCCCTTGAACGCTCTGTTTGCAGCCGGCGGGCCAGCGGCGGACGGTTCTCTGCGCCTGCTGCAGCATTTTCGCGGCAAGAGGCTGGTCCAGAACGTCGATCTTTACGACCTGCTGCTGCACGGGGTGCAGTCGGACCTTGAGAGGCTGGAAAACGGCGACACGATTCTGGTACCGCCGGTGGGTCCGGAAGTCAAAGTGGAAGGCATGGTAAGGCGTCCCGCGAGCTATGAGCTTCACGGCGAGAAAACCCTGGCGCAAGTGCTTCAGTTGGCTGGCGGAATTCTACCCACGGCCGCCCTGCGCCACATTGAAGTGCAGCGCGTGGTGGCCCACGAAAAGCGAACGATGCTGAGCCTGGACATTCATAATCCGACAGGCTCAGCGGCGGTCAACCAGCAGCTTCTGTCGTTTGCAATCCACGACGGCGATATCATCCGGATCTTCCCCATCGCGCCGTACAACCAGGATACCGTTTATCTGGAAGGACATGTCCTGCGGCCGGGACGCTATTCATACCGTCCCGATCTGAGACTGACGGACCTGATTTCTTCCTATTCCGACCTATTGCCCCAGCCTGCAACTCATTATGCGGAAATTATCCGGCTGAATTCTCCCGACGATCACCCGAGCGTCGAGAGTTTCGACCTGGCGGCAGCCTTGGCCCATCCCAAGACCTCGCCCAAGCTTCAACCGCTTGATACCGTTCGGATCTTCAGCCGGTTTGATTTCGAGAATGCTCCTACCGTGATCGTGGGCGGGGAGGTGCGCCACCCCGGGACTTACACCACTTCAGGCGTGGCGCATGTTCGCGACGCCATCTATCAGGCCGGCGGCGTCGAGCCGGATGCCTTTCTCAATTCGGCGCAACTGGTTCACAGCCTGCCGGACGGGAAACTTACCATCATGAGCCTGAACCTCGGGGAGGCCCTTGCCGGCGACCCTCTTGAAAACGTACTGTTGCGGCCTCGCGACCGCATTCTGGTGCAGCGTAACCCCCTGAAGGCCGATCCACCCAGCGTCTATGTGGAGGGCGAGGTGCTGCGTCCGGGGCGGTTCCCCTTGACCGCAAACCTGCGCGTCAGCGACCTGGTGGGCCTGGCCGGAGGGCTGAAACGAAGCGCCGATACCGGCTCGGCCGACCTTACTCGCTATGCTGTCCAAGGTCCCGACCCCAAAATCGGAGAGCACCGGGAAGTTAGTCTGGAGGCGGCCCTCGACGGCAAGCGCAGTCAAAACCCGTTGCTACACGACGGCGATGTGCTGACGGTCAAAGCCATTCCAGGCTGGGATGATATCGGGGCATCTATCACCCTTCGCGGTGAGGTCAAGCATCCTGGAACCTACGGGATCGCTCCCGGCGAGCGGCTGAGTTCGGTGCTTGAGCGCGCCGGCGGATTTCTGCCGACAGCTTATCCTCAGGCCGCAGTCCTTGAACGCGGCGAGGTCAGAAGCCTGCAGGAGAAAAGCCGGAACGAATTAATCCAGCAAGTCGAGCAAAGTGCCACGGAGGTTAAAGTCTCCATCAACGAAAGCGCCGCCGATCAGGCAGCCTTGCAGAAGGCTGCGCTCGATCAGCACAAGCAGGTTCTTGAAGCCTTGCGAAGCGCGCCTGTCACCGGGCGACTGGTCATCCATTTGCGCGAGAACCTGAAACCGTTTGCAAACTCTCAAGACGATATTCAGGTGCGCGCCGGCGACACCCTTTTTGTTCCCAAGCGTCCGGATTTCGTGATCGTCACCGGGCAGGTTTACAACTCAAACGCAATTACTTTGGAGCGCGGCAAAACGGCAGGATGGTATCTGAGCCGGGCCGGTGGAGTGACCGGGCTGGGCAACAGGAAGGCCATCTTCGTCATACGAGCGAACGGTTCGGTCGTGAGCAGTGGAGGGAACCCTTGGTGGCACGGAGACGTGCTGTCCACGCGGATGGGTCCCGGGGACACGATCGTCGTTCCTGAAAAGCCCATCGGCGGATCAACGCTTTGGAAGAACTTAATCCAGATCAGCCAGGTCGCCTCCTCGGCTGCTATCGCCGCTGCCGTTGCCACTCGCTAATGAGAGCCTCGGGAGTTTGGTCGCTGAAATTACTGATCTTGACGTCCATCATGATGGCTGGTTCTGCCGTAGGATTTGCCGGGAGTAACCCTGCGCGAAATTCGGCGGCGCCTCGCGTTGCGGCGGTCCGGCACGAGCGTGAGCAGAACTGGTGGAAACATGGCAAAAAAACCGGAACCCATGAGAAGCAAGCTGCTCAAGACTCCGGCAACACAGTCGGGTTTCCGCTGCTGAAGAATATCGCTAGGGACCAGAAGGCGATCTGGATGAGCCCCCGCCGCTTACGCCTGCGCGATGCGAACTGGCTGGTGCCTCTGGCGGGGCTGGCGGCAGCCATGCTGGCAACCGACAGCGCCACCAGCCGCCACCTTTCGAGTTCCCCAACCCGGATCGCCGAGAGCCGGACGTTTTCGAACCTGGGGGCCGCTTCCCTGATTGGAGTTGCCGGCAGCCTTTATCTCTGGGGCAAAGCCCGGCACAACGAGCATATGCGCGAAACGGGCCTGTTGAGCGGTGAAGCAGTTATCGACAGCTATCTGGCGGCGACCGCCGTCAAGGCGGCCGCGGGCCGGGAACGTCCTTATGTTGATAACGCTCAAGGGCGCTTCCGGCAGGGAGGCAGCTCGTTTCCATCCGAGCATGCCGCCGCTGTCTGGTCCACAGCGGGCATTATCGCCCATGAGTATCCGGGGCCTCTGACCAAGCTGTTTGCATACGGCCTGGCGGCAGCCGTCAGCGCATCTCGCGTGACGGGCCAAGAGCACTTTCCTTCCGACGTTTTGGTTGGCAGCGCGCTCGGATGGCTGATCGCGCACGAGGTCTATCATCAGCATCATAATCCTGAACTTTGGGGTGCCGGCTGGCAGATACCCTCGCATGAGCGCGATCGAGAGCAGGAGCGGCAGCCGGGGAACATGGGCTCGCCGTACGTGCCGCTCGACAGTTGGGTTTATCCGGAGTTCGACCGCCTTGCGGCGCTGGGCTATATCGATACCGAGTTTCTCGGCCTGCGGCCGTGGACAAGGCTCGAATGCGCGCGCCTGGTGAGCGAAGCCGCCGACCACCTTCGGGCAAAGGAGTCGGATGCGCCGCTGGCATACGGGCTGATTCGTGATCTCCAAAAGGAATTTTCCGGCGACCTTGATCTCCTCGATGGCGCTCGCAATCGCAGCCTGCATCTTGAGTCTGTTTATACGCGCTTTACGGGAATTTCAGGGATGCCCCTCCGCGACGGGTACCACTTCGGGCAAACGTTGATTAACGACTACGGCCGCCCTTACGCCGAGGGGCTGAATACGGTTACAGGCTTCTCGGGCTGGGCTACTTCCGGGCGGTTCGTCGCCTACCTGCGCGGCGAGTACCAACATGCGCCTTCTTCCCCTGCGCTTCCCCTCTCGGTTCGACAAACCATCAGCGGCGTCGATGATGGGACGCCTCTCGAGCCGGCCACCCCCTTCTCTGCGGTCAACCGTTTTCAACTTCTAGATTCCTATGTCGGGATGAATTTGGGGAACTGGCAGGTTTCCTTCGGCAAACAGAGCCTATGGTGGGGACCTGGGGAGGGAGGGCCTATGGCATTGAGCGATAATGCCGATCCCATCAACATGTTCAGGATTAGCCGGGTCAGCCCAATGAAGCTGCCTGGCTTGGCCGGCTGGCTGGGACCGGTACGCACGGAATTCTTTATTGGCCAGCTCGACGGCCACCGTTACATCTACGGCCCCTCAGGGTTTGCTCCGGCGGTCGGCAGCCTTCCCGAGCCTCAGCCTTTCATTCACGGAGAAAAATTCAGCTTCAAGCCCACTCCCAATCTCGAATTCAGTGTTTCGCGAACCACGATTTTTGCGGGGGCTGGCGTTCCCTTCACTTTGCACACGTTTTTGAAGAGTGCTTTTTCCCTAGGGAACGGTCCTTCGGGCACCCCTTCGGACCCCGGTGACCGGCGCTCCTTCGTGGACTTTACTTACCGGGTTCCCAAGTTACGGAAGTGGCTGACGTTTTATGCAGACGGCTTTGCTGAGGACGAAATATCGCCGATCGGATATGCGGACCGTTCGGTATGGCGAACGGGGATCTACGTGCCGGAAATTCCCAGGTTCCACAAGCTGGATTTTCGAGCCGAGGGCGTCTATACGGACAATCCTCTGGGAGGAAACCTCGGCCACGGTTTCTTCTATTACAACTATCGTTACCGAAGTGGCTACACCAACGACGGAAACCTGCTGGGCAACTGGATCGGCCGGCAGGGGCAAGGCGTGCAGGCGTGGACCAATTACTGGCTCGGCCCGCGAAGCAGGATCCATCTCAATTACCGCCACCAGAAGGTAAGCCGGGAATTTATCCCCTACGGCGGCACGCTGAACGATGCGGGAATGCGCCTGGATCTCTGGGCCGGCTCCCGGGCAAGCCTTTCGGCGAATCTCCAGTATGAAAAATGGAGGTTCACAGTGCTGGCGCCCGAACCGAAGTCCAATTTCACGACCTCGGTTCAACTGACTTTCTGGCCGCACTGGAGCCTCCGTGGCAGGTCAGGTGGAAAGGGATTTTAGGTAAAACGGAAGGGTCGATGGGTTCATCGGTCAAACCTCCATACGAGACCGCGAGAGAACAGGAGCCCGGCGGGCTCTTTTTGGAACCCGTCAACGGGGAAGTCCTGTCAAGGGAGCGGGAGCGGACGGCGCGCCGCCTGCGGCTTCTCTGGGAAGAGCGGCGCTTCCTGTTGCGTGCCATCCTATGCGGACTTGTGGTAGCAACTTTGGTGGCGTTCTTGATTCCCAAGCAGTACACGTCAACCGCCCGGCTAATGCCGCCCTCGTCGTCCGGTGCGGGATCACTGGCAGCGTCCTTGGCGGGCCTCACGGGACAGCTTGGCGGAGGGGCGAGCCTGGTGGAAGACTCTCTGGGACTGAAGAACTCCAGCGCGCTGTTTGTGGGGATTTTGAACAGCGACCGGGTGCGTGACGCGGTGATTGACAAGTTTCACTTGCAGCAGGTGTATCATGCCCGCTATCCGGAGGACGCCCGAAGAACCCTGGGCCAGTTCACCGACGTTTCTGCGGACCGGCAGAGTGGGATCATCTCCATTTCCGTTAAAGACCACAGCCCGCAGCGCGCCGCGGCCATGGCCCGGGAATACGTCGACGAACTGAACTATGTGGTCAACCACCTGTCGACGTCTTCGGCTCGTCGGGAGCGTCTCTTCCTCGAAGCGCGGCTTGAGAAGGTCAAGGGCGATCTCGAATCTGCCGAAAAAGACTTTAGCCAGTTTGCGAGCCAGAACACCGCCATCGACATTCCCGAACAGGGCAAAGCGCTGGTGAGTGCGGCAGCAACACTCCAAGGGAACCTGATTGGGGCTGAATCGGAGCTCGAAGCTTTGCGGCAAGTCTATACCAACGGCAACGTACACGTTCGGGCGGCTCAGGCGAGGGTGAACGAGCTGCGGCGGGAGCTTGAGAGGATCGGCGGGAAGGGAACGGATGAGAACAGCCGCGCCGGTGAACTCTATCCGACGATCCGGCAGCTTCCCGCGCTGGGAGTGAGCTACGCGGACCTGCTGCGGCGTGTCAAAGTTGAAGAAGCTGTTTTTAAGACGCTCACTCAGGAATACGAGCTGGCCAGGGTTGAAGAGGCTCGGGATATCCCCACCGTCAAAGTTCTCGATGCACCCCTGGTACCCGAGAAAAAATCCTTTCCGCCGCGACTGGTGCTGCTGCTGCTGGGAATCCTGCTGGCTTTGGCGTTGGCCATCGTGTGGATACTGGCGCGCGCCCGCTGGGAGGAAGTTGACCCGGCAGATCCTCGCAAAGCGCTGGCGCAGGAGGTCTATTTGACCCTCCGGGCGCATCCGCTGTGGGCGCCCCGGAATGGTTTCCTGTGGCCGAGGACTTTAGCAAACCGCGTGTTGCGGCGTCGCCTCTCGGACCGGAACCATCCGGACGAAGAGGAATAGATTTCAGGGTTGCTGTCTGTAACGCATTGACTCCACATGGGTTATTAAATATTTGACCACTAACTGAGGGGGCGAAGCTGTATCTACCGGCCATGATCCCAGAAC
>Ga0307372_10007436_pt1 | contig 15694 bp, 14 predicted proteins | sample OX1MG_FD_202533 | JGI IMG/M metagenome (GOLD analysis project Ga0307372, IMG submission 202533) | Soil microbial communities from Risofladan, Vaasa, Finland - OX-1 | ecosystem: Environmental > Terrestrial > Soil > Coastal area > Acid sulfate soil | place: Finland: Risofladan, Vaasa | collected... | reverse complement strand
TGAGTCGATTCATTAGTAAAGTTAGCGGGCTTCGATGCGCCATTGTTGCCAGCCCCCATGGTCACTTCGACCCATGGAAACAGGTCTGCCTGGCATCCGCTGGGATTATCCGGCGTGGCGGCTGACATATCGCAGTCGAGCTGCTGCCACATCTGGAAGAAGCGATGCACCGGGCTGCCCGTGTAATCGTTGTACGAGACGTACTTGCTGATGTCGAAGGGCCCGTCCTGGAGTCCGGAGGGAAACCGCGTATCCACCACGCCGCCCGGAAGATCTGTTCCGCCGATCAGCAACAGATCGTAGGCGCCGAGCGGAAGAGCCGGCTCGACGTCCTTGGCGGTGGCGATTTTGTTGAAGAATGGGGTGGTCGGAGCGCCGTCTGTGTTCGGCGGCACCAGCGTTGCGTAAGGCCCGATCTTCTTCGGCGAGATCGAATATGATCCGTAGTCCTCCGCCTTGTACTGTTTGGCCTGGTCAAAGTTGGGGCCGGGCGAACCGTCCGCATTGACAATGCCCTCGGACCGCAGATTCCACACAGTCTGGCCCTTGACCGGCCGGAAGGTGCCAAAGACGTGATCGAAGCTGCGGTTCTCGCCGATGATCAGGATGACATGCTTGATCGGCGTTTTGGTGTTTTCGTCGTTCGGGCCGATTCCGGCGGACGCTTGCATCAGGCCGGGGCCCACGGCCATCAGAGCGGCGCAGGTCGCGGCGACGCATCGGCGCGTCCATTTCTTCAACTCTCTGGTTCGGAATTTCATCGGATGGTCCCTCCTCTAGGACCACCCGAATGGTTAGCGCGCCGATGTTAGGCGCTGATGACGAATATTCGCAAAGCCGGAGAAGGGTTGGTTAAGACGTGTTAAGCCGTTCCGGATATGCGGTGCGGAGATTTCGCGATCGGAAAAATCTCCGCTGCCGATTTGACCCGGACCCGATCGCGCTTAATTCATGCGCGCGATGCCGGTAAGCTCGAACCCGATGGCCCGTAACGAAACCGCAAAGAAGACCGACGACGCCTATGAGCTGGTGGCGGACAACCGCAAGGCGCGCCACGACTTCTTTGTCGAGGAGGCGCTCGAATGCGGACTGGCGCTGACCGGCACTGAGGTCAAATCGCTGCGCGCCCATCGGGTTAACCTGCGCGACAGCTACGCGCGAATCAAAAACGGAGAGGCATTCCTGCAAGGCGTGCATATCGCAGCGTACGCGCCGGCCGGCCAGTTCAGCCATGCCGAGACGCGGCCGCGCAAGGTCCTGATGCATCGGCGCGAGATCGATCGATGGTGGGGACGGGCGCGCGAGCGCGGTTACTCGATCATTCCGCTGAAGATTTACTTCCGCGGCGGACGCGCCAAGGTCGAGTTGGCGCTCGCCAAAGGCAAGCATCTGTACGACAAGCGCGAGGCGCTGGCGCGCAAGGCGACGCGGCGCGAGGTCGAGCGCGAACTCAAGGGCCGTAATCGCTAGGCGGCGCCGGGCGCAGCCGCAGGAGCGCCCTGCCCGCTCATCGCGCGCAGCCGCGCTATCCGGCGGGCGAGCGGCGGATGAGTCGAGAGCAGGTTGGCGAAGAAACTCTCCTGGTCCTCATTCGCACCCTCGAGCGGATTGACGATAAACATGTGGGCGGTGCCGCGCGACGCGTCGCGCAGAGGCGATTCGGTTTCGGCGATCCGCCCGAGCGCGCGCAAGAGCGCGTTGGGATTTCGCGTGAACTCGACCGAGCCCGCGTCGGCGAGATATTCGCGCTGGCGCGATACCGCCATTGCAAGCAACTGCGAAAAGAACGGCGCCACCGCGGTCAGGATCACGATCGCCAGTCCGATAACCGCGCCGGTATCGCCACTGTTGCCTTGGCCCTGCCGTTCGCGGCGCGATCGGAAGCCCCCGCTGAACCAGGCCCATCGCCAGGCAAAGTCCGCGAGCATCGCGATACCGCCGATCAGCACCGCGATCATCATCATCGTGCGCGTATCGTAGTCCCGCACGTGCGCCATCTCATGTCCGATCACGCCCTGCATCTCTTCGCGATCCATCTGGTCGATCAGGCCCTGGGTAACGCAGATCACGGCGTGGGCGGGGTCGCGGCCGGTCGCGAAGGCATTGGGCGCGGGATCATTGATGATGTAGCCCTTAGGCACCGGCATCGCCGCCGCCGTCGCCATTTCGCGGATTACGTCGAGCACCATCTGATGTTTCGGCTCCTCATCGGGCTTGAGCGCGCGCGCGTGGACTGAGGCAAGCACGAGTGACGAGCCGCCGTAGAAGGAGGCGACCGACTGAACGCCGCCTATCAGCAGCGCGAAAAGCGTCAGAATCGGAAAGCCGACGATCGTGCCGTTGAAAAACTCGACGTTGTCGAAAAGCACGTCGAGTCCGAAGCCGAGCGCGCCGAACAGCACCACAAACACCGCGATCAAGATCGCGGTCTGACGGCGATTCTTTCGCTCGAGGATCCAGAAATCGGAATGCTGCGCAGCCATCGAACTGATTTACTCAAAGTCAGGCGCGCGGCGCGCTCATCGAAAGATCGACCTTCGGCACGGCCTGATCCTCGGGCGCTCCCTTGAAGTAGTCGGCCGGCTCAAAGCCGGTGTTGCGCGCGATCATGTTGCTGGGAAAAGTCTGGAGCCGGGTGTTGAATCTCATCACCGAGTCGTTGTACGCCTGCCGCGCAAACGCAATCTGATTTTCGGTAGTGGTCAGCTCCTCCTGCAGGCGCGCGACGTTCTGATCGGCCTTGAGTTGCGGATAATTCTCCATCACCGCGAGCAACCGTCCGATTCCGCCGGTGAGCTGGTTCTCGGCCGCAATTCTGCTGGAGGTATCAGGCGCAGCCACTGCTTTTGCACGCGCCTCGACCACCTGGGTCAGCGTATCGCGCTCGAACTGCATATATCCTTTGACAGCCTCGACCAGGTTGGGAATCAAATCGTGTCGGCGGCGCAACTGCACGTCGATTTGGCGCCATCCGTTCTGCACCTGATTTCGCAACGCGACCAGGGAATTGTAGATCAGAATTCCCCACGCGCCCACCACAATTATGACAGTGAGTAATATTGTTGGTGCAACCATCGGGTACCCCGACTCTTAAACATTTTCAGGTTTTCCCTAGTCTACCATTGTCCACCTTGAAAACGCGACGCGCCAGCGGGCCGGTCATGATTGCATGGACCGATCTGCCGGCGCGCAGGCGAGCTATTGGCGATGAGGCGCCGTGTACAGCCTCATCGCTGTCGCTGTTCAGTTGTTCGCGAAATTGATCTTGATCCGGGTCGGCTTGGCGCCGGGCTTCTTCGGAACCGTCACTTCAAGCACGCCGTCGCGATAGGCCGCCGTAATGTTCTCGGAGTTGGCGTCATCGGGCAGTGCGAACGCACGCATCGTCCGTCCATAGGTGCGCTCGGCCAGATGAATCTCGGCCTCCTTGGGCCATTCCGGACGCTTGCGCTCGGCCTCGACGACCAGCCGTCCCTCTTCTACTCTGACATCGACCGAGTCCGGCTTGATTCCGGGCATCTCGAAATAGAAATGATAACCGTCCTCATGCTCGACCACGTCGGTCGCAGGCGAAGTGGCACTTTCCGGCTGCCAATCCATCTCGCTGCGCAACCGGTTGATCCTGTTCAACAGCCATCCGTTCGCATAACCATTACCCATTACGATTTCCATCCGAAATTCCTCCTGCCGGCGTCCCCGCCGCTAATTGATATTTGAACTGCGATGCGAGCCTTCCGGTGACTCTCAATTCGCCTCGCACTTGGAAAGTTAAGTACGATTCATCCGCCGTCAAGTGTGGATCGGAGCCTCGCTGGGCAGAAGACTGTCGCGATATCAATAGCTTTGTCGCGATACGGCCAGGGCCGTAATCAGTCAGTTTCGGCGGGAGGCTCCTTCGCGCGCTCGATCTCAGCCTCGAACAGCCGCGCCATCCTTCGATTGCCCTGTTGCTCGGCGATTTCGCGCCCCTCCTTGAGCACCTCGACCGCGCGCGCTACGTTTCCTCTGGCGAGGTGCACGCCGGCCTTGCGAAACAGTCTGGCGTAGCGCTCGCCGCTCTCGGCGCTGTCCATGCATAATCCTCCGGCCGAAACCGAGACCCTCGATTCGATACTAGGAGGGCAGGTGCGGCTCTACCAGCCGAGGCGCGGCTACCGCTTCTCGATCGACTCGATCCTGCTCGGCCGCTTTTGTGGGGCGCGCGCGGGCGAACGGGTGCTCGACCTCGGCGCCGGATGCGGCATCGTGTCGCTGATGATCGCGGCGCTCGGACATCCGCGCGAGATCGTGGCGATCGAAATGCAACCGGCGCTCGCGGCGATCGCGGTCCGCAACGCGGCGCTCAATCACTTCGACGACATGCGCGTGATCTGCGCCGATTTAGAGGCGCTGAGCGCGTCGGAGACCGGCGGCGAGTTCGATCTAGTGGTGGCGAATCCACCCTTTCGCGCCCGGCAAACCGGGCGCGAAAGTCCGGATACGGGGCGGCGCATCGCGCGCACCGAGACCACCGCGACGCTGGCCGGATTCGTCGCCGCCGCGGCGCGCAATACGCGCCGCGGCGGCCGCGCCGCCTTCGTCCTGGCGGCGGAGCGCAGCGCCGAGCTTCTCTCGGCGCTGCGCTCCGCCGCGCTCGAGCCCAAGCGCGTCCGCTTCGTCCATCCGTTTGCCACTGCGCGCGCCTCGGTCATTCTGGTCGAGGCGCGCAAGGGCGGCGGCATCGAGGTCGAGATCGAAGCGCCGCTGATGCTCTACACGGCGCCCGGCGTTTACACCGCCGAGGCGCTGGCGCTGATGGGAGCGGCCTGAACGGCCGCTCCCATCAGCGCCAGCGCCGCTATTCGTTGAAAAAATCGATCGCCAGCCGCGCAACCTCGGCAGGCTGCTCCATTGGAAGGAAGTGGCCGGCGTCGGGAAACCGGACTATCCGATTGCTTCCAAGCCGAGCGGCAAGCTTGTCGGCCAGTGTGATACCCGGAGAATCGCTGCGTTCGCCGAACATCACGAGCATCCGCGCGGCCGCCTCGAGGATTCGGCCTAAGCCGTCGAAATCGCGCGCGCGCTGGTAAAACGCGGCCTCGATTTCCGGCGGACACTTAAGCTCACGGCCGCCCTCGGGCCCAGGCCTGGTGCCGAATTCGCAATAGTCGCGCAGAATGTCGCGCCGCCAGGTGTCATAGGGCGGCTTGTTCTCGAAATTGCGATACATCGCGTCGACGCCCTCGAACGAGCGTTTGCGCCGGACCGTGCGCTCGTAAAGCATGTTCTGCCGGTCTTGCGAAACTTGCGTTTCGGGCTCGAAGATGACCGGCTCGATCAGCACGGCGCGTGCGATCAGGTCTGGCCGATCGCTGGCGAGCGCGCCGATTGCCGTCGCACCGGCCGAATGTCCCAATGCGCGGACGCCCTCGAGTCCCAGCGCCTCGATAAGACCTTGCAGGTCCGCGACGCTGCGATCCCATCCGTAGTCGCCATCGAGCGCGCGGCCGCTGTCGCCGTGACCGCGCTGATCGAAACTCACGACGCGGCCGATCGCGGTGAGCGGTTCGGCGATCGGCCGATAGATTCGGCCGAGGAAGCCGGTTGCGTGCACGATGAGGATCGGTGGGCCGTCGCCGCCCCATTCGAGATAGTGCATGCGGATGCCGTTGACGATGACGAAGCCGCTTCGAGGTTCGGGACTCTGCATATGCATCAATATATGTGAGCCCGGCAGGCGGCGAAAATCGCGCGGCGCGTTTTATCACGCAGGCGCCGGCGATTCGCGGCGACGTGCGTTGCGCGGCAGATTCCTTTGCGCTTAGCTCATCGTGATGGAACGGGTGGTTGCACGCGGAAAGTTTCTCTTCGAGGGCGAACGCAAACTGTATATACGCGGAGTTTCCTACGGGCCGTTTGCGCCCAACTCGCGCGGTGAGCGTTATCCGGAGCCGGCGCGCGCCGAGGCGGATTTCGCCCTGATGCGTGAGTTGGGCGCCAATGTCGTCCGGACCTACGTGCCGCCGCCGCCGTGGATGTTCGAGTTGGCCGGCAAATTCGATCTGCGCCTGATGGTCGGGATTCCGTGGCCATTCCACATGGCATTTCTGGACTCGCGCGAGATGGCGGCGGATATCCGCAAGACTATCCACGAGGCGGTCTCCACGATGCGCGAATTCCGCGACCTAATCCTCGCGTACAGCCTCGGCAACGAAATTCGTTCCGATATCGTGCGATGGCACGGGCCGCGCGCCGTCGGGGAATTTCTCCGCGACCTGTACGACATCGGCAAATCACTCGCGCCCGATTCGCTCTTCACCTACTCGAATTACCCATCGGCCGAATATCTCGATCTGAGCTTTCTCGATTTTCTCTCGTTCAATGTCTACCTGCATCGCGAGGCCGACTTCCGCCGCTACCTGACGCATCTGATGGCCTCCTCTGGCGATCGTCCGATCGTGCTGAGCGAGACTGGAATGGACACCATCCGCGAAGGCGAGGCGCATCAGGCCGACCTGCTCGCGTGGCAGGCGCGCGCGGCGTTCGAGGTCGGGCTTTCGGGCTTCATCGTTTTCGCGTTCACTGACGAATGGCATACGGGCGGTGCGGAAATCACCGACTGGGCCTTCGGACTGGTGACCCGCGAGCGGGCGAAGAAGCAGGCCTTCGACGCGGTCGGCCGGGTTTTCAAAGCCGAGCTGCCGCCGAAGCTCGCGGAGTACCCGCCGGTCTCGATCGTAGTCGCCGCCTACAACGCCGAACGCACGATCACCGCCTGTCTCGATTCGCTCGCCAAGCTCAACTATCCCGGCGCCGAGACTATCGTCGTTGACGACGGTTCGACCGATGCGACAGCGCGGATCACCGAGGAAGCCGGCGTGCGCACGATCAAGCTCGAACATCGCGGACTCTCGATCGCGCGCAACGCGGGATTGCGGGCGGCCAGTGGCCGCTACGTCGCCTTCATCGACGCCGACGCGCGCGCCGATCGCGACTGGCTTTACCATCTTGGCGAGACGATCGCGCGGCGGCGGACGGCCGCTGCCGGAGGACCGAACTTTCCGCCCACGCCCGCCTCGGCACGCGCCGCCGCGATCGCCGCCGCTCCGGGGCAGCCGCGCGAAGTGCGCGCGGGCGATGACACACTGGAACAGATGTGCGGCTGCAACATGATCGTCGACCGTGAAGCGGCGCTCGCGATCGGCGGTTTCGACGAGTTGTTTGCGGCGGCCGGCGACGACGTGGATTTTTCCTGGCGGCTCGCGGACCGCGGCGCCGAAATCGCCGACGCGGCCGGCGCGGTCGTAATCCACGAACGCCGCGCCACGCTGCGCGCCTACCTCGCTCAACAACGCGGCTACGGCAAGGCCGAGGGTTTGCTCTTTCGCAAGTATCCCTTTCGCGCGGGCAACCGCGTTTACGGCCGCGATTCGTGGTTCGGCGCGATCGCCGGGGGCCGCGTTTACCATGGCGCATTCGGACGCGGCCTGTTCCAGACCGTCTATCCCGAGGGCGATCTTCCACCGTTGCTTCAGTTGCCGGTAACAGCCGCATGGGTCGCCGTCGCGATCATTCTGATAATCGGCGGAGTCGCGAACGCACGGACCGCGCTTCCCGGAATTCTCGCGTTGGCGGCGACGCTCGCATGCGGATTGATCACGGCGCGCCGCGCGCGGCCCGCGCGCTCCGGAATGTGGACCCGGACGCTGCTGGCATTCGCCGCGATTTGCGGCCCGATCATGCGAAGCCTCTCGCGCACATGGGTGAAATGGAACTCCGCGCCGCCCGCCTCGGGCCATCCGATTCAGCGCTCCGCATTGACGCGCGGACGGCTGGTGGTCGCGGCCAACGGCGCGGGAGCCTCGATTCAGCCGGGCGAGCCGCTGGTCGAGGCGATCCGTGCGGCGCTGATCCGCCGCGGCCTCGCCGTCGCGCGCACCGACGCTTTCGCCGCGCACGATCTCGAAATCGTGATGCCCCCGGCCACGCGTGTGCGGCTCAACGCCTTCACCGAAGAGAGCGGACGCGTGGCGATCGGATGGCGGCCCGCCGTCGCGTGGCGCACGCTTGTGATTTCGGCGGCGGCGATATTCGCGGTACTGATCGCAGCCGGCCTCCCGTGGCAAGTCGCAGTCGCGAGCGTGCTCGCCGTCGGCGCGCTCATGGCGCTGATCGCGATACGCCGGCTCGAGCGCCTGCCCGCCGCGATGCTCGAAGCGGTCGCCGACGCCGTGCAGGCGTTGGGCGCCGAGGCCGAAGTTTCGATCGAGGACGCGGCATGAGGAACCGGCGCGGGCCGCTTCGGGAAGCGGTGCGCCGCCTGCGGCCGCATCTTGGGAGCCTCGTGCTCGCGGTCGGTGGCGTGATGCTCTCGGCCGCGATGGAAGTGCTCAAGCCCTGGCCGCTCAAGATCGTTATCGACAACGTGCTGCGGGGCGCGCCGCTCCACGCAAGCTGGATTCCGCCGGCATTCGCGAATCTCGCGCGGCCGCAGATGCTCGCGGCGGTGTGCGCGGGACTCGTCACGCTCTACGTCGCGCTCGCGATCATCAACGTGCTGAACAACTATCTCACGATCGCGATCGGCCAGCGCATGGTCAACGAGCTGCGCGCCCAAATCTTCGAGCATCTGTCGCGGCTCTCGCTCTCGTTTCATCGCGGCCGCTCGATCGGCGATCTGATGGTCCGGATCGCGTACGACACCTTCTCGATCCAGACCATCGCGATGAACGGACTCTTCCCGGTCCTGTCCTCGCTGGTGCTGCTCGGCGGAATGTTCGCCGTGATGATTCGGATGGACGCCGAGCTGACCCTGGTCGCGCTCGCGATCGTGCCGCTGCTCTTTATAGTGATCGCGCTGACCAGCCGCCCGATCGACGCCGCCGCCGGCTCCGCGCGCGTCAAGGAAAGCCGCCTCTACACCGTCGCGCATCGGATGCTCGCCGCAATCCAGGTCGTGCAGGCGTTCACGCGCGAGGCCGAGTCCTACCGCGAATTCGTCGAATCGAGCAGCGAAAGTCTGGGCGAGAATCTCCGCCTCTACACCCTGCAGACGATCTACGTCGGCGCGGTCAGCGTCATGATCGCGATCGGCACCGCGATGGTTATCTACCTGGGCGCGCTGCACACGCTGAGCGGGCGGCTCACGATCGGCGACCTGATCGTCTTCACCGCCTATCTCGCTTCGCTCTATGCGCCGATCAACCAGATGTTCCAGACCTACGGGCAGATGCGCGCTTCGATGGCGGGGCTGCGCAGATGCCTCGAGCTACTCGAGATCGAGCCCGAAATTCGCGACCGCCCCGGCGCGCGCACGCTCGGCCGCGCCCGCGGCGAAGTCGAGTTCCGCGACGTTATTTTCGGCTACGATCCCGCGCGGCCGGTGCTGCGCGGCGTAAGCTTTCGCGCGCACGCCGGCGAAGTGGTCGCCATCGTCGGACCGAGCGGCGCGGGCAAGACCACGATGGCCGGGCTGCTCGCGCGCTTCTATGATCCCCAGGCCGGCGCCGTCATCGTCGATGGCGAAAGCACCGCCGCGCTCACACTCGCATCGCTCAGGCGCAACGTTGCGATGGTCCTGCAGCCGCCGCTCGTGATGAGCGACACCATGCGCGCGAATATCGCGCTCGGCCGCCCGGGCGCGAGCGCTCGCGAGCTCGAGCATGCGGCCGAGATGGCGCGGCTTCAGCAGGTGATCGCGCGCCTGCCTGCCGGACTCGATGAGCCAATCGGCCCGGGCGGGCAAAGCCTTTCCGAGGGCGAGGCGCAGCGCGTCACGATCGCGCGCGCGCTCCTCAAGGACGCGCCTATCCTCGTGATGGACGAGCCGACCAGCGCGCTCGACGCCGAGACCGAATCGATGGTGCTCGCCGCCGTCCAGGAAGCGATGCGCGGGCGCACCACGCTCGTCATCGCCCATCGCCTGTCGACGATTCAGAGCGCCGACCGTATCCTGGTCCTGCGCGACGGACGTATCGAAGAAGAAGGCACCTTCGCCGAACTGCTTTCGCGCGGCGGCTTCTTCAGCTACCTCTACAATCTCCAATCCTGGCGGACCGAGGCTGCGGGCTCCCGAGGCTGAGGCGCAAAAGAGGGCGCGGCTGTGAAGCTATTGACGATAGGACTAACCGGCGGAATCGGCTCGGGCAAAAGCACCGTCACCCAAATCCTGGCGGGACTTGGCGCCCCGGTGCTCGACGCCGACAAAGTCGGACACGCTATCTATGAGCCCGGCGGCCCCGCCTACCAGGACCTGATCGACGCTTTTGGCGAGGCGATTCTCGCGCCCGACCGGACCGTCGACCGCCGCAGGCTCGGACCGATCGTGTTTGCCGATCCGGCGGCGCTCAAGCGGCTCAATTCGATCATGCATCCGAAGATGTTCGCGCGCATGGGCGAGATGGTCGCCGCGATGCGCAAGGCCGGTGAACACAAGCCAATCGCGATCGAAGCCGCTATCCTTATCGAGGCGAACTGGCAGCCGCTCTTCGACGAAATATGGCTCGTCGTCGCCGCGCGCGAGCGGGTTATCGAGCGGGTCGAGCGCGACCGCGGCATGAAGCCCGAGCAGACCGAAGCGCGAATCCGCGCGCAACTCTCCGACGAGGAGCGCCGGCGCTACGCGACTCGCGTGATCGAAAACAACGGCACGATCGACGACTTGCGCGCCACGGTCGCAAAGCTGTGGGAGACTCTACTTCGATCCGCCGCGTAATCGATTCGCGGCGGCTCACAACAATGTGGCGGCTCACAACAATCAGGAAACGGCAATGAAAATCCTCGTCATGGGAAGCGGCGGAGTCGGGGCTTTCTTCGGCGCCCGCCTGCAGCAGGCTGGCGAAGATCTGTTCTTCTGCGCACGCAACGAAAATCTGCGCGCGCTCAAGGAAAAGGGCCTCCACGTAAAGAGCCATCAGGGCGATTTCACCCTTGCCGTCCGCGCCACCGACAATCCAAAGGAGTTCGCGCCCTACGACCTCGTGCTCTTCTGCGTCAAGTCGTACGACACGCTTGCCTCCGCCCGCTTGCTCCAGGGATGCCTCGCCGGCGACGGAATCGTGATGACGCTCCAGAACGGAGTCGAAAACGAGGAAATTATCTCGACTGTCCTGCCGCGCTCGGCGGTGATGGGCGCCAACGCACGAGTCGGCGCCGATCTGGTCGCGCCGGGCGTCCTGATGCATACCGCGCTCGGCGTGGTCGAATTCGGCGAACTCGACGGACGGATCACCCCGCGTGCCGAGCGTCTCGCCGAGGTCTTCCGCCGCGCCCGAATCCTCGGCGAGCTGACCAGCGATCTCAAGACCGTGCGCTGGCACAAGCTGATGGGCAACAACGGCACCAACCCGGTGAGCGCGCTCGGGCGATGCTCGATCGGCGCGATGTTCGCCGACCCTGACGGCGTCGCGCTGATGCGCCGGCTGATGCTCGAAACGGTCGCGGTCGGCAAGGCCGAAGGCGCCAAAATTGACGAAAGCGCCGTCGACGCGCAGTTCGAGCGGCTCGGCCGGATGCCCAACACCTTCGCGATCAAACCCTCGACGCTGCAGGACCTCGAACGCGGCAAGCCGCTCGAATACGACGGCATATGCGGAGCGGTGTTGCGCGCCGCGCGCCGCCATAATATTCCGGTCCCCGCGACCGAGACGGTCTACGCGCTGCTCAAGCTGCTCGATTCAAATCGCCCGCGCGCCTAGCCGCCGCTCCGCCCGCCAGGCGATCGGCCTTGAAACGCTAAAGCTCGCCGTCAATCGCGGATGATTATCGTTTTTCGAATTGCTTCGTGCCGAAAAGTTCTGCCACGGCTCCTTGTCGGGCTTGGGCGTTCCCTTGGTCAACTGATCCGCCATCACCGCGATTCCGCGCGGTACCGCCGGACGTTTTTCGATCTCGTCGTACCATCGCTTGAGATTCGGAAAATCTTCGAGCTTCTGCCCCTGCCATCGGAAGGGCCCGATTCGAAAATTGCGCGATCGTGACCTTGTAGCCGTTGGGCGTCATTCAGAAATAAACGTCGACCACGGCGGTTCTCCTCGTCGGGGAAGGCGGCGCTCCGCGATTGGGCAAGTCTGCGCCGCGCCGTCGCACGCGCGCAAGCGGCTGCGGCTAGGATGGGGCGGACTCGGCGCCGGCCTTGCGCACGCCCATCAGGTAGGCCTCGATAAAGGGATCGATCGCGCCGTCGAGCACGGCGCTGGTGTTGCCGATTTCGACGCCGGTGCGATGGTCCTTGACCATCTGGTACGGCTGCAACACGTAGGAGCGGATTTGGCTGCCCCAGGTGATATCTTTTTTATCCTTGCTGAACTGCTCGAACTGCTCGCGCTTCTTGCGCTCCTCGAGCTCGAACAGCCGCGCGCGCAGAATCTTCATCGCCATCGCGCGGTTCTTGTGCTGCGAGCGTTCGTTCTGGCAGCTCACCACGATTCCGCTCGGAAAATGGGTCATGCGAACGGCCGAGTCGGTCTTGTTGACGTGCTGGCCGCCTGCGCCACTGGCGCGAAACGTGTCGATCCGCAGATCGGCCGGATTGATCGTGACCTCGACCTTGTCGTCGATCGCGGGAAAGACGAACACCGACGCGAACGAGGTGTGGCGGCGCGCGTTGGCGTCGAAGGGCGAGATTCGAACCAGCCGATGGATCCCCGCCTCGGCCCTCAGATAGCCATAAGCGTAATCGCCGTCGACGGTGAAGGTAGCGCTCTTGACGCCGCCGCCCTCGCCGGGCTGGAGGTCGGCAATCTCGGTCGCGAAACCACGCCGCTCGGCCCATCGCATGTAAAGCCTGAGCAGCATCTCGGCCCAGTCCTGCGCTTCGAGGCCGCCGGCTCCCGGATGGATCGAGACGATCGCACCGAGCCGATCGTACTCGCCGCCGAGCATCACCTGCAGTTCCTGACGCTCGATTTCGGCGCGCGCCTTCTCGAGTGCGGACGCGGTCTCGCGCGCGGCCTCGGAATCCTCGGCGCCCTCGTCTTCGGCCATCGAGAGATAAAGCCGCGCCTCCTCAACCTGCGCGCGCAGGCGCTCGTAGCCGGTGACCTGAGCGGCGACACGATCCTGCTCCTTGAGGGTCGCCTGGGCGGACTCGGGGCGTTCCCAGAAGTCGGGCTTCGAGGTCTCTGTCAGAAGTTCGTCGCGGCGGGCTTTGAGGCGAGCGACGTCAAAGACGCCTCCCGAGATTATCGGTGCGGGTCTCGAAGTTCGCCACCTGCTCGCGCATTTCGCTTAACATCATCGAATCATATTACCCGGAAAGATCAGCTACGGCCATTGCGTGAAAGCAGGCTCGACGGGCGGCCCGGCGCAACGGCGGCGGGACGGATTGCACCGACGATAAGACCGGCCACGGTCAGCATGAAGCAGGCCTCGGCGAAAAGGTCGCCCACCGCAGTGTAGACGGTGCGCCTCGGACGCCATTTGACGTCTTCGATCTCCGTGCCGCGCTTAAAGAGCGGCGTCGGCGCGGTTATCCGTCCGTCCGGCTCGATCACGGCGCTGATTCCGGTGTTGGCGACGCGCACCATCGGAACCTTGGTCTCGACCGATCTCATTGCCGCCATCGCGAGCAACTGGTAGGGCGCGGAACTTTTCCCGTACCAGGCGTCGTTGGTGATATTCACCAGCACGTCCGCGCCTTTATCGACCGCGCGGCGGGTCAGGTCCGGGAACACGCTTTCGTAACAGATCAGCACGCCCAGCCGCGCACCCTTCACATCGAAGAGCGTCTGCGCGGTTCCGGGAATCAGGTCGCCGAAGCCATGCACTATCTTTTCGACGAAGAACCCGAGGATCGGGCGGAACGGGACATACTCGCCGAACGGAACAAGTTGGATTTTATCGTAATAGCCGGCGATCCGGCCGGTATCCGAGACCATGTAGGCGCGATTGTAAATTCCCAGCCGGCCGTCGGAGACGCCAAGCGCGGGCGCTCCAAGCAGCACGGGGACATGGGTCTGGCGCGCCATCTCGAGCAGCCGATCACGATAGGCCATGTCGCCGATAAAGCGCGGCGGATAGCTATTGTCGGGCTGGAAGAAAAATGCCGCCGCGGCCTCTGGCCATATCACCAGATCGACCTTACTCTTTACCGCCGCTTCGGTCTGGCTCATGTAGACGTTGAAGCTCTGATCGAGGAACGCGGGATCCCACTTGATACTCTGTGGGATGTCGCCCTGAACCATCGCAACCCGCAAGCGTCCGGCGGGCGATTCCCGCTCGAGCATCTTCATCCGCACCGTACCGAAGCCGAGCGCCGCGACCATCAGGACTGTCAGTGCGCTGAGGCTCCAGGTCTGTATCCGCCTCGAATGGCGGGTGAAGAGGACGGTGAAGACGACCGCGTTGAAGAACATTATCAGCGCCGAGACGCCGTAGACGCCGGTGATTTCGGCGAACTGGATCAGGCCGAGATCACGCCACGCCGCGTAGCCGAGCTGGTTCCACGGAAACCCAACCGGAAAGAAACTGCGCAGCCACTCCGCGGCGACCCACGCGATCGGCAGCGTCACGAACAACGGCACTGTGATCCTGCGCGCGACGAACTCGGCGGCCCCGAGCGCCAGGCCGGCGTAGAGCGCCATCACGGCGGCCAGCAGCATCATCGGAACGCAGGCGAGTATCCAGTTCACGCCGGCGAAATGATTGAGCGTGTACGTTACCCAGTACATCGAGACGAGATAGCACGCCCATCCCTGCAGCCACGCGTAGCCGAACACCCGGCCTATCGATTCGCCGTCGACCACCAACAACAATGGGATGAACGCGACCCATGCCAGCAGGCTCAGATCGAACTTCGGGAACGCGAGGCCCAGTGCCACGCCGCTTAGCGCGGCGGTTGCGATTCGCGCCCCGGTTCCGGAGCCGAGGCTCACACCTGGTCGAACAGTCACCGTAGCGGAATCACTCCGGCGCATGGGGGATCGCCCTGAAAACGGTCATAGATTTCCTCGGCATCGCGCCAGTTTTCGACCAACGCCACCACGCCGCGGCCCGGAAGCCGCAAGTCGCCCGCGAGCCGCCATTCGTGCTCGAAGCTCCAATCGATCGGCGCCGCGCGGTCGAGTTCGAGATTGACCACGCGCCACGCCTCCTCGGGCGCGAGCATCCGTTCGGCTTCGCGCCACGGCATATAGATTACCGGCCGCGCGCCCATCCGAAACGCGTACCGCTTCTCGATCGCGACTCCGAACGGTTCGTAGCGCCGCCTGTTCTTGTGATCAAGCAGGCCGCGCAACTCGGCAATTGGCACATCGAACATGCATACGACCTCGCGCGCGCCGCGCACCATCCGCGGCGACGAACGGATAACTCCTTCGCGCAGAATGAGTTCGAGCTTATCGAGAGCGCTCGCGACGCGCTCGCGGCGGGTGAAATGCGTGAGCATCCCGACCCGCGGGAGTGCTGCGGAGGCCCGACCGCGCATCAGCGGTTCCGGACCAGCCGGCTGCGAGCGGCACTGGCCACGTTCGCCGATTCGCCGCCGGGCTTGGGGCCGCGCCGCCCAGGCGGCGCGGCCCCAAGCCCGGCGGCCGAGGCGATCGAAGCACCCGCGACGCGAACGGCGATACCCGCCGCACCCGCGCGCCGGCGCATCGCAAGCGCGCCGGCAAGTTCGCGCTCGCGCGCGAACATCCGGCGCGCCTCGGCGCGCGAGCGTTCGTGGTCGTAGCCCACCAGATGGAGCACGCCATGGATCAGCAGCGTGCGCAGGCGC
>Ga0307372_10007435_pt1 | contig 15694 bp, 18 predicted proteins | sample OX1MG_FD_202533 | JGI IMG/M metagenome (GOLD analysis project Ga0307372, IMG submission 202533) | Soil microbial communities from Risofladan, Vaasa, Finland - OX-1 | ecosystem: Environmental > Terrestrial > Soil > Coastal area > Acid sulfate soil | place: Finland: Risofladan, Vaasa | collected... | reverse complement strand
CCAGCTTCGCGCCGACGGTCTGAGCGTTCGAGAGATTGCGCGCATTCACGGCATCAGCGAGCGGACCGCAAAGGCCCGCCTTCGGCTCGCCGCGTAGGGGGAGTCAGCTCCTAAATCGGCGGTTTCGGGCCAGTGTTCAGGCCGTCGAAATCGTCAAGTTACCGAGGGAAGGACGAAACCTGACCACTCACCTTCACCGAGCGAAAATCACCGATCTTGCTCAGTCTCCAGAGGCCCGCGAGAAGCGCCGGCAGACCATCGAGGAACGCCGGAGGCTACAGCGCGAGGACGTGCTGCTACTCCGTAAACGCGGCCTCGTTCCATTGGCAATCAGTGATGAGGTTGGGGTCTCGCTAGTCCGCGTTGTGAGGATTCTCACCGAGGCGGGCAAGCCGGTGCCGTATTACCTAACGAGCCACGGCGCACCGCCGCGGGAGCCCTGCCGACACTGCGGGAAGTTTGGATGACGACCACGCCCAAGTCTCGGCGGGCGAACGATTCCAGCTACGTGAGCTTCGAGGATCAGCAGAGGGTCTATCAAGGGCTGACCGGCGATAAGGAGTCGTACGTCGGGTTCGATTCCAGGTTCGCCGCGTGGATCGAGAAGAATCCCCGCGAAGAACTGCGCCCGTAGAACCGGAGCGCCGCGTGGTCAGAATCCGGTCAGAAATCACTGACTCACGGAGTACCACGTAGCCCTATCACGGTGATCGAGAACGGCCAAAGTAGACGCCTCGAGTTGTCCGGACACATGCTGATTGCGCGGTTCGCATACCTCGTAATGAAGGGGTCGGGAGTTCGAGTCTCCCCGTCGGCTTGCCTCGCAGAGCCAAGAAGACGAGCCCCTTGCGGGGCTCGCTTCGTGCCTGCTTCCTTCAACGTCAGCGAACGGTCAGGGTCAGGTGGTTGTCGTCGGGTGCCTGCTTGACCATCGTGATGTGGTAGACGCCCTTCGAGAGGTTGATCGTTCCGCCCACGCGGTCCTGCGTGGTGCCGTGCAGTCCCTTGACGATCATCGCGCGCTCGTCGATGTTGTAGAGCGAAACCGGGCCCTTCACGCTCAGGCTCTTCTCGAGCGACTTGCCGACCTGGAACCAGTGGCAGCCGGGGTCGTGCATGACGATCGTGACCTTGGTGGTCTTGGCGGCGCCGGCGCTGCTTGCTGATGCGATGCCCGTCGCCGCGAGGGCGAGCCCGGCAAAAGCGACGGCTCCGGTGGCGATCAGTGTGCGCTTCATCTCGGAAAACCTCCTGCTGTGGACTTTTGCCTGCATGGTTTCCACTACGGGAGCGGCCGCCATCAGCGCTGCCCCGAAGAGTGCGTGCGGTTTTTCCCGGATCCGATCGCGGCCCCGGCCTGATCGCAGGGTTGGTACACCAGCGGGCGCGAGTATGATCGGGCGACGATGCAAGCACGGCTGCTTCACCGTCGAGGGCTTGCCACGTTCGTGCTCCTCGTCATCTTCGCCGAGGTTGCCGGGCGCAGTCTGACGGCGGACGTCGACCGGGCGTTCCACGTCCAGCCGCTCGCGCCGTCCGACGCCCGCTACTACCCGTTCCTGCTCGTCGCCCTGAAGGTTGTCGCGGCGCTTGCCTGCGCGGGCCTGCTCGCACGGGGTGCCCGCGCGTTCGCCGCGGCCAACGCCGGTGAGCGGCTGCTCGCCGGCGTCGGGCACGACCCGGGGCGGCGCGTTCCCCGGCTGCGGCCGGGCCTCTCCCCGCGGATCTGGCTCGCCTCGTTCGTGGCAACGAGCGTCGTCTACCTCGTGCAGACCGACGTCGAGGGGATCGCTGCCGGCCGCTGGCCGCTCTTTTCGCCCTGGCTGCACACCTATGCGTTGCCCGTGTTCGCAATGCTCTCCGTCCTGCTCGCCGCGCTCTGGCGGGTGGCCGGCTGGCTCTACGAGGTCGAGGACTATGCCGTGCGCACGATCGAGCGCGCCCGGCGGATCCTCAGCGCCGCCCTCCGCGTCCCCACCGCACCGCATCCGCGGGCCGGCGACGACGCCGCGCCGCGCCGCCGTTTCGGGCTCGTCTTCGACTCTCGTCCTCCGCCGCTCCCCGCCTGACCCGCGGCAACAGCACACGGCTCCGCGGGCGCCCCGTCGTGCGCACGAGATCCGGAGGAGGACATGGAAACACCGTTCGTTCAACGCCTACCCGTGGAGACGGCGAGTATCGGCCGCGCGTGGATCGTCTCGACGATCGGCCCCGCCGTGTCGGCGGGCGGCGTCATCTGGGCGATCTTGCAGCCCTGGCGCGTGACCCTGCTGCACCCCCGCGGGCAGGGGGTCTGGTGGCTCCTCGTCGAGTCGCCGCTGCTCGTCGTCGTCGTCGGCGTCGTCTTCTCGCTGGTCGTCGCGCGGCCGCTGCTCAACGACCTCGAGGAACACGATGCGTCCGCCGGCTGAGCTCGTCCACTGGCTGTTCGCGGTGGGGATCCTGTTCGTCGCGCTCTGCCTGCTCTGCGAGGCGATCGTCGGGAAGGAGGTCTGGCAGATGCGGGCCTGGCGCAAGTACCTGTGGCCCGGGCTCGCCTTCACGATGGGACTCCTGCTCTGGCCGGTGATGGCGTTCTTCACGAACTCTGCGATCCACATGTACGCGCACGGGTCGTGGGCCGAAGTGCTGATGGCCGCCGGAGCCGCCGAGCTCGGGCTCGTGCACGGGCGACTGCGCTCGCCGTGGTGGCGGCTGACGTGGCCGGTCGCCTTCGTCGTCACCGGGACGGCGTTCATCGTCCACGAGCAGAACCCGTGGTTCTTCGCTCGCTCGGCCTTCCTCCACCACCTGCTCGGGTGGACGTTCGTTGTCGGGGCGGTGATCCCGCTCGCACTCGTGTGGCGGCCACGCTCGTCTGTCCTGCGCGCGAGCTTTGCGCTGACGATCGTGGCGGTGTCGGTGATGCTCTTCGCCGACCGCGACGTGGCACCCGTGTTCGGGCATCTGTCGCCGCTCGCAGGAGCTCCGCACAGGTGATGCGCGCGCTCCTCGTCGTGCTGGCCGCACTCGCATTTCCGGCGGCGGCGGCTGCGCACGCGACGCTGCAGTCGGCGTCGCCGAAGTTCGGTGTAGAGCTGCAGCGCGGGCCGCCGGCGATTCGACTGCACTTCGACCAGTACGTCAAGATCCTGCCCGGCGCGATCGAGGTGCTGAACGGTTCCGGCGCCAACTTCGCCGGCGTCGCCAGGACCGCCGGCACCGACGTGGTCGCGAACGTCAGGCCGCTGCGCGTGGGCGCGTACACCGTTCGATGGCGGGCGGTGTCTGCCGACTCGCACGTCGTGTCGGGCGTCTGGACGTTCGGAGTGGGCGTTCCCGCGCTGTCGGTCAACGATGCATACGGCGCCGGCGGCCCGACGCGGACGGAGGATGTCGTTCGCTGGCTCTGGTTCCTCGGCCTCGCGCTCACGATCGGAGCGCTCGGCCTGCGGCTGATCGTGCTGCGCGGGCTCGAGGTGCCACGTGCGCTCGAGCGGAAGATCGCGGTCACCGCCGGCGCCGGGGCGTTCGCCAGCCTGCAAGTTGGCGTTGCGGCGTTCTCGCTGCGCTCAGAGGACGCGTTGCAGTTGCCGTTCAGCAGGTTTCTCTACGGCGACCTTTCGCCGATGGCGGCGACGCGGTTCGGCCGTGCGTTCGTCGCGATGACGCTCGCGTTCGCGCTCGTGCTGGCACTCGTCTACCTGGCGTGGCTCGTTGACCGGGTCGAGTTCCTCGTCCCCGCGTTCGTCCTCGCGCTCGTGTTCGCGGGCGGGCTCTCGTTCTCGGGACACGACGCCGTCGATCCCGGCTCGTCGTGGAAGACGGAGATCGCAGACTGGATCCACATCGACTCGGCGTCGTTGTGGATCGGCGGGCTTGCGACGATGGGCGGGCTGCTCTGGTTCGAGGCGCCGCAGCTGCGCAGCCCCGCGTTCGCCCGCTTCTCGCGGCTTGCAACGGTGCTGATCGCGCTCGTCCTTGCTGCGGGGATCTACCTGAGCGTCGTTCGGTTGCCGCACCTGCACGACCTCTGGACGGCGGGCTACGGCCACGTGCTGCTCGTGAAGATCGGGCTCGTGTGCGTCGCGCTCGTGTGGGGCGCGCTTCACAAGTTCGTTGTCGGGCCCGCGGTCGGCCGCGGCGACGCCGGGCTGATGTCGCGGGTCGGCCGCAGCCTGGTCGGGGAAAGCCTCGTGGGCGTTGCGGTGCTGCTCGTCGCTGCGATCCTCGTCGACTCCAAGCCGCCGGCCCGACCGGTCCCGCCGCCGGCCACCGCAACGCCGACGGTTGCGCACGGTCGATAATCGTGCGATGGAGCTGACCGGCTATCGCGACCGCTTCCCGATCCTCGCGTCGACGACGTACCTGATCAACCACTCGCTGGGGGCGATGCCGGCGGAGGCGGCGCGGCGGCTCGAGCGGTTTGCGCACGAGTGGGCGACGCGCGGTGTCCGGGCCTGGGGCGAGGGCTGGTGGGACTCGGTGTTCACGACCGGCGATCTGATCGGCGGGATCATCGGCGCGCCTCCCGGGTCGACGGTCATGCACCAGAACGTGACGGTCGCCGAGGCGGTTGTGCTCTCGTGCTTCGACCTCAAGCCGCCGCGCAACCGGATCGTCTTCGAGGCGGGACTCTTCCCGTCGGTGCGGTACGTGCAGCAGGCGTGGTCGCGCTTCGGCGCCGAAGTCGTCGTGTGCGACGACGCCGAGGCGGTGATCGACGCGGTCGACGAGCGCACATTGCTCGTTCCCGTCTCGCACGTGCTGTACAAGACGGCTGAGATCCAGCCGGTCGAGCGGATCGTCCAGCGCGCCCGCGAGGCCGGCGCGTACGTCTGCCTCGATGCATACCAGTCGGCGGGAACGGTGCCACTCGACGTGACGGCCCTCGGCGTCGAGTTCTGTGTCGGCGGCTCGGTCAAGTGGCTCTGCGGCGGCCCCGGGGCCGGCTGGCTGTACGTCCGGCCGGACCTTGCCGACCGGCTCGAGCCCGCCTTTGCCGGCTGGCAAGGCCACGCGCGGCCGTTCGCGTTCGAGGCCGAGATGGCGCCGGCGCCCGGAGCCGCCCGCTTTCTCACCGGTACGCCCGTCGTCGCGGCGAATTACGCCGCAAGCGCGGGCTACGAGATCGTCGCGGAGATCGGCGTCGACCGGATCCGCGCGAACTCGATGCGCCAGACGGCGCTGCTTGTCGACCTGGTCGACGCCGCCGGCTTCGAGCTCACCTCGCCCCGCGACCCCGCGATTCGCGGCGGCTCGGTCGTTTTTTGGGTGCCCGACTTCCAGGCCGTGCACGCGGAGCTTGCGGCGCGCGAGATCATCTGCGACTACCGGCCCGATGCCGGCCTTCGCTTCGGCCCGCACTTCTTCACATCCGACGACGAGATCCGCTTCGCAGTGGAGCAGGTGAGCGAGATCCTCTCCTCGGGCGCGCATCTTGCACGCGCGAGCGCGACGGCCGGTTACTAGGCCGGGCCGGGTTAACATCAGGAGGTGGGAATCCTGCAGAAGGTGTCACGGGCGCTCGGACGGCGGCCGCTGACGGCCGAAGAGGTGGCTGCGCGCGCTGAGGCGAAGCTCATCCGCGACCAGATCAATGAGGACAAGCTGAGCCAGCTCACCGGCGCCGGCCAGAACTACCGCTCGCGCGGGCGTTGAGCGTCAGGCCGTCGGCCCGCCTCCCGAGAGGTAGACGCGGAGACGTTCTGCAATCGCGGGCGCGGTCGGCTCGTCCTCGTGTCGGATGAAGACGTAGGCGGGGTCGCGGATCGTCGTTGCGACCGTGCGTAGCTCGTCGTCGGTGTACGGCGGCTCGCGCAGGCGCAGATAGCGGAACGGCTCGGCGGCGGGGTCGCCGACGCGGACGACGCCCGCGACGCCGGCCCACGACTCGTCGCGCAAATCCCAGGCGATGCGCAGGCCGGCGGGTAGCGAGCCCTCGACGAACGAGAGCGTCCCCTCGTCGCGCGGGCCCTCGTAGACGACCCGTACCGGCCCGAGCCGGTCGCCGAGTGCAAGCACGCGCTCGAGGAACGTCGTCACGCGGTCGAGGCGCACGAGCGAGAACTTGACCGCGAACTCGAATCCGTCCGGCACCGCCTCGGCCCAGCGGCGGAACTGGTCGGCGCTCGGCAGCCGGTAGCCGGTCGAGTTCAGCTCGACCGTGTCGAAGCGCTCCGCGTAGAAGCCGAGGAACTCGGCCGGCCCGAGCTGCGCCGGGTAGAAGCCCGGCCGCCACGACGGGTACGACCAGCCGGAGGTGCCGACCTTGATCACGCCGACAAGCTACCGCCGGCGGTTCCGTTGTTTCGTTCCCTTGCGGCGCCTGTGCCGCCTTGCGCCGGTGCCAGGCACCGACCGGACATCCCGCCCGAGTCCGGCCAGCGTGCCGGTTCGCCGGCCGCAGCGCAAGGGGTGTGGACAACTCGTTGCGCTCTTGTTGGTGCCTGCTTGTTGGTGCCTGGCACCGCCCCGGGGCCTGGCACCAACCCGGGGCAGCAGCGTCGTTCTGTCCGGGGAGGGAGCTAGGGTCCCGCAGCTTGGACGAGATCGAGATCCCCGCTGACGACACGATTCAGGTCCTGGATCACGGCTTCGTCCGGCTCGACGGCGCGATGGCCGACGACCTCTCGGTCGTCAACGGCGCGCGGGTCTCGTTCGCCCGCCGCAAGACGGAGATGGAGCCATCCGACGAGGGGCTGATCCGCTTCCTGATGCGCGACCGGCACGGTTCACCGTTCGAGCACAACGCCTTCCGCTTCCACATCCGCTGCCCGATCTTCGTGGCGCGGGAATGGTTTCGCCACCGCATCGGCTCGTTCAACGAGTTCAGCATGAGATATGCGAAGGCGACCGACGACTTCTACGTGCCCGAGCCCGGCGACGTCCGCAGCCAGGTCGGCAAGCCGGGGGCCTACACCTTCGAGCCCGTCTCGGCCGAGCTCGCCCAGGAGACCCGTGCAGAGCTCGAGGCGGTCTACACAGGGGCTTATGCCACGTACGAGCGCCTGGTCGAAAAGGGTGTCGCCCGCGAGCTCGCCCGGTCGGTGATCCCGGTCGGCGCCTACACGCAGTTCTACTGGACGGTCAACGCCCGGGCGCTGATGAACTTCGTCTCGCTGCGCAACGCCGAGTTCGCACAACTCGAGATCCGGCGCTACGCCGAGGCGGTCGAGACCTTCTTCGGCCAGAAGATGCCCGCCACCTATGCGGCATTTGTTGCAAACGACCGCACGGCGCCTTAGCAGTCTTAATCAGGTCTTCGCCGCAGTCCTAACATCTTTGTAACAGTCTGTCACTAAGTTCTGTCTGCCCAGTAGGACAGAGGGAATGGTTTTCCCGTTCCCGGCGTTCAGAGTTTTGACGGCTGACGCGCAGCCTGCGCGCCCGTCTTTCCTCAAAAGACCGAAGGAGTTCGTTGACTGAAATCAGCATGACCGCGGCCGTTGCCGATGCGCTCGATGCGCTGCTCCACCTCCGTGACGAACACGGATCGATCACCCCTGCCGACGTAGCCGACGCCGTCCTCACGAACGATCTCGAGGAGGCCGAGGCCGAGGCGCTCGCTCACGAGCTTGCCGTGCACGACGTCGCGCCCGACCCGGTGGACGAGGACGAGGAGCACGCGCTCGACCTGTCGATCGGCACGAGCCTCTACACAACCGATTCGTTCCAGATGTTCCTGAACGAGGCCGGCCGCTACCCGCTGCTCACCGCGGCCGAGGAGGTCGAGCTCGCCAAGCGCATCGAAAAGGGCGACATGGTGGCCAAGGAGCGGATGATCAACTGCAACCTGCGCCTCGTCGTCTCGATCGCGAAGCGCTACCAGACGCAGGGCATCACCCTCGGCGACCTCGTCCAGGAGGGCGTGCTCGGACTGATCCGCGCCGCGGAGAAGTTCGACTGGCGCAAGGGCTTCAAGTTCTCGACCTATGCGACCTGGTGGATCCGCCAGGCGGTGCAGCGTGGCGTCGCCAACAAGGCGCGCACGATCCGCATCCCGGTGCACGTGGTCGAGCGCGAGCAGAAGGTCGCCCGCGCGCGTCGCGAGCTCGTCGCCACGCTCGAGCGCGATCCGACGCCCGAGGAGATCTCACGGCACTCGAAGCTGCCGATCACCCACGTTCGTGAGGTGATGGACGCCGCTCGCGCGGTTGCGTCGACCGATATGCCCGTGGGCGATGACGGCGATGCATCGTTCGGCGACCTGATCGCCGGCACCGGCCCGTCGACCGAGGAGGAGGCGTCCGCCTCGCTCCGCGACCTGGCCGTGCGCCAGGCGGTCGCGAACCTGCCCGATCGTGAACGCGACGTGATCGAGCTTCGGTTCGGTCTCGTCGGCGAAGGCCCCGCCTCTCTCGAGGCGATCGGCAAGCAGCTCGGCCTGACCCGCGAGCGCGTGCGCCAGATCGAGACCGAGGCCCTGCGCAAGCTCGCGCAGAACGAAGACCTCGCCGACGCTGCCTAGGTAGAGCGACCGGAGCCTGGTTCGCTTTCGGCGAACCAGGCTCCGTGTCTTATCGTCGTTCTCGGTGCACTTCACCGCTCACGACCAGCTCCAGCTCCTCGCCTTGCTCGTGGCGCTCGCCGCGATGCTCGTGCTGAGCGCGCGCGGCCGGCTGCCCGTCGCGGTCTTCCTCGTCGTCGGCGGTCTCCTCCTCGGCTTCGTGCCGGGCCTCCCGCACGTCCAACTGCCGCCGGACCTCGTGCTTGTCGCGATCCTGCCGCCGCTTCTCTACTCGGCGGCGTTCTTCACCGGTCTGCGCGATCTGCGCTCGAATCTGCGACCGATCTCGCTGCTCTCGGTTGGACTCGTCTCGGCGACGACCTGCGCCGTTGCGCTCGTCGCACACGCAGCGGTTTCCGGTCTCGGCTGGGCGAGTGCGTTCACGCTCGGTGCGATCGTCTCCCCGACCGATGCGCTCGCCGCCTCCGAGGTCGCACGCCGTGTGCGGCTCCCGAGGCGGATTGTCTCGATCGTCGAGGGCGAGAGCCTCGTCAACGACGGGATGGCGCTCGTCCTCTACAAGACGGCGGTGGGCGCGGCCGTGGCCGGCACGTTCTCGTTCTGGCACGCGTCGTTCGAGCTTGTCGTCAGCGTTGTCGGCGGCATCGCGGTGGGGCTCGCGGTCGGCTACGTCGTGCGGCAGGTGCGCCGGCGGGTGGACGACACGCCGACGGAGGTGGCGATCGCACTTCTCTCCGGCTACCTGGCCTACCTGCCCGCGGTGGCGATCGGTGTGTCGGGCGTGCTCGCAGCGGTGACGATCGGGGTCTACATGGGTTGGTACACGCCGCAACTGACGACGGTTCAGACGCGGCTCTCGGGCAACGCCTTCTGGGAGCTGCTCGTCTTCCTCGTCAACGCGCTCCTCTTCGTGCTGGTCGGGCTTCAACTGCACGCGATCGCAAGCCGGCTCCCCATCACCGGCTCGCTGATCGGCGAAGCGGCGCTCGTCTCCGCGGCGGTGATCGTGACGCGGCTGCTCTGGGTGCCGATCTTCAGCTACCTGCCGCGGTGGCTCTTCCGGCGCGTCCGCGAGCGCGACCCGTATCCGCCGTGGCAGTGGCCGGTGATCCTTGCCTGGGCCGGTGTGCGTGGCGCCGTGTCGCTCGTTGCAGCGCTCGCGCTCCCGACCAACGTCCCGTATCGCGACACGATCGTGTTCATCACGTTCGTCGTGATCCTCGTGACTCTCGTCGGGCAGGTCTTGACCATGCCGCTCCTTGCTCGTGTCCTCGGCGTCGAGGACGACGGCGGCGCCGAGCGCGAAGACGCAAAGGCGCGGATCAAAGCGGCGGAAGCGGCGCTGGCCCGGCTCGAGGAGCTCGCTGCCGAAGGCTGGGTTCGAGAGGACACGCTCGAGCGGATGCGCGGCTCCTACCGGTTCCGCGCGACACGGTTCCGGGCCCGCTACGACGGCGTCGACGACGCGGGCACAGAGGAGCGGTCGCAGGCGTTCCAGCGGCTTCGCCGCGAGCTGCTCGATGCCGAGCGAGGCGCAGTGCTCGCCCTGCGCAACGAAGGTGTGATCACCGAGGAGGTGATGCACCGCGTGCAGCGCGACATCGACCTCGAAGACTCGCGGCTCGACGTCTAGATCTAGAAGCTTGCCCTCAGGACGACGGCGCCGGGCGCGCCGGTGCCTGCCGGCTGCGCGGTGACGACCCAGCCGTCGTAGCTCGAGAGGGGGAACGGTGCCGACAGCCGCACGGTCGTGCTGTTCGCATTGACCCGGAACGAGCCGCACGCAACCACCGGCTTGCCGCCCCGCGTCAGCCAGAGCTCGTAGTCGGACTGCCGGTTGGGCTGGACCGGCAGTCCGCTCACGTCGAGCTCCAGCGGCGAGTTGCCCACCGAGTCGCTCGGACCGATGCGGAGCACGGCGAGCGCTGCCTTCCCCTGCATCGGGATCGCCTGCTTCGCCGTGAACGCGGCCGGTTTCGCCTTCGAGTGGCCGAGCGCGTAGCCGGCGGCGACGCCGACGAGGACAAGTGCCGCGACCGCGACCGTCGACACCGCCAGGCGGCGGCGCATCAGCAGCGGAAACTCGCCGAGCGCGGCGTCCGCCGGCGGCGGGAGCTGCTCGAGAGGCTCGTCGCCGTCCGAGGTCACGGAGCCGATCCCCGTCCGGACTTCAGCAGCCGTCCGCCGTCGACGACGAGCGTCGTTCCGGTGACGTAGCCGGCGCGCGCGAGATAGACGACCGCCTCGGCCACGTCGGCGGGTGAGCCGACGCGCTGGAGGAGCGTCTCGGCCGCCCGGCGTTCCTCCTGGTCCTCGGCGACAGCGACCGGGCCTGGTGCGATGCCGCACACGCGTACCTCGGGCGCGAGCGCACGCGCGAACACCCGGGTGAGCATCGCCTGCGCCGCTTTCGCTGCGCAATGCGGGCCGAACGACGGCCACGCCTGGTAGGAGGCGACGTCCTCGACGATCACGAGCAGTCCGTGCGCCGCGCGCAGGGCGGGAGCTGCTGCCTGCGCGAGGAAGAACGTTCCCTTCGCCGTCACGTCGAGTGCGGCGTCCCAGTCTGCCTCCGTCACCTCCCCGACGGGCTTCGGGGTGAAGCCGTCACCTGCGGCGTGCACGACGAGGTCGAGCCCGCCGAGCTCGGCGACGGCACGCTCGACGAGCTCGACGGCTCCTGGACGGGTGCGCAGATCGCCGTCGGAGCGGCCGGCCGCGACCACGAGCCAGGAGTCCGCGCGAAGGCGTTCGGCGATCGCCCGGCCGACACGACCGGTTCCGCCTGCGATCAGCGCACGGTTGTGAGACCTCTGGTCCGACATCGGACGAGAGCGCGCGAGGCGCGCGGGCTTACCCGCGCGCCTCGTCGTAGCGGCGTGCGACCTCGTCCCAGTTGACGACGTCCCACCAGGCACCGAGGTAGTCGGGCCGGCGGTTCTGGTAGCGCAGGTAATACGCGTGCTCCCAGACGTCGATGCCGAGGAGCGGCACGTCGTCCTGCAGCCACGGGCTGTCCTGGTTCGGCGTCGAGTAGACCGAGAGCCCGCTGCCGTCCCACACGAGCCACGTCCAGCCGGAACCGAAGCGCTTGACGCCTCCGTCGTTCACGGCGGCCTTCAACTGGGTCACGTCGCCGAACGTGTCCGCGATCGCATCGGCAAGGGCGCCCGAGGGCTCGCCGCCGCCGCCCGGCTTCATGATCTGCCAGAAAAGCGAGTGGTTGGCGTGGCCGCCGCCGTTGTTGCGCACGGCGCCCTGCTTGTCCTCGGGCAGGATTGCGAGCGTGCCGAGGACCTGCTCGATCGGCTTGCCGTCCCATTCGGTGCCGTCGAGCGCCTTGTTCAAGTTGTCCACGTAGGCCTGGTGGTGCTTGCCGTGATGGATCTGCATGGTCTGCTCGTCGATCACGGGCTCCAGCGCGTCGTAGCCGTACGGGAGCTGGGGGAGCGCGTAGGGCATACCTCTCCTTCGGTTCGGTTCTTGGCTGGAGGATATGCTCCGCGCCGCACCCGAGCTTACGGACGAGGAGAGATATGGCGCTTGCCTACAACCACGAGGAAATCACGGCGCGCGAGCTGAAGCCTGCGCTGTACGAGCTCGACGGCATCTCGCGGGAGACCGTCGAGGCGCACTACAAGCTCTATCAGGGGTACGTCGCGAAGCGGAACGAGATTCTCGGGAAGCTCGCGGCCGTCGACCTTGCGAGCGCCAACCAGGTCTACTCGGAGCTCCGCTCGCTCAAGGTCGATCTGACGTTTGCGATCGGCGGCGTCAAGAACCACGAGATCTACTTCGAGCACCTCGGCGGCATCGGCGGCGATCCGAGCGGCGTCTTCGGCGACCTCGTCAAGCGCGACTTCGGCTCGGTGGCCGCCTGGAAGGCCGATCTGAAGGCGACCGGGATGGGCGGCCGAGGCTGGGCCTGGGCCGCCTACGACTGGGACGAGGGCCGGCTGTTCAACTACATCGGAGACGCCCAGAACACCTTCCCGGTCTGGAACGCGACGCCGCTCGTTGCGCTCGACGTCTACGAGCACGCGTACTTCATCGACTTCGGAACCGACCGCGGCTCGTACATCGACGCCTTCATGAACAACCTCGACTACGACGTGGTGAACGACTGGGTCCAGCGCTACGGGATCCGGGTGTCGTAACAGCGGCTAGGCTGAGCCGCGCATGGCGTTCGCGGCACTGGTCGTGCTGGGCTACCTCCTCGGCTCGTGTCCGTGGGGCTACTGGCTCGTGCGCTTCGTCCGCCACGAGGACATCCGGAAGGTCGGCTCGGGCAACATCGGCGCCACCAACGTCTGGCGCACCTACGGGCGCTGGCTCGGCGCGCCGGTCGTCCTCCTCGACACGCTAAAGGGGTTCGTGCCCGGGCTCCTCGGGATGCTTCTCGTCTCGCCGCACCACCTGTCGGGCATCTGCGCGGGCGCGGCAGCGATGCTCGGGCACTGGCGGCCGCTCTTCCTGCGGTTCGCGAAGGGCGGGAAGATGGTGGCCACCTGCGGCGGGGTCTTCTTCGGCGTCGCCGTGTGGGTCGCGCTCACCGCAGGCCTGATCTGGCTCGCCGTCTTCCTGGTGGTGCGCTACGCATCCGTGGCGTCGGTCGTCGCGGGCATCGCGCTGCCGGTCACCGCTGCGATCTACGGCTATCCGACGTCGGTGATCCTGTTCGGCGTCGCGGCCGCAGGAGCCATCCTCTTCCTGCATCGCGGGAACCTTCGGCGTCTGCGCGCCGGCACCGAGCACCGGTTCCACTGGCGGCGGCCCGCGCGTGCGTAGGGCGCTGTTCGTCGTGTCGGCGGCGCTCGCGCTGTGGCTTGCGCCGGGCGCACTCGCGTCGGGGTGGTGCGGCGCCGGCGAGACGGCGATCGACCGGCCCGACGCGGTCGCGGGGGCGCAGGTGCATGTGATCGTCGCGGCGCCCGCCGACGGTGTCGACAACTTCGCAGCCGAGGCGAACACGGTGGCGGACGACATTGCCTCGATGAGCGCCTGGTGGGTGGGGCAGGACCCGACGCGCGTTCCCCGCTACGACTTGGCGAACTTCCCCGGCGGCACGTGCCTCGACATCTCCTACGTGCGCCTGCCGAGCCCGGCGAGCGCCTACCAGGGCTCGTCGGTGGCGTTCGGCCTCCTCAGGAGCCAGCTCGAGGCAATGGGCTTCTTCAACTTCTACAAGGACTACGTCGTCTACTACGACGGCCCTGCGGTCTCACCGGATGTGTGCGGCACGGGCCAGGGCACGTTCGACCAGGGCCAGGGCTATGCGGTCGTCTGGCTGAACGGCTGCGCGAGCCCTCCGGTCCCGACCGACGGGATCGAGGCCCACGAGCTCCTGCACGCGTTTGGCGCACTGCCGGCCGGCGCGCCCAACGCATGCACCCCCGCCACCGATCCGTTCAAGGTCTTCGACCCCGGTCACCCGTGCGACTCGCCGAGCGACGTGCTCTACCCGGTGACGGACGGGCGGCCGCTGCAGGACATGGTGCTCGACTTCAACCACGATGACTACTACGGGCACAGCGGTACCTGGCCCGATATTCGTAACGTGATCTTCCTCCGCCACCTCGACACCCCGCAGGTGCCCCTGACCGTCAGCTTCTCCGGATCGGGTGCCGTGGCGAGCGATCTGCCCGGGCTCGCCTGCACGCTCACCTGCACGACGCAGTGGGATCAAGGAACGAACGTGACGCTCTCGGCCTCGCCCGCGAACGGCTCGCGGTTCGTCCGCTGGTCGGGAGGGTGCCTCGGCACTGCCTCGTGCAGCCTCGACCTGACGCAGGCGACGTCGGTCACCGCGGTGTTCGCCCCCGCGACGGTCGCGGTGAGGCTCCTCACGACAGGGAAGGGCAAGATCGTCTGCTCGCCCGCCTGCTCCAAGACGGTCTCGGCCGGCGCCGGGCTCAGGTTGCGGGCGGCGCCCGCGCAGGGGTGGAAGTTCCTGCACTGGAGCGGCACCTGCACCGGCACAGCGATCGCCTGCTCGCCTCATACGGACGCTGCGGTGACGGTTCGTGCGACGTTCAAGAAGCTGCCGGTGCACCGGCCGGTCAAGAAGAAGCGCTGAGCCAGTCGCGCAACTCGGTGTGGCTGGGCGCAGCCTCGCCCTCGAGTTCCGCACGCAGCTCGCCGACCGTTGCGGTGCGCTCGGCGACCACGTCGTGGCGATGGATCGTCTCGAGGTTCACCTGCTGCGAGAAGACGAAATCGCCGTCTGCGAGCTCCGAATAGCGGTCGAGCGTCTCCTTCAGCGCAAATCGCACGGAGTCCTCGACGAAGCGCGGTTGCAGATGAGCGTGCTCGACGACGAAGAGCTCGTCCGGGCGCTTCATCAGCTCGAACACGGGTGAGCTCATCGACCGCTCGACGATGCCGACCAGGTGCTCCGCGTTGATGTGCGCCGCAGTTCCGATCAGGAGCGTTCCCTTGCCGCGCTGGTTGTGTGTCGCGAGCGGGACGAGCTCCAGGATGCGCTCGATGTCGGTTCCCCCGTAGCCGGCCTCGGCCAGGCGGCCCGCAGCCGCGTCGCGCACGAGTCCCTGCGCGCACGGGCACGCGTTGATGCCCCACGCCTCGACTCCGACGACGCGGCGCACACGTTCGGGCGAGGCTGCGGCGATGCCGATCAGCTTCGCGATCTCCTGCGTCGGCAGCCCCGTGACGGGCGTCTTGCGCTCGAGCGGGTACTGCGCCTCGATCCGCACTTCGGCGCGCAACGCGTGCTGGCGCTCGACGATGTGGCGTGCGATGTGCTCGGCGAGCGTCTCGACGAGAAAGGCCTCGCCGATCACGACTTCGTTGATCGCCTCGCCAAAGAGCGCTGCATTGAACGACTCGGAGAAGCGCGACATGTGCACGCCCTTCTGGTTCGGGTCGAGGTCGACCGTGCAGGAGATCTCGGCGGCGAATGTCTTCTCGTGGCCGTCGTGCCGAATCCGGATCGCCTTCTGCACGCCGGTCACGCCGGCACGGGTCAGCCCGAGCTGAATCTCGGGAAGAGACGCCTGCATGTCACCGGCCGGGCTGCTTCGAGTTTCCGCCATCGGGTACAACCGTATCGCGCCCGTGCCCCAAAGCCGCTTCCCACGTCTCGTCTCGCTCGCCTGCCACGACCTGCGCACGCCGCTTGCGACGGTGTACGGCTTTGCGCGCACGCTCACCCGCTCCGGCGACCCCGATCCTCGCAGCGCGCGGTTCCTGGCGATGATCGAGGAGGCGAGCGAACAGATGTCGGCG
>Ga0307372_10007434_pt1 | contig 15694 bp, 16 predicted proteins | sample OX1MG_FD_202533 | JGI IMG/M metagenome (GOLD analysis project Ga0307372, IMG submission 202533) | Soil microbial communities from Risofladan, Vaasa, Finland - OX-1 | ecosystem: Environmental > Terrestrial > Soil > Coastal area > Acid sulfate soil | place: Finland: Risofladan, Vaasa | collected... | reverse complement strand
CGCCGGAGCTCGCGGTCGCCGTTGCGATCTACGTCGCTGCATCCGGGCTCTCGATCACGGCCTACGGGAACCTGAGCTGGGGCGCGTTTCTCGGCTTCGGCGGCGTGGCCCTTCTCCTGCTCGCGGTCGGCTTGCGACCGTGGAAGGTGGCGAACGCCGGCGTTTGGCTGATTCCGGTCGCGGCATGCCTCGCGTTCCTCGCGATCCCGGTCGCGACGCTCAGCGGCAGGCTGTCGACGCGCATCGAGATCTATGGGGCGTGGCAGCTCCGGCTTCTGGAGGTGGCCGCAATCGTGGTCGCACTTCGGCTCATCGGGCGTTGGCTCAGTGGCCCGGCGGCCGACGACGAACTGCTGCTTCTGCCGGTCGCGCTGCTGGCCTTCACCGGCTTCGATCTCGGCGCACGGCAGCACGTCTTCTTCATCGGCTGGGAGGGTTGGCTCGCACTCGCTCTCGCCCTCTTGCTCGTCGCGCTCGGCTGGCTCGGGCGGAGCGGCAGGCTGGACGACTTCCGGATCCCTGAGGAGATCTGGCGCGTCGACCGGATCTCAGCCGGCGAGAACTGACGGCAGCGCCTCGATCACGTCGCTCGCGACGAGTCCGGCTCGCTGCTCCGCCGCGCGGGACGCCAGCTGTTGCGCCGCGCATGCCGCCGCCGCGGCGCGTTGCGGCTCCATTCCTTTCGCGAGGAACGCCGCCGTGATTCCGGTCAGCACGTCGCCCGTGCCCGCGGTGGCGAGCGACGGCAGGCCGAGCGCGCAGACGAGGACGCCGCGGCCGGGCGCGGCGACGAGGGAGTCCTCGCCCTTGAGGACGACGACCGCGCCGAAGCGCTCCGCCGCCTCTTGCACCGAGGCGAGCCGGTGCGCGGCGATCTCCTTCGAGTCGCGACCGAGCAGCCGCCCGAGCTCGCCCTCGTGCGGAGTGAGGACGCGCGGCGCGGGCCAGTCTCCCGGCTCGAGCTCGAAGAGCGCGTCGGCGTCGACGACCGCCGGCAGCGCGACTTCGGCGAGGAGGCGCCGGACGAGCTGCTTCGCCTCCTTGTCGCGTCCGAGCCCCGGCCCGATCGCCAGCGCGTCGGCGCGCGACGCAGCCTCGTCCACCTGCTGGAGCGGGCGCTTCACCGCTTCCGTGACGAGCTCCTCCATGACCGGCACGGACTCCTCCGGCACGCAGACGGTGACGTAGCCGGCGTCGGCGCGGAATGCGGCACGAGCGGCGAGCGCGGCGGCGCCCGTCATCCCGCGCGCGCCGCCGACGACGAGGACGTGGCCGGACGTGTACTTGTTGTCGCGCGGCGAGCGGCGCGGCAGCTCGTCGAGGATCACCGCCGTGACGAGCGCGTGCGCCGTCTCCCCCGCCCGGATCCCGATGTCCGCGACGACGACATCGCCCGCGAGGAAGCGGCCCGGCGCGACGACCAGGCCGACCTTGCGCCCGTGCATCGTCACCGTCACGTCGGCGCGAACCGCCGCGCCCGCGACCTCCCCGGTGGAGGCGTTCACGCCGGACGGGATGTCGACCGCGACGACCGGCACGCCGCCGCCATTGATCTCGTCGATCACGCGCGCGGTCTCGTCGCGCGGCGCGCCCTGCATCCCGGTGCCGAGCAGCGCGTCGACGATCAGGTCCGGCCGCTCGTCGACGACCTCGCGGCCCGCCGCGACCAGCAGTTCGCCGGCGATCCTCCCATCGCCACCGTTCGCGCCGCCGCCGGCGTGGATGGCGATCCGCCGCGCGTCCGGCCACCGCCGCATGACCTCCTCCGCCACGGCCGCGGCGGCGCGCTGCATCATCGCGTCGACGTCGTGGCCCGCCTCCGCGGCACGCATCTCCTCTGCCGTATAGAGCGGCTCAGTCGGCGCCATACGCAATCGCCACCGCCTGTGCGAGCTCGCGCGAGTGGGTCATGGAGAGATCGACCGCGGCGGCTCCGATCGCGGCAGCGCGCTCCGCGAGCCGCCCCGACAACCGCACCGCCGGCTTCGGTCGCCCGGCGATCTCGATCTCCTGCCAGGCGAACGCGCGCGCGACGCCGAAGCCGAGCGCCTTCCCGACCGCCTCCTTGCCCGCGAAGCGGCCCGCGTAGCTCTCCGCCGGATTCGGCCGGGAGTCGCAGTACGCACGCTCGGCCGCGGTGAAGCACCGCTCGCGGAAGCGCTCGTACCGCGCGAGCGAGCGCCGGATCCGCTCGATCTCGATGAGGTCGGTCCCGACGCTGACCCTGCTCACACGTGATCCTCGATCCAGTCCGGCAGGTGCGCGATCGAGGAGACGATCCCGTCGGGCTGCACGCGCGAGGCCTCGACGATGTCCGGGCGGAACTTCCCTGTCCGCACGAGCACAGCGCGCATCCCAACCCCGCGCGCGCCGACGACGTCCGTCTCGAGGTCGTCGCCGACCATCCACGTCATCGCCGGCTCCGCGTCGAGCGCCTTGCACGCGGCGTCGAAGTACGCGGGGCTCGGCTTCCCGAGGACGACCGCCTCGGTCCCCGCGGCGTACTCGAGCCCGGCGACGTAGCAGCCCGAGTCGAGCAGCGGCCCGCGCTGCGTCTGCCACCAGCGGTTGCGGTGGAGGCAGTAGAGATCTGCGCCGAGCTCGAGCTCCCCGAACGCGCGCGCGAGGTTCATGTAGGAGAAGACGAGGTTCGTCTCGGGCGAGTCGTCGGCGCCGCCGATGAGAACGGCGTCCGCGCCCTCCCCGACGATCTCGATCTCCTCGAGGTCGCCAATGAGCGCGTGCATGACGAGGGCGACGACGCGCTTGCCACGCAGAGCCGCGACCGCCGCGTCCGCCGTCGTCTGCACCTCGGATACGTCGAGCTCGATTCCCATCGCCTGCAGCTCGGTCGCGAGCTGTGCCTTCGAGCGCGTCGTCGCGTTCGTGACGAAGCGAAGCCGGTGGCCCGCGGCCCGCAACTCGCGCACCGCCTGCGCAGCTCCGGGGATCGGCTCCCCGGAGACGTGCAGGACACCGTCGACGTCCAGCAAAATCGCCGCCATGGCCGTGGACTCTATTCGCGTCACGCGTTCGGTCGTGCTGCCGCTCGCCGAGGTCGAGCTCCAGTACTCGCGCTCGAGCGGCCCGGGCGGCCAGCACGCGCAGAAGTCGGAGACGCGCGCCGTCGCCGTCTTCGACGTGGCGGCGTCGGCTGCGCTGACGGAGCGCCAGAAGCAACGCGTAATCACACGCGTCGGACCGGTGCTGCGAGCCGTCGCGCAGGACGAGCGGAGCCGAACGCGCAACACCGAGCTCGCCCTCGAACGCCTCGTCGCGCAACTGCGCGAGGCGCTCCACGTCGAGCGAAAACGGGTCGCGACGAAGCCCTCCGCGGCGGCTCGGAAACGGCGGCTCGAGGGCAAGCGCCGCCGGGGCGAGGTCAAACGGCTGCGGCGTCCCCCGGAGTAGGTGCGCTCTCCGCCGACTCGACCTCCATGTGCGGGATCCACTCGAGCCAGCGCGGCAGGTACCAGCTGCGCTCACCGAGCAGCCCGAGCAGGCTCGGCAGGACGACCGAGCGGATGACCGTCGCGTCGAGCAGCAGCGCGACCGCAACGCCGAAGCCCATCTGCTGGAACTGCACGAGCTTCCCCGAAGCGAAGCCGGCGAACACCGCGACGATGATCAGCGCCGCGCCGGTGATGATCCGCGCCGTCGACGCCACTCCCCACGTCACCGCCTCACGCGTCGAGCCGCTCACGTCGTACCGCTCCTTGATCCGGCTCATGAGGAACACCTGGTAGTCCATCGACAGGCCGAAGAGCACCGAGAACAGGAACAGCGGTACCCACGCGTCGATGGAGTGCGTGTGCTGGAAGCCGAAGAAGCGCGCGCCGTCGCCGTACAGGAACACGAGCGTCAGCAGCCCGTATGCCGCGCCGACCGAGAGCAGGTTGAGGAGGACGGAGACGAGCGCGACGACGATCGACCGGAACGCCACGGTCAGGAGGACGAAGCTCAGGCCGAGGACGAAGAGGAGCACGTACGGCGTCGGCGCGCTCACCGCGTCGAAGTAGTCGATGTTCTCGGAGGTCACCCCGCCGACGTAGACCTTCGCGGGGTTGCCGGCAAAGAGCGCAGGGATCGTCTGCGAGCGGAGCTTGCGGACCGCCGCGATCTGGGCGCTTCCCACCGGGTCGCCGCGAAGCGGGACGACGAGCAATGCCGTGATCCCCGAGACGTGGATCACGCCCGGACCGAAATTCGGATCGGTCGCGAGCATCTCCTCGAGCTTCCGCAGTTCGCGCACGCCCGCGGGCCCGGCCTTCATCCCGCTGCCGACCGCGACGATCCGCACCGGCTCTGGATTCTTCGTCGGGAAGGCGCGCTGCACGGCGAGATAGCCCTGCTTCGACGGCGCGCTGTTCGGCAAGGTCGTGATGCCGTTCGCGCCGATGTGCATCCCGAAGACGGGAATCGCCAGCGCGAGCATCGCCGCGACCGAGACGGTGAGCGCGATCGCCGGACGCCGCAGCACGGAGCTGACGATCCCCCGCCAGAAGCGGCCCTCCGCCGCGTCGGCGCGGCCGACGTTGCGGCCGATGTACGGGACGCGGAGCCGGTTGACGCCGTCGCCCCACATGCTGAGCAGCGCAGGAAGCAACGTCAGCGCAGCGGCGACCGACGTGATGCCGACGAGGATCGCGCCAAGGGCGAGGCTCCGCATGATCGAGGTCGGGACGATGAACATGCCGAGGAGCGCGACGATGAACGTCGAGCCGCTGAACAGCACCGCGCGACTCGCCGTCGCCCCCGCGCGCGCGATCGCATCCTCCTGCGTGCGCCCGTGCAGCCGCTCCTCGCGGTAGCGGGAGACGACGAAGAGCGAGTAGTCGATCCCGAGCGCGAGGCCCATCCCCGTGAGCATGTTCACGATGAAGGTCGAAAGCGTGAACTCGAGCGAGACGATCGCGACAAGCCCGAGCGCGACGATGATCGACAGGATCGCCATCAGGAGCGGCACGAGACCGGCGACGACCGCGCCGAAGACGAGCAGGAGGACGATGAGCGCAGCGGGCAAGCCGAGCGCGAGCTCGCCGCTCGAGAGGTCCTGTTGCGCCTGCTGCCCGAAGTCGTAGTTGACGCTGCGGTAACCGGTGACGACGGCGGAGAAGCCGGGCGCGATCGGCTGGGCGAGAACCTCTTCCACCTGCTTCGCGCCGGAGTCGCTCTTGATGAGGAGCGAGACGAGCGCGCTGTGGCCGTTGCGTGAGACTCCCGCGAGCTTCAGGTGGCTCACCTGGCCGGTCGCCTCGAGTGCCGCAAACAGCGTCTTGCCGAACGCCTTGGCCTGTGGCGAGGTCGCCGTGTACCGCGTCGAGCTGATGAGGATCACGTCCCCCTTGGTCTGCGCAGCGACCTGCGGAAATGCTCTGTCGATCGCGTTCGTCGCCGCCACCGACTGCGGATTGCCGATCACGTGCGCCTGCGTCGACAGCCCGTGGAGCGACGTCGCAACGAGCACCAGTGCGACGACGACGGCGAGCGCCCACAAGGCGAGGGTCCGGCGCGGATGCGCCGCGCAGGTCCGTGCAAGCCGCTCGGTCATCGCGCCGAGCCTACGCCTACTCGACGGTGACGGTCTTCGCCAAATTACGCGGCTGGTCGACGTTGAGGCCGCGGAGCCGCGCGATCTTGTACGCGAGCAGCTGGAGCGGCATCGCCGCGAGCGGCGCCTGGAGGAAGTTCGGCGTCCGCGGCACGTAGATGACGTCGTCGGCGTGGTGCTGGATGTCCTCGTTGCCGTCGGTCGCGATCGCGATCACGTGCGCGCCGCGGGCCCGCGTCTCCTGGATGTTCGAGACGATCTTGTCGTAGACGTGGATGTTCGTCGCGACGACGACGACCGGCGTCCCCTCGCTGAGCAGCGCGATCGGACCGTGCTTCATCTCGCCGGCCGAGTAGGCGTCGGTCGGGATGTACGAGATCTCCTTCAGCTTCAGCGCGCCCTCGAGCGCGACCGGCAAGCCGATGTGGCGGCCGAGATAGAGGAAGAACGGCGCGTCGTGGAAGCGCTCGGCGATCGAGTCGATCGGATGGTCGCCGTCGAGGAACTCCTGCATCTTCTCGGGCAGCTCGTGGAGCCGGTCGAGGATGAAGTCGATCTCGTCCTGCGGCAGCGTGCGCCGGATCTCGGCGAGCTTGAGCGCGAGCAGCGAGAGGAGCGCGACCTGCGCCGTGAACGTCTTCGTCGCGGCGACGCCGACCTCCATCCCGCAGCGCGTGTAGAGCGTCGCGTCGACCTCGCGGGTGATCTGCGTCCCCATGAGGTTCGTGATCGCGAGCGTCCGCGCGCCGCCAGCGCGCGCGAGCTTCACGGCGTTGACCGTGTCGCGTGTCTCGCCCGATTGCGAGATGCCGATCACGAGCGTGTCCTTCGTGAGGACGGGGTTGCGGTAGATCCACTCGCTCGCGATGTCGGGCTCGACCGGAACGCGAGCCCACTCCTCGATGATGTACCGCCCGACGACGGCGGCGTGGTACGCGGTGCCGCAGGCGACGATGACGATGCGGCGCAGGTTCCGGATCTCCTCCGCGGTCATCCCGACCTCCTCGAGGAAGAGCTTGTGGCCGCGGACGCGGTCGCCGATCGTCTCCTGAACGGCCTCCGGCTGCTCGTAGATCTCCTTGAGCATGAACGTCTCGAAGCCGCCCTTCTGGGCGCTCTCGAGATCCCAGTCGATCTCCTGCGCGGCCGGCGTCTCGATCTGCTCGCCGTCGACGAAGACGCGGACGCCGCCCGGCGTGATCTCGATCACCTGGCCGTCCGCCGGATGGATGACGGTGCGCGTCTCGCTGAGGAACGCGGCGATGGACGACGCGAGGAAGTTCTCCCCGTCGCCGAGCCCGACGACGAGCGGCGTCTGGTGGCGGACGCCGACGAGCAGGTCGGGATGGTCGTGGTGGATCGCGACGATCGAAAAGTGGCCCTCGAGCAGCGGATAGACGCGCGAGACGGCCTGGGCGAGGTCGCCGTCGTACTCCTGCTCGAGGAGGTGGACGACGACTTCGGCGTCCGTCTCGGACGTGAACGTGTGGCCGGCAGCAGTCAGCTGCTCGCGCAACTCCATGTAGTTCTCGACGATCCCGTTGAGGACGATCGCGACGCGGCCGGCGTCGCAGCCGACGAGCGGATGCGCGTTGCGCTCGGTGACGCCGCCGTGCGTGGCCCAGCGCGTGTGGCCGAGGCCATGGTGCGTGCGGGATCCGTTCGTGTCCGCCGCCGCCACGAGGTTGTCGAGATTGCCGACGGCGCGGACGTACTCGAGCTCGCCGTCCTCCCACAGGGCAAGCCCGGCGGAGTCGTAGCCCCGGTACTCGAGGCGCCTCAGGCCCTCGAGCAGGAGCGGCTTTGCCTCACGCGATCCGACGTATCCGATGATCCCGCACACGCGCCTGCTCCTTTCCCCAAAAACGCAAAAAGCCCGGCTTCGGAACCCGGCCGCAGCGCCGCGGAGAGGTTCAGCCGAGCTCGTGTGTCACCAGCGCGGCAAGGCTAGCACAGAGGCTTTCCGCCTCTTCCTCGCTCTCGGCCTCGGCGAGGACGCGCACCACCGGCTCCGTTCCGGACGGCCGGACGAGACCACGGCCACGGCCGGCGAGCTCCTCGTTGACGGCCGCGACCTGCGCGAGGAGAGAGTCGGGGAGCGGGCCGCGGCCGGTGCGCGGCAGGTTGCGCACGACCTGCGGGAAGCGCGGCATCACGGCGGCAGCTTCCGAGAGCCGCCGGCCGTCGAGGGCGCGACAGAGGAGGAGCGCGGCAACGAGGCCGTCGCCGGTGACATGCCCGTCGAGCCAGAGGATGTGCCCCGACTGCTCGCCGCCGAGCAGGGCACCCTCGCGCCGCAGCGCCTCGAGCACGTAGCGGTCGCCGACGTCGGTGGTGACGACGCGGACGCCGCGCTCCTCCATCAGGCGGTGGAAGCCGAGATTCGTCATCGACGTGACCGCGACGGTGTCGACGCCGAGCGCGAGCGCAAGGATGGCGACGATCTGGTCGCCGTCGAGGGTCGCCCCCGTCTCGTCGACGGCGAGCATCCGGTCGCCGTCCCCGTCGAAGGCAATCCCGAAGTCGAGGCCTCCCTCGCGGACGACCTCGGTGAGCGCGCGGAGGTCGGTCGCGCCGCAGCCGACGTTGATGTTCGTCCCGTCGGGCGCGTTGCCGATCGCCGTCACCTCCGCGCCGAGCTGCGCGAACGCCTGCGGCGCGAGGCCGGCGTACGCGCCGTTCGCGCAGTCCACCGCGATGCGCAAGCCGCTGAGGTCGGTGCCGAAACGCTCGAGGACGTGCTCGAGGTAGCTGTCGGACGCGACGCCGACGCGGTCGATCTCGCCGCCTCCGCGCGGCGGCTCGTCGAGGAGCTGCTCGATCTCCTCCTCGGCGGCGTCGCTCAACTTGCCACCCATGCGGTCGAAGAACTTCACGCCGTTGTACTCCGGCGGGTTGTGGGAGGCGGAGATGACGACGCCGAGATCGAGGCGGAGCAGCGCGACCGCCGGGGTCGGGAGCACGCCCGCGAGCACGGCGGCGCCTCCCGCAGACGCGACGCCGCGCGCGAACGCCTCCTCGAGCTCGACGCCCGAGGCCCGCGTGTCGCGGCCGATGAATACACGGCCGCGGCCGCACCAGAGCGCCGACGCGCGGCCGAGCCGCTCGACGAGCTCCACCGTCAGCGATTCGCCGACAATGCCGCGCACGCCGTCCGTGCCGAAATACTGCCGCGCCACGGCGCGGGACGATAGCGATGCCTCAGACAGTCAGTACCGACTTCCCGCGCCCGTGGCCCTAAGGGCGGCGAGGCCCGGAGATCCGGCACCTCGAGCTTTGCGACTCAGCGCCTACCGCTTGGAGAACTGCGGCGCCTTGCGCGCCTTGTGCAGGCCAGCCTTCTTGCGCTCGACCTTACGCGCGTCGCGCGTGAGGAAGCCCTCGCGCTTGAGCGGCACGCGCAGTTCCGGATTCGCCTCGACGAGGGCGCGGGCGATGCCGTGCCGGACGGCGCCGGACTGTCCCGTGAGGCCGCCGCCGTGCACGCGCACGCGGAGGTCGTACTGACCCTCGACGCCTGCGACCTTGAGCGGTGAGAGAGCGATCGTCTGCCAGACGGCGCGCGGGAAGTACTCCTGCAACGTCCGGCCGTTGACCCACGTCGTGCCGTCGCCCGGCTTGAGGATGACACGCGCGACCGAGGTCTTGCGCTTGCCGGTGCCGCGGTACTGCGCGACGCTGCTCATGAGTCGAGCTCCAGCGGCTTCGGGCTCTGCGGGCCGTGCGGATGCTCCGGGCCGGCGTAGATCTTGAGCTTCGTGATCTGCTGCCGGGCGAGGCGGTTCTTCGGGAGCATCCCCTTCACCGCGGTGCGGAGCACCTCGGTCGGGCGCCGGTCGAGCTGCTCGCGGAGCGTCCGGCTCCTGAGGCCGCCCGGATAGCCGGAATGCCGGTAGTACCGCTTCTGGTCGAGCTTGTTGCCCGTGACCTGGATCTTCTCCGCGTTCACCACGATGACGAAGTCACCCGTGTCGACGTGCGGCGTGAACTGCGGCTTGCGCTTGCCGCGGAGGGTGTCGGCGATCTGCGTCGCGAGACGGCCCAGAGTCTTCCCCTCGGCGTCGACGAGATACCACTCGCGCGTGATCTCTCCAGGCTTGGCGCTGTACGTCTTCATAGAAAGCGACGGGCACCGGCCCGCCGGCGGCGGATTGTAGCGAATGCGCGTTCCGACCCTTCCTCGAATGCGGCCACGCCGCCGTGCGACGGATGCCGGACGTAAGCGGCGCCCGTTGCGCCCCGCGCAGCACCTCAGCGAGAAACGGCGCCGCGGCCCACGACGAAATCCGCGTCCGTCCGGCTCGCTTTAGCACACCGATCCCTCATACGAGGGAGCGAGACGACCGGCGCACGGTCGATCTCAACGGGGAGATGAAAACACCCCGCCTCCTCCTCGCAACCGTGGCCGTCGCCGCCCTCGCGCTCGCCGGCAGCGTCGCCGCCGCCAATGCTTGTGGCAAGGACGGATACTCCTACGCCGGCCTCGGCGCCCCCACAGCGGGCTCCGGCATCTCGGCGATCATTACCGGACTCGGCCCCTTTTCGATCCCCAACGGTCACATCGCCGGCTGGGTCGGCGTCGGTGGGCCCGGCGAGGGCCCTGGCGGGACTGACGAGTGGTTGCAGATCGGCCTGAGCGGCTTCCCCGGCCTCTTTAGCGACATCTACTACGAGGTCGCGCTGCCGCACCAGGCTCCCGTCTATCACGAGGTCGTGGCCAACCCGGCCGCCGACCACCCGTACCGCGTCGCCGTCCGGGAAGACCGGCCGAACTGGTGGCGCGTCTGGCTCAACGGCAGGCCCGTCTCGCCGTCGATCCATCTCCCGCAAAGCCACGATCAGTTCATGCCGATCGCGACGGCCGAGAGCTGGGACGGCGGCACCGGCGGCGCCTGCAACGACTTCCTCTACAGCTTCCAGCGCGTCAAGATCGCTTACCGGCCCGGAGGCCTGTTCCACAGCTTCGCCGGTGGGTACAGGATCGCAAGCGCCAAGACCACGCTTCAGCGCGCCGGCACGGCCTTCATCGCGGCGGAGGGCACGCCGTCCATCCGGACGCTCCTCTTCCGCTCGCTGCTGCTGCTCAACCCTTGATGACGATCGGCGTGCCGGCCGGCGCAAGCCGCTTGAGCGCCGCCGCCGTCGTGTTCGAGACCCTGACGCACCCGTGCGAGACCGCCTTGCCGAGGAGCCACGGCATGTTCGTGCCGTGGATCCCGACGACGCCGCCGCCCGGCCAGTCGGTGAGCTTCGAATAGGCGCTCGTCTCGAGCGCCCAGACGCCGAGGAACGGATCGTTGACGGGCTTGAAGGCCGCAGCGACGTAGTAATGACCGAGCGGCGTCTCCATGCCGGGCGCCCCGACCGCGACCTGCGCATGGAGGACGCGCTTTCCATGCCGGAAGACGTCGATCGTGCGCGCGCTTACGTTGACGACGATCTGGGCCGCGGTGGGCGACAGTGTCACATCGGCGGCCGGGATCCAGCCATACGTCCCGTTCGGCCGCATGGGAACGCTGATGCGATACCACGGCGTGCCGTTCGGCGCGGTCGCGCTCGCGACGGCAAGAATCTCCTGGACGCGATAGTCGGGCCGGAAGTACTTCATCGTCTTGATCTTCCGGGCAGTCGTCGAGGGCTTGCGGCGCACGACGACGGAGTTCACCGTCAGCGCCCCGGCGGCGGGGAACTTCGTCTCGAGGACTACGCCGCCCGCACGCGTGGCGGAGCTTCCGGCATGAGCGGATGCGGCTGCAGCGATCGCAGCGATGGCGGCTGCGAGGGAAATGAGTGTGGCGAAACGCTTCATGTAAAGGAGACCTCAGCTTTCGTCGGACTCAGTTCTCGTCGGTTTCGGGCGGCCGCCATCGCGGCAGCTTGGCCCGAAGAGTAGCGCCTTTCTGCGGAATACTCTCGATTTTTACGTCTCCGCCGAGCATCCGTACCCGCTCGCTCACTCCGGCCAATCCCAGTCGGTCCCGGCCGAGCGCGCGGACGTCGAACCCGCGTCCGTCGTCACGGATCGTCAGCTCCGTCGCCTCGGGCGTCGCACGCAGCGTCACGGAGACCGAGCTCGCGCCGCTGTGCTTGCGGACGTTCGTGATGCCTTCCTGGACGACCCGGAGGAGCGCGATCTTCTGCGAATCGGACAGCTCGTGGAAATCCCCCTCGGAGCTGAACTCGACCGCGATTCCGGTCCCCTCGAGCGCCACGAGCTCTACGCGAACTGTCTCCTCGAGCGGCTCACGCCCCACCGAGCTCGCCGTGCGGCCGCCGTGGGCGATCTCGCGCAGGGATTCCTCGAGCGACGCGAGACGCGCCTCGATGTCCTGGAACCGCCCGCGAACTCGCGCCCTGTCGGCCTCCGGCACGACACCATCGATCTGGCCGGCAGCGAGCCGGAGATCCTCCGCGAGCAGCACGAGCTCCTGGAGCGGGCCGTCGTGGAGGTCGTAAGCGAGTCGCGCCAGGCGGCGCTCGGCGGCGGCCGCGGGGCTCTGCTCGGCCAGGAGCGCCTGGTCCGCGTCAGGGTTCACAGCTCTCATTATGCGACCGATTCACGGATTTGCCACGATCTCTTCGAGAACGAGTACGTCGCCGACCTCGACGCCCGCCGCGGCCGCCGCGCCGGCCGGCAGCTCGAGCGCGGCGGCCGCCCGGCGCGCGCCGGCGACACGCCAGGGACGCAGCCCGTCCACAACGCGGACGACCTTCCGGTCGCGGTCGAGGAAGACCACGTCGATCGGAAAGCGCATGAAGAACATGTGCACGGAGGGAGCGCGGTCGATCAGCATCCCGCTACCGGGCTCGAGCCCGTCGCGACCGAGGAGGCCGCGCGTCCGCCCGAGCGCGCTCTCCGGGATCTCGCAGCGCTCGCAGACGACGGCGCCGTCCGTGGTGCGGCGGACGCGCGCGAGCGATGACCGGGCCATCGGTCGAGCATGCCACCGATTAGGTTCCGTTGATGCGGATCTGCCTCGTCTACGACCTCCTCTACCCGCAGACGGTCGGGGGCGCCGAGCGCTGGTACCGCAACGTCGCCCTGCGCCTCGCGGCGAACGGACACGAGGTCACCTATCTCACGATGCGCCAGTGGGACGCCGCAGAAGCGCCCGACCTCCCCGGCGTACGCGTCATCGCAGTCGCCGGGCGGACGCACCTTTACTCCGGCGGCCGTCGCCGGATCCTGCCGCCGCTCACGTTCGGGCTCGGCGTCCTGTGGCACCTCGTCCGGCACGGCCGCCGCTACGACGTCGTCCACACCGCCTCGTTCCCGTACTTCTCGTTGCTGGCCGCGGCGCTCGTGCGCCCGCTCGCCGGGTACCGCGTCGTCGTCGACTGGCACGAGCTCTGGACCCGCGGCTACTGGCGCGAGTACCTCGGCGGGCTCGGCGGCTGGCTCGGCGGCTGGCTCGGCTGGAAGGTGCAGCGGCTCTGCCTCCGCGTGCCGCAGCGCGCCTTCTGCTTCTCGCGGCTCGTGGAGGGGCGTCTCGCCGCCGAGGGAGTCCACGGCGGGGTCACCTTGCTCGAGGGGCAGTTCGAAGGCGAGCCGGCCGTTGCGCCGCTTCCCGCCGAGCCGGTGGTCGTCTTCGCGGGACGCCACGTCCCGGAGAAGAATCCGGTAGCCGTCGTGCACGCAATCGCGAAGGCGCGGGAGACGATCGGGGATCTGCGCGGCGCGATCTACGGCGACGGCCCGGAGCGCCCGAAGGTGCTGGCCGCGATCGCCGCGCATGGGCTCGAGGGCGTGGTCGAGGCGCCCGGCTTCGTCGACGAGGACGTGATCGACGAAGCGCTGGCGCGCGCTCTCTGCCTCGTCCTCCCCTCGCAGCGGGAGGGCTACGGCCTCGTCGTGGTCGAGACGCTCTCGAAAGGGACACCGGTGGTGCTCGTCCGCGGCGACGACAATGCGGCGACGGAGCTCGTCGAGGAGGGCAAGAACGGGTTCATCGCCGATACCTCGAGTTCCGACGACCTCGGGAGAGCGCTCGTGCTCGTGTGCCAGGCCGGACAGGATCTGCGAGAGCGCACGCTGAAGTCCTTCGCCGCCAACGCGGAGCGACTCGACCTCGCCACGTCGCTCAGCTCGGTGGAGGAGACATACCGCCGTGCCTGACGGCGGGATCTCGGTGCTCCACGTCCTCCCGTATCCCGGCGGTGGCGGGGAGACGTACGTGAACCACCTGGGACGAATGGACGGCTACCGCACCGAGACGGTGTATGTCTCGAACCGCCCGGGGCCGAGCCCACACGTCCTCAGTGGGGCGTTGCACGCTCAGCTCTCCGGCCGCCACTTCGATCTGCTCCACGTCCACGGCGAGATCGCTGCCGGTCTCTGCATCCCCACCCTGGCTCTGAGCCGGTCCGTCGTGACGATCCACGGACTGCACGTCGTGCGTCGCGTGGAGGGCTGGAGACGGACAATGGCCGTCGCGAATTTGCGGCTTGTCGTCCGGTCGGCGTCGCGGACGATCTGTGTCGGTGAGGCCGAGCTCGCGGAGGTCAAGTCGCTGGTCGGCGCGATGAAGCGGGTCGTGCTCGTGCGGAACGGCGTCGACGAGTCGCCGCCCCCCACGGCGGACGAGAGGACGGCCGCCCGCTCGGAGCTCGGGATCCCAGCGACCGCCGCGGTCGGCCTGTATCTCGCGGCGCTCGATCCACACAAGGAGCCGATGGTCGTGGCACGAGCTGCCCTCGAGGTGGCGGGCAAAGGCGTTCCGCTCGTCCTGCTGTTCGCGGGTGACGGGCCGCTGCGCGACCAGCTCGGGAGCCTCGACCGCGACGGCGCCGTCCTCCAGCTGCTGGGCTTTCAAACGGACGTGCGGCGGGTGCTCGCAGCTTCCGACTTCTTCATCCTTCCGTCTCGCCGGGAGGGACTCTCGTTCGCGCTACTCGAAGCGATGTCGGCCGGCCTCCCGCCCGTCGTCTCGGACGCGCCCGGCAACCCCGAAGCGGTCGGCGAGGCGGGAATCGTAGTGCCGAGGGGCGATCTCGCGGGATTCCGCGACGCCTTCGAGCGCCTGGCGCTCGACGAGGAAGACCGCAAGCGGCTCGGCGAACGCGCTCGGACACGGGTCGCCGAGGCGTTCTCCTTGGACTCGATGGTCGAGCGCACGCGACAGGTCTACAACGATGTCCTGGCGGGTCACCCTTGAAGGGGGCTGTCTGCGGAGACTGGCATCGTGCGTAGATGGGCGCATCACGGAAAGGCAGCGCCGCGATCGTCGTGACCTGCTTCAACGACCGCGAGACGCTTCCCGAAACGATTGCCTCGATCCGGAGAGACGCGACACAGACGGAGCTGGTGGTCGTGGATGACGGCTCGACCGACACGCGCACGCTCGCGGTGCTCGACGAACTCGAGCAGCAGGGCGTTCGCGTTCTTCATCAGCCCAACGGTGGCCAGGCGCGGGCAGCCATGGCCGGCGTGGAGGCGACATCAGCCCCGTACGTCATGCGCTTCGACGCGGATGACCTGCTGGAGCCGGGCGCCATAGACCTGCTCGTCGAGGCGCTCGACCGGACGCCTGGCGCAGCGGCGGCCTGGGGAGACGTGCAGACGGTCGGACTGACCAACTTTCGCATCCCGGGCATTCCAGCCCTGGACCCCTGGCTGGTCACGCACACGAACTGCATGACCGGCAGCGGGACACTCATGCGGCGAAGCGCACTGACCGACGTCGGGGGCTGGCAGCTGCGGAAGGGCTTCGAGGACTGGGACGTCTGGATGGGACTGGCCGAGCGCGGATACACGGGCATCTATGTGCCGGGAGTGGTCTTTTGCTATCGCCGCGACGGAGTTGGGGCCCTGGCCGGGTGGCTTCCCCAGACGCCGTCGTACTACGACGAGCTGCGAGGCCGTCATCCCGCCCTCTTCGCGGCTCGTCGCGAGAACCGGCGCAGCTCCGCCGCTCCGCTGGCGCTCAAGCTCGCGGTGATGATGGTCGAGGCTCTTCCCTTGTTGGGGCGCCTGACCAGGATCCAGCTGAATGAGCTCTTCACCCGTCTCTTGTGGAGCGGCGGACTCCGGCAGACGGCGACGATGGCCGTGGCGGCGTTCACAATCAGAGTGAGGCGGGCGTGATGCAAGCGCCGACGGGCGAACCGCGGGCCGACCCCGAACTCGCCGACCGTCCACCCGTC
>Ga0307372_10007432_pt1 | contig 15697 bp, 16 predicted proteins | sample OX1MG_FD_202533 | JGI IMG/M metagenome (GOLD analysis project Ga0307372, IMG submission 202533) | Soil microbial communities from Risofladan, Vaasa, Finland - OX-1 | ecosystem: Environmental > Terrestrial > Soil > Coastal area > Acid sulfate soil | place: Finland: Risofladan, Vaasa | collected... | reverse complement strand
TACGTAGTATAGCATGTGGGACAGGGATAGCAATCAGCAGGAGGAGACCCATGCAGCACAGTTTCATCATTCCACAGCACAACCCGTTTTCCTTTTCTTCGTATCGTCGTTTTGTCGGTCCGGCCTTAGTCACCTTTACCATCGTCTGCGTGATCTTGCTTGCCCTCGCCCTGCTACTCCTGGGCCTGGTGCTTGAGCTGGGTGCGTTGCTCGCTCCCTGGCTCCTTGCCAGTGGACTCGTCCTGCTCAAAGTGGGAATGATGGTGTTTCTCACGTTCCGCCTCGTCCTGTTCCTGACACGCGGAGTGACAGTGCTCTGTCGGCGAGCTGTACACTGGCAGTGGTATCAGCTGCTGCTCCCACGTGTTCACGGAACACTGCTTCTCCTTTGGAAGCTGGCAAGACTGCTCTTCTGGCAACTGATGCATCTCCTGTTTATCATGTTGTTCGGATGAATAGGGAAAAAGCTTAGCGTGGAGGCGTAGTTGAGCACAAGGACGTGTAAATTTTGAGATTAAGTGGCTGATGGCCAGATTGGGGGTTTACTGCTTGCCTGTTCTGCACAAAGAGTACATGACCAGGAGAAACAGCCTGCTCACTATACCAAGCAAACAACCTATAAGCCCCCGAAGTGGGCATCAGCCGCTTAATCTCAAAATTTACAAGGACGAGATATGGCCTCCTCCAAGTCATGCTGAAATACCGCTTTTTCTTCCTGTGCTTTTGACATCTTGATCAAGTTGTCGTACACTTGTCCTACAGAAAGCTCAATCTTGCCCAATAGGAATGTCCTGTCATGTTCTTTTTCATTGCGCAGGTACGATCATGATTGAAAGAAAGCTGAAACAGTGTCACATCATTCAGAGTTACGCAATCTGGTTGTCGGACGATACCAGCTGATCCGCCGTGTCGGCGGTGGGAACATGAGTACGGTATACGAAGCTGAGGACACCCGACGTGGCAGACGTATCGTCGCGGTCAAATTGCTCAATTCTGCCCATGATGACGTTCTCAAACGAGAAATCTTCCACCGCGAAACACGAGCGCTCTCGCAACTGGAGCATCCCAACATCGTGAGCGTTCTCGATTACGGCTGGACTGAGGAATACGGTTGCCACTACCTCGTGTTTGAGTACATTCCGCGCACCCTGCTCGATGAGATCGTGGCCCATACGAACCAGCGCGACCATGACTGGTGCTGGCCGCTGATGCGTCAGATGGCCGATGCGCTTGTTCACGCTCACAGCCAGGGAATCATCCACCGGGATGTGAAGCCGAGCAATGTCCTGATCGCTTCAGATGGGCGTCCCATGCTCGTTGACTTTGGCGTGAGCCTGCTTAAATTCGAGCTTGCGACAGGCGTGACAGTTTCCTCATTCTTTTCCATCGGCTACGCCGCACCGGAACAACGACGAGGTGAGCAGGCAACCGAGCAAAGCGATATCTATTCCCTCGGCTGCGTTTTCTATCATATGCTCGCTCGCTCGGCACCTCCGCCAGAGGGCTTCTTGAGCCCTCTGCATATCGAGACGCTTCCTGTCTTCAAACAAGTCAAGCAGATACTCCTTCGCATGCTTGCCATCGATCCGAACGAACGATGGACACAGGCGGTGCAGTTGCGTCGTCGGCTTGATATGACGAACAATCTCACCTTACTGCCGGAAGTGTATTTGCTTGTCACCGATCGCGCCCGCCGGGATCTCTTCGACGGCGGGTTTATCGAGGAAACGTCCACAGCGGCCGCCTGCGCTTTTCTCCTGCAAGAACTGGGAGAAGACAACCCGAAAACCGTCCAGATGTCCTCTGAGCGTGGCGATGTGCGCATCTACACCGAGACGCTGCGTCTCATCTGCGCCCGCGACCAGGCCTTGCCGGTACTCGCCATCAAGGCCGTCCACGTCCCCTATCCACCACAGCTGGAGCAGGAAAAGAGCCGTGCCGCCTCATTTCGTTTCCTCTGGCAGGTCACCGATGCCAGCGCAGTGAGCCGCGTGCCGATAAGCATTCTTGCCGCCTTACATGCCACACTCGACACGCTCTTCAGCCAGCTTGCCACGCACCAGGCCGAAGAGCAAACGGAGCGCAAGCGCTCAGTTGAGCGCAAAGATCTGACCAAAACCTGGGGCGCTGTGCTATCATTGCAACAATCGCTGCTCGATGCGATCCCTACCCTTCCCTATCACACCGTCACGAAAGCCGACGAGACCTTGCTGTTCCAGCTCAAGCTTCCTGTTCCCGACACCTTGCCGTGGCCGGAGAACGCCCCGGTCGCTGTTGTAGACCCGGATAAAACGCAGACACTGCTCTTCGTTGGCAACATTATGTCAATCATCGGCAAAACGATCCAGGTGAGCCGTGATACCGGCACGCCACATGCGGGCGGCCACCCCATCGAGCGCCTGCCCTCGCCCGGCCTCCTCTGCCTCTATCAGCAGGAGGCAAAAGTTGCGCTTGAACGCCAGCAGGCAGCGCTCAATGTGATCAGGGACGGCATCACCGTCAATCCCCGGCTTCCGGATGTGTTGCTCGACCTGTCCACCGCAGAGTTTGACGAACCTGATACGAGCATTACGTTCTTTCAGCCTGACCTCGCTCCCGATAAGCAGCAGGCAGTGCGGCAGGCGCTCGCTGCACGCGACCTCTTTCTCCTGCAAGGACCGCCCGGTACAGGCAAAACCACCACGCTCGCTGAAATAATTTTGCAGATTCTCAAAATTAAACCGGATGCACGTATTCTCGTTGCGTCGCAATCCAACGTGGCGGTCAACCATATTCTCTCGCGGATCGCTGAATTGCAAGGAACCCAGCAGAGTGAAATGGTGCGGATAGGACGAGCGGAAAAAATCGGTCAGGGGGCCCAGATATGGACGATCGAACAACGCCTGGCCCGCTGGCGGCAAGACGTTCTCTCTCGTACAGATGGTGTGCTTGAAGACCTGAAAAGACGCCTGCGTGCGCAGCATCGCACCCAGAAAGAGCAGCAACAATACACCGCATCTGTCGAGCAGGATCTCCTGCTATGCCAGACCTGGTTGGACGAACTGGTCGAGGAGCTTGCAGCGCTGACCACCCTTCCAGAGCGAGACAGGGATACAACACAGAATGCGTTGAGCGAGACGCTGGCCCTGATTCGCGAGACGCTGCCGGAAGACGCACGAGGCGCGGCGCTTCCTACACTCGAAGCAGAAACACAGCGTCTGTCTCAGATCGTTGCCAGGATCCTCTCTCCAGGCATCGATGACAGCCGCGAGCAAGCGCTCCTGCAGCTGGTCACCAACTGGCGCAAGGTCTTTGGCAAACAGGAAGATTTCGGTCGCCCTATTCTCGAACGGGCCAGCATTCTTGCCGCCACCTGCTTGATCAGCGGGGGCTATTATCTGAGAGAGCAGAGGTTCGACTGGGCGATCATTGACGAAGCGGGCAGAGCAACCACACCGGAACTGCTCGTCCCCCTGGTGCGCTCGCGGCGGGCCATTATCGTCGGTGACGAGCGCCAGCTCCCCCCGATGGTGGATGACATCCCGCCGGAGGATCTGGCCCGACTGGGTACGACCAGAGAGCAGTTGACTGAAAGCCTCTTCGCCGCGCTGGCATTACAGGGGAAAGGCGCGGATGTGCCAGCCGTGCAAATGCTGACAGCGCAGCACAGAATGCATCCGGCTATCGGTCAGCTCATCAGCGAGGTCTTCTACGGGGGAAAGCTAACCCATGCCGTCCAGGCAGCCGAGCGCGACCACCGGCTGCCCTGGCTGCACCACCCCGTCGTCTGGTTCTCGACAACCGCGTTGCCGAAACACGGTGAGACACCCCAGGGGCTCAGTTTCTACAACCGGGCAGAGATCCGTGCAATCTCCCATCTCCTGCACCGTATGGAGCGCACGTACGAAGAGCGAGGCGAGCAACGCGAGGTGGCGGTGATCACACCGTATAACGCGCAGATCGTTGAGCTGATAGCGGAACTGACTCCCAATAGCCCGTACTGGCGGGCCCTCTCAGTTGAAGTTGCCACGGTTGACTCGATTCAGGGCAGGGATCGGGATATTGTGCTCTACTCGACGGTGCGCTCGAACCCCACCGGTCGACTTGGCTTTCTCCGCGATCGTCGTCGGTTGAATGTGGCGCTTTCCCGTGCGCGAGAGGCCCTCCTCATCGTTGGCGATATCGGGACGCTTGAGCGAGGATGGACCGGTCAGGAGGGAAACCCCTACCAGGAGTTGATACGTTACCTGCGCCTTCATCCCTCCGCGTGCGCCATCGAGAGCCTCGAACAGGAGACACTTCATGGATAAGCTCCTTGACCTGGTACGGGGTGATTTTCCCGATTGTGAGGCGACGCACCTGTTTGAGGCAGGCATTCCGGTCTACTTTGTACGCATGCAGGTGGAAGTCATGGAGCCGCAGGAATTGACCAGTTTCGAGATCTATTTCCTCCATGCCATTGCCCTTGGCCTCCGCACACGCGAGGAAATAGCCTGGCTGCTAGGCCTCGATGATCGTGACCTGATCACGCCTGGTGCCAGCCTTTTGAAACGTGAGTTGATGATGCAGGAGCCGCCTTCGCCGCAGGGATCCCGCCTTCTTTCCCTCACGGAGAAAGGCCGTGCGGTGCTGGGGGACCGGAAAGCGCCTCCAGTCCCCGTGCGGGCCACGGCACAGGTGCATTTTAATGTGCTGACCTGGACGCCGATAGCGGTTGAGGAAACCTGGTCGGTCGAACGGATGGAGAAGGAGGGTCTTTGCATTCTTCCCCCGGCACGGGCCGAGCGTCCCACGCTGGGCGATTTCACAATCAAAGAGGTGGATTTCGCCCTTCGCAGCGTGCCGTATTTCCGCGAAAACCGGCTCATTCAGCTCCTTGAACTCAAGAAGGTGACACCGGAATACCTCGCTCCCGTGACAGTGGTCGTCCTGCACGACCGCAACGCCCAGGAACAACGCTTTGCCGTCTACCGTAATGGTCTGCTCCAGCGGGGAGAATCAGCGGTGCTGCAACGGCAGTTCGAGACCGGTCATTTTCAGGTACCAGGGGATGCCGCGGGAGTTGCCCCCCAACCGTTGGACGTTCCGAAAACGCTGCCGTCACCGCTGGTGCAGGTCATCCAGAGGATGGAGGACAATACATCTGTGGAGCAGCAGCTTCACGCGCAACTGCTGAGCATGCAAACGCGACGCGGCGAAACGGCTGACCGCCTGGAACGCCTGCACCTCGAGGAACGCATCGCACGCCTTGAAGAGGAGTTACGGTGCAACCACGAGGAAACTGAACGATTGCACCAGCTCTTCCAGCAAAACCAGGGAACCTTTTTGCGCACGGAAGAACACCGCGCAGTTCTGGAACGCGCGCTCAAAGAAGCGAGTGAAGAGATCATCATCATTTCCCCCTGGCTCAATCGGCGCACCTGCGATGATGACCTCTGCCAGTTGGTTGCGCAGGCCATCACGCACAACGTGCGCATTCGCATCGGATACGGTATTACCGAACGACCAGGCGACGCCGATGCAGGACGCAACCGCTCGAATGCACAGAAAGTGATCAGGGCCTTGAAAACGGCTATTTCCCAGCACGCCTCAGCAGAGCAAGCCTCCCTGCTTGATATCCAGAGGACCGGTGATACCCACCAGAAAATACTGGTGTGCGACCGTACTTTTGCCGTCCTGGGCAGCTTCAACTGGCTATCGTACCGGGGAGAGCTGGACAGCCAGTATCGGAATGAAACCAGCATCTTGCTGCGCGAACCGACTTCTATCACGGAACTGGCGCGAATAGCGCTCAGAGGTTGGCCTCAGTAGCCAATCTCAACATGGGGTGTTGCCTACAAAGACGGCTGATTGAGGTGTTAAATGACATGGCGTGACGCCATGCTATAAAAACGTTTTACCTTTCCAGCTGCAGCCATCACAGCAAGGTGTCCATCAGGACTCTGACGGTCACTTCTTCGCTTGAATGGTCGCCAAAATTTATGAGGCGGGAATCGGAGCAGGCAAAATTGACGAACGGTATTGGTAACAGACAAGAATGTTAGGAAGCATCTAAGCTCAGAACCAAAGGGCTTTCCTAACCTTGATGTCGAAGAGCTTGACATCAAGGTTAGGAAGAGTTTTCCAACTCCTCACGCCATTCCAATTTCCCCAGAGAAGAGATCTCGGTAAGCTCGATTTCCAGGCTAACAAGGACATTCACGAGATACGAGAGAGAATGTCGCCTCAGCTCATAATGTTCTGCCCGCATAACCGTTCCATCGAGTAATTTCGCCTGGATAATCTTCTCTCTTTTCATCTTTCGACGAATATAGTGGACGGTTTTGGCGAGAATCTGTGGCGTGCCTTGATCCAAAAAGAATCGGTAGAAAGACCAGACTTGTTGCTCCTGTCTCATTTGATCTGGGTGAACAGGCTGACAAGGAAGTAATCTCCAATCAGTGTGACACTCAGCGCAGATAAAGGGAGATGCACTGGCTCCGAAGAGCTTAAGGCGAGAGCTACACTGGCAAGAACTGACGTATGCTACACGATGAGAAGGGCAAAAGTGAAGATGGGGAAGCACAAGGGACCGCGTAAGTAATTGAGCGGAACGGATACAGTCTGGGCAAATGCGTACAGAAAGAACTCGGTTTAATTGAGTTACATGGGGACTCACCGTTCCATAACAACGAGCAAGTTCCGTGTAAAATGTTGTCGCAAGGACTTGCTCCGCTGGGAGTGCAAGACATTCGGCAAGCTGCCGAATCACGCGTAAAGCTGGAAGCACAAGGTTGGCCTCTTTCTTCTGATTTGTCCTTTGTACAGCTTGCAACACATAAGCCAGGGTTCCACCACTTTCCCAAAGATTGGCTTCATCACAACGCAAAAGCAGTCCGGCGAACCATTCATCGGTGTGAGGACTCACCACGAGCGGAAACGAGTGAAACCAACGACTATCGGCAAGTGAAATGCTTTGGGTATCATTCGACTTCATGCTCTACTCAATCACAGCTACCTGATCCTGGTCGTTCTTCCAGTCCGCAAATGCTGCATCAAAGGCGATGTGTGTTACTACCAACTCACTCACGACCTCTTCCAACGAGAGGGTACCTCTTGCTATCAATCGACTAATGTAATGGAACGATGGCTGCTTTGCATTTCCATGAGGTTCGTTTCTTCTTTGGTGTTCTTCGATGAAACTCAATAACCGTGCCAACCTTTTTGGTGTTCCTTGAGAAAATACGGTTGAGAAAAAATAGCGAACCGCTTCTTCAGCTCCTTTGTCATCTCGTGAGGCTTTCTCTCGCGGAAGTTCTTGCCCACGCGATGCGCAACGAGCTATCACCACACTGGCTCTGTGCGCTCCAGGTTCTTGCTGTGTTTCACGTGGACACACGGACACACCTCGATTCTTGACACAAGATGTCAGAATGTGTTGCTATACTGGAGGGAGTCAAGCAGAGGTGAAGTCTAGAGAAAGGAAAAGCACATGACATCACAGACGTGGAGAGTACGGGCCTGTGAGGCCGAGCGCCCGACGAATCCTGATCCCCTCACGATGCACCCGGGCGATCAGGTCGAGATAACTGGTCAAGAGGAGGACGGATGGGTCTGGTGTAGAAATGGGGCAGGCAAAGAGGATTGGGTGCCGCTGATCTATCTGACTGGAGAGGGAACCACACGCACCGCCCTCGCTGAGTATGATTCCACGGTGTTGTCCGTCGAAGTGGGAGAGGAGTTCCAGGCCGTGTTAGAAGAGCATGGGTGGTTGTGGTGTGAGAATTCGCAGGGAAAATGGGGATGGGTACGCCTGGCACATGTTGAGCGTCTCGCAGAGGCGTGATCGGCGCAGCGGGGAAGGTGAGATGATGCTGGAGTGAACGCAAGAGACCAGACCGCGCATCAAAGCAAAAATGTGGTAGACTTGTCAAAGAGGATACCGAAGGAGAAAAGCGATGAGCGGAAGCGTTCACAGCCGAGAATTGAAGATGACAGGAGTGCGTCAGCTGGCTAGTGGAGAAAAGCGCCCGGCTCAGATTTGCTGTGAGCATAACGCGGGCTTCGAGCGTGGTTTCGCGCTGGAGAAATGAGTATGATCAGCGTGGAGAAGAGGCGTTTTTGCCTGCATCAAACTCCGAGCCTGCCTCAGCGGAAGCAAAAATTGCTGAGCTAGAACGCTTTTGTGGACAATTGGCATTGGAGAATGCCTTGTTAAAAAAAGCGTTGGGCAGGCTCCCCTTGAACAGCGACATGTGCTAATCCAACAGGCATGTCAGGAGAAGCTGCCCATTTCCACTCGTCAGCTCTGCGAGCTGGGACCGCGTCAATCGGGGCTGATACTATGGCAAACAACACGTGGTGGTTGAGCCACCCAAGCGGGCTGAAGCGGTTGCGTTGCGTGATGCGATAGAGAAAGTCATCCTGGATTTTGCCGGCTATGGCTATTGTTAAAGCCAATGTATAATTGACCCATGAAGGCCAAGAAAGAATTGACCCACCCCTTAAGAAGGGCTACTCTTGTGTGTATCTTAGACACAAGGGAGATAGCCATGATAAGGAGTGGTACCATTAATACCATACATGAATTGTCGGCTCAAGGGAAATCCATTCGAGAAATTGCTCGCATCGTTGGCATCGCACGTAATACGGTGCGTCGCTATCTGCGAGGGAAACCTATTGCGGCTCCTCGCCCCAAGCGAGGCTCAATCCTTGATCCCTACAAAGGGCAGATTCGCAATTGGATCACAGAAGATCACTTGTACAATTGCGAGGTAATGTTTCCCCGCTTACAAACCCAGGGATATACCGGTGGTCTTTCGACGATCAAAGCCTATGTGCAGACGTTACGTCCCGCAAAGGTAGGACAATATCCCATCCAGCGTTACGAAACGAAACCAGGTGAGCAAATGCAATACGACTGGGGGGAATTCCATTACGAGAAAGACGGCAAGGATCACAAGCTGTATGGCTTTGTGGCCATCCTGGGGTATTCACGCATGCGTTTTATCACGTTTGTGAAGCGTTGTGATACCCCAACCATGATTCGGTGTATGATGGCCGCCTTTGAATATTTTGATGGCCTGCCCAAAGCCGCGATCACCGATCGGATGAAAAGTGTGTTTCTGGACATGGATGGCAATACGCCGATCTGGAATCCCATCTTTGCGGACTTTGCGGCCTGTTTAGGGATTGCACCTCGTGTCTGCAAGCCGCGAAAACCCCAAACGAAAGGCAAAGTGGAGCGGAGTGTGGGGGTGATCAAAGATGGCTTCTGGCCTGGCGTGCGCTTTACCGACATTGACGATCTCAACCAACAAGCACGAGCCTGGTGCGATCGGCTTAATCAAAAGGTGCATCGGACCACCGGGCGCATCCCGATGAACATGTGGGTCGAGGAACTGTTGAGTCCGTTGCCGACTGACTATGCCTGGGAGCGCTTCGGTGCAGAGGCGCGCCGCGTTAGCTGGGACGGGTTCCTCTCTTACGATGGTGTTCTCTATGGCTTACCAGCAGAACCCCCCGTGGCTGGTTCAGTTGTGCAGGTGCGTGAACGCCAGCTGCAATTGCGGGTGTTTTCGAAGGGGCGTCTGATTGCAACGCTCAACAAACGTCCTCGTTCCCAGGACATAGTGCAGCACCCTGACCAATTTAGCAAGGTGTCACCGACGGGTTCTCTGCGCAAGACCGAGCAACCAGATGGCGCATCAGGTCACACCCCCCACCGTGGAGGTCCGGAATTTAGCCGAATACGACCAACTCTTCAGTCAGGAGGCCACACAATGAAGGAGATCCCAGAGCTTTTGAAAACGCTTCATTTCAAATACGTGGAACAGCAGCTGGCGAATCTGATGGAAGAAGCACGTATTCACAGTGTAACCTACGATGCCTTTTTGAGGCGCGTGCTTTCTCTGGAAGTGGAAGCCCGCACACAAACAGCCCATCAGAACCGGCGAAAAGCGGCTCATCTTCCCGTGAGCAAAACGCTCGATGCCTTTGATTTCTCGTTCCAGCCATCCATTAATGAACGACAGGTGCGCGAATGAGCAGAGTTGTCATTTGTCCGTACGCACTCCAATGTGATCTTTTTGGGACCGCCCGGAGTTGGGAAAACTCATTTAGCGCTCAGTTTGGCAGAGTCCGCGCTCAATGCAGGCTATTCCGTCTTTTTCAGCACCCTGACGGACCTGGTGGAAGATTTAGAGGTAGCCAGCCAACAACACACGCTCAAAGCGCGGCTTCGTCGCTACATTGCGCCAGAAGTGTTAGTCATTGACGAGATTGGCTACACCAATCTTTCCTCACTCCAAGCTAATCAATTGTTTGATCTGGTGCGTGAACGCTATGAACAAGGGGCAACTATTCTCACTAGCAACACCAGTTTTGCCCAATGGGGAAAGCTCATGAATGATGAGGTTTTGGCAACAGCACTGCTTGATCGTTTGTTACACCACGCAGAAGTCTTGACCATCAATGGCAAGTCGTACCGTATGAAGGATCGCATGGCGGCAGTACCAACGAAAGGAGGCACAACCAGAGCAGCGATACTTTCTGTTGAATAACAGGTGTTTTTCCCTGACTCTCCACGCTTCAGGAGCGAAAAAACAGGACGTTGTTTTTTCGCAAAGGCACCAGGTGCGTTTTTCAAATCATCACAGGAACCTGGTGCCAAGCGAGCGGAGAGCACGAGAAAAACGCCTACTTTCTCGCTATATCGTATGGGTGGGTCCATTTCAAGTTGCCGAAATGGGTCAAAAGTCCATTGGCCTTGACACTATCGCCGGGTGACTCATGCGTTGCAGCGAGAGGGATGGAAGGTGAACCATAAGCGGGTATTACGGATCATGCGTGAAGAGTCCTTGTTATGCCATCTGAAACGGCATTTTGTACACACGACTGACTCGCATCACCACTTCCCAATCTATCCGAATCTGGTCAATGGCCGAACGCCTGATGCTCCCGATGTGATCTGGGTGGCCGATCTCACGTTGTTCATGTAGAACGGTATCATCGGGCATATTCTCACTGAGAGATGAGGGAAGGGCATCGGGTAAAATCGGAGGAGTATGCGGATCAAGAAATGCAGAAGGAACAGTGCGATCCAATATGGTCTGAGTCAGATCAACTAACAGTCTCCCCTCTGCAGCCATATCTCCAACAAGTTTCCAAAAAGCGGCTTCCACCTCTCTTTCTGACCAGCGGCTCCCAAAAAGCTGAAGAAACTCAGAGATAGTATGAGTTTCTCCCCACGGCCACTGTTTCAAGAGTGTTTCAACAATTTCTTGACAGGTCGGAAATGGTTGTCGTCGAGCGTGCAGAAACAAGAGATTGTTGTGCCTTCGGACAGAAAGATTCGCTTCTGTCCCAATCCAGTACGCGCCACCTTTCATCTGAGCAAAGCGCTGTGCTGCCGCAGCTTTTGCAAGTGCCTGAGGAAGTTGCTTCTTCGCCTCAAGTCCAGCCTCTGCAATGAGTAAGCCACCATCACAAAACGTTCCCACAAAATCGGGAAGATACTCGTGTGGTTTCTCCTCAAATACATAGTTGATGATATATGGCGTTCCTAGTGGCGTCTCTATTTTATGCGCTTGAGCGAATACCTGGCTTGCATCGCCGCGTTGATACCAACGCACGAAAGGGTGATACTCAAGATAGAATGCAAGGCGCTCTTCTAAGAGCGTGGTAAAAGGTATCCGCACATGCGAAGCATGAGCAGTTTTGAAGCTATGGAGATAGCCAGAAATCGAACGCCCTGCGATCTTAAATACATCCAACCCACGAGTTCCGCCACTTGTGTGAGAGGTCTGTTCCATGTTTTTGTGGAACGCTCCTCCTTTCCCGTTTCTGAACAGTATATCACAACCCTTCCGAACCTTCATGTCGCAAGCTTCCTAACATTGATGTCTGTTACCAGGTATCATCTCTGTATAGTGTAAAAAATACCTGCGCTTCACATTTGTGGTTTCTGCCAGCATTTCCGCCGCCATCGTTGACTGCCTCCAATGAATACTGTTCGCTTGTTTTCTTCATGGTCACCCTGGAGTATCTCCTCCCAATCTCTTCCCTTTGCGCGGTCTTCTTGTATGTTTCGGGTATGCCCGAAACCGTGGAATCAGATGGAGATCTGTTACTCGAATGAGATATACCTTGTGCTGTGGAATCGATTTCAACAGGTTCTGTGCGATGAGATAACCGAGTTGTTCATGACTTGCTTCTACTGTAGGCAACCCTTTTTCAATCCAGCGTAAGACGGTCGAGCGATTCACCCGTTCTTTGTCTGCTACCTGGGATACCAGCAACAAATCTGTTCCTGGTATTTCCGACATTTCAAAGTTTGCCATAAAACATCTTTCTCCTGTATCTGTCAGGGAACGATAAATACGCATCTTGAAGATGCGTATTTATCGTTCCCTGACAGATACACTCTGCTAAGACTTTCCCCGAAGTGGAAGGAGAGGTTAGCAAGCGCTCCCCCGCTGGTCCCATTCTTCCACTTTTCAGTACGATAATAGTGATTGTTGTATGCTCCTGCATGTTGTCTCCCTTAACAACACTCCGCGCTGTTTTACTAATGCGTATGCATTGTCATGACCATCTCACTTGAAATCTGTCATTCATCATCTCTCCCACTCTTTAACATTATGTCAACTAAAGAGTTTACTTTTCTTGCTACCTTGCTATTACTTCCAAGAATTGCCGGGAAGGCTTGTTCTGTCTGTATAAACAGACAAAATGAAGTTGGAGAAAACAGATAACTCATATTGCTACGCTTCTATCTGGTCTGTTTCTCCTTCGAGGAGACGTTGCAGTTCGGTTATCCATGTCATTGTGTACTGTCGGACGAGAGTTCTTTGCTCGTCGTTCATGGTAGGCCAATCGTGAGAAAGGCGTTTCACCGTTTTTGCGACATCGGTGTGATACCGATGTAATTTCCGTTCGAGGACCGCCAGAGCGAGCGCAGGGGTAGGCTGGACCGTAGATGCTGCACGTTCTGTACTCTCCTCGCTCTCCAAAGATCCTTTGCCTCGTTTGGGATTGCGATGTTGCTGCAAAATCGCGAGGAGATCGGCCGTTTTAAGGTTTCTCGCTCGCACCTCTGCAATCAGGAAGACACGGTCGTTCTCCACTATGATACTGCCCAACTCACGGATAACTCGCAAAGGAATACCAGGGTCTTCCTCTATGAGTGTGCGCACATCGTCAGGGACGCGCAAGAGCGCCAGGTGGTCATCAACATGACTACGGTCTTTGTGCAGCATTGCTGCCAGGCTGCGGATAGTGAATTTCTGTCCCTGTTCATCCCGTTCCTCCATCAGCGCACTATAGGTTTCCGCCAGTTCAAGCGGTGTCAGCCCCTCTCGTTGCAAATTTTCCAGCAACGCGATGCGCCGCATCCTGGCATCAGAACACTGGTCCAGTATTTTCGCCGGACATTCGGCCAGATCGGCAAGTTGAGCAGCACGCCAGCGTCGCTCTCCTGCTGCCAGCTCATACTTTCCCGGATCTCTGTGAGAGTGCCGCACCAGGATAGGCTCAAGCATGCCGTCTTCCTTCAAAGACGTCGCCAGTTCCTGAAGCTTCTGTGGATCGAAATGTCGACGTGGTTGAAATGGATTGGGAACGATAGCTGTCGTGGGAATATTCCCATACAAGTAGCCGACATCGCCAAAAACAGTTTCCTCCAGTCGAGGTAAAGCGGTTTCCAGCGCTCGTTCTGTTGCTGCTCCTCCATTTGCCACGGGAAAAAGATCATTGAGACCCGGTTTCGATTTCTTCGGCATTACATCCCTCCTTTCGCGCTCTCTTGCTTGCGCTGTTGTTTGCGCCTTTCTTCTTCTTGATAGCGTGCATGCAGACCCTGATAAACCTGCATCGCCTTTGAAAGACCCAGGCCATTGGTTCGCTGCAACAATTCGATATAGCATAGCCAGTACTGCAGAGCAACCGGACTCCAGGGTGCTGCCAGAATGACATTCGTCCGATTGTTGACGGCCTCACCAAAAGATGCCCCCTCATTGATTACTGCTGTGAAGGCCTCCATATCCAACCCGGGATACCGCTGATTAATATCTGGTAAAATGACATCGCGTACCTGCTTCATCACCTGTTGGTGTGAAGCATAGCGCACCCGGGTAAAAATCACGCCTCCGACTCGTAAATTGCTGTTGCTCTTACGTGCCTGCGCGACGACCCGGGCAAGCTGCATCATTCCCTGTAGCGACCATGCTTCCGGTGTCATGGGGATAATTGCATCCGTCGCACTGTAGAGCGCGTTGACTGTCAATTTTCCCAGGCTGGGATTGGTATCGATATGTATTTCATCATACACATCTAGATTCACCAGGAGTTGCTGGAGGAGTATCCCCCAGGTGGGATCTTCCGCCAGTTCCATGTCAGCGTTGCTCGCAATGATGTTATTTGGCAGGAGATCTGGCCCCCGTCGGGCGTCGTCTAGCGAAGAGAGTCCCAGCATTTCATAGATGCCCTTCTGGTTGGGGTCGAAAAATCTTCCTGTCTGGGGATCGAAATAGGTGGATTTGAGCGCCTGCTCAAGCGAGGATTCCTTTCGCATTACCGTATATACCGTATGTTCGAGGGTATCCGGAGCGTAGCCTAAACTCCAGGTGGAATTTCCCTGGCTATCCATATCTACCAGGAGGATCCGCTTCTGGCACAGCGTTCCCATCACAGCATGATTCAGCGCAGTCGTCGTCTTCGTGACACCTCCTTTTTGATTGGTATAGACATAGCGTTTCATTGCGTCCTCCTGTTCGTCTGCAATCACTGTTCAGCGTTGTCTTTTCAAAGCGTTTTGTCTGTATAAACAGACAAAAGTGTACGCTCTTCATTATGACGAAAATATGCCCATTTGACAAGTAGTTTTTAGATGAATTTTACTTTCTCGAAAACATTCGATTGTTCAAATGCACCAGGTGCCAAAAACGAAGAACAACACCATGTTCAGCTTCTGCTTGAGGAATTGGTCAATGCCAGTAGTTTTATCATCCTGTGTAAAGGGGGATGAAACACAGGAGCGTTCCATTTCAGCAAAAGCACGATACATTTCAAGAACAGAGAAGTGGTAAGTGTTTCTTGTCTTCTTTACTTGACATAAAATTACGGTTGAGAGAGCAATAGAAGTCCATCATTTCTGAGTCACAGGTATTTTCTCTCAAGAGTTATAAAAGGAAAAAGTTAAAGCTGACCGTTTGGCAGTATTGCATGTGATGCGAAGAAGGTCCATCCGACACCTGAAGCTGCTGCCGAATGCATAGAAGCGTGGAAGTCACAGAATACTGTTTTACCAGGCAATGTTTTCTTCACATTACTGCAATATATGTTGGTAGTTTCCCTGAAAATGTGCTCATTTTGACCTGAATTTGTGCTCACTTTGCTCGAAGGTTTGATTTGCCGTTTATGCCGCTCGTTTTGATATCTGAATATCAATAAAGTCGTCTCTAATCATGAGAATTCGCTTTTCATGATTATAATCCGTAAAATGTTTTAATGGGCTGCATTACACGATCTCTGGAAGCGAATGTTGCTTTTCGAGCAAACCTTCAGGTAAATTTTTCAGGGATTTTTTACCTGAAAGTTTGCTCATTGAGCACAAAGGGTGGACAACAATTCAGGGAAAGTACCATATGTACTCAAAGGGTAACGTTTCAAACAAGGTGAAGTATTGAACAAGCGTGTCAACGAAATCTGTTTTTCATTGGCGTCTATAGTTTGAATGATC
>Ga0307372_10007431_pt1 | contig 15699 bp, 18 predicted proteins | sample OX1MG_FD_202533 | JGI IMG/M metagenome (GOLD analysis project Ga0307372, IMG submission 202533) | Soil microbial communities from Risofladan, Vaasa, Finland - OX-1 | ecosystem: Environmental > Terrestrial > Soil > Coastal area > Acid sulfate soil | place: Finland: Risofladan, Vaasa | collected... | reverse complement strand
AGCTCGGCTTCGGCGTAGTCGACCGGTCCGCCTTGGACTGCCGCCTTTCGCGCGGCCGTGACCCAACGATCAAGGCTGCTCGTTCGGCCCGCGGCCAGCAGGTCGTCGAGCGCTACGGCGATGGCGTCCGCAATGAACTCCGCGTCGTGAGAATGCTCGCCGACCGAGAGCGCCTCGTCCCAGAGGCGGTGGGCGAGGAGGTTCCGGCACTTAGCGAGGAGTCCATGTCGGGTTTCCTCCGGCCCCTCCGTGAATCGGCGGATGAGCAGATCGCGCAGTAGAGGGTGGAAGAACAGGGCGGTGCGCCCGTTGACGGTGAGAAGTCCGCGGACGGACGCGTTTGCAACTGCGTTTCGTGCCTCGACTTCGCCGAGTAGCAGTTCTGCCCGTTTGGCATCGACGATCGACGAGACGGCTAGGAGCGTGAGCGCCTCCTGAGTTGCCGGCGTTGCCGCCGCGAGCAGCTCCTGAGCCAAGAACTCGTCAAGGGTGTGCGACAGCAGCCGGTCGGAGCTGAAGTCCACTTCGCCGCTCATCGCCGCGAGGCCGAGGACTGCCGGCCAGCCGGCGGCGGTCCGCATCACCCGCGCTCGTCCGGAAACGGCGCCCGCTGCAGTCAGCACCTGCACCGCTTCCTCATCGGTCATCCGCAACTCGTCGACACCGATCTCGAGTCCCTCGCCGTACACCTTGAGGCGCGGCGTGAACCAGTCCGGACGCTCACGCGTCGTGATCACATAGCGCACCGGGATCCCGTCGACGATCATCGAGAGGAGCTCGTCCGACTCCGGGGTCACGGCGGCTTCCCATTCGTCGACGATGACGAGCATGTCCTGCGTGATCGCCTCGAACGTGCGGACGAGGGCGCGGCCGAGAGGTCTCGGACTCGGATTAGCGGCCGCGATCGCCGCGACCTTGCCCGGGTCGCGCGGGAGCTCCGGCGCGAGCGAAGCGAAGAGCTCGTCGAACTGGACGGCAAGGAGCGCGACGTCGCCGGAGGCGCGATTCGTCCGGTACCACACCACGGGACAGTCCTGCCGCTCTCCCCACTGCCGGGCGAGCGTCGTCTTCCCGTAGCCGGCCGGCGCGGCGAACATCGAGACGCGCGCGCCGCCGCCCTCTTCGAGGCGCTCGCTGAGTCTCGGACGCTCGATGATGTGGGCGAGCGCCGGCGAAACTGCCGTTGAGATCGTCTCTACCATTCCCCTGACCGGGACGCGCCCGGGACGTGCCGACTCTACTCCTCTCGTCGAGGCTTGCCACCGATGTCGCAAGAAGGGGGCTCCCGCGCCTGGGTAGGGCCAGGCGCGGGTTGCCGTCAGCCCCCGACGCCGGACATAGCCGGCGCGGGCTCGTGGGCGAGGGCGAGGGGATCCACGCCCGTGAGCGCCCTGAACGCGGCAGGGATCTGCCGCCGTCGCGGTACACCGAGCTTCTGCCGTAGCGCGTCGCAGTGCGCTTTCGCCGTCCGCGGCGAGATACCGAGCCTCGTCGCGACCTCCACGTTCGAGCAGCCGTTTGCGATCAACTCGACGATCTGCACCTGGCGCTCTGTGAGGCCGGGCTCTGTCTTTTCTCTTGTCGTCATGGCGCGGGAGGCTACGACCGCGCCGGAGGACGAGCTATCGGCCGACGGGAGTATTCGGCCGGGCGGTGCGGAAACCGCTGACGAAGCTCGCCTCGTGGCCCCGGCGATTCGCCTCCGCGAGCTCGTCTTGCGTCAGCGCGCCGACCCGCAGGAGCAGGTCGAACTCGTCACGCAGGTGCGTGCGCATCATCTCCGGGCCGTCCGTCGCAATCGTGAAGTGGACGCCGTTCTCGACGAACGTGCGGAAGACGTCGCGCAGCGCGTCCTCGTCGGGCAGCGCCTTCGTCAGGAGGTTGGACGTCGGGCATATCTCGAGGACGACCCCGCGCTCGCGCAGCAGCTTCATCAGCTCGGGATCACCGGCGGCGAGGATCCCGTGGCCGATCCGGTCGGGCTGGAGGAGATCGAGCACCTGGCCGATCTCCTCGCGGCCCATCTCGCCGCCCTCCTCGCCGACGTGGATCGTCACACCGAGGCCGGCAGCGCGTGCCGTCTCGACCATCGGCTGCACCTGCGCGTAGTCGTAGCGCTCGCCGCCCGGCCGCGGCCCGGCGATGTCGATGCCGACCACCCCGCGGGGAGCCCAGCGGATCGCCTTCTCGACGATGATCTCGTTCTGCCGGGGCGTGAACGTCCGGTCCATCATGAGGATCAGACCCGCGCGCACCTGCGAGTACTCGAGGCTCGCGACGTCGAGGCCGCGGATCGCCGCGAGGATGATGTGGTCGAGATCCCGCTCGCCGCCGCGGTTCCGCTTCATCGGGTTGAAGCGCAGCTCGAGCGTCGTGATTCCCTGCGAGCGGTAGGCGCCGCCGATCGCGCCGTGCACCGACACCTCGACGGCGAGGGGGCTCGACTGGATGAGCTCCGTCCAGTGATAGATGGCGTCGAGTGCGTCGAGGTCGGGAACGCCGCGCGGGTCGGAGACGGTGACGAGCCGGTCGAAGTCCCAATAGTCCTTGACCGGCAGCGCTATGCCCTGTTCGTGGGCCAATGACCAGAGGGTCTCGGACGGGACCGAGCCGCCGAGATGCGTGTGCAGCTCGGCGAGGCCTCCGTCCATCGCCCGATCTTAGTCGGCGGCCCAGCCCACGACTGCCCACCGGCGGCGCGCGAAGCGCGGCCAGAGGAGCGCGAGGCGGGCGGCGATGAGGACGTCGAGGGCGGCCCAGACGCCGATCACTCCCCAGCCGAGCGCGAGCGCGAGGGCCGCGAGTGCGATGAACACGGCGCTCGCGGCAAGCATCGACCACATGAGATAGCGCGTGTCGCCGGCGCCGATGAGGATCCCGTCGAGAGCGAAGACCGCGCCGCCGAGCGGCTGCATCGCCGCGAGGAACGGCCAGAGAAGCGCCGCCTGGTGAAGGACGCGCGGGTCGCTCGTGAACGCGGCCGGCAGGACGTGGGAGAGAGGAGCGAGGATCGCCGCGAAGACCGCACCGATCGCGACCGACCACCAGATCATGCGCGTCGCGGCCGCGTGCGCGCCGTCGGCGTCCCCGGCTCCGAGCATCCTCCCGACGATCACCTGTCCCGCGATCGCGACGGCGTCGAGGACAAGAGCGAGGAAGATGAAGAGCTCGTACGCGATCTGGTGCGCGCCGATCTCGGCGTCGCCCATCCGCGCGAGAACGGACGCCGCGACGAGGAAGCTCGCGTAGAGCGCCGCCGTGCGGACGAAGATCTGGCGCCCGACGCGCACCATCGGCTTCATCTCGCGCCAGCTCGGGCGACGCGAAGGCGGGTGTGGCCGGAGGAGCTCGACGACGAACGCGACGCCCATCCCGGCCTGCGCGATCGCGGTTCCCGCTGCCGACCCCGCTACTCCCCAGTGGAAGCCGTAGACGAAGAGGAGCTCGAGCGCGAGGTTCGCGACGTTCGCGACGACGACGATCTCGAGCGGCCGGCGAAGGTTCGAGACGCCGCGGAGGTAGCCCTGGCCCGCGAGCGCGACGAGGGCGGCAGGGAGGCCGAACGCGGCGATGCGGAAGTACGTGAGCGCGTACTGGCCGGACTGGCCGTGCCCGCCAAGCCCGCGGAGGAGGGGCGAGGCGACGACCTCGCAGCCGACGAGCAGCGCGGCGCCGATGCCGAGCGACGCCCAGAGCGCCTGCGCGGCAAGGCGAGCCGCGTCCTCCTCGCGACCCGCGCCCGTCGCGCGCGCGACGACGGCGGTCGTCCCGTACGTGAGGAAGTTGAAGATTGTGAACGCCCCCGCGAGCACCGTTCCGGCGAGGCCGAGCGCGGCGATCTGGGGGCGGCCGAGGTGGCCGACGATCGCGGTGTCGGCGAGGACGTAGAGCGGCTCCGCGGCGAGTGCGCCGAGCGCGGGCAGCGCGAGCCGGACGATCTCGCGGTCGTGAGTGGAGCGAAGGCGCATCGGGGCTGCCGACGATAATGGCGCGATGGAGCAGGAACCCGATCTCCACGAGGCGCCGCCCGAAGCGAACCGCCTCGTGCGGCTTCCCTCCGTCCTGATCCTCCGGATCGTGTTCGCTGTCCTCTTCGCAGGCGGGGTCGCTGCCGTTCTCTGGTGGCGGCGCGGCAGCCTCTCGGCGATCGGCACGGCGTTCAGCCACGTGCGATGGGAGTGGGTCGTCGTCGCGATCGGCTTCAACCTCGTCTCGGTCGTCGTGCGGGCGCTCGCGTGGACGACCGTGATCCACTCCGCGATGGAGCCGCCGCGCCCGCGCGCGCCGCTCGTCTTCTCGGCGTTCTCGGTCGGCCTGTTCGCGAACGCCGTCCTGCCGGGTCGCATCGGCGAGCTCGCGCGCGTCGCCGTCCTCACGCGCAAGCTGCCGGGTAGGAAAGGTGCGTGGGCGACGCTCGTCGGCACCGTCTTCGCGCACCGCGTCTTCGACATCGTGCCGGTGATCTTGCTCGTCCTCTACGTCGTCGTCACGGCCAACATCCCGTCCGCGGTGCACGACAGCCTCCTCGCGGTGGTCGCCTTCGGCGTCGGCCTCTTCGTGTTCGCCTTCGTGTCCGCGCGGAGGCCGTTGATCGCCTCGCTCGAGGAGCTCCGCCCGGCGCGCAGGCTGCTCGCGATGGGGCGGGCAGGTCTGCAGGTGATGCGCTCTCCGGGCGCCACGGCGCTCGCGATCTTTTTCCAGATTTGCGGTTGGGCGTGCCAGCTCTTCGCCGTCTACACCGCGATGCGCGGCTTCGACATCCACGCGCCGCTTCCGGCTGCCGGCGTCGTCCTGCTCCTCATGAACGTCGTGACGATCTTCCCGTTCTGGCCGGGGAACGTCGGGCTCGTGCAGGTGACGCTGGCGTCGGCGCTCGTGGGGTACGGCGTTGCGTACTCGGTCGGAGTTGCGTATGCGTTCGGGCTGCAGGCGATCGAGGCGTCGGTCGGGATCGGCGTCGGCCTGATCTTCCTCACGCGCGAGGGACTGTCGTTCGCGATGCTCCGCGTCATGCCGGCGGCGTCGCAGGCGGAGTTGCCGGAGCCGGGTTAGAGCTCGGTCTGGGGCTTCTGCTGCTCGGCGCGCCGCGCGAGCTCCTCGACCTTGCCCTGCGCCGCGTCGAGCTTCGAGCGACAGAAGGCGTGCAGCTGCTCGCCGCGCTCCCAGAGCGCGATCGCCTCGTCGAGCGGAACCTGGCCGCGCTCGAGCCGCTCGACGATCTGCTCGAGCTCCGCCTGGGCCTGCTCGAAGGTCGGTTCCGCCTCGCTCACGGTGTGACCTCCTCCACGCGGGCGCCGAACGCTCCCTCGGCGAGCGTCACCTCGACGCGGCTACCTGGCTCGACGTCGGAGCTCGATGAGACGAGGCGTGACTCCGTCCGGACGATCGCGTACCCTCGCCGTAGTGTTTGCAACGGTGACAACGAAGCGAGTTTGGCGGCCGAGTTCTCGAGCCCCGCCCGCTTCCGCTCGACCGTGAGCGCGGGCGCCGCGCGTAGGTGTTCGCGTGTCCGCTCGAGCCGGGCGCTGTCGCGCTCGAGTCCGAGGCGCGGTGCAGCGCGCAAGCGGTCGGCTGCTCGCGCCAGCCGCTCGCGGTCGCGCTCGAGCACGCGGCGGACGCCTCGCGCGATCGTCTCGCGCGCACGGTCGAGGTTGCCGGACAACTGAATGAGGTCGGGGACGACGAGCTTGCCGGCGGCAGTCGGCGTCGAGGCTCGCACGTCGGCGGCGAGGTCGCACAGCGGGGTGTCCTGCTCGTGGCCGACCGCGGAGACGACGGGGACGCGGCATGCCGCGACCGCGCGGACGACGCGCTCGTCGCTGAACGGGAGCAGATCCTCGAAGCTGCCGCCGCCGCGCGTGAGAACGATCACGTCGACGTCCGGCTGCTCGCAGAGCGCCTCGATGGCGGCGACGATCTCCGCGGCCGCGCGCGGCCCCTGGACGTACGTCTCGGCGACGAGGACACGGGCCGGCGGAAAGCGCGCCGCGATCGTCGTGACGACGTCGCGCTTCGCGGCGGCGTTGTTGCCGGTCACGACGCCGACCCGGCGTGGGAGGAACGGCAGCGGCCGCTTCCGCTCCGCGGCGAAGAGGCCCTCGGCCGCGAGCTTCGCCTTGAGGCGCTCGAGTGCCGCGAGGTGCGCTCCGAGACCGAACCGCTCGACGGTCAGCGCGCGCAGCTTGAACTCGCCACGCTGCTCGTAGAGCTCGGCGCGGCCGAGGACGTGCACGCGCTCGCCGTTCTCGAGGTCGAGCCCGAGCGCGTCGAACTTCCCGCGGGCCATCGTCACGCCGACGCAGGAGCCGTCCGTCGGATCCTTGAGCGTGAAGAAGACGCTCGCCCAGCGGTCGTGACGCCGGAGCTCGGTGACCTCACCCTCGACCCAGACGCTTGGCAGCCGCCCGAGCCAGCGCCCGACGCCCTCGTTGAACGACGCGACCGAGTAGACGGTCCGCTCGTCGTACGGGAGCGCCTCGACCTTCGCCACCGGCGCAGCGTACTCGCGCGTGGCGGGGTGCTACAGGAGGGGTTGGCGGAACGGTGCTCGTCAGCGCGGCACAGCCACTGTTGCGCCGATCCCTCCTACTAGAGGAGGATCTCGGCGGCTGTCTCGTGGGCGCAGCCGCGGCCGATGATCTCGCACGCCGTGTGGAGATCGGCCTCGCTCGCCGCGAGCCGCTCGGCGAGCGAGAGCGGGTAGCCGGCCTCAATGAGGACGTGAAGGCGCCAGCTTTCGACCTTCGAGCGCTCGTCGATAACGGGGGGCTCGAGGATCGGGGTTGTCGTATCGCTCATCGTCTCGCTCATGGCTCCTCAGGTTCGTCCTCGTACCGACGAACCCTCCAACCGTTTGTTAGATCGCCAAACGGCCGGATTTCTTTAGGAATTGGTTAGACCGTGGCGGACGGTAGCTCGCGGCTGAGCTCCTTGAGGCGCGTATCGAGGATACCGCGCTGCTTGTCGATGTCGGCTTGCATCTCCTCCTGACGCCTCTCGAGCTCGGCCGCAACCTCGGCGAGGCGGCGCTCTACCCGCTGCGCTCCCGCATCGCCGACGTGTGCGAGCCTCTCGGCGAGCACCGTCTCCGCCTCGCGGGCGAAGTTGCTCACGGACCTCTCGAGCTCGCGCGTCAGGCGCTTCGCGGCATCCTCTCGGGCGGTCTTGACGACGGCAGCGAACTGCTGCGACGCCTCCGCGGCGTAGGAGGCGATGGCACGCTCGACCTGGCGGTCGAGTTGCTCGACCTGGCGGCGGGCGACGTCCTCGAAGCTCGCGCGGATCCGCTGGGCGGCGTCGTTCTCCTCACGCTCGATCTGCTCGGCAAGCGCGCGCTCTCGGCGCGAGAGCCGTTCTTCGAGCTCGTGGAGCGCTCGGCGCCGTTCAGCCGCGTGGACGTCGAGCTCGTTGCCGCTGAGGGCCATGGCCTCCGCGAGCGTGCGCTCGATGTCGGAGCGGATCTTGGCGAGCGCGGCGCGCTGTTCTGCGCTCTCGGCGGCGAAGCGCTCCGCGTCGGCGAGCAGCCGCTGCTCGACGTCGGTGAGCAGCTGTTCCTGGCGGCGGCGGAGCTCTGCCATCTGCGCCTTCGTCGCTTCGGCGGAGCGGTCGAGGTCCTCGGACCAGGCGGCCAGGCGCTGCTCGACCTGGGCCTGAACCTCGGCGAGCTTCGTCGTGAGGGCCGCGGTCACCGCGCGCTCCTGCTGTTCCGCTACGGCGCGCCTCTCCTCTGCGAGTCGACGCTCCTGCTCTTCGAGGATGGAACGCGAGTCGGCGCGCGCCCGGGCGAGGGTCAGATCGAGCTCGGAGGCGCGTGTGTCGCGTTCCCGCTCGACGACCGCGAGAAGATGCGCCTCGGCCTCGGCGAGCCGCGTATCGATCTCCGCCGTTCGGCGGAGAGCTCCCGCGAGCAGAACGGCAGCTGTTGCGGCGATCGCGCACCCGGTCAGGCCCCCTGCGGCGACGGCGAGCGGGCGGTCGTGGCGCAGCGCGAACGCGACCCAGATCGCGACCGCTGCGACGCCTTCGAGCCCGACGAGCCCCGCGAGGACGGATGCGGAGCCGCGCCGGAGCATCGCGAGCGTCAGCGCGGCCGCGCCGACGACAACGCCGGCCGCGAAGACGAGATCGGCGAACGTCGTCAGCGCCACGCGGTCCAGTGTAGGCGCCTCTCAGGCGCGCGCAAGGAGCAGGGCTGCCGCGATGAGGACCGTCGCGACGGCGAGCACCTGGAGGGCTCGCTCTGCGACCGGAGCGATGGCCCGCTCCGCGTCGGTGACGTCGGCCGCCGGCTTCCTCCGCACCGCCCGGACGGGCGTCGAGAGCGTCCGCTGCACCCAGCTCGTCGCGAACGCGTAGGCGGCGCCTGCCACTGCCGCGCTGCGAATCGTGTGGGCGGCAGCGAAGTACGCGGTGAGGGCGGGGAACGCGCCCCATGCCGCCGGGAACCACAACCCCCCGTGGAAGGCGCCGCCGAACAGCTCGAGGTTGTACGCGACGACGACGAAGCCGCCGGCTGCGACGAAGACGACGAGCCAGAGCGTTCGCTGCACGGCGATGGCGCAGCCGATCGCGCACGCGGCTCCGATCGACACGACCGCGAGGGCGGCGAGCACGCGCGCCGGGATGAGCGTCTGCAGCGGGCGGCCCTTCAGCTCGTCGAGCGCGTGCGCGCCGACGCCCATCGCGAGGAAGAACGCGAGCACTGTCCAGCCGAGCAGCGCCCAGTCCATATGTGAATCCATCTGGGGCGCGAGCGCCGCACCGACCGCGACATAGGAGAGGTGCCACAGCGTGTACGGCGGATGGAGGAGCGTCACGTAGTCGCGCCAGCCGCCTCGGCGCAGGGCGTAGAACGCCGGCCGGGCGCCCGTGCTCACCGTCGCGTGCCCCAGACGACGATGCCACCGCCGACGCTGAGGCGGCGCGCACGTACGTCGTCGAGGCCGGCCTCGCGCCACGCGTCGAGCAGCCTCGGCTCGGGCCACTCCGTCCAGAAGTTGCGGATGCTCGGGCCGAGGAAGCTCCCGACCTCGTGCCAGCCGGGCGCGATGACGGCACCCGCCGCGGGCAAGCCGATCCGCACGTACAGCTCCCACAGCGGCCGCCAGACGCCGCGCGGCAGGCCGAACTCCTGCATCGCGACGACGCCGCCGGGGCGCACGACGCGGGCGAGCTCCCGCAGCGTCGCCGGCACGTCGTCGACATATCGGAGGAGGTACGTGAACGTCAGCGCGTCGAACTCGCCGTCGGCGAACGGCAAGGACTCCGCGCGGCCCTGGCGCAGCTCGATCCGCTCGGACAAGCCCGCGCGCGCGACTCGCTCCCGGCCGGCGGCGAGCATCTCGGGGCTCTGGTCGATCCCGCTGACCGTGCGCTCGGGCGCCGCCCGTGCGAGCTCGATCGCTACCGCGGCCGTGCCGGAGGCGACGTCGAGCACGCGCTGCGCGTTCGGCGGGATCTGCGAGACGAGGCACGCGCGCCAGCGCGGGTCCTGGCCGAACGAGAGGAGCCGCGCGTAGCGGTCGTACGTCGGCCCGAGTGGCGCGAACAGCTCCCGGGCATCCATGCGCGCGACTCTATGCTCGGACCGTGGCGCTAAGCGACGACGTCGGGCGGATCGCGGTCGCCGCCAGCGGCTTCGCGGCACCGGACGAGGCGGTCGCCGGCGTGCTCGTCGCGGAAACGCTCGGCCGGCGCGTGTATCTGTGCGCGTTCGCGTCGGCGGAACGAACCGCGTGGCTGGCGCTCGACGACGCGGCCCAGCCCGTCTCCGATGCTCGGCTCGTGCGCGAGGCGGCGTCGATCGCCGCTCTGTGCGAGGTGGCGGAGGAGTCGGCGGGCGGAGGCGATCTCGCCGAGCTGCGAGCGCGCCTCGCCGAGATCCGCGAGACAGACAATCCGCAAGGCATAGAGGAGGCGGAGGCTGCCGCAGCCGCGCTCGAGGACTTGATCCAGCCGCAGCCGCGGGTCGCGAGCGGCGCGTATCTCGACGCGATCGGCAACGCGGCGCGCCGGCTCGAGGCAGCGCTCGGCGACAGCGGCGGCTCTCCCTTTGCGGCCGCGATGCAGTCCGCGGTCGGCGCGGTGGAGCAGCTCGCCGCCGACATCGAGCAGAACTACAAGCTCCCGCTCGCCTGACGGCCGCTACCCTGGCGGCATGGAAGGCGGCGGATTCGGATTCCCGTTCGGGGGCGACCCCGAGGAGATCATGCGCGGCCTGCGTGAGTTCGCCGAGGCGCAGGCGGAGAGCGTCCAGGAGGCGCAGCGCGAGCAGTTCGCCACGCTGACGCTCAACACCGCCGTCGAGCTGACCTCCGCGGCGCTTCAGCAGATCCAGCTGCAAGGCGCCGTCGACGAGCAGGCGATCGCGATTCGCGACGCCATGCGCGTGCTCTTCCCCGAGGCGGTGGCGCTCGTGAGCGCCGCGCGCCAGGGGTTCATGCAAGAGCGCTAACGCGCGCGCGTAGAATCGCCGCGGCCGTGTCTCTGTTCGATTCCGCCATCGTTCGTCTCCTGCCGGCGGTGCCGAAGACGGTCGTCCAGCACTTCTCCGCGCGCTACATCGCCGGCTCGACGCTCGCCGAAGCGGTCGCGGTCGTGCGCGACCTGAACGCCGGCGGGAAGATGGCGACCGTCGACGTCCTCGGCGAGGAGATCACGCGCGAGGAGGAGACGCGCGCGATCGCGCAGGCGTACCGCGACCTCTTCGCGGCCATCGGCGAGGCTTCCCTCGACTCGAACGTCAGCGTGAAGCTCACCGCGCTTGGGCTTGGGCTGTCGTACGAGCTCTGCCGCGAGAACCTCCTCGACGTCGTGCGCACCGCGGCCGGCTACGGCAACTTCGTGCGCATCGACATGGAGGACGCGACGACGACCGACGACACGCTGCGCCTCTACCGCGAGCTGCGCGAGGGCGGCCACGACAACGTCGGCGTCGTGCTCCAGGCGCGCCTGAAGCGGACGCTCGACGACATCGCCGCGCTCGCCGACCTTCGCCCGAGCGTGCGGCTCTGCAAGGGGATCTATCTCGAGCCGGCGGCGATCGCGTTCACCGACGCCGAGGCGATTCGCGTCAACTTCCTCCGCTGCCTCGACGCGCTTCTCGACGGCGGTTCGTACGTCGGGCTCGCCACGCACGACGAGTGGCTCATCGGGGAGTCGCTCGCTCGGGTGTCGCAGCACGGGCTCGGGCGCGAGGAGTACGAGCTGCAGATGCTCCTCGGCGTGCGGGAGGCGCGGCGCGACGAGCTCGTCGCGGAGGGCCACCGCCTGCGGGTTTACGTCCCGTTCGGCGAGCACTGGTATGGGTACTCGGTGCGCCGTCTGCAGGAGAACCCCGCGATGGCGACGACGATCGCGAAAGCGACCGCGGGCCGGCTGCTCGGGCTCGGCGGCCGGTGAACGATTCGGCCGCCTGAGCCGTCGTAGTTCCAGTGCTCGCGAGGCGTAGACAGCCGTTGCTCGACGGCGCCGCTGCGCTTCGCGTGCGACGGGTGCTGTACCTCAACGGCTTGCGTGGAGGGGAGATCGACGACGCGATGCAGGAGATCGAGCTCAGAGCCCTCGAGCGCCCGCCCCGCGACCGGAGCGCCGCGACGTCGTGGGCTTGCGTCGTCGCGACGAATCTCGCGATGGACGTCCACCGCCGCGCGGAGCGGCAAGAGAGCGTCCTTCCCGAAGATCAGGCGGCGGCTCTCGACGCGGCGGAACCGACCGGCCTGCGCGACGCGATCCGTTCCGGCCTCGCCGAGCTCACGCCGGAGCTCCGCGCAACGGTCGTCCTCCGCTTCTACGCGGACTTCACCGTTCCGGAGATCGCGGCAGCGATGGCAGTGCCCGAAGGGACAGTCAAATCGCGGCTGCACCGCGCGATCGACGAGCTACGGCAGTTCCTACCGATGGAGGCGATGAGATGAGCGACACGATCGAGAACCAGATCCGGCTCGGGCTTCGGCTGGTGGCGGACGACGTCCAGCCTCCGGCGCGGACGCGGGCACCACTCGGTCGTCCGCTGCGGGTGGTCGCCTTTGCAGTCGCGTTGGCGGCGGTGCTCGCCGGCGTCCTGCTCGGGATCGTCAGCCGCGGTCAAGGACCCTCGGCTCGCTTCGTCACCGACCGCTTCGACTATCGGCCGGGCGGCGGTTCCGCCGGTGGTGCTGCTGGGAAGCTCTTGCCCTATTCGGTGGACTGCTGCTCGGCCCTAGCCGCCTCCTCGGCGACCGACGCCTGGACGGTTGGGTGGGGCGTTTCCTGGCACTGGGACGGCAGCGCATGGCGGAGTGTCCCGCTCCCGGCTCTCCGGGGCGAGGTCGATCTCTCCTCCGTCACAGCAGTCGACGATGGCGAGGCATGGGCCGTCGGCGCGCAGGGCGATCCACGGAACGATCGGGTCGTGCATGCGCTCGTCGAGCACTGGGACGGCTCTCGTTGGACGGTCGTTCATCTCCCGCGGACGGGGGTATCGAGCCTGTTCTCCGTTTCGGCCAGTGGACCGGATGACGTATGGGCTGTCGGCATGAGCTTCCGCCGGGATGCACGAGGAAAGTTCTCGGAAAGGCTCACGCGAGACCTCCTGCTCCACTGGGATGGATCCGCTTGGAGCGTCGTCGCGGTTCCGTGGACATTACGCCCTGTCGACGGACCCAGAGTCGTGACTACCGGGCCGGACGACGTTTGGGTCTGGGGCGTCGCCGGCGAGCAAGTCGAGCACTGGGACGGGGCGAGCTGGGAGGCCGTTCCGGCGCCGTTCGGGCCGCACGATCCGATGTGGGGATTCAGCGCCACGTCGTCCGACGACGCCTGGGCGGTCGGCAGCTACCTACACGGTCGACGCTCACGAACGCTCGCTGCCCATTGGGACGGCCAGTCCTGGCAGATCGCTCCAACGCCGAACCCCGGCAGCACCGACTCCGGCCTGAACGATGTCGTCTCGCTTGGCCCCGACGATGTCTGGGCCATTGGCCAGAGCAGGCGGTATGGGAAGTTGCCCTTGGCGCTCTTCGAGCACTGGGACGGCCGGAGCTGGCAGATCACGCCGGGCGCTACGCCGGAGATTCTGGACGGCATGCCTTCGCTCGCCGCGACGCAGGATGGAACTGCCTGGGCGATGGGCAGCTGCGAGATCGACACGTTCCTCGTCCGGTGGAGCGGTTCGGCTTGGACGATGGCCAAGCATCCCCGGGATCAGCGCTGGGACTCACGGGTGCCGCGGAGAATTCGCCGCCTCGGGTTCGGGCACTGCCACGCCTTCCGAGGCTAGGCGGAGCGGCGGCCGTAGAGAAGGAACGTCGCCGGGACGCGGCGGTCGTGCCCGCGGCGCGAGGTTCCGCCCGGGTACTCCTCGAGCGCCCGCACCTGGATCCCCGCACGCACGAGCGCGCTCACGATCTGGCCCAGCCGCCAGAGGCGATTCGGGTCGGCCGGATCCCGGAAGTAGTCGCTGCGCCAGCGGAGCAGCCCGTCCACGCAGTCCGCGACCGGGTGGTCGTCGAAGACGAGGAGCTCGCCCGCCGGCTTGAGCACCGACGCGATCCCCTCGGCCCACCGGGCTACGTCGCCGACCCGGTCGAGCACGCCCTCGCCCGAATAGACGAGGTCGAACTTCCGGCGACCGAGCTGGCCTCGAAGATCCTGCGGATCGCCGTTGACCCAGAGGATGTCCGGCCGCAGCTCGCGCGCGGCTTCGAGCGACTCGTGGCGCGGGTCCATTCCGGTCACGACGGCGCCCAAGTCCGCGAGGGCCGCCGTCGCCTCTCCCGTCGAGCAGAGGAGATGGAGCACCTTCTTCTTCGTCAGATCGCCGAGCGTGCGCACGACGATCGCGGGCAGCTCGTCGGGCTCGTGGCGTGCGCGGTGCAGTGCGTCGAAAGCCTTGAGGTTCTCCTCGGTCGGCTCCACGCGGCCCCTACGCCGGCAGCGAGTAGCCGCCGTCGACGACGAGCGTCTGGCCGCAGATCATCGCGGCGTCGGGCGAGCAGAGGAACGAGACGACCGCGGCGACGTCGGCCGGCTCCACGAGCCGCCCCGCCGGCGTCCGCTTCACCGAGGCGAGCATCTGCTCCTTGTTCGGGAACCAGTCGAGCGCCTCGGTGTCGACGACGCCCGCCGAGACGCAGTTGACGCGAATCCCGCGCGGCGCGAGCTCGACGCCGAGGTACGCGACGACCGTCTCGAGCGCCGCTTTCGAGACACCGATGAGGACGTAGTTCGGGAGGACGCGGCGTGAGCCGAGGCTCGAGATCGCGACGATCGAGGCGCCCTGTTCCATTGACGGAGCGCAGACCCGAGCGAGAGCGAGAAGCGAGCGGGCGTTCGCGGCGAGCGTCCAGTCCCAGTGCTTGTCCTCGGTCTCGAGCGCGGGGCGGACGACGCCGGTGGCGGCGTTCGAGACGACGACGCGGTACGGGCCGTGCGACGCGAGCTCGGCGATCGTCTTCGGCTCAGAGACGTTGCCGCGCACGAGGACGACTTCCGCGCCGGTGCCGCGCAGCTCCTCTGCTGCCTGCTCCGCTGCTGTGTCGTTCCGCATGTAGCCGAGCACCGCTTTCGCTGCGCCGTCGGCGACGAGCCGGTGCGCGATTGCCTTTCCGATCCCCCGCGTTCCGCCGGTCACGAGGACCGACGCGCCGTCGAGGCTCATGCGCGCGGGAGCGGCTCGTCGGCCGGCGCCGAGCTCGGGAGCTCGCTCCAGCCCGGCCGCGTCCGCGGCTCGCGATGGCTGTCGGCCGCCTTCGAGGAGGCGTAGCCGAGCCGGTCGAGGAGCGCGATCTTCTCGTCCGCATACGCGCGAACGGGATGCCCTTCCGGCAAGTCCATGACGAGCTCGCGCACGCGCGCGCGGAGCTGGTACGCGAAGTGCGGAGTCGCGGGCCCGAGGAGGGCGTCGACGTCGGTGAAGGTCGGCTCTGACATCCGGGCAGAGCCTAGTAGATGCTGGGTAGCGTCGAGCCCATGCGCCGTCCGTCTCCCGTCTACGCGATGTTGCTGGGAGCGGTGCTCCTCTGGGCGCTCAATGTCACCGTCACGAAGTACATGTTCGAGCACGGCTGGCAGCCGCTCGCGTACGGGACGATCCGCTACTTCGCCGCGATCTCGCTCTTCTGGATCTTCACGTACCGGCGCGAGGGCTCGTTCCGGATCGCGCGGGAGGACTGGCACCTCGTCGCGATCGCCGCAGCGATGATCTTCATCAACCAGATCGCCTTCGTCTACAGCCTCGAGTTCGCGAAGGCCTCGACGGTGTCGCTGCTCTTCGGGACGACGCCGGTCTTCGTCGCGATCGTCTCGCTCGTCTTCCGGCTCGAGAGGCTGACGCGCGCGTTCTGGGTCGGCGCGGTCCTGACGTTCGCGGGCGTCGCGCTCGTCGCCGCAGGCGCGGGGGGCGGCTTCGGCTCGGGGACGAAGGGGAACCTCATCGCGATCTGCACCGCGCTGACGTGGGCGTGTTACACGGTCGCGATCGCGCCGCTCATGCGGAAGTACTCGCCGTACCGGATCAGCGCCGTCGTGCTCGCGCTTGGCTGGGCGCCGCTCGCGCTCATCTCGATCCCGCAGATCTCACGCCAGCAGTTCCACTTCGGCGGACTGACGTGGCTCGGCTTCGCGTACGCCGTCGTCGGGCCGCTCTTCCTCACGAACCTCCTCTGGTTCACGGCCGTCTCGCGCGTCGGAGCGGCGAGGGCCGTGATCGTGAACAACCTC
>Ga0307372_10007426_pt1 | contig 15704 bp, 16 predicted proteins | sample OX1MG_FD_202533 | JGI IMG/M metagenome (GOLD analysis project Ga0307372, IMG submission 202533) | Soil microbial communities from Risofladan, Vaasa, Finland - OX-1 | ecosystem: Environmental > Terrestrial > Soil > Coastal area > Acid sulfate soil | place: Finland: Risofladan, Vaasa | collected... | reverse complement strand
GCGGGCGGAATCGCGGGGCGCAGCGGAGGGTTGAATCCCATTTGCAGAAAATTCTCCGCCGGACGCCATCCCTCGGCGCCCGTGTCGTCGTCGGCGAGCGGAACCCATCGCGCTTGCTCGACGCTGGTATCAGGATGCAGCTCGCGATATTCCGGCGCTCCTGCGGCGCTCATGCGCAACTCGATAACCCCCGGTGCCTCGTGCGCGAGCTGCGCGCAACTTCCGCTCGACGCATCGGCGCCGGGATGATTTGGATCATCGGGCGATGGGCGCTGAGCAAATCGCATGACGCTCGCCGTGGTCTGAATCAGGCCTGAAGCGGTCGTCTCCGCGCCCTGTACCATCAGCGGCTCAAGCTCCGCCGCACCCAGGAAGCATCCGCACGCAGTGACTGCGGCAGCGGCAGCGACGAGCACGATCGCGATACGCGAAAGAGATTGCACGACGCGTGCGAGTTCCTCCACCATCACCCGTCCACCCTGAACGGAGCATAGCACGCCGGCGATGCGATAACTTCGCGGCTCTCGGCCGCCGCGCGTCGATTTGACAGCGTCGAAAGTCGGCCATAGGATTCGCGGCAGAGCGGGCGTAATTCAGTGGTAGAATGCCAGCTTCCCAAGCTGGACGTCGCCGGTTCGACCCCGGTCGCCCGCTCCACGATTTCCCCTTGTAGAATCAACGGTTTGCGACGATCGGCGGCTTCCGCCGCGGACGCTGGGAGCGTCCGCGGCCGCCATTTTCTGGCATTTTTCTGGCAAAATTTGCGGGAACTTGGCGGAAAGCTGGTGAGCTAGAGTGCCAACGCGCTCCGGCTTGCGCGACCATCGCGCGTAGTGGCGGATGATCATTTCGAGATTGGTGTGGCCCATCTGGTGCGCGACATATTGTGGATTTTCTCCCCGCGAAAGTTGTAGCGCGGCGAACGTATGACGGCATTGATAGATCGTGCGGGCTCGCAGACGCGCCCTGATCAGAATTCGCTTCCAGTTTCGATCTCTGAAGTTCGTGAGATCGACCGGGCCGCCAACATCATTCAGGAAAACGAGCTCGCCGCGCATCTGCGTGCGCGCTCGCTGCTCCTCGAGCTCCACGATTACCGGATCGAGCATGTCAACGTCGCGCTCGCTCGATGGCGTCTTCGGCAATCCGATTCCGCCGAAGCGATGAATCGTTCGACGGATTTTCAGAATGCGCCGGCCGAAATCTACATCTTGCCATCGGAGCGCGAGAGCTTCGTTTGGTCTGAGCCCGCAGAAGATCAGCACGGTGATGATTGCGCGATCCTGGCCGGTGGCGCTGTTGATTAGCCGCTCCGCCTCTTCCAACTCGAACGGATCAACCTCTGCCTTCGGTTCGCGAAGATTCTGGACGAACAGCATCGGGTCTTCGGGAACCAGCTTGCGGCGCTTGGCGGTCGCGAAGATTGTTCGCAATCGAGCGATGATCATGTTGATCCGCCGAGGTCCGACCGGCTGTCCGCTGCGAGTCTTTCGGCGGGACATCTCGCCCATGAAGAGATGGACGTCGCCATCGTTGACCTCGTCGATTCGCTTCTGCGCCAGCGGCGATGGAATAAGCAAAGCCTTGATCAACCGGTCGTAATCGTAGGCGGTGGCAAGCGTTAGGACCGCGCGGCGCTCTTCGAGCCACGCTTCAGCAAACTTCCCAAGCGACGGAACCTCAGGCTTTTCTTCGGCGGGCGTAAGCGATGGCACCTGTGCTTGCGGCTTGATGCCGAATCGTTCAAGCCTCCGGCTCTCGGGGAATCGGGCCGCGTAGTCGAACTTGCCCGCCTTGAGCTCGCACTCAATCTCGTTGACTGTACGCGCTCCCGTTCTCCGATCGTCGCGAGTATCGTCGAGACCGAGATACTCTCGGCAACGAACGCCGTTGAACTGGAAAGAAACGAGGAGCCTTCCGTGATCGCTTTCAAGCCGCGCCATTTACGCCTCTCCTCATCACCGCCGCCTCAAACGTGGGCCAGTGAATCACAACCTTGCGTCCGACGTGACAGACACCCTCGCGAGATCCGAGTCGGCCAAGGCTAATCCAATTATACAGCGTCTTCACGGCTAATCGCGAACGATCCGCGGTCTCTGCGATGTTGAGGTAGTCGCGCGTCTCGACGGTCGGGGAAATCTGAACATCCGGCATTGCGGAGTCCTCCTGGATTGGTGTTCCCACCTCCACTCCGCCACCTCGCTACCGATCCGCTATGGTGCAAATCAGGGACCCTCGGGGATGTGGACGATCGCTGCTCGCGGGGCGACGGACCGACCGCGAAAAGTGTGCAGTGTGCAGATTTCGCACACACACTTTTGATTTGACTTCCCGTGCCTTCCCCCGCCCTGAAGGGGAAACCGATCACCGTTATGTCGGCGTTGATGTAAGGTTCCGAGAGCGGTGGTCGGTCCCTAGGAGTGGAGTGCCGCGTTGTGGCAGCTGATCAAGGGAGAACAAAGAATGGGAGAGAAGAACAGTTCCGTGACTCGCGTATGGCCGATTCTTCTTGAGCTAGTGTGCGGTGAACGCGATTCTACCCAGTCCCTCCGCTTGCTGCTCGACCTTGCGTTCAAGAGCTCGGGAAATGTTCTCGCGGCGGAGATGCGCGACACTGCTGGCGCGGTTGTTCCAAGCCTGATTGAAAAACCGCTTGTGCCGCGCACCGAATATGGTCTGAGGGTGAACCTTCCAAATTGCTTTGAGTATTCGATCCCGCCAACGGAACGGCTCCTCCTGTGGATGATCGAATCGACCGGCGGGTCATGCAGGCCGAGAAAAGGCTTGGACATAACGAGAGCGAACGCCGGTCGCAGAGGCGATCTGTTTGGAAAGGATGAAGTCCGCAGGCTTGATGCTCGTAAAGAGGCCACACGAAATCTGTTACGGAAGGGAGTTTCTCGAAGCAGGCATGAATGGTGGGCATTTGAAGGGCCTACCTCGGTCGACTGCTTTCTCGAGACGCCAGAGGCCGTGCTCCTAATAGAGGGAAAGCGAACAGATACGATCGCGACACACACGGATTGGTGCTCGTCGCGGCATCAGATTGCACGAAATCTGGAGGCGGCTCAGAGCATTGCCAAAGGGAAACGCTATGCGGTGGTGGTTGCTGCCGAAACGGTTCTGGATGTGAGCACGGCCGAAATTGAACGAGGATTGCCGCATATGAATCCATGCGAGCGTTCGTTCCTCGCCGGCCACTACATCGGATGCGTGACTTGGAGACAGATCTGTGTAAAGGCGCCCCTTTCCGTGGAGCCGGACCGGGATCTGCCTGATATCCGATCAGCCGAGAAATGGCTTCGACAACGAGGCTACTGATCGAGACGCTGCGGTTCCCGGAGTCTGAGCGTCCGGCATATGCGGAGTCCTCCTGATTGGTGTGTCCACCGCCACTCCGCCACACCGCTGCCGGCCCGCCTACACGGTGCAAATCAAGGACCTTCGGGGAAGTTGGCGATCGGCGAGCGCGCAGCGCCCGTCGGACTGGCAAAAGTGTGCAGTGTGCAGATTTCGCACACGCACCTTCGCGTCGAGTTCCCCGGCTCGCCATCTACAGAAAGGTCGACCAAAGAACGCGGGCTGAAGGCGAATCCAGCCGTTCTTCTGGAGTAAGCTGACAATGCAATGGAACCGCATGACCAGATTAACGAGCTCCTACATGCTGTCGAGGCTGCCGAGTCATGTTTTGCGATTTGGGAGTTCCTCATTCTTCGAGACAAAGGTCTGGAGCCGCACCTTCTGAAGCGGGTTTTTGAGGAGTACAGGCAGTTCTTTCTGCCCACCCGGCACGCTCATCTGGTGGAAGTCGTGATGTCGTTGAGCAGGCTCTACGATCAAACAGACGGCGCGGTGAGTCTGCTGAGGTGTAAATCTCTTAGGGCTAAATTGAAGCCAGGCGACAGAATACGATTCAAGAATCAGCTCGCCATCGCGAAGCCAACCGCTCAGAAAATAAGAAATCTTCGTGACAATCTCTTTGCTCACCGCTTAGATGTTGACGCTGCGGAGCTCTTCCGTGACGTCAAACTTAAAATTGACGACGTGATGAGACTGGTGGCGATTTCGCGTCAGCTAGTCGACCTGCTATCTGCGGTCTGGAGTTTTCCGAAACGCGAGAGTCTCAACGCGAACGCTGACACCTTCCGCGTGCTCCAACGGCTTGGCGCGTAGTCTGCGCCTACATCCCGGACAAGCGAATTACCAACGGCGGTCACCTTGGCCACGAATGTAGTGATGAGGATATATCTCCAGCGCGAGCCGTGAATCGGTAGGAGCGATCCTCCGTTCGCGCCATCCAATGGCATCGATCAGGTAAAGAATTCCGGACCGGGCGATTCTCAAACTGACGACGGTCTCAATGAAGAATTGGTGAAGACTCTGGTGATCAATGGCAGGACTGAGTCGGGCGGGCGTTTTGCCCAAGTCGTGAAGCACGCAGAAGCGATGAGTGCCGGCGTTCCTGAGCAGATGTTTGTCCCACAGCAATCCGCCTTCGGACAGGTCGGACGCAAGATCGCCGAGAGCAATTAGTCCTGGGTTCCAAGCGTCGAGTTCCTCCTTCCAGACGGACCGCCAGCGTCCTGTACCACTGTTCTCTCTCCAGAATTTCCGGAACCAGATCTGCTGGGGTTTGTCTCCTATGTGAAAGTATTCGTTTGCGCACACAGCGATCCGGTCGAGAACATCCAAGCTGGATCGCTGGGCGAGAATGAGCAGGCTGGGTTTGAGGCCATAAACAGCGTAATCCAAGGTGTCACCGTAGACGGAGGTCTCTTTAAGCGAGCCGCTTTCCGCCGTGTACAGAGCCCAACGCGCAGCGCAATAGTCTGCCTTGAGTTGGTTTATCATTGCGAACACCGGCGGTACGCCCGGACCGCTGTCAAACTTCTCCGATACGCCACCGATGTAGACGTCGTCCCAGCGCGCTTTTCTGAGATCGAGACCCTCGATCGTTCCGACGAGCGCTAGACGCTGCCTTGCGACGAATTTACCGAATGGGTCTTTAATCTCAAAAAGCTTACGAGGTCGCCACCGTGATCTGAATGTCGGAAGAGACCTTGCCATTCGGGCAGCGCCCGCTCCCGCGATCTGCTCGATGGATCCTGCGCTGCGGGTTGCCAGACGGCAGTAATATCCGGCTACTCGGTGTAGCGACGGTGGATGCGACGGGTACTGTTTGATTCGCCGAAGAAGCATTTGTGCGGTTGAGAGTGCCGCGACCTGATTTGCTGGATCTGAATTCAACGCTTGGACCCAACTGTCATACGCCTCGACCCAGCGGAAACTCTGATCCAGTTCGTTCCCAAGATTTGTAAGCGCTTGAGCGGCAAGCTTTGCATCCTGCGTGTTCTTCGCGACCTCCTGGAAAATACACCGTGCTTCGCGGCGGTACGCATGCGTCAGCGCGTACCAATCTGGATGACTTGGTGGCTGGGGAGGAAGTTGGAGGCGTGATAGTGCGGACAGCCCGTTCGCGAGGTTATATCGAAAGCCCGCCACTTTGGGATGCGTGGAGGCCAATTGTCTGAAAACTGATACGCCCTCTCCAACCGCGGCTTCATCTCGAACCGTTTGGCCGGCGTCGATGAGAATGCCCGCGCGCAGGCCCCGGATGGCGGTCTTATATTCGCCGCGTCCTTTCATCGCGCGAGCTTCGTCGATCGCGCGCCAGGGGTCCGCGTCACTCAAGGTTTGAAAATGAGAGGCAAGTGACGCGAATTCGTGCTCGGTCTGGATCATTGAGGGGAGGATCGTATCAGTTTGCGCTCAGCGGTTCTCTCGTGCCGTCGGTTTCATCAAGCGAAGTATCCGCCGCTCACCCGGTAAATTGCCGCATCGAGCCACTCGTCGGCAACGCTCTGTCGCTTGCGGCGATTTCAGACGCGATCTGTACTTATCGCCTCAAAGTCATTTAGACACGCCATCCATGCAGATCGATGCAAAGCCCCTTGACAGCCCATTCGCAATGCAGCTTGTGTTTGCCTGAAGCAGTATCACTTACCAAAATTAGGACCCTGCGCGATTTCACGATCAGTTTGGCCGTCGCTTCGCGCCCACACGTCCGAGGAAAGCTACCGAGATGACCACGCTCGATTTGCCGGCTCTCTGACCCGCTCTGCAACCCGCGTGGGTTGAAGCCCAGTCATCGATCATGATGTTTATCGACGGCTGTCTCTGCGAAAGAAAGACGAAACATTTGAAAAACCGTCCAGGATTTTCTGTTTGTGATCATATCGCACTGCATCTTAGCCTCTGAGCATAAGATGGCTAATTTCCCTATAAATCGAGCCACGCAAGAATTCCGAGGCGTCGAATCCGGCGTGGAGACCGTGCGCTCGCTCGGGCACGGAAGCGCGGCAGGAACTTAGACGTTATCTAAAAGTCATCGACGGTCGGAAACATGGTGGCGGAATTGCGAGGCGCTAGACACCATTCGAAATGGGGCCTTCGGGATGAAGTCTGAGCGCAACACTTTCTAGGGTAGACAAATCGTAACACGATGTGCATCCTTAACATCGCAGATCGTGGCACGGCATTCAGGAGTTTACGGCTGCGAAACGGGCGGGACTACCCGTTCACAGGTATCAACTTCTGGTTTAGCTTCCGACGTGGACCCCCTAGTGCCGTCCGCAGTTTAGGCGCGCGATTGGAGTAGTGAGAGGGCGTTAGAGGTTCTCGACCTGAGGTGGTGGTGGACGCGGTAGCGGAGAGACTCTGATGCTTGCGTCCAATGTTTGTTGGCGGATCGCAAGCGATTCTCCGCGTGCAAGAGCTGATCGACAAGGCTGCTCGATCGGGCTCCACAGTTCTAATCATTGGCGAGAGCGGCGTCGGCAAGGATGTCGCCTCGAACGAGATTCATGCTCGCTCGAAGCGGAGCGGACGATTTCTTGCGGTAAACTGTGCCGCGATTCCTGGCGATCTAATCGAGAGTGAGCTGTTCGGGCACGAACGCGGTGCGTTCACGAGCGCATCCGCCCGGCGGCTCGGGATCTTCGAGCAGGCCAATGGCGGGACCGTCTTCTTGGACGAAATAACCGAGATGAAGCCGGAGCTTCAGCCGAAACTTCTTCGCGTTCTCGAAGACCACAAGATCAGAAGGGTTGGCGGCGAAGAAAGCATCCAGGTTAACGTTCGTGTGATCGCCGCCACTAACCGCCCGCTTCACGAAGCTCTCGAAAGTAGGAAACTGCGGGAGGACTTGTACTACCGCCTTAACGTTTTCAAGATCACGATCCCTCCGTTGCGCGAGCGACTTGAGGACCTCGATTTGCTTGTTGCCCACTTCGTTGAGGAACTCAATCAGGAGCACGGAAAGGACGTTGACTGCCTCGACGCCGAATCTCTGGCCGCGTTCAGGGCGTACGATTGGCCGGGCAACGTGCGGGAGCTTCGGAACGCGATCGAGCGGGCCGTCGTCACGCGAGAGCAAGGTCGCATAGCGCTCCACGATCTTCCTGAGGAATTTTACGAGGTCAGGCACAGCGAAGATGAGTTTGTCGTCCGCGTTGGATCGACGCTGGAAGCGGTAGAGCACGAACTCATCCGGAGGACGTTGGAGGCGACGGGTAACAACCGCAGTCGCGCTGCGGACATTCTTGGAGTTTCGAGGCGCTCACTCTACGTCATGCTCCACAAAAACGGATTCGAGCCGCGCGGCAAGAAGTCCGGGCGATCTGGCGGTCGCGATTCGCAGACATGAGCGTCACGCAGGCCGCTTGGAAAGCGACCGTTGAAAATCATCGTGGGCCGCTATGATAGCGCGGAAGTATTTGAAAAGTTGTTGATTGTCGTAGTTTAGCTACGATTGCTCTGATAATATCAAATGTGGCGCGAGTTTCGAAATATGCTTATAATCGTAGTGTGGCTACGACTCATAGAAACAAATTAAATCGGCTCTATACCCGCTTCGCGCCGGGGACGCCGCTGACCTCGGAGGATCTGGCCGCCCTGGGGATATCGGCCGACCTCGCCGTCCACTATGTCCGCGCGGGCTGGCTTCAGCGGTTGGCGCGCGGTGTCTATTGTCGGCCGAACGATCCGCCGGCATTACACCCGAGCCTGGTCCTGCTGCAGCATCGGTTCGAAGGGTTGCATGTCGGGGGGAAATCGGCGCTCGATTGGCATGGCGTGCGCCACTATTTGGCTCAACGGCCGGTCCTGCATCTCTACGGTTGGAAGGCCGCGAGCTTGCCTCATTGGTTCACGGAGCGCTTTCCGGCTGAGTATCACCGTAAGCGACTGTTCGAGGAGCGACCCGATGCCCTTCTTCACGTCCAGCCCTTCGAGAAGCTCAAAAATGCCCCGCTGGTCGCGGCGCCGGAGCGCGCATTGCTGGAGGTGTTGAGCGAAGTCGGCGTGCGGCAGCCACAGCAGGAAGCGCGCGAACTGGTCGAGAGCACCTATAATTTACGCGCCGACGTACTGCGCGAGTTGCTGCGGCGATGTACCAGCATCAAGACCGTGCGATTATGTCTGCAGCTCGGCCGGGAAAAGTCGCTGCCCTGGGTCGCTAAGCTCAACCCTGCCCGCTTGCCTACCGGAAGCGACCGGCCGTGGGTATCGCGCTCGGCAGATGGTGTTCTCGTGCTGAAGCCATGAATCAGGTGTACCTCGACAGCGCACGCCTGATGACGCGGGTGGCGCCGCTCGTGTTCGTCGACGACACATTCGCGCTCAAGGGCGGCACAGCGATCAACCTGTTCGTGCGCGACATGCCGCGGCTATCAGTCGATCTCGATCTGGTGTTTCCCGACCACACTCTGCCGCGCGATCAGGCGCTCCGGCGCATCAATGCGGCGATCCGCCAGTCCGTTGCACGCCTCAAGAAGCAAGGGTTCCAGACACATGCGGTGGCCGCGGCTAATGCGGGCGAGACCAAGCTGCTGGTGCGACGCGACCGCATCGAAATCAAAATCGAGGTCAATTTCGTGATGCGCGGCACAGTCCATCCGGTTCGGGGCGCTTCGTTGAAACCGAGTGCGCGTGAGACGTTGCAAGCAGACCTGGAAATTCCGGTAGTGTCGCTGGAGGACATGTACGGCGGCAAACTAGTTGCGGCGATGGACAGGCAGCATCCTCGTGATCTGTTCGACGTGCTGCAACTGTTTGCGCATGAAGGAATCACGACCGGCATCCGTCGCGCCTTCGTGATCTACCTCGCAAGTCACAACCGACCGGTGCATGAGGTCCTATTTCCATCGCTACGCGACATTCGCGAGGAGTACGAGCACAACTTTAAGGGTATGACCGAAGAACCTGTGGCACTAGAAGCGTTGCTTGCTGCGCGCGATCGGATGGTGCGCGAACTCCAGCGGGATCTTAGCGCCGCCGAGCGCCGCTTTCTACTGTCATTGGTAGCGGCAGAGCCCGAATGGTCGCTGTTGGGAGTGGAGCATCTGGAACAGCTCCCCGGCCTGCAATGGAAGCTGCAAAACCTGGAGCGACTTCGGAGGGCGAATCCTAAGAAGTTCGCGGCACAATCCGATGCACTCGCGAAGCTGCTGGGGTGAGCGCGAAAACTTCAATTCTCTGACCAGGTAGATAAGAGGACCGCCTGAGAAACGGGGCTTTGGAAGAGCGAAATGGGCAGCGCAACGGTGGTGCTCCGTCCGCTTCAGCCTCTGGAACGACGAGGCATTCGCGGAATGCAAGCAAGTCATTCGAAGTGAACGCCTGCGTCGGCGTACGTCGAGCTCGGCGACCCGCTCTCCACCTCCGCCGCTCTGTTCTGAACGAGAGATCGAGGAACGGAACCGGGCAGTATGGACTCGCCTCAGGACCGTGCCCACTGAAAACTGATCGCGCTCCGAGTAAATCGCACAGATAGTGAATGTTTTTCGCGAAGCTAACTCCTCAAAGGCTTGTCGCCTTTGGCGAACCTGACGACATTGTCCGCACCCTACACTTGGTGAAATAAAAGCGAACTTTCTGTTTCGCGATAATGAGTGGATTGGTAGGTTTGACAGCGTATGCTTATGATGTCAAGATATCTGTAGTGGCAGAAATCGCAGAGCTTATCAAAAACAGGCGCCGAGCCCGCAAATGGTCTTTGCGCCACCTCGGCGAGCAAATCGGCGTGACGCCCGCGTATGTTGCTGACATCGAGGCCGGCCGACGCCTTCCTAGCGCTGAACTCAGGAAACGCATAGCCGTAGCGCTCGAGATCCCGGCGGAGGAACTTGCAGCGGCAGACTACCGTCTAGCCGCCGATCTGCGGGATTGGATCGAGGAGCGCCCACAGCTCACCTCTTTCCTTCGCGAACTGCGCACATCGCAAGAGCCCGACAGGCTGATTCAGCGCCTTATGCGACTGATCAGTCGTCGGCCGAAGCCACAAGTCGCTCGAGGTTTCTTGGTGACGTGGGAATCAGAGTTGCGCGCGATCGCAGCCGAGTCGTTAGCGTGGTCCGTTGAGACCGGAGGTGACCTGTTCGGCCGCTGGCACGATGTCCCGACAGTTTTTCTTGCGACGAAAGCCGGACCAGCCGCACAGCGGAATCACGCACATTTTCGCCTGGATGTCGAATACCTGCGTGGGCTGAGCGAAATCATGGCGGCTGACTGGGCGTTTAGGTACTTCGGCGATTGGCACTCGCATCACCGGCTAGGGCTATCCGCTCCAAGCGGCGGTGACCGGCGACGGATACTCAGTATCGCGGGGCGCAATGAGTTCACGGGCATGACGGAGACTATCGTAACTCTTGACGACAGCCGCGCTGAGCCGATTGTCAGGATTCATCCCTGGGGTTACGACCTTTCAAGCGAAAACAGTGGACCCTCCCCTCTACGCGTCAAAGTTCTGCCGGGGTTGAGTCCCGTTCGGCAGGCTCTGTTGGCAAGAAAGGCGTTGCCCGAGCAGGAGTTCTCCGCATGGGAAAAGGTCCCGTTGCAGCGAATTCGAATTGGGTCAGATGCCGCTGCCCCCACTCTCGAGTCGACATCCGAGGTTGATTCCACAACGCGGGAAAGAACGCTTGCGCATCTGGCCGAAGCCCTGCAAAACGCGAGCGGCAACGCTGTGGAACAACAGACGACCGGCTTCGGCTGCATCCTGGCGGCCAAGCTTAAGGAGCCATACTACCTGGCCTTCGCGCTCGGGTCCGCATGGCCCATGGCCGTTCTCGAAGTACACCGACTAAATCGCGCCATCGGTACGACCGAGCCCATCGAGACGCCCGCCGGCCTGGTGGCATCGGACATACCGGGCATCCTCGAAGTCTATCGCGTTGCAAGGAGAGAGAAATAACCATGTGGACATCCGAGCAACACCGCAGGTTAGTACTGGAGAACGAAATTCTTCAAAAGGAAGGATTCACCCAGTTCACCGTGTATCAGGATAAGGCCGCAAATACCTACTACGCCTCTGGCGTAACCTCATCCAACTCCGGACGCCAGTATAGGCTTTATATTCCCATTCCATCCGGGTTTCCTTTTCAGCGTCCACCTATGTACCTGACCCAGCCATTCCCGCTGCTCATGGCAGACCGCCGTCCCGTCTCATCGCTGGGACTTTCGCACGCGATGCATACTCTGCCCCCGTCTTCGGAGGGGTGGGTCCAGATTTGTCATTGGCGTGATGCGCGATGGCACGCAAACATCCTGCTTCAGAAGGTATTTCTAAAAGGCCTTATCTGGATCGAAGCCTATGAACAACATCTTGCCACAGGCCGTCCACTGGCGGAGTTCGTTCTGACGATGGCAGAGGGACTATGAGCACCAACGACCCACAACAGCAACAAATGATCCGCGACGCAATGAAGGCGATTGCCGAGCGCAAGCCCGGCCGCACCAAGCTGGTCTACGACAAGACCCAGCGCACCATCGTTGCCGTTGCCGCGGGGACTCAGACTCCTCGCGCACTCAATATAACTGCCGACGACGCAGACATGTTTGCCGTGGCAACCTTGTCAAGCCGATGGCTCAGGGAGCATTGGCCGCAGATTATGCGCGACCGCGCGATCGCGGTTCCGTTTAGCTCCTGGGATGACGGAGACGCATTTGCGCAATGTGATTTGGGAGTACAGCCATCTCCATCGATTGTTCAAGGCGCTGTATTACTGGGCGACGGTGTCGACCCGCCGCAGGGAACCCAACTGCGCGTCGTCCTTACGGCAACAAAAGATTCCTCTCCTGATGCATCAGCCTTCATCGCGCCTGACGGCTCATCTCACCGCGCCCACGGATGGCGCGGCGCGAGTGGCCGTGAGGAACCGATCGACACCTGCTTCGCTGATGTACAGCCGGAACTTGCCACGCGGCGCGCAGGCATTTTTGAAACCACTGTTCTCAACGACAAGTCGGTATTTTGTATTGGTCTCGGTACCGGCGGCGCCCACGCGGCCATCGAGCTGGCAAAGTGCGGCGTCGGTCGTTTCATGCTCGTCGACCGGGACCGGCTCTCAGTCGGGAATGTCGTTCGTCACCCTGGCGGCATTTCGCAAGTCGGCCGTTTCAAAGTGAATGTCGTACGCGACCTCATCCATGAAAAGAATCCGGATGCTCAAGTGTCCACCTATCCCGTCGAGCTCACTTACGAAAACCGGGAGACCATCAAGGAACTGGTTTCCCAGGCAGGCGTGGTCATCTGCGGCACGGACAATCGCCCGAGCAAACTGTTGCTCAACAAGCTATGCATCGAAGCAGGCGTTGTCGCAGTCTATGGTGGCGCCTACCGGCGGGCCTACGGTGGACAGATTCTCCGGGTGCGTCCGAGACAATCTCCCTGCCATCAATGCTTTGTGGCGATGATGCCGGACGCGGCTTCGGACCTGGAGGTGTCCTCGACTTCCGATGCCGATGACATCGCGTATTCCGATCGGCCGGTTGCCGTCGAGCCCGGCCTGTCGCTCGATGTACTGCCGATAGCGAACATGCTCACGAAGCTGGCGCTACTGGAGCTTCTCGCAGACAAGCCCACTTCGCTGAGTATCCTGAACCGGGATTACACGGCGCCCTGGTATCGCTGGCTCAACAGACCTGAGCCGGGCACTGAATATGCCAGCTGGCCGCCGCTGAGCGATAGCATCGACGAAATGACCATCAACAGGTGGTACGGAATCTACTTTGACCGCGACCCCGGATGCTCCGCCTGTGGCGATTTCAATTCGACCATCGCTGCCGAGTACGGTCTTGACCTCGCGTCGGCGACGCTTCCCTCTTCGCCGGCAAAGGACCATTAACCGTGGAACTCGCCGGAGATTTTAAGGCGTTCGTCTCCTCGCTTGAACCCAAGGACGAAGATGTAGCGGCTGCCAAGGCGGCCCATGAGAAAGTTCGCGACCAGTTGCGAACCGACAGCGAGTCGAAGGAGGCGCACAAGGACACCTTTCTATCAGGTTCCTATGCGCGCCACACCGCCATCAATGAGATTAATGATGTCGATGTGATTTGTATCTTCGATATCAATCAAGCAGTTACAAAACCGGAGCTTGTCCTTGCGTGGACTCTAAGCATTGTCGGTCGATATTACAAAGAGACCAAACTCCAGGGTCGTTCGGTAGGGGCGCAAGGCGCGAAGGGGGTCTGGCTGGATATCGTTCCTGCCAGCCTCGTATCGGCTGATGACGGTCCGTTGTGGATACCTGACAGAGAAGCGCGAGCATGGGTCCAAACCAATCCAAAAGGTCAGATTCGCGCGGCCACCGACAAGAACAAGGCGACCAATGGGTATTTCGTCCAGGTCGTGAAGCTCATGAAGTTCTGGCGGGACAGGCTTCCTACCGAGTCGTGCAAGGTGAAGTCCTATATTCTTGAAAGCCTTATTCAAGGCAGTATCGGGTCCCCGTCCTCTCACGCCGCTGCCGTTGTGAATGTTCTCGAAGGCATCGAGCGCGCCTACGGTGCTTACCGCAACACTGGCGTTGTCCCAACAATATCCGATCCGGGCTATGCATCAGTCAACGTGGCGAAGCGCTGGCCGGCCAAGGAATTTAACGACTTCATGGCGCAAGTCAAAGCTGCGGCTGTTACGGCACGCAGCGCGTACAATAGTTCTGACGAAGCATCGAGCCGTAAGCTCTGGCGGCAACTGTTTGGCTCCCAGTTCGGTCAATGAGGATGCATGACTGATTCACAAAAGCGTCCTCAAGGTCACGCCCGCACCACTCCGGGTTCTTTGCTTTCACCTGAAGCCACAGGCGGTATTACGGCAGGGAAAGGATTCGACTTCCAGACTCGATACGCAGCCTGTCATCTACCGATCTGGTTAAAAGAGGGGAATTTTAACCAACTGTTCTTTGAGGGCACCGGCGACATCGACATCCGCTTTGTCGATGTAGGAGAATCGTCCCGCATTCACATTCAAGTCAAAGATCACGAGGTCGGCCCAGCCGAATTGAAGCCGGTGATCGAACACTTTCAAGCCTTGGACGCGGGACTACCGGGAGTTTACAAACAGTTCACGCTAGCGTGCCCATCGTTGTCCGCGAAGCTCCGGCCCGTCGAGACGGGGCTCGCCAGGTTCCGAAACGCCAAGCCTTTCTACGACGATGTCTCTGACGCATTGGCACCGACGAAACACGAACTCGACGAGAGACTTCGCAAGGTCGGCCTGGGGGATCACATTGACTTCATTCACGCGAAAGTCTTCATCGAGGTGGGCCACGGAGACCTGCATCATGACGATCGCGCCGTGGAACTTTTCATCGCGCGCTTGTTGACTCACCCGGAATACGCCGGGAAGCTCCGCGCGATGGTCCAGCCAGCCTTCGCCGAATTGATGCGTGCGATTGGGGCAAATAAAGGTGTTGTCCTTGAACGTGCCGATATCGAGAAGGTCTTAAGGGCTGCGGTTGCCAGTGGGGGTGATGACGAACGACGCATCACCCTATGGGTGCAGAACTGGACTCAGGAATCATTCGACCCGCCTGCAGATTACGTCCTGGACTGGTCGGCACATTTCGATCGCGGTTCGCGGCGCGTGCCGTCGCTGGAGGTTTGGAATAAAGAATTACTACCTGACCTTCAGTCTCTCAAGCAGAAGATTGTCGCGGAACGAACGGAGCGCGCAATCCGCTTCCGAGGGAAGTGCGCTTTAACGACCGGCGTTGCCCTGGGTGCTGTTTTCCCGGCAGTTGGTGGCTGGACATTCGAGATGCCCCAGCCGCCGTCAAAGGAGGCTTGGAGGTCTGACGTCGTCGCAACGAATCCCTATGACCTTCGCGCCGAGACTATCGAAGGCAGCAGCGACGGCGCGGACCTGGTCCTTGGCCTCAATATCCGGGGTGACGGGCGCGAGGACGTCCTTCAGTACATTGCGGGCACTGGAAACCGGCCGAGGTTGTTTGTATTCATGGCACCGGCCTCGCAAGGCGCTCAATCAATTGCCGGGGCAGAGGATGCTCGCGCTTTTGCGCAAGCAGTTCGCGACCATCTCGGCCAACTGCTGAAGAAGTCCCGCTTAAACGATACGCGCCTGTTCTTCTATGGACCTTTTGCGCTGGCCGTCTTTTTGGGACAGCAGTTAACGTCGGTCGGCGAAATTCAGCTCTTTGAATATCAGGACCCCGGATATGTGCCGAGCTGCACGCTTCGGACGTAGGCTGCGGTTTGTTCTCAGACGTGTCCGAGACTTCTAGCAGGGTGTTGATAAACGCCTGAATTTCACTCCGATATAATTCGTCTGAGTGAGCAAACGGATCGGAGGAGGAAGCGGCGGATGCGCGGTGAAGAGCGGCGGCAACGGACGATGTTGATGATCA
>Ga0307372_10007424_pt1 | contig 15705 bp, 14 predicted proteins | sample OX1MG_FD_202533 | JGI IMG/M metagenome (GOLD analysis project Ga0307372, IMG submission 202533) | Soil microbial communities from Risofladan, Vaasa, Finland - OX-1 | ecosystem: Environmental > Terrestrial > Soil > Coastal area > Acid sulfate soil | place: Finland: Risofladan, Vaasa | collected... | reverse complement strand
GTCGAACAAAGCAACTCCAGCATCCTGATTGCGAAAAAGATGATTCTGAAAGCATACAGGAAGCTGGAGCGCGGAATTCAGCCGGAGATCGAAATGGGGCGCTACCTGACCGATGTGGCGGATTACCGCAACACGCCACCCTTCCTGGGGTCGATCGAGCAGCTCGACAGCGACGGGCAACCGACGGCCTTCGCCGTCATTCAGGGCTTTGTCCCAAACCAGGGAGACGGCTGGTCGTTCACCCTGAACCATCTGAAAAGCTTCTTTAATGGAATCCTTCAAGGAACGCAGGACGATCCGGGCAACGACGCCTATATCACTCTCGTGGAGCGCCTGGGCATCCGCATTGGAGAACTGCACCGGGCTTTTGCCATCGAGAGTGGTGATCCGGCGTTCCAGCCCGAAGCGGTCGCCCCCACGGATGTTGAGGCCTGGAAGCAACAAATCCAATCCGAAGCCGAAACAACCTTTGGGCTGCTTTCCAACTCTGAAAGCATGTTGCCGCCGGAACAGCAGAAGCGCGTGCGCAGGCTGCTCGATCAGCAGCATCGCATTTTGGGGTTGATCGCGGCCTTTAGGCTCCATTCCGATTCAACCCTTCAGAAGACCCGCTTCCACGGTGATCTTCACCTGGGACAAGTGCTGGTGGCTGGAGATGACTTTTACATTATCGATTTTGAAGGAGAGCCTGCCCGCCCCTTGGCCCAGCGGCGCGCCCGGCACAGCCCTCTTAAAGACGTTGCCGGCATGTTGCGCTCCCTTAACTATGCCGCATGGTCAGCCCTGTTTGAAGCGAGCGCGGCGGACCCGGAGAAGATCGCAACTTTGGAAAAGCCCGCAATCGAGTGGGAGCGCGCATCATCCGGCGCCCTGATGAAAGGCTACCGGAAAGCCATTGAAGGCTGTCCTTCCTGTCCCTCGGACCCTGACACCTTCAGGCGATTGCTCGACCTCTTCATTCTCGAAAAAGCCCTTTATGAAATCCGCTACGAGCTTGCCAACCGGCCGTCCTGGTTGCAGATTCCGGTTGAAGGCATTATGGGCCTCCTGGCGCATCCACAAATCAAGTAAGAAAAGGACGCTTCCCTCTATGGGTTGAGAACCAGCAATGAATAGCACATGGTCCCGATTTGGAATTGGTTATCGAAAGAAAGTGTTTTCCGCCACCCGGACTAATAAGCAGGATCACGAACAACGGATACGGGTGATGCTGCGGGAAACCTCAACGGCCCAATGCGAGGCGAGCGATGAATAGCCTGGCGGAGCCACGTACCGTATGGTACGTGCCGTAGAGGATGGGATTCTAACTTTCGCCTGAATTGAAAACAAATAAGCTATTGATTTTGCGAAGCGCCCAAACCGCACGAACCTCCAAAGACCCGCGGGACACTTACAAAGGCGATCGCCTTAAATAGTGAAAAATATGGTACGCCTGGAGGGATTCGAACCCCCGACCTGTTGCTCCGGAGGCAACCGCTCTATCCAACTGAGCTACAGGCGCACTTGGAGTGAGTGTAATGTCTTGTGCGAATGCGGTCAAGTGGACTGTTGCTGTCATGGCGTGGATCCTGGCCGCTGAAGCTCAAGCGGCCGCATGCGTGGCGGGCCTTTCAGCGTCCAGATAATAGGCGACAAGCGTTTCCGGCCAGAAAGTCACCCGGACCTTCCCAATGCGGCTGGTCGGGAAGAGTTCACTTAAGCCGCCGGCCGAAAGCAATGCCAGTTCCTGCGTCCGGCCTTTGGGAATATGCGACCCGAACAGGCTGTTGTACGAGCGTTGCATGTTTTCCGGCAGAAACTGAATCAAGGGCAGATGGTAATGGCTCTCGAAAGGATACCAGTAGTTTGGGGTCGTGACAAACCAGCTTTTGCCGACTCGCATGACCTCCTGCGCGAAGCGCTGCTGCCGCCCCGGCCCCAGAATGTGTTCGATGACGGCATTGGAGAACACGATGTCGAAAGCCTTATCCGGAAAGGGAAGGGAGCAGCCATCGAATACAGCGTAGGTTGGTTCGGGGTACGCCTGCCGGGCGCTCCGGACCTCGCCGAGGTTGTGCCCGCCCGCGACGATTCGTGAGGGATACGGGTACACATCTTCAAAGGTGTAGCGCAGAAAGACGTCTCCGCTTGCGCCGACATCGAGCACGCGTTCCTCGGGGCGAGGCTGGAAAATGGATTCGAAGAGCTGAAACTTTTTGGTCCTGGACTTGTGGCTGAAGCTCTTCAGAATTGATTTGAAATAGGAGTCGTCCATGTCGCGTGTCTGACCTGTCCTGGCCCCTGGTTCCAGTGGCTGACGCCGGGACCCTTTCAATTTGAGGCGGACCCGCTTGTTTCGTTCCGCGATTCGAAGCCCTTCTCCTCCTCGACGGAGTGCGTTAAGGTCAAGGCCCTCCCAGCAGAATCTATCAAAGCCCGGCGGTATTCAGTTGACATTTTTCTGTGCCTGGCGCAAATAGTATAACGCCGTGGCGCTTCTTTTCTTGCGGTTCGGGGCCTGAAAGCCCTAGAATCATGGGAGCCGCAAATTTGCCAGACCTGCCTGTTTGGAGTTGCAATACAGGTTTGCTCTGGAACAATTGACACGGAGAGGTGTCCGAGTGGCTGAAGGAGCACGCTTGGAAAGCGTGTTCACGAGTAATCGTGACGTGGGTTCGAATCCCACCCTCTCCGCCACAGACTTAGCACCTGGGTGCATTCCGTCACCAAGGACCTGAAGATTGCCCAAACCATGCTGCACAGCAAACCTGACATCACAGCGGACACCTACATCCACGGCGTCCCTGAGGAGAATCTCACGGCCCAGGGAAAGTTCATGCCCGCTTTGATGCAGGAGGAGAGTTCATCCCTGACGGATCGAAATTCTCTGATGAATGCAAAGGCAGCTTCGGACTCGGTGCAATAACCGCATCGGGCTGGCTATCGGGTTGAGGTTGAGGCGGAAGGGGAAAAGGGCTTGCTAACTTCTAGAAAAGACATGGTGGGCGATACAGGACTCGAACCTGTGACTTCTACCGTGTGAAGGTAGCACTCTACCGCTGAGTTAATCGCCCGTGGCTTTCAAAATAGCAGATTTTGCTGTCGCGGTCTAGCGCGGCCTTGGGCATGGGGACGGGGACGCTTGTACACATCCTTGATGCGCGCTGCCTGCGTTGCTGTACCGTCGGCGGCGTTGTGCGCCTCGATTCCCGGATTTCCTCAAGCACAACGCGGCGCTGGTCGAAGTCTTAAATAAGGGAGAGGCAAAAGCAACGGCCCCGTATGTGGACGGCAAAACAATCCAGCACGCCATTCAGCAGGCAGGTCCCATCCGATAGCGGACAGGCGCCCGCCAGTCCTGTTTGGAAAGGGCCCCGGTATCCGGCGGCGGTATCAAGGTAGCATGGAAAAACTCCCGGCCAATCCCGCAGCCACTGAATCAGCGGAATTGTTGTTGCGCGTGCGCGAATCCGTCCAAAGCGTTATTCGCGGCAAGGATGAGGTTGTCCAGCTCGCCCTGGTTGGCCTTTTTGCCCACGGGCATCTCCTGTTCGAAGATGTTCCCGGCGTGGGCAAGACCACCCTGGCCCATTCTCTGGCCCGGTCGTTTGATTGCTCGTTTCAGCGCATCCAGTTTACCTCGGACATGCTGCCCTCGGACGTCATCGGCATCAGCATCTACAACCAGCAAACGGAGGATTTCGAATTCCGGCCCGGCCCGGTTTTTGCCAACATCGTGCTCGCCGACGAGATTAACCGGACCACTCCCAAAACCCAGAGCGCCTTGCTCGAAGCCATGAACGAGTTCCAGGTGACGGTGGATAATCACACCTACGCCCTGCCCCAGCCCTTCATGGTTGTGGCCACGCAAAATCCCGTCGAGCATCACGGAACCTACCCTCTTCCGGAATCTCAGCTTGACCGATTTCTCATGCGGCTTCGGATTGGGTATCCTTCGGCGGAGAGTGAAAAGGAAATCCTGAAGAACTTTGCTTTGTCGGACCCGTTATCCAGGATTCTGCCCAGCATGACAGCCGGGGAAGTGATGGAAGTTCAGCAGGCGGTCCGGCATATCACCGTCGAAGATGAACTCATCAATTATCTCCTGGCCATCGTTGAAAAGACCCGCCATCATCCCGATTTGACCCTGGGCGTCAGCCCGCGAGGCTCGATGATGCTCTATCGCGCCGCCCAGGCCCTGGCGCTGGTTGAAGGCCGGAGTTATTGCATCCCAGACGATATCAAGCGGCTTGTCCTGCCCGTGTTCGCCCATCGATGCATGGTCAGTCCAGGCTACGCGTCCACGCTGAAAAGGTCTGATCAGGCGGAAACCATCGTTCAGGAAATTGCCGAAAGCGTCCCTGTACCGTTGTAGGCTTTGCCGCAAGCCCCGTTGCGGGCGCCGTCCCCTCGCCCCTCCTTCCTGAAACAGCCGCCTGAGAACTTCATCCCTGCGTCGCCTTGACCACTTTGTCCATGCGCCACACGAAATAAAGTGAAAGGCCAACCATGCCGCCCACGAACAGAACGGGGGCCCAGCCCTGATGAAATTGGGGACGAGTGGCGCCGGCAGCCCGGATCGCCTCTCGAATAAGGACAATGAAGAAGAGGCTGGTGATCACGCTCATGAATCCCGCCAGCTTATCCAGTAGAGGCAAAATAAGTTCACGCTGTTCCGGCGTGCAGTCGCTGAACCTTCGTGTGCCAAAATGCACGGTTTTAGGAAATCGCCGGGCCCAGATTGAGATCGATAGCATGGCGCAAGCGGTCAGCACTTGAAAGGCAAGCAGCACCCACAGCGTATGGGGGCTGCCCCACCCATCAGGCTGGCCCGCAAAATTGAAATGAGTCGGAATGTGTGGCGGCAAATTGGGCAGGCTGGTTTGAATCAGAAAGTAAGAATAAATTGCCAGGGCAGCGGCAACAATCTTGGGCATCGGACCGCCTCCGGCCCCTATTATACACACGGAGGCAGGAAGCCGAACAGCACGACCCACGACCCTGATAAAGAGGAGAGCTTCAGGAACCTGCGGAGTGCGGAACGGTCCCTTTGGGATGAGCGAGCGTCTTCAGCCTTTTACCGGAAGCACGATGAGCGTCACCGCGCGAACTCGACTGCCACCGCTGCGCCAGCTTCTCCGCCGGAACGCCGGTCTTGGCCGAAAGTAACTGGAGCGAGTCCACCTGGTCCAATCTCACAAGCCGGGCTAAACGTTCACTTTCATTCTTCGGTTTCATGAACTCAACCTTAATATGTCCCTGAACGATCTGTCAATCGGCAAGATGGCTTGCCCTCCCGCCTGTCTCATCAACAAGCTCCTCCGGGCAAACAAAAAGCCCGCGGCAGCGTGAAGCCGGCCGCGGGCCGTCAGGGGGATAGGGTGGAGGTTTACGCTCCAACCTGCAAATTATTCTTCAGCCCGAAGTAGGTGGCCGCAAAGCGGGCGTCGATCTCGGCTTTCTGACGTTCCACCTTGCTGTTAACAACGCCGTATAGTGTCACCTGCCCGTTATCCACAATGATGTGGATGGATGGGTTCGCCTGGTTGCCGTAATTGGTAAACATCGGGTCACCGTAAATCCTCTCCGCGATCTCTTCACGGATGTGGTCATCAAAGGAGGACACTGGCAATACCTGGAGGTCATTCTGCAGATAAGTTACGCCCTTGATTCCGGCAAGGATGTTGCCCAGATCGGACTTCTTGTAAGGTTGAGTCACCTGGCCGCCGACAACCAGCCGATTTCCTTCGGCAGCAAGAGTGATGTGGTCAAAAATGGTGTAGAACGAATAGGTCAGAACGTCGTGGCGCGCCTTCTGGAGGATCTGTTGCGGACCAACGCCCGCGGCATTCACTTGAAGGTTGTCCACCACGCTTTGGACGCCATGCTGGTGGCGCGCGGCGCGCACCGCGCGAAGTTTTGCCCCGTAGCTTTCCACTGTGCCCGTCAGGGTTGCGACGCCGTTCTCGACCTGGACGTTCACCTGTCCATGCTTGTAAATTCCGGCGTGGTAAAGTTGACTCTGAATCGCAGCCGTAATTTCAGCGTTGGAAGGGGTGTCCGCCCGGCCGGCAGCCGGCACAAGGAAAAACAGTAGCGAAAGCAATGCGAGACAACTCCCAATGGAAAAAGATTTCTTGAACAACGTTCGATTAAACCTTTTCTCCTTCATCATGGTTTGCCACCTCGCTTTCCGTGGCGCCGGCTTGTTCACTTCTTTTTCTCCGGCGTACATCTGTTTAGATGCAGAAATCGGCGTGGCGTTGCAATCGGTGAGATGTCTGGAGATGTCCGATGTTTCACGGGTGCGCGACCCCTGCCGGGCCGCTCAACTCGATGCTGCATTGTGCCGTTGAATAAATCACAGGTGGATTGATGGCCATCGATGCCCAGTCCGGCAATCTTTTGCAGGGATTCCGTCCCGCAGCGCGCCAGTGGCTTGCGGGCGTTGATCGCGCCGCCTGGCGCCGGTTCTTCCTGGCGATTCTCGGCCTCGCGCTTGCTCTCTTCCTTGCCTTGTACGCCACCGCCCTCAGGGAGTCCGGCCAGTACAGATGGGCGGGGGCGGTCGCGGCATTTTCGTTATTGCTGGCCGCGCTGGTTGCGATTCGGGTTGTTCCCTACCTCGCGCGCCGGTCCGCGCTCCAGCGCTGGATGGCGAAAGTCGAGTATGACTTCACTCGCGAAGGCGCTGTTTATCTGGCCATGATTGCAGTGATTACGGTGGCGGCCCTAAACACCGGAAACAACCTGCTGTTTATCATTCTGTCGTGCCAACTCGCCGCCATCCTGGCCTCGGGAGTGCTTTCCAGAATCGTCCTCCAGGGACTGGAACTGGAGCTTGCCCTCCCGGACCCTGTTTTCGCCGAACAGCCCGTCGTCGCCCGGCTTCGGCTGGCAAACCTCAAGCCATTGTCGCCCACATTTTCCGTGACGATTTCCGGCCAGACAGCTTCTCATCGAAGGGGTGGGAAGCACGCCCCGCCATCCATCCCGGCGATCCTTACCCAGGCGGTTTATATCCCTTATATTCCCCGCCGCTTGTCGGTCGTCCAGGACGTAAATCTCACCTTTCCCAGGCGTGGCCGCTATTCACAACAGGGCCTTCGCATCAGCACCCGGTTTCCCTTCGGCTTTCTTCGCAAGACCCAGAGCATCGCCTGCGGCCGGGAAGTGCTGGTGCTGCCGAACGTCCGTCCCACCAAGAAGTTCTTTGACGTTCTGCCGCTGATCGGGAATGAAATGGACAGTTACCTGAAAGGGCGTAGCCACGACCTCTACGCCATCCGCGATTACCAGGAAAGCGACTCCGTGCGCCACGTCGATTGGAAAGCGTCGGCAAGAGTCCTGAAACTGAAGGTGCGGGAATTCACCCGCGAAGACGAGCGCCGGCTGGACCTGGTGTTCGACCCCCGGATCCCCGATGCCCGGCCCCAGACGCTCGAACGGTTCGAGAAAGCGGTCACCCTCTGCGCCTGCCTCGCCTGGCACCTTCATGAAATCGGGGCCACCATGCGGTTCATCACCGGCGGTTTTGAAACGCCCATGTCTCCTGCAAGCGAAGTCCTTTATCCCGTGCTCGAAAAACTCGCCCTCATCGAGCCCCGCGTTACAGGCGCCCTTCCACTCGATCGCCTCTTCGCGGATACGTCCGGGCCGGCGCAGACCTTCCAAATCGTTTTGACGCTTCTGCCCCGCGAATCATTTTCCGCCGGCCAGCAGCGCTCATCTTATTTTATCTTTATGGATTCGCTTTAAGACTCGACTGCAAAAAACTCGCACGATGTCATTCTGCGGAGCCGCAGAGCTTGCCCTGAGCGGCGTCGAAGCGCGGCGAAGAATCTTGTAAGGGGAAAGGCCCGCGACAGATAAAACACTGTCGTGGCTACCAATGCAAGGCGAGATTCCTCGCGGAGTTTATCCTGAGCGCCGAATGTTCCACGGCCGCTGCGGCTCACGTCAGGCGCTGCTTCGCCAGAACGATGGCGCCAAGCGCGCCGGCGTTGTCGCCCAGTTTGCCCGGCACAATCCTGACCCGGGCTCGGTCCCCGGGCCGCAGAAAATACTCATAAGCCGTTTCGCGAATCGGATCGACGAAGCTGTCCTTCAATCTTTCGGCGATGCCGCCCCCAAAGACCACGCATTCCGGGTCCAGCAGGTTCACAGCATTCGAGGCGAGGATGCCCAGATAAAATTCCGCTCGGGCCATCACCTCGCGCATCACCGGGTCGTTCTTCTTCAGGGCCGCTGCAATAATGCTGCTGGTCATGCGTTCTTTTCGCTTCTTCTTCATGATCTTCAGCACACTACTTTTGCGCCCCGCTTTGATCGCCGCGCGCACGTCGCGTTCCATGGCCGTGCGACTGGCCAGGGCCTCCACGCAGCCTCGGTGGCCGCATCCGCACAGCGGTCCGTCAATGGCCAGGATGGTGTGGCCGATCTCTCCCGCGCCTCCGCGGCTGCCTTCATAAAGGTTGCCGTCCAGGATCAGCGCGCCCCCGATTCCCGTGCCCACAAAGATGCCCACCAGGTTCTTCGCCCCACGCCCCGCGCCCAGTGCGTGCTCGCCCACCAGGCCGACGTTGACATCGTTCTCCACGAAAACCGGAACGCGCAGCAGTTGGCGAAGTTCCGACCGCAGCGGCACTCTCTTCCAGCCCAGGTTCGGCGCTTCTTCAACCATGCCGTGGGCCCGGTCAATCGGGCCTGGCGCGCCCACACTGACCGCCCGCACTCTCGAACGGCTCACTCCCGCATCCCGCAGAGCGCTTTCCACCAGCGTCGCAATCCTCTGGATCAGACGGCCCGGCCCTCCCGTCGTGAGCGTTCGGGTCTTTTTGACCGCAAGAATGTTGTTCTCGCCATCCACCGCCAGGGCCCGCAGGCTCGTGCCGCCCAGATCAACCCCGACGTAGCAAACACTTGTTTTTGTCATCGTCCCGCCTTCTACACGCTCGTCTTAACCCTGTGCGGAAAGTGTATCGCACCTCCGGCCAACTGCAAGCGCTAATGTTCAAAGGATTATTTGTTTTCCAAGTATTGGAGTTCTGCCGCCCCTTTCGGGGCTGATTTCTGATTCAATTGTGCGTTGCCCACCCCAGGCCCACGCCCTGGATTTAAGCGTAGAACAGTCAAAATATATAAAAGCCCCGTGGGGGACGTCAAAATCGCCCGCCGCGCAGGGGCGGCTAGCGTGATTTCGGGGCCGCCGGGAGACATGCCCCTTGCCGCCATCGGAAAAATCCGATCTATAATCAAGCTTTGTGCTTGTCACGGCACCTATCCAGCCCTGCGCGCGGTAACGCACCTATGCATATCCCGGACGGATACCTCAGCCCTGCCACCTGTGCGGCCCTATACGGGAGCGCTGCGCCTTTCTGGTACGTGGCCTTGCGCCGGACCCGGAAACTTCTGTTCACGCGCCTGGTGCCGTTGATTTCCGTTTTCGCGGCGTTCTCCTTTGTCATCATGATGTTCAACATTCCCATCCCGGGCGGCACCACTGCCCACCCGCTGGGCGTGGGGATCGCGAGCATAGTGCTGGGCCCCTGGGCCTCGATTCTCGCCCTTTCGACGGCGCTGTTCATCCAGGCGTTCTTCTTTGGCGACGGAGGCATCACGACCCTGGGCGCCAACTGTTTCAACATGGCCATTGTAGGCTCGTTGATCGCTTATCTCGTCTATAGAATCATTGCGGGCCGGTCTGCCATCACTTCATCCAGACGCGTTGTGGCCGCGGCCCTGGGCGGTTATCTGGCGATCAATGGCGCGGCCTTGTGCGCCTCGATCGAACTGGGCCTTCAGCCTCACTTCTTCAGGACCGCCGCAGGAGCGCCGCTCTACGCGCCCTATCCGCTTGGCATCGCGGTCCCGGCCATCATGATCGGCCATCTCACCTTTGCAGGCCTCGCGGAACTGGTGGTTTCAGGCGGCGTGGTGGCCTACCTGCAACGGGCAAACCCTTCGCTGCTCAGATTCACGGCTCCCGGCATACCGCTGCCGCAGGAGGAAGCGCAGCGAGCCGCAAGAGAGAGCGGTTGGGGGGCTGCAAGGCCGCTCTGGGTCGCCGTCGGCCTGCTGCTGGTGCTCACGCCGCTGGGCCTGCTGGCTGCGGGAAAGGCATGGGGTGAATGGACCATTCACGACTTTACAAGCCCGGCCGCGCGCCAGCAGATTGCGAAGGTTTCGAGGAACGTCGCGCCTCCGGCTGCGACCCCGCGCGGGTTGCAGCGGCTGTCCACCATCTGGACCGCGCCCTTTCCGGATTATTCCCCGTCGTTTGTTCGAAAGCCTGCATTTGGCTACATTCTTTCCGCTATGTTTGGAACTGGAATCATCGTTCTTCTATCCATCTTGAGCGCCTGGCTGGCTGCGAAGTTACGTCACGGACCGGCTGGAGCAGACGCACGGACGGGGGAAACCTGATCGATGGCGACTGGCAACCATGGTGGGAAAAGAGGCTTTCTGGAGCGCACCACGGCCAGCTTTGTGGACGCCCTGGAGCACGCTTTTTACGCCGAGCAGACGGCGCGGGCGGACGGCCTGTTGCAGCGTCTCGACGCGCGCGTCAAACTCGTGGGCATTCTGGCTTTGATCCTCCCTGCCGCCGCAGGCCGCCGGTTTGCCGTGATAGGCGGCCTTTTCGCCGTTGCCGTCGTGCTGGCCGCGCTGTCGCACGTGTCGTTCAGTGTTCTGCTGAAAAGGGTGTGGATCGCCGTCCTGTTATTCACAGGTGTGATCGCCCTGCCTGCTCCTTTTGTGACTCCGGGCCAGGTGGTCTATCATCTACCCTGGCTCGGATGGACGGTCACCTCACAGGGCCTCACGAGCGCGGGCTATCTTGTCCTGCGAGCGGAAACTGCGGCGACCTTGTGCGTCCTGCTGGTCCTCACGACTCCGTGGAACCACGTTCTCAAAGCTCTGCGCGTGCTTCGAGTGCCGGCCGTGCTGGTCACCATCCTGGGCATGACTTATCGATATCTCTTCCTGGTGCTCCAAAGCGCGCATGACATGTTCGAATCACGGCGCAGCCGCATGGTGGGAGAGTTGACGGGTCGCGAGAGGCGCAGGGTGGCGGCCGCAAGCGCCGGCGTGCTGATGTCCAAAACGTTCGACATCAGCTCCGAGGTTTACCTGGCCATGCAATCACGCGGATACCGCGGCGATGTGTCGATTCTGGATGAATTCCAGGTCCGGAGGTTTGACTGGATCATGCTGGCAGGATTCAGCCTGATTTCCGCCGCCGCATTCTGGTTGGGACGATGAGTACAACCCATTCAAACGGCCCAGTGCCGATCCCGGTTTTTGACGTTTGCGATGTCACCTATCGCTACCGCGAAGTGATGGCGCTGAACCATCTCAGCCTTGCGGTGAAACCGGGCCGCCGGGTTGTGCTGCTCGGGGCGAACGGTTCCGGCAAATCAACCCTGCTTCGCATTTTGAACGGCCTCTGCTTCCCCAACCAAGGAACGGTCCGATTCTGCGGCAAGCCGCTTACCGAAGAGAACATTCAAAACGACGGATTTGGACTGGATTTCCGGCGTCGCGTCGGGCTGGTCTTTCAAAACCCGGACGTTCAGCTCTTTTCGCCCACCGTTTTTGACGAGGTCGCCTTCGGGCCGCTGCAGCTCCGGTGGCCCGAGGACCAGGTCCGCCGTAGAATCGAGGAAACACTCGGGATGATGGAAATCACCCACCTGAAAGAACGCTCGCCGCATCACCTCTCGATGGGCGAGAAGAAACGGGTCGCGCTGGCTTCCGTCCTGGTTCTCGATCCGGAGATCCTGCTGCTCGACGAGCCCACGGCGGCCCTCGACCCCAAAAGCGCGAGCCATATGATCGATTTCCTGGTGCGGGCAAGAGGCGGCTCCAAAACCATCGTCACCACAACACACGACCTCGACATTACCGAAGACATCGCCGATGACTGCTTCGTGTTCCATGAGGGGCGCATCGTTGCCGGAGGGCCGCCCGCGCAAATCCTGGGTGACGTGCCGCTGCTCAAAAGGACGAACCTTCTCCACTCGCATCTCCACGCGCACAAGTCGGGGGAAGTTCACACCCATTCTCATCTTCACCCGCACGAGCATTGAGGAGGGTTGCGCCACAAGGCAACAGGATGCCGCTGGCATGGATTGCCTTGCCTGCAAGCCTGTGGACGGCGGTTTCGCAGCACCCGGGCTATTCCTTGAATTTCAGGCTTCGGGTGTCTTCTTCCCGCCCGGTCTTTTCCGCCAGCGAGCGATACAGGTCGGGCCGCCTGGCCTTGAGGAAGGACTGCCCCGCGCTCGGCGCAAGCAGTGAGCCATCCAGCTCAGCGATGACCATGTCATCGCCCGCCTTGCAGGTCTCAACCAGGATCCGGCCGTTGGGATCGATGATCATGGCGTTGCCCGTGCGGACCTCGTCGTCGTCAACGCCCACGCCGTTGCTGAAAATCAGGAACAAGCCGTTATCGTGGGCACGGCTGGGAAGCCATCGCATCAGCCAGCCCCGGCCTTTGGGTCCGCGTAATTCCCGCTCGATCGCTTCAGGATTTTGGGCCCGGTCGTCCCAAAGCTGCCGTTCGATGTTCCCCATCAGATACGGATTGCGTGTCCGGCAGCCTCCGGTCTGGTGTGGAGCAAGAAGGACCTCGGCTCCCCGCAGTGCCGTTATCCGGACGTTTTCAACCAGGTTGTTGTCATAACAGGTCAGGAGGCCTGCCCGCCATCCGTGCGGGGTGTCAAAGAGGGTGTACTCAGAACCGCAGGAAATGTGTTCGCTGACAAATGCGTGCAGCTTGCGGTGCCGGCGAGCCGTGCCATCGGGCATTGCAACAACGTACGTGTTATAGAAAGCACCGTCGTCCGCCGCCTCCACCAGCCCCGCACCCACGGTCATCCCGTACCGCTTCGACAGGGCCATCAGTACCTGCGACGACGGCCCCTCAAAAACCGGCTCGGCGAGCCCGGCAATATCTTCGCGGGAAAGATGGCGAAGAAACCAGTATCCGGTAATGCAGCACTCCGGAAACAGGACCAGATCAACCCGCTCACGCGCGGCCCGCTCAACAAACGCCTGGATCTTGCCCAGGTTGGCCCGCTTATCACCGGCAAGGTGTTCAAATTGCACTGCGGCAACACGTATCTTTCGCATCCAGCAAGCTCCTGACGTGAAAAACGCAAGATAGCGGTCCGTCCGAAATTAAAGGCCGGTAACCTCCCCGGAACGCACCCCGATTGTGACGCAACCCGGCTCACGGGCATTATATCCCAGCGGCGGACCGTACCAGGTGGTGGAACATCTGAATGATGTGCAGACTCAGCGCGCGACCTCCTGTGTTGACTCCCATTCTCTTCAAATGGCATGATAGCCGCATGAGAACATCTGGGGAATACGTCGGGCCATGGCGGTGAAATTGACCAGACGCGACCTATTGCGGGCGGGTGCGGGGGCCTGCCTTCCTTTCGTGGCCAGCCGCTTCGGCCTTGCGGCGCAGCCCGCTCCGAAAACAGCTCCCATCCGGTTTCGCAACGTGGCCACCTCGGGCGGCGTCAATTTTGTGGTCGAAAACAATCCCACGCCGGAAAAACACCTGATCGAAACCATGACAGGTGGGATCGCGCTTTTCGACTACAACGGTGACGGGCTTCCTGACATCTTTTTCGCCAACGGCGCCTCCCTTCCATCGATGAAGAAGGATGGCCCCAAGTATTTCAATCGCCTGTACCGCAACGAAGGCGGAATGAAATTCACGGACGTGACCCGGCAGGCGGGGCTTGAAGGGGCCGGCTATTCCATGGGCGCCGCCGCAGCGGATTACGACAACGACGGCCACACGGACCTTTTCGTTGGCGGCGTCTATCACAACATTCTCTACCGGAACCGCGGCAACGGCGCCTTTGAAGATGTTACGGAACATGCCGGCATCAAGAGCGATAAATGGTCGGTGGGCGGCGGCTGGTTCGATTATGACAATGACGGCTGGCTGGATCTGTTCGTTGTCAATTACTCCAAATTTTCTCTCGAGCATAGCCGCTTCTGCGGGGACCGCGCCCGCAATCTGAGGACCTACTGCCACCCGAAATATTTTGAGGGCCTGACCTGCACGCTTTACCGGAACCGGCATGATGGCACGTTTGAGGACGTGACGGTCCAGGCTGGCTTCGGAAAGCATGTCGGCCGCGGCATGGCCGTGGGCTTTGCCGATTACGATAACGACGGCCACATGGACGTTTTTGTCACCAACGACAACATGCCCAACTTTCTTTATCACAACCTCGGCAACGGGACCTTTGAAGAAGTGGCGCTTTTCGCCGGGGTTGCTTTGCTCAACAATGGCGAACCCGTTTCCAGTATGGGCGTCGATTTCCGTGATTACAATAATGATGGGCTTCCGGATATCTTCGTGACCGACCTCTCCAACGAAACTTTTCCGCTGTTCCGAAACATGGGGCACGGCCTGTTCGAGGACGCCACCTACAGCAGCGGCCTCAGCGTGCTTTCCTCTCCGCGAAGCGGATGGGGCCTTGGGATGTTCGATCTGAACAACGACGGCTTGAAAGACCTTTTCACGGCAAACTCCCACGTCGACAACAATATTGCGCTTTTTGAGGCATCCACCTACAAGCAGCCAAACAGCATTTTTGCCAATCTTGGGAACGGGACCTTTGCCGATGTCTCGCGCGATGCCGGGAAAGATTTCCAGGTTCCACAGGCCCATCGGGGCGCTGCGTTTGCAGACCTTAACAAAGACGGCAAGATCGACGTTGTGACTTCCTCATTGCAGGGGCCCGCGGAAGTGTGGGAGAACATCAGCCCGGACGACAACAACTGGCTTATCCTCAATTTCGCCGGGCACAAGAGCAACCGCGACGGCATCGGCGCCCGCGTCCGGATTGGAAACCAGTACAACCACATGACCTCCGCTGTGGGCTATGCGTCATCAAGCCATTTCGGCGTGCATTTTGGCCTGGGAAAAACGGCTGTGGTCGATGAGGTCGAAATCCGATGGCCAAGCGGAATCGTCCAGCGGCTCAAGGGCGTCAAAGCCAATCAATTCCTGAAGGTTGACGAACCAGCCCGGTAACGGATAGCTGAAAAACACGTGCGATCTGTCATTTTCTCCCCTGTCATTCCGAGCGCAGCGAGGAATCTGCTTCTCTGGGCCAAAACAATTGAGCCTAACCGGGGCCGGGGGCAGTGATGCGAACTTCCTTCTGCAGAATCTGCTGCTCGTTCTGTCGCGCGTTATGCATCTGTTGATATTGTTGAAGCATCGTCCGGGCCAGCTCGAGCTGGCCGCTGCTCTGGTAGGCGCGCGCAAGCTGATAGTGGATACTGCCATCCCGGTCCATCGGCAGAGCCGCCTTGAGATGCGGTATGGCCCTCTTCGATTCCCCCATGGCCAGGTAGGCCTGCGCCAGAGAGCTGTGCGCCGGAAGAGAGCCCGGATCCATCTGTAGTGAAGTCTCCAGATAATGAGCGGCTTCCCTCGGTTGCTTCAAGCTCAGCAGGGTGAAGCCGAAAAGGTAGTTCAGGTCCGCAGATTTCGGGCGCTGCGCAAGAAGGCCCTGCAAGACCTTCCCGGCATCAGTGAAATCCTGCGTCTGGAAAAGAGCAAGCACCAGTTGCTTTCCGATCTCCACCTCGTTCCCGGAAAGCTCGTAAGCCTTTCTCCATTCCTGAACGGCTGCGGTGAATTGGCGCTCATCCGTGTGGATCGTCGCCAGCACTTCATGAAGT
>Ga0307372_10007421_pt1 | contig 15710 bp, 10 predicted proteins | sample OX1MG_FD_202533 | JGI IMG/M metagenome (GOLD analysis project Ga0307372, IMG submission 202533) | Soil microbial communities from Risofladan, Vaasa, Finland - OX-1 | ecosystem: Environmental > Terrestrial > Soil > Coastal area > Acid sulfate soil | place: Finland: Risofladan, Vaasa | collected... | reverse complement strand
TCTCGGTCGGCCAATTGTCGCGGCGTGGCTATGATCTGCGCCCGCTGATCGGCTTCGGCTTCACGCTGGCGGCGTATGAGATCTGGACCATGTCGCATTGGAATCTCCAGGTCAGCGAGAGTGCTGTGCTGTGGCCGATTCTGCTCTTCGGCCTGGGCCTGGGAATAGTGTTTCCGACCGTCACCGCGGCGGGTCTCGGCCAGATCAAACCCGAGCGGATGGGTTTCGCGTCGAGCCTGTTCAACATGATGGTGAACACCGGCGCGGCGTTCGGAATTTCGAGCGTCAGCAACATACTCACTTCGCATGAGCAGACGCATCAGGCGTATCTCGTGCAGCATTTTTCGGTCTTTGACGCATGGAAGGTAAGCCGCGGACAGCCGGAGATGCCGGGAGGGCCGACCTTCAACTTCATGCATCAGATGGTCACCGGACAGCACCAGGGGCTGGGTCAGGTGTACAGCATGATCCAGGCGCAATCGTGGCTGCTGGCCTATAACGACGTCTACCGAATACTGGCGCTAATCGCGCTGTTATGCGCGCCGTGGTGCCTGCTGCTGAGCCGCGCGGGCGGCGGCGCGAAATCCGACGCCGTGATGCATTAGACAAGTGCGCCTCGGATATGCATTAGAAGGTAACGCGATCCGCGCGTGAGTTTCGCCGCGCACAGTTTCAAGTTCGACGGAGTATTTGAATGAGCGCAGAGACTCAACGGCACGTACTCGACGGTTACAAGGTGCTCGACTTCACGCAGTTTGTTGCGGGGCCGACGGTCACGCTGATGATGGCCGAGATGGGCGCCGAGGTGATCAAGATTGAAGCGGCGCCGGCCGGCGATCCGACGCGAATCTGGCCGGTGATGAAAGAGGGCCGCAGCGGCTACTTCGTCCAGCACAATCGCGGCAAGCAGAGCCTCTGCCTCGACGCGAAAAGTGCCGAGGGCGCGGCGATTCTCAAAGAGCTGGTGAGCAAGGTCGACGTGATCGTCGAGAATTTCGCGCCGGGCGTGATCGCGCGGCTGGGTCTCGGCTACGAGGCGGTCAGCAAGATCAATCCGCGGGTCGTGATGTGCTCGGTGTCGGCCTTTGGCCAGACCGGACCGCTGGCCCACGAGCCGGGCTTCGACTGGTGCGGGGCGGCCTACGGTGGAATCCTGTACATGATCGGGATGCCCGACGGGCAGCCGATTGCGCCGACCACGGCGATCGGCGACGTGTCGACCGGCGTGCATGCGCTGAGCGCGATCGCCTGCGCGCTGCTCTATCGCGAGCGCACCGGCAAAGGCCAGTATCTGGATTGCGCACTGCTCGATACCTACTTCAATTACCACGAGGCGTCGGTGCAGTTGCAGAGCTTAAGCGGCGGCGGGATCCGGCCGAAACGCACGGGTAGCCATGCGACCTACACGGCGCCGGCGGGAATTTTTCGCGGGCGCGAAAAATACTTCATCATCTTCGCCCAGATGGACCATATGTGGGCCAAGCTGTGCGCGCTGATGGGGCGGCCGGAGCTGGCGGCCGACCCGCGCTTTGCCGACAACACCGGCCGGGTCAAAAACCTGGGCGATATCGTGACGATTATCGAGGGCTGGATTCGATCGATGCCGAGCGACGACGCGGCAATGGCGGCGCTGCGCGAGAGCCGCATCCCGATGGCGCCGATCCTGTCGCTCGAAGAGGCGATGGCCCATCCGCATCTGCGCCAGCGCGGCACGGTGCGGCGGGTGCGCGACCGGACGCTCGGGGAGTTCGATCTGCCGGGCTTTCCGCTGCGCTTTTCGGCCTTTCCGGGCACGCTCGAATTGCAGGCGCCGACGCTGGGCGAGCATAACGCGGCGGTGCTCGGGCGCTATCTCGGCTATACGCCGGAACGGGTCGGCGCGCTCGAGGCGCAAGGCGTGCTGCGCCGCGGATCGCACTGACGCGGGCGCGCGATCGCGTCGTCGAAGGCGCGCGCGGACTAGAGGCCGATTTCGCCCATGAAGGGTTCGAGCACGTCGAGCAGGCGGCGCGGACTGTCCCCCTGGATCGTGTGGCCGGCGCCTTCGATTTTGACCCAGCGGCCGTTGGGCACCGAGGCGGCGAATTTCTCGGCGTTCTCGTCGCTCAGGACGTCGCTGCGCGACCCGCGCATCACGAGCGTCGGGCAGGTGATGTTGGCGGCGTTGTCGTTGATCTGATCCTTGCGCGCGGTTTGCTCGGCCATGATGTTGGCGCCCATGCGCTTGGGGTCGTGCTTCCAGGTCCATTTGCCGCTGGGCAACTGGCGCAGATTATGGGGCAGGCTGCGGCGCAACAGCTCGCGGCTGCGCAGCGGATTGAACTTGATCGCGCGCTCGACGAAATCCTCGACCGAATCAAGCTCGCGATCCTGCGCGATGAAATTGCGCACGCGCAAGGAGCCCTGCGTGCTGATCTCGGGCGCGATATCGACCAGCACCAGCCCGGCCATTTTGGCGGCGTGGCGAATCGCATAGCCCATCGCGGCGAACCCGCCCATCGAATGGCCGATCAGCAGCGGGCGTTCGAGCTTGAGCTTGTCGATAAAGCCCTCCAGGTCGGCGACCTGGCTCTCGAAGCGGTAGTCGGCGGTTGGTTCCCATTCGCTGTCGCCGTGGCCGCGCTGATCGAGGGCGACGCAGTGATAGCGATCGCGGAGCATCAGGCAGACCAGATCCCAGGTATGCGCGTTGAGGCCGCCGCCGTGCAGGAAGAGCAGGGGCGGGCGGCCCTGGGTACCCCAATCGAGGTAATGCAGGCGCATCCGGCCGACGACAATATGATGCGATTCGGGCAGGGCAACTGCGGGCAGCAGCAGGCCGGCGTGCTGCGCGGAGAGTTTGAGATGATCGATCTGTTCGGATTGAGTTAACACCAAAGGACTCCTGGTCTGTTCCGTTTTGCAGATAACAGCCGTGCGAACAGTCAGATATATAGCAAAGAGCACAAAACCGCGGCAAATCGCCGGCGCGGCAGCCGGGTTGCGCGCCGTCGCGCATTAGTTGTCAAATAGTAGCGAAAACCGCCGATTAGTTATGAAGAGGGCTGAGCAGGCGCGGTCCGGGCAGCATGGGCAATCGATTATGCCCCTCGCGGCCCGACTCCAATGGGGGAAAGAAGGCGGGAGCGGGCCGTATCGCGCCGCCCGCTCCCGCTGAATTAATCGATAATTACCAGCGGCGACCGCCGCCGCCACCTGCGCCCCCGGTGCCGCCACCGCCGCCGCTGCGACCGCCACGGCTACCGCCGCCGCCACTGCGGCCGCCACCACCGCCGCCGTAGCCGCCACCGCCGCCTCCACCACCGTAGCCGCCGCCACCGCCACCACCGCCGTAGCCGCCCCCGCCGCGCGGGCCGCCGCCACCGCCACCGCCCTCACGCGGGCGGGCTTCATTTACGCGAATATTGCGGCCCTTGAGTTCAGCCTCGTTGAACTGTTCGATCGCCCGAGCCGCGTCATTCGAATCCGCCATTTCGACGAAGCCGAAGCCGCGCGACTGGCCCGAGAACTTGTCGACTACGACGACTGCGGTATCGACTTTGCCCGCCTGGGAAAACATTCCTTCCAGGTCTTCGTTCGTCACCGAGTAGGACAAATTGCCTACGTACAATTTTGTCGGCATTCAATGCCTCTCCTTGATCAATAGCCGGGAAGCGCGCGAGACAGAGAAACCCGAGGGCCGGGTTTAAGTGAAAGGTGCGTCCGGACGGTTACCTTTTTTGATCTATTCCTCACGGACATAAATGTCCACCGTCGATTCGGTCGGCGGACCTATGCGAAGTTCGCGGCGAGCGGGAATTTAACCGTGAAAACGGTCCCCTGATCCTTCACACTGGCGACTTCGACGCGGGCGCCGTTGAGCTCGACGTAACGCTTGACCAGCGCCAGTCCGAGCCCGGCGCCTTCGAGGCGCGGGTTGTTCCACTGGACCTCGCGCGAAAACGGTTCAAACAGGTGCGGCAGGTAGGCGGGATCAATACCCACTCCGGAATCGCGGACTGCGAGGCTCAGCAGGCCGGTGCCCTCGCGGAATATATTTATTGATACGGTACCGTGCTGGGTAAACTTTATCGCGTTCTGAATCAGGTTGATGATGGTGTTCGAGAGGCACTGCTCGTCGAAGGTAACCAGGGCGTCGATTGCGTCATTGCGGTAGTCCAGGGCGAGCCCCTTTTGCCGCGCCAGAATACGGAGATCCTCGACGTGCCGATCGACCACGACGGCGAGACTCAAGCGGCGCGGCGCGATCGGATAGGCGCCCGATTCGATGCGCGAGAGGTCGAGGATCGCGCCGATTGTTTCGAGCAGGCGCCGGCTCGAGCGGCGAATCGGCTCGGCATATTGCAGTCCGCTCGCGTCATGCAGGTCGGACAGCCGTTCGGCGAGCAGGTCGGTGTAGCCCAGGATAACGTTGAGCGGGGTGCGGATTTCGTGGGTCATGGCGGCGACGAAGGCTGACTTGAGGCGCGAAGCCTCCAGCGCCGCGTCGCGGACCGCGATCAGTTTGCGCTGGCGGCGATCGGCGTCCGCTTCGTATAGGTGAAAATAGACTAGCGTCATCGTTTCCGCCGCGACGCGTCCCAGACCCATGTAGCCGAGCATCGCGGCCTCGACCAGGGCCGAATCGGCGGCCAGCGCGAGGGTGATTTCCTCGTACAGAATCCGGCATACGGCGTGGGCCGATCGAAAGAGCAGGGCGAGTCCGCCGCCGATGCGCTCGGCACCCAGCAGGTGTTCGCCAATCAGCCGCTCGACGGCGGCCTCATAGCGCTCGATGGCGCGCACCGAATTATCGGCGGCGAGGTCGTTGATGAAGCCGATCACGACCTCGCGAGAGCTTGCGGCCAATGCGATCGCGGCGGCGTGCGCGGCGGAATCTGCGTCGGGGGCCGGCGCGGCGAGCGAAATCTCCCGCTGGCAGCGCTCGGCGATTATTGCCAAGCGCGGCAGCAGGCGGCGTGCGACATCACCTATCAGTGGTTGATCGTATTCGGCCACGTCCGCAACCTTCCCGGCTATCGATCCTGCATGCCTCTCCGGCGCGCGGCAGGACTCTCTGTCACCCTTGCGGCCATACGCGGAATACGGCGATTATGAGGCTCGCTGGTTACGCATGTCAAAACGGAAAATGATTTTGTCACGCTACGAGGTGTTTTGCGCGCGCTCGTTGTGATTGGATAAAACCTAGCCGTGTTATTTGTTGCGCTTGCGGCGCGTTGGCGCGCACGCGGCGCGCCGGTGGAGCATCGGTGTGCCAACGCGGTTGACATTGAAGTTTACCCAAGGCTAACTCGAAACTGTGCCTACCCCCGCGGCGAGCGAAAAAATCCCCTCCTGGCTGCTGTGGCAGCGGCTCAGCCGCAACGAAATCTTTCAGACCTTCACCGACGAGCAGCGCGACGCCTTTCTCAAGGCCTGCGAGAATGAACCGGGACTGCGCATGCGCGAGTTTGCGGCGGGCGAAGTTATCTGCCGCAAGGGCCAGTACGAGCTCGACCTGTGCTTCATCTTGCGCGGCAGCGTGAATCTGATCGACGAGGTCGGCGAGGAAAAAGAGGTATTGCGGGCCACGCTCGGCGAGGGCGACCTGTACGGCGAGCTCGGGTCGATCGGCGGACTGCCGCGGTCGGTCGACGTGATCGCGCGCGAAGCCAGCGATATATTTTACGTCCCGCGCCACGCGCTCAAGTATCTCGAGGTCAACCAGCAGGCGCGCGCGATCATGGCGCGCCGCTATCGCGAGCGGGCGGTGCGCGTGACCGCGGTCGATATCGAGCTGTTCCGCGGAGTGCCCGCGGAATTCATCGACGCGCTCATCCCGCTGTGCGAAATCCAGCGCTACGAGTTGCGCGGCGTCGCGCTGGTCACGCAGGGCGAGCCGGGCGACGCGTTCTATATCGTGCGCGACGGCTTCGTGCAGGTGGTGCGCGAGGGCGACGACGGCGCGCGCCGCGTGCTCGCCTACCTGCGCGCGGGCGAGTACTTCGGCGAGATGGCACTGTTTGAGACCGGGGTGCGCTGGGCAAGCGTGCTGACGGCCGGCAAATGCGAGATCATCCGCATCAGGCGCGACGATTTCCTGGGCCTGTGCGCCGGGTTTCCGCAGATCGAGGAGCGCGCCCGCGAGGTCATCGCGCGGCGCCACGAGCAGGAGCGCCAGATCACGCCCGAGATGTCCGCGCTGCTCGAGCGCAGCGGCCAACTGGGCGTAATCCAGGCCGACGCGCTGCTCGTGATGGACATGGATCTGTGCATCAAGTGCGACAACTGCGTGACCGCGTGCGAAGCGCTCCACGGCCGCAGCCGGCTCATCCGCAACGGCATCCAGATTGGCAAATACCTGATCCCGAGCGCGTGCCGCCATTGCGACGATCCCAAGTGCATGAACAGTTGCCCGACCGGCGCGATCAAACGCCGGTCTGAAGGTGAAATCTACTTTCAGTACGATATGTGCATCGGCTGCGGCAACTGCGCGATCGCCTGCCCCTACGACAATATCGCGATGATCGACACGCCGACCTTCGATCGGGCGCAGGAGCGCAAGTCGCGCATCATGGGCGACGCGAAGTTCTTCCGGCCCTATCCGGTGGCGTCGCACGAGGTCGGCGAGGAGGGCCTGTGGGCGCGGCTGTTCGGCGCGGGCGGCGATCGCGCGCGGCGGCGCAAGCCGGTCGCGATCACGCCGGCCGGATTGCCCGATCACGTGCCGGCGGCCTTTCCGATCAAGTGCGACCTGTGCGACGGCCTGCCCTTCATGGGCTGCGTGCATAATTGCCCGACCGGCGCGGCGATCCGAATCGATCCGGCCCATCTGTTCGAGGAGAGCGGCGCGTTGATCGAGGGTTCGCGCGTGCGCAAGGCGCGGGGCGGCAGCGACTAGGCCGCGTGCGCCGCCGGACATCATCCGCGTGAGCCTGCAGATCGGCGAGGCGGGCGACCGCCGGCATACCGCGCCGATCGCGTCGGTGACGCTGTGGGCGGCGCTATGCGGCGCCGTGGTGGTGGTGATCCATGCGGCGACCCGGGGCCTGCCGGCACGCCTGGGTTCCTATCGCACCGGCGTCATCGTGATTGCCGTGTTCGCCCTGGCCTCGATTTACAGCGCCCGCAAACATTCGCTGTGGCTCTCGGTGCGCTGGCTGCGCCTGGCGATGCGCCTGCCACGCCGGCTGGCGCGGCGCATGGTGCTGTTCGATCGGCTCGAGACCTGGCGCACGATCCACATCACGGTCGGCGTGCTCGCGCTGCTGCCCCTGTGGTGGCATCTCGACGCCGGCCCGGCGAGCCGGCTCGATCGCGCGCTCGAGCTGGTGGTCGCGATGGTGGTGCTGAGCGGCCTGTTCGGCACGATGATCCAGGATCGGCTGCCGCACGCGACGCGCCTGCGGCCGGACCAGGAGGTGCGGATCGAGGATGTCGAGGCGAATTTTCACCAGCTCTATTTCGAGGCCGAGGAGAGCATCCTGGGCCATTCGGAAGATCTGGTGCGCACCTACCTGGCGCAGGTGCGGCCGATTTTGACCGGCAAGCAGGGGCCGGCGCGGATGTGGTGGGCGACGATCACCGGCGGCGATCCTGCGCCGGCGGCCGTGCGGCGCGCGCGCCGCGCGGGCGCCACCCTGGGTGCCGATCGCGCGCTCTATGAAGGGCTGATCGCGATCGCCGAGCGCAAGGTGCGGCTCGAGCACAATCGCTTCGATCTGATCCTGAGCAACGCCTGGCTGACGTTTCATATCGCGCTGGTCGTCGCGATGGCCGTGATGGTCGCCTTTCACGTTAGCGGTGCGCTCTATTTCGGCGGCCTCTGATGCGGCGTGTCGTATGGATAGCCGGCGCGATCGTGATCGCCCTGGTCGGCGTGATGCTGGCGTCGCGGCCGAGCTACCAGCCCGGTCCGCTGATGGCTAAGCATGCGACGCTCACCGGCCAATGCGCGTCGTGCCATCGGCCGTGGCGCGGTGTGGTCGTCGACCGCTGCGTCGCCTGCCACGGCAATATCACCGACACCAATCCGCACGGCGGCTACGACGTCACCTCGGCGGACAGCGGACTGCTCGCGGGAAAAACGCTCCCGGTCGACGCCGACAACGATCTGATCTGCCTCAGTTGCCATAGCGAACACGCCGGCCGCCGGGTCGATCTCAATGCGACGGCGACCTTCGCCTGCACCTGGTGCCACAAGCACGTGGCGAACGATCAGGTGCCCGAGCATACGACCGCCGTGATGAGCCGGCGCGCGGCCGCAAGCAACATGTTTGTGCAGCCATTCAATCATCATCAGCACCAATTGCTGATCCAATCGCATTATCCGCCGATCGCGGCGGGCTTCGCCTGCGCGTCGTGCCACAGCGTGACGCCGACGGCGCCGCCGCATGCCGATCGAATGAGTTTCCGGTGGAGTTCATGCAGCGGCAACGGATGTCACGTCGCGCCGCAGGATTCGTTTCTGCGGTTGCCCGCCGCGCTCGGCGCCGCGCCGCTTGAGCTGCCCTATACCGCGCGCGTCCTCCACATGAACGCGGTCTTTACCCATTCGCGCGGCCATCTCGCCACGCCCTGCGTCCAATGCCATACCGAGATGGCGGCGAGCGTGGCGCCCGGCGACGACCATGCGCAGGTAGTCGAGCAATGCTTCAAATGCCACGCGCATCAGCCGGGCCCGGCGGCGATCGTCGTCCATTCCGCGGACGCCGGCTTCAGTCTCCCTGGGGCGAGCGTCGCATTCGCCGCGGCGAATCCGGGCGTAGCGTCGGACGCGGCGCCGCGCGTCACCGCTTGCGGGCAATGCCATCTGTTCCATACGCACGGTCCGGTGCCGGCACACGACTTCGCCGGGACTGCGCCGCTCGCGCTACCCGGCGCGCCCGCGCATCTGGCGTGGACGCTCTACCTGCCCGGCGTGAGCCGCGAGCGGGGCGCGCCGGCGGTGAGAATGCGGGCGATCCGGTTCGCGCCGTGGCTGTTCGGATTTTTCGGCCTGATCGTCGCCGCCCTGTGCGCGATAGGTTTCGTGCGCGTGCTGCCGGCGCCGCCAGTCGAAGCCGAAGTGGTCACGGCGGTCGCGCCGCAGCGCCTCGGCCAGGTTCCGCTGATCGACGATACCTACCAGACCAGCGTGCGCCATCTGTATATCGTCGGCGAGGCCTCGGGCACGGCGTCGATCAATCTCGCGATGCGGTCGGGGCGGCAGGTGATTGAGGCGATCGCGGCCGAGTTGAAGGCCCACCGCCTGCCGCCGGCGGCGCCGGAGTATGAAGTCGTAATCGTCGGCTGCGGGCCGGCCGGCCTGGGCGCGACCGCCACCGCCAAAACGATGGGCCTCAAATATGTCACGCTCGAACGGATGACGCCGGCGAGCACGCTGCGCGCCTATCCGCGCGCCAAGTTCGTGCAGGCGACGCCAATCGATATCGCCGAATACGGATCGTTTTTTCTCGAGGGCGACAATTCGCGTGAAGAGCTGATCCTCGAATGGGAGCGTATCATCGCGACGCTCGATCTTCAGATCAACGATCGCGAAGAGGTCGTCGATATCACCACCGACGCCGACCTGCTCACGGTCAGAACCGCGCGCGGCAATCTCTACGCTGCGCGGACCGTGGTGCTCGCGGTCGGCGTGCGCGGTAATCCGCGCCATCTGCAACTGCCGGGCGAGGAGCCGGCGCGCGTCCATTACACGCTGATCGAGCCGGGCGAGTTCCGCGATCGGAAGATCCTGGTCGTCGGCGGAGGCAATTCCGGCGCGGAGGTCGCCCAGGCGCTGGCGCGCGCCGATCTGGGCAACCAGGTCGGGTATTCTTTTCACGCTTCGGTACTCGCCAACGTCACGCGGGACAACGCCGAGCGACTCAGTGCGTTGCAGCAGACCGGCGCATTGACGGTCTATCCCGCGACCGCGCTCAAGGAAATCCGGCCGCATACGGTCGTGCTGGAACCGATCGCGGATCGCGATAAGCCGGCGGCGGGCGGCGGCGGCGCGCCCCCGATCGAGATCGAAAACGAGATCATCTTCGCGATGATCGGCGCCGAATTGCCCAACAATTTCTTCCGCAAATTAGGCATCAGGATGGTGCGTAAAGGGCGTTTTGGCAGCGGCTAGGGGGCCTGGCACCCGGAGCTCGATCGAGTACGCGGAGCAAGATACCGCATCGAGACACAATTTCGTCGCGATCCCGATTAACGCCAGACGGTCTCGGCAAAATAATGTCGCGATCCGCGACATCCAGTTTCTGAAGCGCCAATGATATAGGTTATCCAAGCTTTTGCGCCCGGTACATCGTTTGCTCTTAATGCTACGTTAAAAAGGCAGGCCACCGATGAAAAAACCCAGTGCTATTTCAACGACATGTATAACGATTATCGCGGCGGCCTTCGCGGTGATGGCCACGGTCCATCCGGTGGCGGCATCGGTGCGCAGCGTCGAGATTAGGGGCGTCGTCCAGGATCTCCAAGGCCGGCCGATCGAAGCCCTCAAGATTTCGCTGTCGAACTGGTTCGGCGGTGTCAGCGCCAGCGCGGTGACCGACGAGCATGGGCAATACAGGATCGAAAACGTCGCGCCGGGCAAATACTACGTTCGTATCCGCCCCCTGGGTATCAGCACCCGCGGCCAGTTGATCGTGATCACGGTCCCGCCCCATCGCATGGGATTGAACCTGACGCTGTCGCAGAATATCCCGGCGCTGGTACGCGCCGATAGTCCGTTCGCCGCCGCCTGAGTCCGATCGTCGCGGCGCCGCACGCGTGGCGGCGCGCGTTCTCGCGCCCGTAACGGCAGTGTCGCTCCCGCGCTTGCGTATGCTAGTGAAGTGCGTGCCTCCCGCGCGGCCGGTCGTGCGGTGAGAGCCACGCCAGCCGTATGGCGGAACGCGCGGAGGTGGCCGCGATGCCTCATAATATCAGTGCCGATCGTGCGACTTCAGCCGATCGGGCGGCAACTGCCGGTCAGGCAGCCACGGCCGGATTTGTAACCACGGACGATGGCGTAAAACTCTACTATGAGGAGGCCGGAGCGGGCTTCCCGATCGTCTTCGTTCACGAGTTCGCCGGCGATTGCCGCAGCTACGACTCGCAGTTGCGCCATTTCGCCCGCCGCTACCGATGCGTGGCGTTCAATGCGCGCGGCTATCCCCCCTCCGACGTGCCCGGCGATCCCGCAAGCTATTCGCAGGCCCGCGCGAGCGGCGATATCGCGGACGTCCTCGACGGACTCGGCCTCGCCACCGCGCACGTCGTCGGGCTATCGATGGGCGCCTTCGCGGCGCTCCATTTCGCGATCGCCTGGCCGGCGCGTGCCCGCTCGATCGTGGTCGCCGGATGCGGTTACGGGGCGGCGCCCGAGCGGCGTGCCCAGTTCGCCGAAGAGGCCGAGGCGGCGGCCCGGCGCTTCGAGACGTTGACTATCGAGGAGTCCGCGCGGGCCTATGCGCTTGGTCCCACGCGCGTACAGTTGCAGAACAAGGATCCGCGCGGATGGGAGGCGTTTCGTGCTGCGCTCGCCACCCATTCGGCGGCGGGGTCCGCGCTGACGCTGCGCGGCGTGCAGCGGCGCCGCCCCTCGCTTTACGATCTTGGCGACGCGCTGCGTGCGATGACCGTGCCGGCGTTGATCATGTGCGGCGACGAGGACGACCCGTGCGTCGAGGCGTCGATCTTTCTGAAGCGCACCATCGCGTCATCGGCGCTCGCGATGATCCCGCGCACCGGCCATACGATCAATCTCGAAGAGCCCGCGCGGTTCAATGCGCTGGTCGCGGATTTCCTCCATCAGGTCGAGGCGGGCCGCTGGAGCGCGCGCGATCCGCGCTCGCTGAGCGGTGCAATCCTGTGACGGGCCGGCCCGCTTGACCGCCGTGATCGTGCGGTTCGCATGACCCACGGGCGCGGCGGGATGCGCGAGGCTCTTTACCCGCGCGCGAGCGCTCTGCACTGTGGAACCCGGAGTCCACGATAGTGCCGATCCTCGCTTCGCATAATTTTCTCCAAGACCTCGCGCTGGTGCTGTGCGTCGCCGCCCTGACCTCGGCGATCTTTCAAGCCTTACGCCAGCCGTTGGTGGTCGGCTACCTGGTGGCCGGGCTGATCGTCGGCCCGCATCTGCCGATTCCGCTGTTCGCCGACGTCGATCGGATCCACAAGCTCTCCGAACTCGGCATGATCCTGCTGATGTTCGCGCTCGGCCTCGAGTTCAGCGTGCGTAAACTGGCGCGGCTGGCGCCCTCGGCCGGAATCATCACCGCCGTGCAGGTCGGCCTGCTGATGTGGCTCGGCTACGTCGCCGGCCTGGCCTGCGGATGGACCGCGCTCGAGAGTATTTTCACCGGCGCGATGCTGGCGATTTCCAGCACCACCATTATCGCCAAGGCGTTTGCCGATGAGCACGTCGACGCGGCGCTGGGTGATCTGGTCTTCGGCGTCACGCTGTTCGAGGATCTCGCGGCGATAATCCTGCTCGCGGTCCTGACGGCGGTGGCGACCGGCGCGGGCCTGTCAATGCAAATGGTCGGGAGCACCGTCGGACATCTGGTTGTTTTTCTCGCCATCCTGATTGGCGGCGGCCTGTTGATCGTGCCGCGCGCGATTCGTTTCGTCGCCGGTTTCGAGCGTGACGAAACCCTGATCGTCGCGAGCGTCGGTGTATGCTTCGCTTTCTCGATGATCGCCGAGCTGACCGGCTACTCGGTGGCGCTCGGCTCATTCCTGGCCGGCGTGCTGGTCGCCGAATCGGGCCATTCGCACAAAATCGAGCAATTGGTGGCGCCGTTGCGCGACATCTTCGGCGCGGTCTTCTTCGTCTCGGTCGGGATGATGCTCGATCCGCAGATGGTGGCGCGCCACTGGCACGCGCTGCTCCTGCTGGTCGGCGTCGTCCTCGCGGGCAAGATCGTCGGCGTGACGATTGGCGCGATGCTGAGCGGCAGCACCACCCGGATGGCCGTGCAGGCCGGGATGTCGATGGCGCAGATCGGCGAGTTCTCTTTTATCATTGCGGGCACCGGTGTCGCGCATCACGCCACCGGCAGCTTTATCTATTCGCTGGCCATCGCGGTCTCGGCGATTACCACCTTCATGACGCCGTTCATGATTCGCGCGTCCGGCCACGTTGGCGGCTTCATCGATCGGCGTCTGCCGCATTCGGTGGGCGTCCTGCAGACGATTTACGATTCGTGGATCGAACGGATGCACGCGATTCCGCGGCCGCGCCGTGCCGCGCCCGATGCCGCGTTGCTGGGCTTCGCGATGGCGGCGATCGTGGCGATTGCGATTCTTTACGAGTTCGCCGCCGCGCGGCTCGACGCCGCGATGATCGCCACGACCGGCTTCGCTCCGCTGCCTGCGGCGATTGTCGTGCGCGCCGCCACGATCGTGCTGGCCGCAATTCCCGCCGCCGGCATCTGGCGCTCCGCCCGGCGCCTCGCGCGCACACTGGCGGGTGGCCTCGCGGCCGCCTCGCCACCGTCCGCGTCTGATCCCGCCGCACCGGCCGATCTTTCGGACCCGGCCACCGCACTGCTCACGCGGCTGCTCGAACTCGCGATTATCTTCGGCGCCGTCACCCTGCTGCTCGCGCTCACCGCGCCCTTCATGCGCCCGGTCGACGGTATCGCGACACTGCTCGCGGTGGTCGTGGTAATTTCCGTTATGGTCTGGCGGAGCGCACGCGATATTCGTCTCTGGATGAACGCCCGCTCCGGCACGATCTTGCGCCCACTGCCCGATCCGGCGCATCCGCAACCCGCCGCGGGCGCCCTTTCCGCGGATTTGAGCGCCGTCACGCGCATGCGCCTGCCGGACGGCAGCGGGGCGATTGGCCGTTCGCTCGGCGACCTGAATTTGCGCGAACACACCGGCGCGATTGTCGTCGGGATCGCGCGGGATAGCGGCAGCGTGATGTTTCCCGACGGCCTGGAGGTGCTGCGTGAAGGCGACGCGCTGGCGCTGGTCGGTCCCGCCGCCGCGATCGCCGCGGCACGCGATCTGCTGACCGCTCGGCGGGCGATATCCGCGGACGCCGTCCAGTAGATATCCAGTGCGGTAAGGCTGTCGCCGACGAAGTAGTGTGCGCCGTGCGCGTACTGGGCTTTGAACTGCGCCGCGATCGCTCTGAGCGAAGCGGTCGTACGTTCGGCGGCGAGTTTCGCGGCGTCCTCCGCATGGAACTTGCCCCGAGTTGGTGGACACCCGGGTCAAGTCGCTTTCGCGGGTGTGCTACCGGGGCAATGACTACTCGATGCCGACTGAGTATGGCCATCGCGAAGTGCCGATGCCGCGACTGAGTCGGTGCTGCAGACCTATCAGATGCAACTGGAAGCCGAACTGAAACGCCACCCCGCATGATCCGCCCGCCCTCACTCCGATAACCAATACGCCAGCGATTTGAGCTGCGGAAATATCGAATTACAGAAAGTTGTTGTGCCCGGGGAAGTCTAGAAATACGGGCCACCACTGTCCGAGTCGTTGGCGAAAGCTTTCGATTACCCTGTCTGCCGAGCCTCCGGCTTCTACTGCCGCTTCGGGAACGACGCTAAATGCATAATGTGATAGTGATTCGGCGTCAGTGCCTATAATCTTCTTCAACCGGATAACATTTGGATTTGTCAGTGTTCCCGCATCAGCGTCAAAGACATAAATCCAGGCTGGAGCGTCAGTCCAGGTTCTTTCACCGCGAAGCACCCATGTACCATCATCCTTTGGAACAAGCTCCGGCCTTCCCAAGTGACGTTGCCAACTGTCCCATACAGATTCTGGAATTGCCACGACGCAACCGACGCATGGACGATGCTCTCCGATTTTAAATTTTAGAATCATCTGATAGAAGGTCCGTTTGAAAACGTTGGCTATGTTCGGACCTTCGATCCTTTCGCAAAGCCACGATCTGTTTGTTTGCAGGACCTTGGGGAAACTTTTCTTATGTAGGTGAAGAGCGTCTCTTAGGTTTTTGGCAACCGCCCTGTATGAACCGTGGAAGTCCATTGTTTGAACCTCAAGGATTCCATATTGCCCGGTCTCCCAAGAGCCGTTTGAGTCGCACCTCAGCTCAATCATCGTTGTGTCAAAGGAAAGTTCGGGAGATCGTTCAGTGGCAGAAAGTGAGATTTCGCCACCCAATTGTTCCTGAAAGTAAGCGATTACTAGACTTCCGGACTTTACAGCGAACGAAACTTGCTTTCTTACCTTGTCTTCGGCCAGGGTATGGTGCAGCAACTAATACGACTTTGCGAGTGGCTTCGGGCCGAAAGAGGCGCCGCGCCACGTCCTCAAATATCGACGCGTCGAGTGCTCGGTATGGACATACTAGCCAGTCCTGCCGCGGTCCATTGCTGCAACTGCTGATGGTACATATTCCGAGTGAGGTCTCCTTCTTGACGCACGTTTGTGTTTCGCCGGTGGCCTTGGAAAGGAATGGACAGATTCGCTCTTGTTGAGCCCGTGTCCCAAGTGGGTCCTGCGCAACCTCAGGATAAGTGCGATATCCAAACCATTCGCTCACGAAGTTACGTTGATTGAGGTCGTTCGCCCCGCGTGCTTTCCTCGCCATCTAAAGCAGCCGCCTCGACGCTAGAATCTCGCTGGCCGCCTTTATGTATGCAGTGGATCTGTCAAATCCAATTGCGCAACGGCCTTCGTCTAGCGCCACGGCTAACGCTCTGCCGGTGCCACAGAACGGATCGAGCAATGTTCCTCCGGGCGGGCAGGAGGAAAGGATCCGT
>Ga0307372_10007420_pt1 | contig 15710 bp, 9 predicted proteins | sample OX1MG_FD_202533 | JGI IMG/M metagenome (GOLD analysis project Ga0307372, IMG submission 202533) | Soil microbial communities from Risofladan, Vaasa, Finland - OX-1 | ecosystem: Environmental > Terrestrial > Soil > Coastal area > Acid sulfate soil | place: Finland: Risofladan, Vaasa | collected... | reverse complement strand
AGCCTCGCGCTCCAGGAGCAGGAGACGATGCTGATCGGCCCCCATCGAGTGGTCCGGATGGAATGTTAGTTGAGGGTGGGTCTTTGCTCCAGCGATAGCGTGGCCGGCGGAGCTGGCCGGGGTTGCGGCGCGGGAAGTGTCGCGCTTTGTCCGGAACGGTCGTGATTGGCAGCAACTCATCGAGATGTGCCGCGTGGTCGACACCGTGCTGATCGATCAGGGGACGGTGTATGCGCCCCGACAGGGAAACAACCGACTGCTCCTTGGCCTCAAGGGTAGCCTCAACGAGTATGAACTCGATCTCCTGCGCCGACGCTCCCTCTCCGCTCGATACGAGAAGGTAGGACGAGGCGAGCTTGTTGTCGCCGCGCCGGTCGGCTTCGTGAAGGCCGGCGACCGCCTCGAGAAGGACCCCGATCGGCGGGTCCAGGAGGCAATCCGGGCTGGTCTTCGACAAGGTGGCCGAACTCGGCAGCGCGCGCCAGGCGCTCTTGAGGTGTGAATACGCGCCGAAAATCCAATGCCGATTGACATCCTTGAGACGGTTGATGTCCCCTTTGGTTTAGGGGCTCCATCTCCCCGAAGCTGGACGGAGTTGCTTATCGCTGGCCTGTTCCGACAATCCGTGTTTCGGGGATAAACCCGCAATCCGGATCAAACCGATGGACGTGATAGACCGGTCGGCTCTTCATGGGAGCCGGATAGTCACCCTTGCGCAGTGTCGTCGCGATGCACGGCACCACGCTCGCTGGAATGTTTCCGACATGGCCCGCCGCAGGTCGGTGAACATGGCCGCTGAAAACGGCGACGACCCGTCCCGAGTTCTGCAATGCCTGCTGCAGCCTCGACATGGTCTCCGGCGTTTCGAAGTGGAGCGGGTGCGGCCCCACCGTAACCACAAACGGCGGATGGTGCGTGAAAACCGCAATAGGCTTGGTGGTCTCGGCATCGATCAGGTCAATCAGACGTCTGACCCGCTCGGGGCAAAAGTCGCCCCTGTTGCTGCTTGAGCTCAGGGTATCCAGCACAATCAGCCTTATCGGATAATCGTCAATCGCATAGTCGATAAAGTCGGAATCGGCCGCAAGATATCGGTATACTGAAAAGGCCTCGCGCAAATTCGCCCGGTTGTCCTTGTTGCCGGCCACAACATAGACCGGCGGCCGCGCCTTCGCGAGCGTGGACACTGCCAGAGCGTATTCGTCTGGCCGTCCGCTATGAACGATATCCCCGGTGTGAACAATCAGGTCGGGGGCCGGATCGAGGGCGTTGATATCCGCAATCGAGCGCGCGAGATCCCACGTTCTCTGATCGGCGTCGGGCGTATCCAGGGCGATATGGGTATCGGAAATTTGCGCGATGATCATGACGTCGGACTCGATCCCGTCGATCGCAGGCTTGCGTAATACTCCTTGAGGATCGCCACCACCTCCGGCCGGCTGAACTCGGGCGGTATGTCAGCATCGGTCGAGAGCATCTCTCGCTGCTGCGTGCCGGAAATCGAGATGTGATGCTTCGGATCGTGGGGACAGGTCTTCGCCGTCGCCATTCCGTAGCATTTCCGGCAGTAGAACGTGACATCGATCTTCAGCGCTTCGGTTTGAAGCGCGCCGTCCCAAAGTTCATCGAAGATGTGATGCGCATCGAAGGGGCCATAGTAGTCGCCGACGCCGGCATGGTCGCGCCCGACGATAAGGTGCGAGCAACCAAAATTCTGACGAATGAGGGCATGAAGCAACGCCTCGCGCGGACCCGCATAACGCATCTCGATCGGATAGCCCGCCTGAATTACCGTTCCGGGACGGAAATAATTGTCGATCATCGTCTGGATCGCTCGGGTTCGAACCTCGGCTGGAATGTCGCCTGCTTTCAACTTCCCAAGCACCTGGTGGATGAAAACACCATCCAGGACCTCCACCGCGATTTTAACCAGATACTCGTGGCTACGGTGCATGGGATTGCGGGTTTGGAAAGCAGCGACGCGCGACCAGCCCTTTTCAAGGAACATGGCACGCGCCTCGGCCGGCCGGATATAGAGGTTCGCATATTTGACCGGATACTCGCCTTCGCTCAGCACCATGACCCGCCCGGCCAGGTTGACGTCCCCCTGATGCAGGACCTTCGCTACGCCTGGATGCTTCGGATCGGCGGTGCGATAGACGTGCTCGGCCTCAATTTTCTTGTCGATGGAATATTTCTCGTGCACCTCCATGACCGCGAGTATCTCGCCGTTCTCTGCATCGATGAGCGTGACCTCCTCTTCGGCATGAATGCTGTCGGCAAGGTCCCGGTTTACTGGAAGCGTGATCGGGATCGGCCAAAAGACGCCGTTGGTCAGTTTCATATCCAGGCACGAGCCGCGCCAGTCGTCACGCCCCATAAACCCGTCGAGAGGCGTGTAGGCCCCCATTGCTAACATGAACACGTCGGAGACCGCGCGCGAATCGAGCGGTATCTTCCTGAGTTTCGTCGCCCGCTTGCGTTCCGCGGCCCGCTCCGTCTCCGGCAGCAGCAGTGGCTTCACTGACTCCGAGCCGTGCGGCGGTACGAGTTGCGGCATTGCGATCCCTTCCTGAAATCAAGCCGTCTCCGATCGGATGATCTTAGCGGATTGCAGCGGTCGCAAGGTCTGCCACCGATGAAGCAAGTGCCGAGAATGCAGCATCCAAGAGACGCAGCGCTCCAATCGCCGCGATCAGTCGATGATGTGATACACCGGAGCCTTCTCCATCGTCCACCTTCCGGAATCCCGGTCGTAGCGGGACAGGGTAAAGCAGTGCCAATCTTTGTCGTCCAGCTTCGGATGATCTGCCCGATAGTAATAGCCCGGCCACCGCGTCTCGGTCCGGAACAGGGTGTGCTGCGTCACGGCTTCCGAGGCCAGGACCCGGTGGTGAAGCTCCCACGCCCGCTGGAGCTGGTGAAGATCCTCTGCCCCAAGATGGGCGAGATCTTCCTTCAGCATGGTCAGCAATTCGATCCCACGTGTGAGTAGGGGTTCGTTGGTTGTGTAGAAGGCGCCGATGCCGCCGACATATTCGTCCATGATCTTCTCGAGACGCTGAAGCCCGTGAAGCGGCAGGAGATAGCTGGGCGAAACCGTCCCGGCGACGATTTCGTTGCGGCCAACTTCGTAATTTTCCAGGGGCTTATAGATGATCTTCTTGAGGTCTTCGTATTCCGCCTCGCTGACCTGAGGCCGGTCTTTGCCCCGCTCGTTCACGTATTTGACGGCCGCCTTGCCGGCAATCCGACCTTCCGTGAAGGATCCTGAAGAGAATTTATGGGCGGTGCCGCCGATCGCGTCGCCGGCGCCGAATAGGCCCTCGACGGTCATCATCCGGTTGTAGCCCCACTGGTATTCCGAGGGCGCGTAATCCTCCGGGCCGCTCGCCCAGGCGCCCGAGCACGTCGCATGCGACCCCATGACGTAGGGCTCGGACGTGGTCAGCTCGGGATTGATCTCCTTGGGATCGATGTTTTGCGACGCCCAGACGACCGCCTGCCCGATCGTCATGCCGAGGAAGTTCTCCCAGCCGACGGTCTCCTTGTGCGGATCCTTGAACGCCTCCTTCGTCACCATGCGAATGGGGCCCCGGCCGGCCTTGACCTCCTCGAGAAGGGCGTGGTTGCGCAGGCAGGTCGGCACCGGATGGTGGTTGACGTAATCGCCGACCAGCTGCTCGATGGAATCGCGCCAGAAGGCCTCGTAATCCTGCCCATAGGCGTTTTCGGTGTAGGTCTTGAGATGCAGGAAATAGGCGCCAACCGGACCATACCCGTCCTTGAACCGGGTGAGGACGATCCGGTTTTCCATCTGGGTCATCTTGGCGCCCGCCAGGATGGGCAGCGCGTAGGCCGAGGCGCTGCTCCATGGCGCGTACCATGTCCGTCCCATGCCTTCGCCTACCGCGCGGGGCTTGAAGATGTGCGATGCGCCGCCGGCCGCAACGATCACGGCCTTGGCACGGAAGACATAGAAATCCCCGGTGCGGACGTTGAAGCCGACCGCGCCCGCGACCCGATTGCGCTGCTGCTTGTCCAGCAGCAGGTGGGTCACCATGATCCGGTTATAGACTTCGGTGGCGGCCTTGCGCGCAGCCTCGGCGACGATCGGCTTGTAGCTCTCGCCGTGGATCATGATCTGCCACTTGCCTTCGCGCTGGTACCTCCCGGTTTCCGGGTCCCTCATGATGGGAAGACCCCACTCCTCGAACTTGTGCACGGTGGAGTCGACATGCCGGGCGATATCGTAGCCGAGATCCTCCCGCACCAGACCCATGAGGTCGTTCCGTGCGTAGCGGACGTGGTCCTCCGGCTGGTTCTCGTTCCAATGCATTCCCATGTAGCAGTTGATCGCGTAGAGGCCTTGGGCGACCGCGCCGCTGCGCTCGATGTTCGCCTTCTCGACGCATACGATCTTCAGGTCGCGACCCCAGTAGCGGGATTCGTACGTGGCGCCGCACCCGCCCATGCCGCCGCCGACGACAAGGATGTCCGCATCCACGAAGACTGTCTTTCGGCGGGCCATTACACCAATCCCTGCTTGAGTTGATCCCGGTTGAGCGCCGGCAGCGCCGCGACCTTTAGTGACTCGGGTTCGTGCGCGAGCTCCTGCGAACTCATAGCGGCGGCGGCGGGCGCCGCGTAATCAGACGGGGCCTTGATCGAGCCCCATGGCGTGGTCCTGATCGGTGAGACGAAATTCTTTTCGCGGCCGTCGCGGAACCTGATCTTCCAGGAAATGGTCCCCTTCTCGTCTTCCCTGAGCACCCGAACGCTGTGGCCCAAGGGCGCGAAATCGGCATAGCCGCGGCAGTCGATCGCATGCTGCGGGCAGGCCTTCACGCAGGAGTAGCACTCCCAGCACATATTCGGCTCGATGTTGTAGGCACGCCGGTAGGTGGTATCGATGTGCATGATGTCGGACGGACAGATATCCACGCAGTATCCGCACCCGTCGCAGCTCGTCATATACACAAATGTGGGCATGGGATCCGTCTCCTCTATCGAAGACTTGCGCTGGGCAAATCAGTAATTCTGGGGCTGTTGGCGGCCGCTGCCGAAGGTCGCGGGCTTGTCAGCAGGGGCGGGTAGATTGCGCCGCGAGCCGTTCGCCTGCTCCACCCGCTTTTGAAAGGCCGCGGCGGGCTTATAGAACATGTGGGCGAATTTCGACCATGGCACCGACCCGAACAGGACGGTCGTGGCGAGCAGATAAAGAGCCAGGAACACGTCCGACCAGATCGTGGCGCCGACAAATTGGACGATCGCCCAGATGAGGCCCAAGGTCGTGCTTGCGACAAGCGAAACAACGAAGAGATCGGCATACATCAGGCGGAAGGGCGAGCTGCCCTCCGCGGCGACATCGACCCGGATGAAGAACCAGAACCAGTAGCCGCCGCCGCAAACCATCAGCGCACCGATGTACCAAAGCGCCGGCAGAAGCCCCGGCGCAGGCGAGGCGGGGGTCGGATAGCCGAAAACCATTATGATCGTGGTACCGAGATAGAGGATGAAACCGTACATCGTCAGGAGATGGGCCAGTCTGCGCCGCACATTGCAGAATTCGCCGGATGTGAGGCCCTCCACCACAGTGGTTTGAATCGCGAGGACCACCATCTGCCCGCCGCCGACGTGTCGCGTCCCCCTGCTCCTTGCGTTTCGCCAGTGGTTGAAGAAGTACGTGGCGCTCTTTTTCATGCCCATGTCGAGTAGCGTGCCGCCCGCAACGAGCAGGATCATGACGGCGACGTATGCTTGCATGAGGGCGGGCGGTATGGACGCCGAAAGCTCGGCGAACGGATTGCTCGTGAACATTGTCTGGCGTCCCCCCTATTGCGGCCCAGGCTCAAGCATGACGATAACCAGCAGGGATCCCTCCCGCAATCAAATGTTTTGTTTTATCTATTGCATGTGTCGTATCGATAGATAAAATCGATTGATTACGATGACGCTCGATCAGCTTCGCATCTTCATCGAGGTCGCGGAACGCCGGCACGTAACGCGTGCCGCAGAGGCCCTCGGTATGAGCCAATCCGCGGCATCGGCCGCGATTGCCGCATTGGAGGCTTCCCACCAGATCAAACTGTTCGACCGTGTCGGTCGCGGGATCCAACTAACGGAGACCGGCCGCATATTCTTACGCGAGGCACACGCCGTGCTGGACCGCGCCTCGATGGCCCGTTCGGTGCTGCAGGACCTCGCCGGCTACCCCGCCGGCCCGGTCGCCATTGCGGCGAGCCAGACAATTGCGACCTATTGGCTGCCTCGGCGGCTTGCGGCCTTCCACGCCGCCAATCCCCACGTGCGGCTCAATGTCGTGATCCGCAACACGCTTGAGGTCGAGAGCGCCGTCGTCGAAGGCGAGGTGAATATCGGTCTGGTCGAAGGGCCGACCCAGCATCCGGCGCTGATTCGCGAGAAGATCGACCATGACCACATCGTGCTGGTGGTCGCTTCGAACCAGCCGCCCGTGCCAATCAACGGTTCGGGCCGGCTCAATCTACGCGCCATCAACTGGGTCATCCGCGAGCCTGGCTCCGGCACCCGCCGCGGGCTCGAGGATCTGGCCATCCGCGAGGGGCTGTCGCTCGACGACCTCAATATATTCCTCGTCTTGCCCAGCAATGAGGCGGTACGCGAAACGGTCGAGGCCGGAGCCGGGGCGACCATCATTTCGCGCCACGTCGTTGCCTCCGCCATCACTGCCGGCAAGCTCAGGGAAATCCCCATCGAATTGCCGCAACGCGAATACGCGCTGGTCCGCCACCGCGACCGTCATGCGACGCTGGCGCAGGAGGCTCTGGTTTCACATTTGACCGGCGTCACCGAAGCCGCGTGACGGGCGATGAAAACAATCCGTAGCGAGATGGCGATCACCGGCTCCCGCGAGACCGGCGGATTTCCGTGTCCGCCAACGTATTGACCAAGTCAGAAAATCCGCAGAAAACTCATGGTTTGTGGACTTGGCAAAGAGTTCGTAATCAGTAGGTCCGCAGTTCGAATCTGCGCGTCGGCACAGCAAAAATAATAACTTAAGCAATACTATCGCCGGAGCACCGAGCTACAGGTACCGCATAGGTACCATTGCAAGGACTTCAGGCGCGCCGTGGAAGCGCAGCGGAAGCATTGGGAACGCTATCCATGACGGCATTCCGATGGGCTTACGGGGCTGCTTGACTCCAAGCCAATAATAGAACAAATAAGGAACATAACGATAGCGGCCCATTCGCGCGAGAGATGGAACGGATACTCCCACCAGGATCGCTAGACGAATTGCGCACCCATGTTGCCAGCATCGCGCGGGGCGGGGCTGCCTCTGGACCCGCTCGTCTGCCGCTGTGTTTCGGCATCCCGGAAATCGATACGCGATTGCCCGCCGGTGGTCTTGCCTTGGGCGCCCTGCATGAAGTCGCTGGCACCGGCCCGGATAGGGCATCGGACGCTGCGGCACCCCTCTTCATCGGCGGGGTGCTGGCGCGCATCCCTGGACCGGTTCTCTGGATTTCTACACGCCGCGATCTCTTCGCGCCGAGCTTGGCGGCGGTTGGGTTGCATCCGGATCGGGTCATCTACGCCGAGACGGGCGAGCGCGGAGCGGTTCTGCTGGCGATGGAGGAGGGTCTTCGCCATCACGGTTTGGGAGGGGTGGTCGGCGAGATCGAGGGCCACGTGACGCTCACGGCAAGCCGGCGGCTGCAACTCGCCGCCGGGAGCTCGGGCACCATCGCCTTCGCGCTACGCCAGTCGCATCGCACCGATCAAGCCGACCTCGCCGAACCGATCGCGGCCGAGACACGCTGGCGAATCACGGCAATCCCATCGCCGCCGCCCCTCGCCTGGGCACCGGATACTCCGGGTCTCGGCCGCGCGCGATGGCGGCTCGACCTGATCCGCTGTCGCGGCGGCGAACCTCACACCTGGATCGTGGAGGCTCCGAATGCGCAGGGTCATCTCGGTCTCGCTCCCGACCTGGCCAACCGACCGGCTGCGCAGGCTGTCGAACGGGACCGCGCCGCCGGATAGGCCGCTCGTCACCACGCTTCGCGACGGTCGGCGGCGCATCGTCGCCGCGGTCGATGCCGCCGCCGAGCAACTCGGCTTGGCACCGGGCATGGCACTCGCCCATGCGCGTGCATTGATCGCCGATCTCGATGTTGTCGAGGCCGATCCGATTGCCGATCTCGCCGCGCTGCGGAAGCTGGCGGGGTGGTGCCTACGCTACGCGCCGTTGACCGCCGCCGACGTGCCCAATGGGCTTTGGATCGACGCAACCGGATGCGCCCACATATTCCACGGCGAGGCGGCGATGGTGTCTGATCTCGTCCAGCGGCTCGCCCGCGCCGGGATTTCCGCACGCGCGGCGATCGCCGATACGCCGGGGGCCGCGCATGCGGTCGCACGCTTTGCATCGAACTCGGGCGTAGTCGTGGTCGAGACCGGACAGACACGAGAGGCGTTGCGCAGCTTGCCGATTGCGGCCTTGCGGCTGCCGCGCGAGACCGTGGACGCGTTGCGCCGGCTCGGCTTCGACCGGATCGAGCAGCTTTGGGCGACGCCCCGCGCGCCCCTCGCCTTGCGTTTCGGTGCGGAGATCGGCCGCCGTCTCGATCAGGCTTTGGGGGTGCGGTTCGAGCCGATCGAGCCGGTGTTTCCACGCGAGACCGCGCGCCGGCACATGGCGTTTGCCGAGCCGATCAGCACGCCCGAGGCGCTGTCGCGCGCCATCTGCAATCTGACGGCGCGGCTATGCGAGACGCTTGAGGCCGGCGGCTTCGGTGCCCGGCGGCTCGATCTCCTGTGCCAGCGAATCGACGGCTCGCATCAGGCGGTTCGAGTCGGCACCGCCAGACCGTCGCGCGACGCTGCCCATCTTGCGCGGCTGCTTTCCGAGCGCATCGAGACGATCGATCCGGGGTTCGGCGTCGAGGTGATGACTTTATCCGCATCCCTCGTGGAGCCGCTTTCGTATGCGCCGGCCGGCTCGCTGCTCGACGCCAGAGCGCGGGTACAGGATTTGAGTGCGCTCGTCGATTGTCTCGCCAACCGCTTCGGGCTGTCGCGGCTCTATCGCGCCACCCTGGCGGAAAGCGATCTGCCCGAGCGCTCCATCGCACTCGTTCCGCCACTCGATCCGCCGCGCGGGATGACTTGGGACCCGGCTCTTCCACGGCCGAGCCGCTTGCTGTCGCCTCCCGAATCCGTCGAGACCACGGCGCTTCTGCCGGATCACCCCCCGGCGCTTTTCGTGTGGCGCGGCGCACGCCATCGCATCCGTCGCATGGATGGCCCCGAGCGCATCTACGGCGAATGGTGGCGCAGCGATGCCGAGACCGAAAGCATCCGTGACTATTATCGCGTCGAGGACGAAACCGGATTGCGCTTCTGGCTATTTCGGGCCGGCTTGTCCAACGAGGCGCGCTGGTTCCTGCATGGGCTCTTCGGATGAGCTACGCCGAATTGCAGGTCACCACGCATTTCTCATTTCTGCGCGGCGCGTCGAGCGCGGAAGAGCTGTTCGGTCGGGCAATCGATCTCGGGATACCAGCGCTCGGCATCTGCGACCGCAATTCGCTCGCAGGGATCGTCCGAGCCCACGAGGCCGCCAAAGCTACGGGCGTCCGCCTCGTCGTCGGCTGCCGCCTCGATCTCGCCGACGATGTATCCGTGCTGGTCTATCCGACTGACCGCGCCGCCTACAGCCGGCTGTGCCGGTTGCTGACCCTCGGCAAAAGCCGCGCCGGCAAAGGCGCCTGCCATCTCGAATGGCGCGATCTTATCGACCATGCCGAAGGGCTTCTGGCGATCTTCATTCCCGATCATGTGGATGAAAGGCTGGCGGAGCGTCTTCACCGGCTGCGCTGCGATTTCGGGGACCGTGCGTATCTCGCTCTCACCCTGCGGCGCCGGCCGAACGACGCCGTTCGGCTGGAGGAGCTGTCGGCGATGGCGCGGGAGGCCCGCGTTCCGACGGTCGCGACCGGCGACGTGCTCTACCATGTCCCTGCGCGCCGCATCTTGCAGGATGTCGTCACCTGCATCCGCGAGGGCTGCACGATCGATGATGCCGGATTTCGACGCGAGCGTTTCGCCGATCGGCATCTGAAGACACCGGAAGAGGTGGCGCGGCTTTTCTGCCGCCACCCGGAGGCCGTTGCCCGCACGATGGAGGTGGTCGATCGCTGCCGCTTCAGCCTCGACGAATTGCGATATCAGTATCCGATAGAAGCCTGCATTCCCGGCCTCTCACCGCAACAGGCATTGGAAAAACTGACCTGGGAGGGTGCCGGCCGGCGCTATCCCGAGGGAATACCCGACAAGGTTGCGGGCCAGCTTCGCCACGAGTTGCGGCTTATCGAGGAGCTTGGCTACGCCCCGTATTTTCTTACCGTCAATTCGATCGTTCGGTTCGCGCGCTCGAAGAATATCCTGTGCCAGGGTCGCGGTAGCGCCGCCAACTCGGCCGTATGCTTTGTTCTAGGCATAACCTCAATCGACCCGGCCACGAGCGACCTGCTCTTCGAACGCTTCATCAGCCAAGAGCGAAGGGAACCGCCGGACATCGACGTGGATTTTGAGCATGAGCGGCGGGAGGAAGTCATTCAGTGGGTCTATGACACGTATGGCCGTGACCGGGCGGCGCTTGCGGCGACCGTCATCCGCTATCGCGCGCGTGGCGCGGTGCGGGACGTAGGCAAGGCGCTCGGGTTGAGCGAAGATGTTACTGGCGCTCTGTCCGGTCTGGTTTGGGGTTGGAGCACGGAAGGGGTTGGCGAAGCCGAGGTCAAGGAGCTGAACCTCAATCTCTCCGACCGCCGGCTGCGGCTCACGCTCGATCTGGCGCATGAACTGATCGGCGTGCCGCGACATCTCTCGCAGCATCCGGGTGGATTCGTGCTGACCCACGACCGCCTCGACGAATTGGTCCCGATTGAACCCGCCGCCATGGACAAGCGGCAGGTGATCGAATGGGACAAGGACGATATCGATGCCCTCAAATTCATGAAGGTCGACGTGCTGGGCCTGGGCATGCTCGGCTGCATGCGGCGCGCCTTCGATCTTCTGGCGGAGCACCGTGCGGAACACCTCGATCTCGCCACCATCCCCCAGGAGGACCCGGCGACATACGCGATGATTCGGGAGGCCGATACGATCGGCGTCTTCCAGATCGAATCTCGGGCGCAAATGGCAATGTTGCCGCGCCTGCGGCCCAAGACTTTCTATGACCTCGTCATCGAAGTTGCGATCGTTCGGCCGGGACCCATTCAGGGCGACATGGTGCATCCCTATCTGCGTCGGCGGGAAGGCAAGGAGCCGGTGGAGTATCCAAGACCGGAGCTTAAGAAGGTACTCGGCAAGACCCTCGGCGTGCCGCTCTTCCAGGAGCAGGCCATGCGGGTCGCGATCGAGTGCGCCGGATTTACCGCCTCGGAAGCAGACGCGCTCCGGAAATCGATGGCGACCTTCAAGTCCGCAGGGGGCGTGTCGCAGTTCCGCGATAAGCTGGTCGCCGGCATGATCGCGCGCGGGTACACGGAGGAGTTTGCGAAAAGGACGTTCAAGCAGCTCGAAGGCTTCGGCAGCTATGGCTTCCCGGAAAACCATGCGGCGTCCTTTGCTTTGCTTGCTTATGCCTCATCCTGGATGAAATGCCATCACCCGGATATCTTTTGCGCTGCAATCCTGAACGCACAGCCCCTGGGCTTCTATGCGCCAGCGCAGCTTGTCCGTGATGCGCGCCAACACGGCGTCGAGATGCGTCCGGTCTGTATCAATGCCTCTCGCTGGGATTGCTCTTTGGGGCCATCGCAAGGTCGATACCTCGCCGTACGCCTGGGGCTTCGCATGGTGAAGGGACTCGTCAACAGCGACGCTGCGCGCATAGTCGCCGCCCGCGCCAATGAGCCATTCCGCTCGGTCGGGGAGCTGTGGCGCCGTGCTCGTGTGCCGATAAGCGCATTGGAACGACTGGCCGAGGCCGACGCTTTCGGCTCGCTCGGTCTCTCACGTCGGCAAGCACTGTGGGCCATCCGAGCGTTACGAAACGAGGCGCTGCCGTTGTTCGCGGCCGCCGACGATCGCGCGAACCGTCTTGAGCCCGAGATCATGGAGCCGGACGTGACACTTGCGCCAATGCGCGCCGGTAGCGAGGTGGTCGAGGATTACCGGAGCGTCGGGCTGACCCTGCGCCGGCATCCCGTCGCGTTTCTTCGCGCAGAATTGGCGCGCCAAAGCGTGATGCCTTGCGCCGATCTGGCGACCACTCGCGATGGGCGGGGCGTTATCGTGTCCGGAATCGTTCTCGTGCGCCAAAAGCCCGGCAGCGCAAAAGGCGTCCTGTTCATTACAATCGAGGACGAGAGCGGTACGGCCAATCTCATCGTCTGGCCTTCGCTATTCGAGAAGCAGCGATCCATCATTCTCTCCGCCCGGATGATCGCGTGTCGCGGACGCGTGCAGAAGGAGAGCGAAGTTACCCATGTCATCGCCGAACATCTAACCGATCTAAGCGGGTTCCTGCACAGCGTTGGCGATCGGGACGATCCTTTTCCGTTGTCCTTTGGGCGCAGCGATCAGCCAACGCACGGGAGCGGTCCCGATCGGCGCGAGGAGCAGGGGACGGGCTGGCGTAAACCGCGCGCTATCTACAGTCCCGATCCGCGCCTGGGCGCGGGCATCAAGGTCAAGGCGCGGGATTTCAGGTGAGCGCGAGATGACCGCAATGGTCGGACGCGCCTTCAGCCACGTTTCGACGGTCGAACCGTCCCGGTCCGGCAGTAGATCGATGATCCGGCGCCGCTCCAGATCGCAGACGATGGTGCCGTAGCGATGACCGCGCTTCCAGGCCCAATCATCGATCCCCACCACCCGTGGCGAATCGGGCGGTGGCTGATAATGCCGGCGAACCGACCGCAGCAGCGTGTCCTTGCTCACCGGCAGCACGAGACGGCGCGCCAAACGCGCGCCCGGCCGACCACCGAGCGCCAAGCCGAGATGACGGATCAGACACTCCAGCCGCGTCGTCCGTCGCGCCGAGGCGGGCGCAATCCCTCCGCTCAGCCGTTCCGCGAATATCCGCTGCCGACAACCCCGATCGATGCACCGGAACCGATGAACCGCCAGCCGGAGCCGGACCAGACGGCCATGCGACGGCAAATCCGCCAATGAGCGCCAGTACCGGCTATGGATACGTCGCGATCTGCGACCGCAGATCGGACACGCACTCTCCTGCGAAGGACGTCGGACCGTCAGAGTGATCGCAGCGGTACCCACCTCAACCCCGACAACGTTCAAGCCGCTTGGAACAAGCGGACGAATATCCATCTTCGACATGCGATGCTCCTTCATCACCGCATGCCACTTTCCCATGCCGATTGCACCAAAACTGAGTCTGAGCCAATATTGCGCGCGAATTTACATGGTCGTGCTCATTTGTGCGTCATGCGCCACACGCCGTCCCAATCCGCGGGCGGCGGCTCGACTCTGAGTATGTCCAACCGCTCGAGGAACAAGGCAGAGGGTCGATCGTCGGGCTTGAGCGCGCAGCAGCGCTCGAACAGCCGTTTCGCCTCGGCCCAATCGCAGGCGCGGTAGGCGGCAAGCCCCTTCGCATACTCGTCGCGCAGCTCGGCCGCTTCGGGCGAAAGCTGGCCCAAGGGGGCCAAGAGCTCGTGGATGCGTACGGGCTCGCTCTGGCCGACCACCGTGATGAGGTCGAGCTCGCGCGCCTCGACCGCGTGCTGCGTCAGGCGCAGCGTCGCATCCGAGACTATGATGCGCGTGCCATAGACCTTGTTCACGCCTTCGAGCCGCGAGGCGAGGTTCACCGTGTCGCCGATCACAGTGAAGGATTTCGACACCTCCGATCCGATGGTGCCGACCACCACCTCACCGGTCGCGATCCCCATGCGCACGGCGAAGCGGGGCGCGTTGCGACGGAATCCCAATATGTCGGGAAGCTCGGCCTGGAGCGCCGCGATCGCCTCCTGCTGCTGCAGGGCGGCGAGGCAGGCGGATTCAGCGTGCTGGTCGCCCGGCACGAAGGGCGGCGCCCAGAACGCCATGATCGCGTCGCCGATATATTTGTCGACGATGCCGTTGCTGGCGCGGATGACGCGCGTCGCGGCGGCAAAATAATGGTTGAGGAGGTTGACGAGCGCGGTCGCGGTCAATTGCTCGGAGAGCGGGGTGAAGTTCTCGATGTCGGAGAAGAACACGGTGACGACGCGGCGTTCGGCATGGTCGGCCTCGCCGGGCGTCGCCTCAATGAGGCCGGCGACAATGCGGGGATCGAGGAATTTGCCGAACGTGTCCTTGATCCGCTCCTTGGCGCGCAGCCCCTCGACCATGCGGTTGAAGGCGGCGGCGAGCTCACCCACCTCGTCATTGGTGCGGACCGGCACGCTGTAGGTGAGCTCGCCGGCCTCGACCGCCTTCGCCCCTTCGACGAGCCGGCGCAAGGTGCGCACCACGCCCGCCGAGACGAAGGCGCCGATGCCCAGGCCCGCCCCGGCCGCGACCACGAAGAGCGCGGCACTCATCAGCATGATCGCCGTAAGCTTGCCGTGTGCATCCGCGGTCGCTGCGCCGGTCAGGGCCACCATGTCGTACCGCACTGAGGCGATGTCGGTTCCGAACGCTTCCTCATAGTTGCGGAAGTCGAGCGACAACGTGGCGGCAGCGCTGCGATGTCCGGCGCCGAGCGCCGCCAGAACCTGCCGGCCCGAGGCGATGAAAGGATCGAGCTTGCGCTGAAGATAGGCCACCGTGCCCTGGAGCCGAGCGAAGACGAGGCGGTAGTGGACCGGCATCCGCGTGTCGCCGACCGCCGCCGCAATGAGCCGGTCGGCTTCAGTGAAGTCGTTGACCATGCGCGCGGCAAGCGCTTCCGCGCGCGCCTTGCCGGCGGCGATGTCAGCCGGGGTGGCATCCGGCTGGCGCAACAGGCGCAGCGGCACCAGCTCGTATTCGAAGGTGATGACGTCGAGATCGGAGATGAGCCCGTTGACAGGCTGATCATAGCGCGTGATGCCGCCGACCTCGGTCGTGACCTGGCGCTGCAGGATCGCCGAAACGCCCACCACGATTCCGAACACCACGAGCAGCGCAAGCGCGATCGAAAGAATCTTGAGGCGGACGGTCATGGCGACCAAGTGCGGTTGGCGCGCGATGCTACTGCGGATACCGACGCAGGCGCAATCGATTGCCGGCGGCCGGCAGGCCGCGCGTCGGGCAAAGCCCGCAAAGCCGCCGTTTCACCCCCACCCGCCGAATCCGGCGCGGCGTCAGCGCCTTTCGGACGCCGGGGTCAGCGGCGACATTTGTAGTGCATGCGGTTCTCGGCGGCGAGCGCAGGTGGGCTGCACCGTGCTCTCGGCAAGGATCTGTGCTGGCGCTGAACAACCGCGACTTGATTTCGTAAGGATGCGGTCGCAGAGCTCGGAAAGGATCCGAAATCTTTCTTTCTTCGAAGCTCAGGCGTCGCCAAAACAGCACACTGTCTGCTGTATCGGCGATGCCAATTAAACCGACATTTGCACCCACTTCCCAGCGGGGTCGATACCAGGATTGCGTCACTGACTGTAAATACGCACCGAACATTCACCCCGCTCCGAGCGATGATCAGCATGTTGATCTTCCGCCAAAAACCCGCGATTCCGCTGGGGTCCTGATCGGCGCCGATCTTGACCCCAGCAAATAGCAAGAAC
>Ga0307372_10007419_pt1 | contig 15714 bp, 15 predicted proteins | sample OX1MG_FD_202533 | JGI IMG/M metagenome (GOLD analysis project Ga0307372, IMG submission 202533) | Soil microbial communities from Risofladan, Vaasa, Finland - OX-1 | ecosystem: Environmental > Terrestrial > Soil > Coastal area > Acid sulfate soil | place: Finland: Risofladan, Vaasa | collected... | reverse complement strand
CCCCAAGCCGAGAAGGCCAGAATCCTCATCGGTCCCCACCCGCTCGGCACGGCGAGCTGACCCTAACGCGGTTGCGAAGTCGTCGGCGCTCAAGGCTAGTGTAGTGTTCGCGATTTGACTTGACTATCGGGGGATGATGCGGTAGGGTGCGCGTGTGTGGCAGCGAGCGCCGCCGCTGACGGTCGGACCGGACCAGCTCCGCGTGTTGGAGGCGTGGGTCCGCGCCCCCACCACCACCCAGAGCATCGCGACCCGTGCCCGGATCGTCCTGAGCGCGGCGAAAGGGGTCTCGAACCATGAGATCGCGCGCGCGGTGGGGGTGAGCCGGCCGACGGTGTTGCTGTGGCGTGACCGGTTCGCTGCGGGGGGGCCCGAGGCGCTGACGGTGATCGAACCGGGGCGGGGGCGCAAGCCATCCATCACCGCGGAGCGCGAACTGGAGATCGTCAACGCCACGCTCCACCGCAAGCCCGTCGGCGAGACCCATTGGAGTTGTCGGACCATGGCCCGGGCCCAGGGAGTCAGCCCCAGCACGATCCACCACATCTGGGGCGCGCACGGCCTGCAGCCGCATCGGGTGAAGACCTTCAAGCTCTCCACCGATCAGCGCTTCGTCGAAAAGCTCACGGACGTGGTCGGCCTCTACCTCAACCCGCCGGACAAGGCGATCGTGCTCTGCGTCGACGAGAAGAGTCAGATCCAGGCCTTGGATCGCACGCAACCGGGACTGCCGCTGAAGCGTGGGCGCTGCGGCACCATGACGCACGACTACAAGCGCCATGGAACGACGACCCTGTTCGCCGCCCTCCACATGCTGGAGGGGCGCGTGATCGGCCAGTGCATGCCGCGGCACCGCCACCAAGAGTTCCTGCGCTTTCTTCGGCACCTGGATCGCGCGTTTCCCGGCCCACGCGACCTGCACCTCATCGTCGACAACTACAGCACGCACAAGCATGAGAATGTGCGCGCCTGGTTGGCGAAGCACCCCCGCTTCCACCTCCACTTCGTGCCGACGAGCTCGTCGTGGCTGAACCTGGTCGAGCGCTGGTTCCGCGAGCTCTCCCAGAAACGCATCCGGCGGGGAGTGTTTCGCAGCGTCGCCGATCTGATCGCGGCGATCCACGAGTACTTGGACGCGTACAACGACGAACCCCAGCCCTTCGTGTGGACCGCGTCAGTGAACGACATCCTCGCGAAGGTCGGTCGTGGTAAAGCCATTTTGGCAACACTACACTAGCCCGTATCCTCGGACCCCGGCGATGGCGGCTGGGGTGACGGATCATGTGTGGCGGATCGAGGAGATCGTCGCGCTCCTCGGGTAGCACCATCCCGAGGCTCGATCTCGAACGCGACTACCACATTCGCAATCCGGTGATCGTCGAGCCACATCCCAGTTGGCATGATCCGAACGAGGGTGAAGCGGCCGCGCCACGAGAGGAGTTCGTAAGGCCAAGCGCCGTACTCGACGATACGGTTCACGGGACTCATAAAGTGGAGCGCGCGCGGAGGTGAATTCCAAGCTATCCACCGGATTCCGCCTCCCGTCGTCTCGAATTCCATCTTCTCAACATCCACCGCGGCGACCGCACTCCCCGGAGGTGGAATCCCGTGCGTGCCCACGAACGCGTGGACAGTTGGCACGGGCTTGCCACTCTGGCCCTGGCGGCGGCGACTCCGCCGAAGACGCCACCAGAACCAGCGCGTTTGTAGCCGCCCGCTCCACTGAGCAAGCACGGCCCGGACCCTGAGCGTGCCTCCAAGCCCCAGAAGTGCGGCCGCCACCACCAAGGCGGCCCCAACCACGCGGGCGTCTGGGGCCACCACCAGCCCCGCCCCTACAGCAGCCGTGGGGACGGCCGCTCCGTAGGCCCAAGCCCAGTTGTCCACGACTCCGAGTCTAGCCTGAGCGCTCTAGCAGATCGGCCCCATGTGCTGAGGTGCGGGTGTACGCTTGGACCGCCCCGGCGCGACCTTGGCGCTGGGCTCAGGAGGATAGGGCCGTGGCCGACGCAGAGTGGCGCGCGTCCACCCAAGGGAACGTGGACAAAGCCCCAACGGGGCCGGGCGTGTACGAACTCGCCCAGGCGGGTGAGGTCATCTACGTCGGCAGCTCCGAGAGCAGCCTTCGTTCTCGCCTGCAGAGCCATCAGTCGGGCACCGAAGGTGCATGCACAAAGGCTGCGACCCAGTACCGGCGCCAGGTGACGGCATCTGATCGGGCAAGAGGCCGCGAGCGGGAACTGCTGACCGCGTACAAGGCCGCTCATGGTCGGCTACCCAAGTGCAACGCCAGCATCCCCTAGCCGATGACGCGTAGACGGTGGAGCGGGCACGCTCCGCCCACGGCCGTCCCCATGCCGACCAGCCTCGGCGAAATGAAGGTCGCGGTTCCCATAGGGGAAGTCGCCCTGGAGCCGTAGCCGACCCTCCCCGTCCGGGGTGCGCCAGATGTAGAAGGTGATCCCCGAGACCTCGTCTCGGATTACCTGCTCCAGGAGTACGATCACCTGGCGCACGCCATGGCGGACGCAGCCACCCAGCAGGCGCCGAAGCACCTCGCGGGGCATCCAATCAAGCCCCCCGCGGGCCAAACTGACCCAGTACAGGCGGCAGCCGGCCCCAGGCTCGCGGAGAGCCGGGGGTCGGCGTTCGGTTGCGAGGGCCGATCGGCCCCGGTGTCGGCCACGGACCCACGGGCCTGGCGAGCCAGCCCTCCCCCCGGGGCGGAGGGGTATCGCGGGGGCGTCGTTTCGGATCGCGTGGCGCCCGCGGGGAGACGGGATGACGGGGAGACCGTAGCGAGATCGTCGGTGAGATCCACTCGGGGATGACGCGCCCCATCGGGGGTGTCCTGACGGGGTGGCCTGATGCCTGCCCTGATGGCTGTCCTGACGGGTGCCCTGAGAGGTGCCCTGATGCCTATGCTGCCGGCCAGCCATGGCCCGGTCGATCCGCCTCGTCCAGCCCGACCGCCGGGAGCCGCCGTCGCGGGCGCGCCACCGCGCTGGCCACGTGACGGTCGGCGTGATGATGACCATCGGGGAGCGGGACGCCCTGGCCGCCCGCGCCGCCGCGGCGGGCGTCTCGATGGGAGCCCTGCTCCGAGGCGACCGAGAGGCCCGTGAGGCCGAGCTGGCCCGGACCCGGAAGCGAGCCCGGGCCGAGGGGCTGGGGGCCGGCCAGCGGGAGCGAGAGGCCGAGGTGGCGGGCCTGCAGCAGGAGCTCGCGGCGGCCGCCGGGCCGGAGCAACGCGCCAAGGCGGCCGCCGCCGGCTGGCGGGCCGCCTTTGAGGTGGAGCGCGACGTCATGTGGGAGCTCTATGCAGTGGTCAAGGAGCGGGTGCCCCAGGCCAGTTACCGAACGGTCGCCGGCCAGGCGAGCTACCTGGACGAGTTGACCAAACGGATGGAGGCCCGGCTGAAGCAGATCCCGGCGCCGCCCGGGGGCTGGCCGAAGGGCTGATGATCAAGTTCGCCAATCGCGGGCGGGTTGTCCGTCCGGCCACTTCGGCCTACCCTGACGGGCATGACGAGCATGACGAGCCGGACGGTCAATGGTGGGCAGCAGGGCCAGCGGAAGGACCGATGCGTACAGCGCCCCAGCATCGGTCTGGGCCTCGACAACGTTCCGGACCTCCGCAGCCCGTTGGGCCAGAGGAGAGCGAATAGACATGATAAGTGACGACGATGTTGTGGCTGTGGCAAGAGCAGCGGAGAAGCTCGGGCCGGCCCGTCGCGACTACACGGACTTCGATTTTGGGACAGCGCTCAGCCTCACCGCTATCGACTTCAATATGAAAACGCCTCAGGTTGCAAAGGCGGCCCGCCACTATGACGACCGTTGGCGGAGAGAGCTTCGCACCCTCGATGACTTTGACGCCCTCTTCTCGAAGTATCCGGAGACCAAGGAGGGAAACGATGAACTCGCCGTCGCACTCTGGGGGTACCATCGTTGGGATCGGGCCTGGCTACTGCGGCTGTTCGTCGCGTTTCTCAGGAAGGCGAACATCGGTGACCTCCTCGACCTGAGGGCGTGGGTTGCGAAGGCGGATTACGACACGGATTTCAAGGGGCGTGTACAGTTCAAGCGGAACGGGTACACCTTCAGTTTCGCCGAAGGTGTGTTTCGTTGGCTGGCTCTACGTCAAGGCGTCGCAACGGTCAAACCGGATGTCCATGTGCATCGATTTGTGAAGGGCGCATTGGGCAGGGCGGTCTCCAATGCCGAGGCAGTCGGAGTGGTGTCTCGGGCCGCAGAGCGGTTGCGCAGGCCGTGGACCGCGCATGAACTGGACAACGCAATCTGGGAAGCAGGAGTCGGGATTGATGCGTAGGCAGGGGGTCGCGCCGCTTCGCCTGGAGGATCCGTCCGGGGCCCGCGGCATCACATCCCTTGCAAAGCCGCGTCAGCTGCCGGCGTCTCCGCTCGGCCAGGCCGCCGTGGACCTTGACTGTCCGAAACCGGGGTCTGGCCGTACCCCCGTTCGGCTGTGTAGAGTACTCGCCACCGGCCCCGCCGGAAGGGCTCGGTTTTGGAGGCTGTTCCTCGTGGACCACGGGGGAAGGTGAGCGGTCGGGAAGCGGCTGGGGCCAGCCGCCTCGATCCGCCGCTGGCAACGGGTGGATGCCGGATGCCGCTTTGCTCTGAGTGCCTCCTCTCCCACGCTGACTGGAAGCCCCCGTTGGCGGGTTCGGACACCCTTCCGCGGGGTCATCTCGTCCACCGAACGGGATCCGGGCCTGCCGCGCGGTGGTGCGCCTTCGGCCGACGGTCCGGCGAGTTCGCGTATAGCATCCGACCGCGGCCTCGCCACTGGCTCTGCAAGTGCACGATTCGGTTGCCCGATTGCGACGCTCGCGTAACGCCCAGCGGCGAGCACAGCCGTAGATATGGAGCGCAGGGCGGGGGTCCGACGCGCCGGTCCGACATATCCACCGAGGAGCCCCGATGGACCTGACTCCCGATGCCCTCGTCTCCGCCCTGGCCGACTCCGCCTCGGAGGCCGGGGTGACCATCCGGACCGTCCTGGAACCGCTGGCCGGCCCGTTTGCGCCGGTGAAGCCGGCCGTCTATCAAGGCGGCCACTACCAGTTGGACCGCCGCTGGGACGACACCGTCGAGCCGCCCGAGGTGGTGGATGCCGTCGTGATCGACAATGTTCCAAGCCAGGCCAATCGGCTGGAGGCGGCACTCGAGCGGCTCCGCGCCCGGCTCCGCCTGCCGGAGATGGTGCTGGATCTCTCGGGCCTTGGCGCGCTGCCTCCGCACCTGCCGCGATCGTTGTCGAGTTTCCGCTTCCCACACCGGCAGGCGGACGCCTACCTCCGTGACGCTCTGCTCGACGGTGAGCCCTTCGCCCGGACATCAGTGGGCCGGACGGTTCTCGGCGCCACGGGCGACGACCCCCAGGGGCTCCTGGAATGGTTCCCCCAGGCGCTGCTCTTCGGGTTCTGGCAGTCACATCTGGGGGGGAAGCGCTCCCAAGCGAAGCTGGCCCGGTCCTGGGTGTCGGAGATTGTCGGCTATCGTCCCGCCACGCTGGGGACGCGGGTGCACGCTCTGAAGGGAGACCCGCTCAACCTCAGCGTCGACGAGCGGGCAGAGTTCGACCCGAAGGACCTGCTCGCCGGCTGGACGGTGGTCGAGGGAGAGAAGAAGGTGGGGGGCGGGAAGACGAAGGAGCGGCTGTCGGAGATCGGCCACGGTCAGGTCCCCGTGCCGTCAGACAAGGAGGCACCCGGCGGTGTCTCCTTCGCGCGGATCGAGCAGCGCTCCACGGTGTCGTTCGCGGCACTCCGTCGGATCCGGGCCGGATCCAACGATGCCAACGCGGCCGCGCGTGCGCTAGTGGCCGCCCTTGGTCTGGCCGCCCATGTGACGGCCTTCGGGCGCGGATTCCATCTGCGCTCGGGGTGCGACCTTCGCCCCGCCGCCACAACGTGGACCTGGCTCGGGGTTGGCGCGGACGCGGTCCGGCCACCGACACCGGACGAGGCGGGCGCTCTGGTTGACGCGTGCGCCGCCCGCGCCGAGCGGGCGGGGCTTCCGGTAGGCACCCGGTGGGCGTCGGTGCCGCTTCGCCTGGAGCCAGCCGCAAACCTCGCCGATGCCATTCGCCGCACCTGGCCGAGCGCCGACTGATGCTCGTGATCTCCGTGGAGCTGCTCCACGGCACGATACGGGCGACGGGAGCCGCCGATACATCGATCACCGGCCAGGAGGGCGCCGGTGAGTGGCCGCCGAGTCCCGCCCGCCTCTTCTCCGCGCTGGTGGCTGCCGACGGGACCGGAGACCGGCAGCAAGTCACCGACGGCACCGAGCTACGTCTTCTCGAACGGAGCCGGCCCCCGCGCATCATCGCGGATGGGTTAGAGAGGGTGGTGACCTCAAACACGCACGATCGATTCGTCGTGCGGGATGCGATCCACATCGACAATTCAACCCGCGAGACGTCAGCGGTCCACGAGTACCCGGGCCGTGGCAACGAGGCCGTTCGCGGCGGGCTCCGGCTCGCGCCGGCGTCGCCGTCGATCGTGTACATCTGGGACGATCTGGAGGTCGACCTCCGGAGCCTCCGCGCGCTGGCACTGCGCGCCAGCCGCGTCGGCTACCTCGGCTGTAGCGACAGCCCGGCGCGGGTTACGGTGTCTCGCGAGGTGACCGACGCCCGCGACGCTTGGACGCCCGACAACGCTGGCCCGGTCACCCTCCCCGTGCCTTACGAGGGATTCCTCAACGCCCTCGACGAGGCCTTCGGCCGCTTCCAGCAGGGTGAGGCCGTTCGCCGCGCGTGGATCCCGAACCACTACATGTGCTATCGGCCACCGGGGCGGCGCGTGGTGACGGCGCCCCAGCCCACCGTCACGTGGCTGCGTTTCGACGCCCCCGTCAGCGGGCGTCACCTGCTCGCGGTGACCGAGACGCTGCGCGCTGCGCTGCTCGAGCGCTACACGCTGGAGGTCGGCGGCGACTCGGGTCTCGTCCCCAACATTGTCTCCGGTCACGGCTTCCAGGGCGATGGTTATCACCATGCGTACTGTCTCGCGCTGCCGGAAGTCGGCCACGCCCGCGCGCGCGGGCGCTTGCACGGGGCCGCGATCGTGCTGCCTCCGGGGACGGACGGCGAGGTGGTCGAGACGGTCCGGGCCGCCCTCTGGCGCATCACGACGCTCGCACGACCGCGCGTGTTCGAGACCACGATGCGCCTCTACGGCGGCGAGCGGCGTCCAGTCGCGGCAACCCCCGAACGCTGGCAGGGTCCCGCCCGCCGCTGGGTGTCGGCGACGCCCATACTGCATGAACGGTTCCAACGCGTGGGTCCGGGTCTTGACGAAGTCGGACGCTGGTGTGCGCACGCGGGTGTGCAGCCACGCCCGGTCTGGTATCGCACCTCGCGGGTACCCCTTGTCGAGGGTGCACTCTGCTTGGCCCCGACTGAAGTCTATCGGGCCGGGCGCGAGCGGCGACCGTACGGCCATCTCGCGATCGTCTTCGACGCGCCGGTGCGCGGGCCGCTGGTGCTGGGCGGTGCCCGGCAGTTTGGGTTTGGGCTGATGCTTCCCCAGCCGTCCCCTGGGCCCAGCGATGGGTGACGTGGCCCCCTTCGTCGACTTCTACCGCGCCGTCAATGGTGGGCGTGAGCCGCTCCCTTGGCAGGCGCGCCTCGCGGACCAGGTGGCCACGCGCGAATGGCCGGCTGCCATTGGAGTGCCCACCGGCCTGGGCAAGACCGGCTGCCTCGACATCGCCGTGTGGGCCCTAGCCTACACGGCCGTATCGGGGCCGAAGCGGGCACCGACCCGTATCTGGTATGTCGTCAACCGTCGGCAGCTCGTCGACGCCGCCTGGGAGCACGCGGTGCACATCGCCGGGCTCCTCGCCGATTCGAGCCTGGTCGCGGACGAAGCCAGGGACGTCGTGGAGTCAGTCGCAGCGGTCCTCGGGTCGCTGGCCGCCGTCGGTGTGGCGCGGGCGCCCCTGTACGTGGCGCGCCTGCGAGGCGGGGCGGACCTGGGGGCGCGGGCCCCCGACCCCTCCCAGCCGGCCCTGCTGTTGGCGACGGTGCCGATGTTTGCGAGCCGCTGGCTGTTCCGCGGGTACGGGTCCAGCACGTCGATGCGACCGGTCGACGCGGCCCTTGCCGGGATCGACAGTCTGGTGCTGCTGGATGAAGCGCATCTCGCTCGCCCACTCATCAAGCTGGCGGACCGACTCGCCCAGTGCGACACGGGCGATCCCACCGCGGTCATCGATGGCGTGCGGTCGCGGCCGGTGGTGGTCGCGCTGACCGCCACGGGCGAGGCCGCCGGTGAGCGCTTCGACCTGGACGATACGGATCGCCAGCATCCGGTGGTGGCGCAGCGATTGTCCGCGCCGAAGCGGGCCCAGCTCATCGAGACAGCGGCGTCGCAGCTCGCGGACGCCCTCGCGACACACGCCCTGATGGCGGTCGGCGGTCGCGCCGAGAGTTGCGTCGTCTTCGCGAACACGCCCGGGACGGCCCGGGCGGTCGCCGAGCGGCTGAGGACGGCGCGCCGCGGATCCAGCCATCCGGCCGAGGTGTGCCTGCTCACCGGACGGGTCCGCGACCGCGAGGGTGACCGGATCCGCGACCGCCTGCTCGATCCCCTCACGGGGGTGCGGGCCGGCCAGGCGACGCGGCGGGACCGTCCGCTCGTGGTGGTCGCGACCCAGACCTTGGAGGTTGGCGCCGACGTCGACTTCGACCATCTGGTGACCGAGACGGCCGGGGTTCGCAGCCTCGTACAGCGGCTCGGGCGCGTGAATCGATTCGGCACCCGTCCCGATGCGCTCTGTGTGATCTGTCACCCGGCCGACCGCACGACCTGGCCGGTGTACGGTGTGGAGCCCGCCGACGTCTGGTCGACCCTGCAAGCGGCCGGGCACGCCGGACCGGTGGACCTCTCCCCCGGGAATGCCGCCGCGCTCCTGGGACCGCCCCAAGACGTCGACCGGCGGGTCGGGGAGCTGCTGCCGGCCCACCTGTGGGAATGGGCCAAGACGACCGCGCCTCCGCCAGGGGAGGCCCCCATCGAGCTGTTCGTGGACGGGTTCGACCCGGGCGGCGACGTGTCGATCGTGTGGCGCGCCCACAGATCGGACGACGGGGTGCGCTTGGTGCCGACGATCCGAGCCAGCGAGGCCGTCGACTTCCCGCTCCACGAGGCCCGCGAGGCACTCGGCGACGGCGCAGTGCGCCGATTGGCCGCCGACCGCGCCTCCCTTGAGACCGTCCCGATCGCGGCGCTCCGGCCTGGCGATGTCGTGGTTCTGGCACCGCACGACGGATGCTACGACGGGTTCGGCTGGAACCCGAAGTCCACGACCCCGGTCCTGGATGTCTCCCCGCTGGCCTCGCACACCCTGCTCCTGAGCGAGGTGCTCCTTGACAACCTCGCGCCCGGCTGCCTTGAGATCCCTGCGGTCCGTGACCTGGTCCAGGGGCTGACCCAGCCATCCGATGAGCCCGAGAGCGATGAGGCGGTCCTGCTCACCGAGCTTCGCGCCGCCCTGCGTGCCTGTCCGCCGCACCCGTGGCTCAGTGATGACGAATGGCAGGGCTTCCTCGACGAACTGGGGCCGGTCGTCGCCCGACCGATCGATGACGTGCCCTCGGTGGCGCCGGCCCCATTGCGTCGCCGCTGGGCGACCGTCGCCCTGCGGGCGGATTCCTTCGACGAGCTGAATTTCGCCGCCGCCTCCCATGACCTCGCGGACCACCTCGGGGCGGTGGGCGAGGTCGCGGCCCGCATCGCCGGCACCCTGGGCCTGCCGCCTCCGCTCATCGAGGCCGTGCGCCGGGCCGGCACCTGGCACGATCTCGGCAAGGTTGACGCCCGCTTCCAGCGGTGGCTCGATCCGGACGCGCGGGCGGCAGCGCCGTTGGCCAAGTCATCTCTGGCACGCGAGCGCGCGGAGAGTGCGCGTGTCGCCAGCGGCTGGCCTCGCGGGGCTCGCCACGAGCTCCTGAGCACTCGTCTGGCCGCTTCGTGGCTGGACGGCCGATCGGTCCCCTACGATACCGCGCTCGTCCTCCACCTCATCGCCAGTCACCACGGGTTCGCCCGGCCCCTCGTGCGCCCGGTCCAGGACGCCGCTCCGATCCGGGTCCGCACGGCCATCGATGGCACGGCGGTGGACGCGTCCGGCGACCTCGGCCTCCCCGATTGGGACCAGCCAGCGCGATTCCGGGAGGTATGCGAGCGCTATGGGTTGTGGGGAACCGCGCTGCTGGAGACGATCGTCCGCCAGGCGGACCACCTCGTCTCGCAGATGACCGAGGTTGCATGACGCGGGACGAGCTGGCTCCGGGACTCACGGTCGACTGGCTGAACGCCTGGTTGGCCGCGCTGGGGGTCGCCATCCTGCTCCCGGGGGTGCGACTGAGCTGGACGCGCACGCCCGTCCCAGCCGCCTGTTTCGCGAGGTCCGATGGCTCTCCTCCACTCGCCGAGGCCCTCGCCGCCGCGCTGCCCTCGGTTGGGGCCCTCGACACGCTTGCGATTGCGCGGAGCCGTCCGCCCGCACAGGAGTTCAGCCGAACGGTTCGCCTCGACGTCTATGCGGAGCGTGCTGCCCTGGCCCGCGCCTCCCGTGACTGGAGCTTATCGTCCACGGTGACGGACCTCGTTGCCCCCCCGCCCGCCGACGGGCTGCCTGACGCCCCCTTCAACCCCCCGGTGCCGCAGGGACGCACGCTCTGGGAGCGTGCCGTCTCCTGTCGCCGTGCCATCGTCGATCCGGCGGCCGACATCACCGCCACCCTGGCAGGCGACGGCCGGCGCCGCGTCAACAACGGCCTCGGGTTCGATGTCCGCCGTCTCGCCGCTGGGGTCCAGAACACGGACAAGCGTGTGGACCCCGTCGTCGAACTCTTGGCCTTCTGTGCCCTCGGGCTCTTTCCGATGCGGGGGAACGGTGCGAAGGTGCCGCGCGCGCGGGGGTGGACGGGCCCACCGGGTCGGCCTGGGTCGTTCCGATGGTGCGCTTGGTCACCGGCCCTGGATCGGTGGGCGATCGATGCCCTCCTCGATGTCCTGCCTGACGCGAGGGGCCATCCCGATTTTGCGGACCGGCTGGGGATCCTCACCTGGTACCACACGGTGCCCTACCGGTCGAAAAGCGAGAACGATATGACTCGCGCCTACGGTGCGGAGTGCGAGCCGTGACCGGCGGAAGCGGGATTCCGGCCGCGTCCTCCGCACGGGCGACCAACCGGGCTCGCGCCGCCGAGGCCCGGCCCGGGACCGTACCCGACGCGGAGGCCACCATCGTTCCCATCTCCGCGCTGGAGCACCACGCCTACTGTCCGCGCCAGGGGGCGCTCATCCACGTCGATGGACGCTGGGTCGACAACGAGCACACGGTCCACGGATCCGCGGGTCATGCGCGTGTCGACTCGGCGCCAAGCCGGATCGAGCGGGGCGCACGCGTGCTTCGACACATTCCATTGTGGTCAGAGCGGTACGGCCTCAGCGGGCGGGCGGACGTGGTCGCGGTCTCGGCGGCGGGTGACCTGACGCCCGTCGAGTACAAGATCGGGACACCGCACGGCGACGCAGCCCGGATCCAGCTGTGCGCCCAGGCCCTCTGCCTCGAAGAGATGTTCGGCCGCTGCGTTTACGCCGGCTCAATCTGGTACAGCGCGGTGCGGCGCCGGACTCGTGTGGCGTTCGATGACGGACTCCGCGAGGGAACGTTGACCGCGGTGACCGAGGTCCGATTGTGGATGAGCGCTCCGACCTTGCCGCCAGCCACCTTCGACCGCCGCTGCCAGTCCTGCCAGTTCCTCGACTACTGCCAACCGGAGTTGTCCTCCGAACCAGATCGAGTGACGCGCTACGTCGCGGAGTGGGTCCGATGCGCCTCCTGACGACGCTCTACGTCACCGATCATCGTGCGACGATCGGCGTGCGATCGGGAACAATCCTCGTGAAGTCAACAGGTGGGGCCTGGGAGCGTGTGCCAATCGAAGCCTTGGAGGCAGTGGTCATCGCGAGCCACGCAGAGATCACGAGCGACGCCCTGGCGATCTGCGCCGACAAGGGGATCCACGTGACGAGCCTCGCACGGTCGGGACGGGTGCGCTTCAACACGGTCCGGGGTGCCCGGGGCAATGTGCTCCTACGGTGGCGGCAGTTTCGAGCCGCGGACGACCCGGTGGCAAGTCTGGCGATCGCCCGGGTCATCGTGGCCGGGAAGCTCGGCAACGCTGAGCGGGCCCTCCGACGCTGGGTGGTGGACGCACCCATTGGCCTCCGCCGCTCGCTGAGGCGACTCGGGTCCACGGTGCGCGACCAGGCGGAACGGGTCTGGTCGGTGGATGCGGAGGATCGGCTCCGGGGGTGCGAGGGCAACGGCACGCGTGCCTACTTCGAGGCCGTCGGCTTGCATCTACAGCTTGTCCGCCCCGACCTCAGCTTCGAGCGACGCACCCGGCGACCCCCGCGCGACCCAGTCAACGCGACGCTGAGCTACTGCTACGGCCTGGTCCTCGGTGACGTGAGCGGTGCCCTCGAAGGCGTGGGCCTCGACCCGCAGATTGGTTTCCTCCACGAATTGCGGCCGGGCAGACCAGCGCTGGCTCTTGATCTTCTCGAGGAGTTTCGCCCCGCCCTTGCGGACCGCTTCGCGATCGCCCTGCTGGCGCGGCGGGTCCTGGGCGAGGCGGCGTTCACGGAGACCCCCGGGGGCGGCTGCTATCTCTCCGACGTGGGACGCGGCCACCTCCTGGAGGCGTGGGATGCGTATCGCTCCGAGGAGATCACCCACCCACTGCTGGCACGACAGATCCCCCGGTCGGCGCTAGCGATCACACAGGCGACCCTGATGGCACGACACCTTCGCGGGGACCTGCCAGCCTATCCACCGTACATGCTCCCAATGTGACGATGGACGTCCTCGTGGCCTATGACATCGACACGACGACCGTCGACGGTGTACGACGGCTCACCCGCGTTGCCCATATCTGCGAGCGGTACGGCGTCCGCGTCCAGGACTCCGTGTTCGAATGTCGTTTGCTCCCCGCTCGCTATCAGCGCCTTGTCGAGGAGCTCCGAACCCGGATCGATCGACGCCTCGACAGCGTCCTCTTCTACCGCGTCGGGGAGTCCCTCGGTGCCGTCCGCACCTCGCTTGGCCGAAACGCCAGCCATCGGCCTGGTGACCCCTGGATCCTGTAGCCTGGGGCCGCGGACCCGAAGTGATTCATGTCCATGAACAACCCCACCGAACGTGGACCCGCCCGTGGACCGGACGCCCGTTGCCGCACCGTGACTCGCCCGTTACATCTCGTGAGATCGGTCCAGTGTTGTCGGGGCCATCGCCCCGACCTTCGTTGAGCGGAACTCCGCCTGCCCGAGGGAATCGGCCCGGTGGCGGGTGTTGTCGGGGCCATCGCCCCGACCTTCGTTGAGCGAGGCACGGGTTCTGCTGCTCGACGGTCGGCGTGGCGGTGTTGTCGGGGCCATCGCCCCGACCTTCGTTGAGCGCTCAATACGATCGCGTCGACCGAGGAGCGGCTGGCCAAGTTGGACGGGTCGCTGGCGCCCCAGCGGGTGCAGATCGAGGCGCGGGTCCGTGACGGCCGGTTCGATGCCGCTGGCTTCGAGCGACCCGGGGTCCGCGCCGCCCTCGACGCCCTCTACGACGCCCTCGATGCCGATGACGCCGCTGGTGCTGGCGCGGCGGGCCCAGGGAGCGTCCTGGCGCTTCCCCCGACACCTGCGCTACCTGGAGCGCATCCTGCTGGCGGTCGCAACGGGGCGGCTCCGGAGGGTGATCGTGAGTTGCCCCCCGAGGTCGGGGAAGTCTGAGCTGGTCAGTGCGGCCTTCCCGGCGTGGTGCCTCGGGACGTTCCCGGACCGCCGGGTGCTCCTGGCCAGCTACGCCGCCGAGTTCGCGGCCGAGTGGGGCCGCAAGGCGCGCGATCTCCTGGCCGAGCATGGGCCGGAGGTGTTCGGGGTGTCGGTCCGGCAGGATCAGATGGCGGCCGCCTCCTGGGGGCTGGCCGGCCATCGTGGGGGGATGTTCACCACCGGGGTGGGGGGACAGGCGACCGGCCGCGGTGCCGATCTGCTCGTGATCGACGACCCGGTCAAGAACGCCGAGGAGGCGCGCTCGGCCTTGATGCGCGAAAGGACCTGGGACTGGTACCGCTCCGTACTCCGCACCCGCTTGGAGCCTGGGGCGGGCATCGTGGTGGTGATGTCACGCTGGCACCAGGACGATCTCGCCGGGCGACTGCTGGCCGAAGCCGAGCGGGGTGGTGAGCCATGGACGGAGATTCGGCTGCCGGCGCTGGCGGAGGCGGACGATCCGCTCGGACGCGCGGCAGGGGAGCCGCTGTGGCCGGACCGCTTCCCGGCCACAGAACTCGACGCGATCCATGCCAGCATCGGCGACGGGTGGTGGCAGGGGCTCTACCAGGGCCGGCCGACCGCGGACGCCGGCGGACAGTTCCAGCGGGAGGGCCTGCGGTGGTACCGGCCGGCCGCGGATGGCTACTGGCTGCACCTCGCCAACGACCAGAGTGTCTTCGTGGCTGAGGCCGAGGCCGGGCGGTACGCCACCGTCGACCTGGCGATCTCGGAGCGGGAGCAGGCCGACTACACCGTCATCCTCCCGGTGGCCCAACTGCCCGAGGGGAGGCTGGCGATCCTCGACTGCTTCCGCCAGCGGGTCGGCCCGGGGCAGCACGTCGACCACATCGAGCGGTTGGCCAAGCGTCCGGAGGACGGATTCGCGGACGGCTGGAGTCTGGACTGTGTCTGGATCGAGGACGTCCAGTGGCAGCGCGACCTCGTGGGCCAAGCCCAGCGTCGGCGGATTCCCGCCCGCCCGATGCCGGTGAAGGGGGACAAGGTGACCCGGGCGCAGGGCGCGGCGGGCCTGTGGAACGCCGGCGGCATCTTCCTGCCTGAGAACGCCGCGTGGGCCTCGGCCTTCGTCGAGGAGCTGGTCGGGTTCCCCTTCACCGCCCATGACGACCAGGTCGACGCCCTCAGCATGGCGGTGAAGGCGATGCAGCGGAAGGCGGCACCCTTGGTCAGTCCGCTGGGGCTGCCGCGGCTCTCGCCGTGGATGGGGTGGCGCTGATGGCGGCCCGGCGACCGGGACATCCGGCGGTGCCACCCGGACCGCTCGGGGCCGTGCGCCGCGCCCAGATCGCCCAGGACGGGCAGGACCCGCGGCGGCAGCTTGATCTGTCCGCGATCGGGCGCACCGGCCTCAAGGCGTTCGCCGGGCGCATCTATGAGGAGTGGCTGCCAGAGCTCCAGGGCGAGCGCTGGTGGCGGGTCGTCCGGGAGATGAGCGACCAGGACCCCATCATCGCCTCGACGCTCTTCGCGATCGAGATGCTACTCCGCGGCGCCGACATGCGGGTCGACCCGGCCAATGACACCAACCAGGCCCACGCGATCGCGGACGTCTACCAGGGCGCGCTGACCGACATGTCGCACACCTGGCAGGACACCATGACCAACATCCTGACGATGCTGCCGTGGGGCTACAGCTACCTCGAATGCATCTGGAAGATTCGCGGCGGCGATGTGGTCGACCCGACGTGCCGCTCGAAGTTCAATGACGGGTTGATCGGTATCCGCAAGCTGTCGGTCCGCTCCCAGGACAGCTTTCTGCGGTGGGAGATCGACGCTGAGGGCGGCATCCAGGGCTTCTGGCAGATGGCGCCGC
>Ga0307372_10007418_pt1 | contig 15714 bp, 14 predicted proteins | sample OX1MG_FD_202533 | JGI IMG/M metagenome (GOLD analysis project Ga0307372, IMG submission 202533) | Soil microbial communities from Risofladan, Vaasa, Finland - OX-1 | ecosystem: Environmental > Terrestrial > Soil > Coastal area > Acid sulfate soil | place: Finland: Risofladan, Vaasa | collected... | reverse complement strand
AACGTCAGCTCCATCCCGCAAGCCGACCGGCAAACCCCCAGCGGCCAGCACCGACACGCCGCTAGCCGGACCTTCTTACGTGAGGCAACGAACCCGGCTACGCGGACCTTTTAGCTGAGTCAACGCGGCCTCTTGCAAAACGGACGTACGGTTTGCTAACGTTGGCTCCGGGAGGGCGCCATGCCGCGGGTGAGTCCGGAACGGCTGGCGGCGACCCGGCGGCAGATCCTCGACGGGGCCCGGCTGGCGTTTGCTCGCCACGGATATGAGGGCGCAACCGTGCGTCTGCTGGAACAGTCGACGGGCCTGTCCCGCGGGGCGATCTTTCACCACTTCGCCGACAAGGACGCGCTGTTCCTCGAACTGGCCCGGGACGACGCCGAGGAGATGGCCGCGGTGGTGGCCGAGCACGGGCTGGTGCAGGTGATGCGGGACCTGCGGACCCGCGACGCCGGATGGCTCGGGGTGCAACTCGAGGTGTCGCGCCGGCTGCGCACCGACCCCCGGTTCCGCCGGCGCTGGGAGAAGCATCTGCGTACGGTTGCGGCCGCGACCCGGACCAGGTTGATCCGACAGCGAGCCGCCGGGATCGTCCGCCCCGACGTCCCGGTACACGTTCTGGTGAATTTCCTGTCGCTCGTCCACGACGGACTGGTCGCCCATCTCGCCGCCGGCCTGTCCCCCCAACAACTCGACAGCGTGCTCGACCTCGTCGAGGACACCGTCCGGACCCGACCGACCGAGCGAAAGAGGAACCCGGCATGAGCTCGAACAGCTTCTCGGCGCGCGCGGACCTCAGGGTCGGCGAGGACAGCTACCAGATCTTCCGCCTGGACGCGATGGCGGGCAGCGAGCGGTTGCCGTACTCGCTCAAGATCCTGCTGGAGAACCTGCTCCGCCGGGAGGACGGCCACCTGGTGACCGCGGCCCAGGTCGAGGCGCTGGCCGGTTGGGACCCCGCCGCCGAGCCGGCGACGGAGATCCAGTACACGCCGGCGCGGGTGCTCATGCAGGACTTCACCGGAGTCCCCTGCGTCGTGGACCTGGCCGCCATGCGCGAGGCCACCACCGCGCTCGGGGGGGACGCCAAGAAGATCAACCCGTTGGCGCCGGCCGAGCTGGTCATCGACCACTCGGTGATCGCCGAGCTGTTCGGGTCACCGGACTCGTTCCAGCGCAACGCCGAAATCGAGTTCACCCGAAACCGCGAGCGCTACGAGTTCCTCCGCTGGGGGCAGCAGGCGTTCACCAACTTCAAGGTCGTCCCGCCGGACACCGGGATCGTGCACCAGGTGAATCTCGAATACCTCGCTCGGGTCGTGTTCACCAGCGAGGGCGTCGCCTACCCGGACACCCTGGTCGGAACCGATTCGCACACGACCATGGTCAACGGGCTCGGCGTCCTCGGCTGGGGGGTCGGCGGGATCGAGGCGGAAGCCGCGATGCTCGGACAGCCGGTGTCCATGCTCATCCCCACGGTGGTCGGGTTCCGGCTCGCCGGTGAGCTGCCCGAAGGGGCCACCGCAACGGACCTCGTGCTCACGATCACCGAGCTGCTGCGGCGGCACAAGGTGGTCGGCAAGTTCGTCGAGTTCTACGGGCCGGGAGTCGGGAACGTGCCGCTCGCCAACCGCGCGACGATCGGCAACATGAGCCCGGAGTACGGCTCCACCTGCGCCATCTTCCCGATCGACGCCGAGACCCTCAGCTACCTGCGGCTCACCGGACGGCCGGACGCACTGGTCCGGCTGGTCGAGGCCTACGCCAGGGAGCAGGGGCTCTGGCACGACCCGGACGCGACCCCGGACTTCTCCGAAACCCTCGAGCTCGACCTGGGCACGGTCGTGCCCTCCCTGGCCGGCCCCAAGCGGCCCCAGGACCGGGTCCCGCTGACCGAGGCCAAGGCGAGCTTCCGGCGGGCGATCGTCGACTTCGTCCCGTCGGCGCTGGTCAACGGCGGGCTCGACGAGGGCTCCAGCGAATCCTTCCCGGCCAGCGACTCACCGGCGGTTCGGGCCGACAAGGCGACCGACGCCCCCGCCGAGCACCAGCCGGCGGCGGCCGGCGGCGAGCGCGCGCTCGCCCCGACGGCGGTCCGGCTCGCCGACGGCACCGAGACCGAGATCGACCACGGATCGGTGGTCATCGCCGCCATCACGTCGTGCACGAACACGTCGAACCCGTCCGTGATGATCGCCGCGGCGCTGCTTGCCAAGAAGGCGGTCGAGAAGGGACTGACCAGCCGGCCGTGGGTCAAGACCTCGCTCGCGCCCGGCTCGAAGGTCGTCATGGACTACTACGACCGGGCCGGCCTGACCCCATACCTGGACAAGCTCGGCTTCGCCCTGGTCGGCTACGGATGCACCACATGCATCGGCAATTCCGGCCCGCTGATCCCGGAGGTCTCCCAGGCGGTCAACGCGGCCGACCTCGCCGTCGTGTCCGTCCTGTCCGGCAACCGCAACTTCGAGGGCCGGATCAACCCGGACGTGAAGATGAACTACCTCGCCTCCCCGCCACTCGTCGTGGCCTACGCCCTCGCCGGCTCGATGGACGTCGACCTGACCCGGGACCCGATCGGGACCGGGAGCGACGGAACGCCGGTGTTCCTCAAGGACATCTGGCCGTCCACCCGCGAGATCGACGAGGTGGTCGGTCAGGCGATCGCCTCGTCGATGTTCACCGACGGCTACGCCGGCGTGTTCTCCGGTGACGCGAACTGGCAGGCGATCGAAGTGCCGAGTGGGGACGCCTTCGCCTGGCAGCCCGACTCGACCTACGTACGCCGCCCGCCCTACTTCGACGGCATGGCGCGGGAGCCGGAACCGATCCGGGACATCACCGGCGCCCGGGTGCTCGCCGTCCTCGGCGACTCGGTGACCACCGACCACATCTCGCCGGCCGGCTCGATCAAGAGAGACTCGCCGGCCGGTCGCTACCTCGTCGAACACGGCGTGGAGCCGCGGGACTTCAACTCGTACGGGTCGCGCCGGGGGAACCACGAGGTGATGATCCGGGGCACCTTCGCCAACATCCGGCTCCGCAACCAGCTCGCCCCGGGCACGGAGGGCGGGGTGACCCGGCACCTGCCGGACGGTGAGCAGATGTCGATCTACGAGGCGGCAACGCGTTATGCCGACGAGGGGGTACCGCTCGTCGTCCTCGCCGGTGTCGAATACGGCTCGGGCTCCAGCCGGGACTGGGCGGCGAAGGGCACCGCGCTACTCGGGGTAAGGGCGGTTCTCGCCACGTCGTACGAGCGGATCCATCGGAGCAACCTGATCGGGATGGGCGTCCTGCCGCTGCAGTTCCGGGAGGGAGAGGACCGGGAGAGCCTGGGCCTGACCGGCGAGGAGGAGTACTCGGTGACCGGACTGGAAGGTGCCGAGCAGATCCCGCGGGAGGTGACCGTGCGCGCCGACGGCGTGGAGTTCCGGGCGATCGTGCGGATCGACACCCCCGGCGAGGCGGCCTACTACCAGCACGGCGGGATCATGCAATACGTCCTGCGCTCGTTGATGTAGGCGCTCAGCCGATCGGAGGGGGGTCCCCCGCCCCGGGCGGCCGGGGGACGAGCCGCGGGACGAGCAGCACCGGACGCTCCTCCAGCGGCACGGTCGGCGCGGCCAGCGCACCGAGGATGAGGCAGGCCAGCGCGCCGATCAGGCAGAAGATCCCAGCGGCCATCTGGTGGCCGGACTCGCCGGCGGTGCGGCCCGGGAGGAAGGCGGGCAGCGAGGCGGCCGGCACCGCGAGGTAGACCACCGCGAGGGCGAAAAGACCGACCCCGAGGGCCAGGATGGCGACCGCCCGCCGCCAACTGCCCGACCCGGGCGGTCGGCCGTACTGCGGTCTTTGGGTCGCCACGGCCCTCCTCGATGGATCACCAGCCTAACCCTGCTCTTCGCCGGCTGAGATCGCCCGGGCCGGGGACCCGGCCCTACGCTGCGGACATGGACGACTGGATCTGCCTGTACTGCGCGGCCCGGATACCGACCGGCGAGCGACCGCGGCACACCCGCTGGCACCAGGTCCACGACCTGCACGCCGCCGACTGCTCCGAGACGCAGTCGGGCCCCGACGGTTCGACCGGGTGCAGCTGCGGGCTCGCGCTCTGGACCGGCTGATCCTCAGCCGGTCGGGGCGGGTGCGGCATAGGGCGACAACCCGGACGAATGCTGCCATCATGCCCCCGGGGGTGAGGGTCGTGGACAAGCTCGACGCCGAGACCGGCGACGGCCGATGGGACCCGGCGCACCCCGGCCGGAGGTCCTGGGTAGCGCTCGGCACCACAGTGCTCCTCGTTCTGGCGGTCGGGGTGGCGTCCGCCGCTCTCCGGGCCGGCGGAGGTGCGGGTGCGGGCGCGGCCAGCCAGCAGGGCGCGACGGACGCCCTGCAGTCGGCGATCGCCCGCACGCTGTCGACCTCCTTCCACATATCCGGCACGCTCGACGAGCAGGCCGGTCAGCCGGGGACGCCGCTCAGCGGCGACGCGGACCTGGCCCGAGATCAGGCCCGGGTGAGCCAGGGTGACGGTGCCGTCGGAACCACGCTGCGGCTGGTCGGCGACGTCGAATACGAGTCCATCTCCCAGATGGACCCGGCGCTCCGGTTCCTCCCGAGCGGGGCGAGCTGGATCTGGTTCCGGATCCCGCCCGGGCCGGACTTCCTGCGCAGCGGGGCACTCGCGCTGCTCGATCTGGTGCCGGTCCAGCGCACGACTGCCGTGCAACGGCGCGGAGACACCTTCACGGTGACGGTCCCCAGCCATGGCTTCGCCGGCGAGCAGGCACCGGCTGGGTCTCCCCTCCCTCCCAACACCGACGTTTACACGGTCGGCCCGGACGGGCTGGTCCACGCCGTCGTTTCGGTGCGACACGTACTGTTTCCCGGCATGACCCCGAGCCCCGCCTCGACGATCACCAATGTCGTGCAGCTCAGCGACTTCGGCGAGCTGGTCCGGGTGGCCGCCCCGCCGAATGCCCAGACGGTGACCTCGCAGACCTTCAGCCACGCGGTGGCCCGCGCGTACTCGACACCGCAGTCAACCTGTCGGACGGCACCCGCGACGTCTCCCTCGCCTTCGGCCGATGGGACCCGCGCGGCCGCCTGCTGGAGGGCCGGGCTCGTCGCGGGCGGCGCGCCGTCGCCGGGCGGTTGACCCGGGCATGAACCTCGAGCTGCGTGACCGGGTGTACGTCATCGCCGGAGGTAGCCGCGGACTGGGCCGGGCGACCGCACAGGTTCTCGTCGCCGATGGAGCCCGGGTCGTGATCTCCTCCCGGGACCCGGCCGGTGTCGAGGCGACCGTGTCCGCGCTCGGCGGCCCCGAGCACGCGACCGGAGTGGCCGCCGACAACGCCGACCCGGCGACCGCCGGGCGGCTGGTCGACCTCGCAAGGACAAGTTTCGGCCGGCTCGACGGCGCGCTGATCTCGGTCGGCGGGCCACCACCGGGAAGCGGGATGGACGTCGCCGACGGGGCCTGGCGGGAGGCGTTCGAATCGGTGTTCCTCGGCGCCGTGCGCCTGGTCCGTACGGTCGCCGCCGGGCTCGACACCGGTGGCGCGATCGGTCTCGTGCTCTCCAGCTCGGTGAAATCCCCAATCGGCGGCCTCGCCGTGTCGAACGGGTTCCGCCCGGGACTGGCGATGCTGGCGAAGGATTTCGCCGACGAGCTTGGGCCGCGCGGCATCCGGGTGCTGAGCCTGGCCCCCGGCCGGATCGCCACCGATCGGACGATGGCGATGGACGGCGACGATCCGGCGACCCGGACCGCGATGGAGGCACGCATCCCGCTGCGCCGCTACGGGGAGCCGGCCGAGTTCGGCCGGGTCGCGGCCTTCTGCCTGTCCCCTGCCGCCTCCTATCTCAGCGGCTGCGTCGTCACCGTGGACGGCGGGTCGACCCGCGCCCTGTGAGGGGCCGGCCCGGGTTGGCCGCTCAACGCGTCTACGGCTCCACGGTCAGCTCCAGCCGCCCGCGGACCGGGTCGGTCTCCAACCGCCGCGCCGGCAACTCCGGGTCCACCGCTACAAACTGCGGAACCCACGGCGCGAACAGCAACCGCCGCCGGCGCAGCATCCGCCGCAACTGACCCGGGGTGTGAGCCGCCGCGTATTCCAAGCAGCCCCCGGCGATCCACACCGCCACCGCCGATTCCAAATTCCGCAGCTCCTCGACGAACGCGTGCGCATGCGCCCAGCCGATCCGCCCCGCGGCGAGCGCCTCGGCCACCCCCTCCAGCCGACCCAGATCTCCGGCGAAAGTCAGCCGGGCGTCCACCGTGCGCAGCGACGCCCGCAACGCCGCCGCCAACTCCACCGTCACCGCCTCCGGGATATCCGGGTCCTCCAACCGCCGATACAAAGCAAGCTGGCAAGCCGCCGACCGCGCGCTCACCCACCCCGCGAGCCGGTCAAAACCGACCACCGCCGCCAACAGCTCCGCATCCGAACAACCCGCCGGATCCACCCCGGCCAACACCGCCGCCAGCGCCACCGGACCCAGATCCTCGAACATGCAGAGAAATCTAACGGCGCCCACCGACAGAAAGCTGCGTCAAACAGAAGCCGGCTACACCCATCGCAGGATTACAGCCCGGCGGGTTCTCCGGTTTCCTGTCGCTCGAATTGGGTGCGGTACAGGTCGGTGTAGAGCCCACCGGCCGCGAACAGGTCGTCGTGGCGTCCCGACTCCACGACCCGGCCGTCGTCGACGACGAGGATGCGGTCGGCCTCCCGGACCGTCGAAAGCCGGTGGGCGATGACCAGTGAGGTGCGGCCGGCCAGGGCGTGCGCCAGCGCCCGCTGCACGGCCAGCTCCGACTCCGAGTCGAGGTGCGCGGTGGCCTCGTCGAGCACGACGATGGACGGGGCCTTGAGCAGCAGTCGCGCGATCGCGATCCGCTGCTTCTCACCGCCGGAGAGCCGGTACCCCCGGTCCCCGACGAGGGTGTCCAGTCCGTCCGAGAGCGAGTGCACGAGATCGCCGATCTGCGCAGCGTCCAACGACTCCCAGAGTTGCTGGTCGGTCGCCTCCGGCCGGGCGTAGAGCAGGTTGGCCCGGATCGTGTCGTGGAACATGTGCGCGTCCTGGGTGACCACGCCGACCGTGTCACGAAGCGACGCCAGGGTGACGTCACGGACGTCACGCCCGCCGACCCGCACCGCACCCCCCTGCACGTCGTACATGCGGGTGACCAACTGGCTGATCGTGGTCTTGCCCGCCCCGGACGGACCGACCAGCGCAACCAGTTCACCCGACTCCGCACGGAAGGACACGTCGTGCAGCACCTGCCGGTCGGGCGTGGTGTCGAGAATGGCGACCGACTCGAGAGAGGCCAGCGACACCTCGGCCGCGGTGGGGTAACGGAAGTCGACGTGGTCGAACTCGATGGTCGCGGCGGTGCCTAACGGCCGGGGCAGATCCACCGCGCCGGCCTTGTCATCGATCATCGGCGGCAGGTCGAGTACCTCGAAGACCCGGTCGAAGGAGACCAGCGCGGTCATGATGTCCACCCGAACGTTGGACAGCGCGGTGAGCGGTCCGTAAAGGCGGTTGAGGTAGGCGGCGAGAGCTACGAGGGTGCCCACCTGGAGCGCGTTGTCCGCGGCCAGGTGACCACCGAGGCCGTACACGAGGGCCGTGGCCAGGGACGCGACGAGCGCGAGCGAAACGAAGAACACCCGGCTGTACATCGCCTGAATGATGCCGATGTCAGCCACCCGGCGGGCCTTGGACCGGAACGCGCCCTCCTCCTCATGGGGCCGCCCGAACAGCTTGACGAGCAGCGCGCCGGCCACGTTGAACCGCTCCGACATCGTCGTGTTCATCGCCGCATTGAGGTTGTAACCCTCCCGGGTCAGCGCCTGCAGACGGCGACCGACCAGCCGGGCCGGGAGGACGAACACGGGCAGCAGGACGAGGGCGAGCAACGTGATCTGCCAGGACAGCAGCAACATGAACAAGAGCACCATGGCCAGGCTGACGACGTTGGATACCACGTTGCCCATGACGTCGGTGAACGCCTGTTGAGCGCCGAGCACGTCGTTGTTGAGCCGAGAGATCAAGGCTCCGGTCTGGGTCCGGGTGAAGAAGGCAAGGGGCATCCGCTGGACATGCGCGAACACCGCCGAGCGCATGTCGTAGATGAGCCCCTCGCCGATCCGGGAGGAATACCAGCGCATGGCGAGCGAGATCCCGGCGTCGACGATCGCGAGACCGGCGAGCAGCAGAGCCATCGCCAGGATGATGTTCTGGTGGGCGGTCGCCGGTGGCTGGTGCCCGATTCCACGATCGATGATCTCCTTGTAGACGAGCGGATTCACCGCGCCGATCCCGGCATCGACGCAGATCAACACCAGGAAGATCATCAGCCAGCGCCGGTAGGGCCGCGCGAAGCGGAGGATGCGACGCCAGATTCCAGGCGGCAGCGCCTGCTGTGCGACGTCCCGGTCCCGGGTGTACGAGCGCAATGAGGACCAGCCGGCTCGATGTCCCATCATGCTCATTGCCCGAACAACACCTGGTCGGGCCGAACGCTTCCTGGCGGAGCGGGCAAGATCACCGGATGGACCATCCGCCGGCGGCGCCCCAACCGGCGCACGGCGGGTGGCACGGGCGGGAATGGCTAGCCGAGGCGGCAGGTACCGCGCTGCTGCTGCTCGGCGGGCTCTCCGCGGTCAGCCTGGACTTCGGGGCCGGCTCGCCGGTGCCCCGGGGGATTCCCAGCCCGAGCCTCCGCTTGTTGCTCACCGGCCTGCTCTTCGCGGGCTCCGGCAGCCTGGTGGCCATCTCGCCGATCGGCCGGCTGTCCGGCGCGCACCTCAACCCGGCCGTGACCTTGAGCTTCTGGCTCCAGGGCAAGGTTTCGGCTGCCGACCTCGGTGGCTACCTGGCCGGCCAGCTCACCGGGGCCATTGGAGGGGTCGCGCTGGATCGGTGGCTCTGGGGTGGGACGTTCACCCGGGCCCCGGTGAACTGGGGCCGGACCGTCCCCCGGCACGGACTCCAGCTCGCCGCCGCCGCCGGCATCGAGCTAGGCATGACCGCCGCGCTCATCCTCACCATCTACGCATTCCTCAGCCGGGCCCGGACGGCACGCTGGACACCGGTGGCCACCTGGGTACTGATCGCCTGCTTCGTCTGGCAGCTGGCCCCCTACACCGGCAGCAGCCTGAACCCGGTGCGCTCACTTGCCCCGGACCTGCTTTCCGCCCGGTACCCGGACTGGTGGATATACCTGGTGGCCCCGTTGGCCGGTGCCGGCGTCGCAACGGGCCTCTGGGCACTGGTCAGAAGCCGGCATACGCTGACGACCAAGATGTTCCACGACCCGCGCTTCCGCAGCGTCATGGCCACGTCGTTGCCGGCCCGACCGGTGGTGGGCGGTGGTCGCCACGACGGCGCGGCGCCAGATCCCGGCTAGCGCAGTCCTGCGTAGGCTCGCCCGGTGGAGCAGTGCTACGTGTGCGGCCGTCCGGTGAAGCCGAACTGGCGCGGCCGGGTGCTCTACGAGGGGCTCACCGAGCCCGGCGGGACCGGCTGGCTGTGGGGACCCCACCCGATCCACGACGGCTGCCGGCGGGAGCTCGAGACCGGATTCGAGGAGGGCATCGAACAGGGCCGCTATCTCAGACGAACGCTGAGACGCCCGTCACCGCTCGGCCGATGAGCAGCTTCTGCACCTGGGACGTTCCCTCGTACAACGTGGTGACGCGAGCGTCCCGGAGCAACTTCCCGACGACGAAGTCATCGACATATCCGTAGCCGCCGTGTACCTGCACCGCAGCGTTCGAAGCGCGAACCGACGCCTCGGACGCGTAGTACTTAGCCATGCTCGCCGCCACCGTGTAGCTCTCGCCGCGGGCCTTGAGATCGGCGGCCCGCCAGGTGAGCAGCCGGGCGGCTTCGACCTCGACGGCGGTATCCGCGATGAGCTCCTGAACGAGCTGGAATCCGGCGATCGGCCGGCCGAACTGTTCGCGACTGCGGGCGTAAGTCGTCATCGCGTCGAGCGCAGCCTGGGCCAGTCCGGTGCAGGACGCGGCCAGCGAGATCCGGCCGTCGTCAAGGGCAGACAACGCGACCTTGATGCCGTCCCCCGGTGAGCCGAGAAGGGCATCGTTAGAGACGATGACATCGTCAAGGGTGATCTCCGCGGTGTCGCAGGAACGGAGCCCCAGCTTGCCCTTGATCGGCCGGGCGGTGAAGCCCGCGCTGTCGGTGGGCACGAGGAAGGCCGAGACCCCGCGGGCGCCCGGACCACCGGTCCGGGCCATGACGAGCGCTACGCCGGCGATGTCCCCGTTGGTGATGAATATCTTGCGGCCGGACAGCCGCCATCGGTCGCCGTCCGAAACGGCGGTGGCTTCGAGGTTGGCCGGATCGGAGCCGTGGTCCGGTTCGGTCAGGCAGAAGCACCCGAGGATGTCCCCGGAAGCCATCGCCGGCAGCCATTTCCGGCGCTGCGCCTCGGTCCCCCAACGGGCGATCGCACCGGCAACCAGACCGAGATGGACCGAGACGATCGAGCGGACGTTGGCATCCCCACGGCCCAGCTCCTCGATGACGAGCACGTACGAGAGCGGATCGGCGCCGCCGCCGCCGTACTCCTCGGGGATAGTCATCCCGAGGAAACCGAGCTTGCGCAACCCCTCGAGCGCCTCGGTCGGGAACTTTTCCGACCGGTCGTACTCGATCGCGCGCGGAACGACGACCTCGTCGACCCAGTCCCGGGCCTCCCGGCGCAGGGCCGCGTGCTCGTCTGAGAGAGCGAGATCCACCCGGCTACTCTCCCACCCCGGCCAGGTCGCGAATGCGGCGCAGCTGCGCTTCGCGCTCGGCCCGCAGCTGGCCGGCCGGATCGCGGTGGCGGGCGGCGGCTAGCAGTGCTTTCGTCTCGACCACCGCGTCGCGGGGCGCGGCCAGCACGGCGGCGGTCAAGTCACTGGTCGCGGCGGCGAGGTCGGCGGGGGCGACGACCAGTTCGACCAGGCCGAGCCGGGCCGCCTCCGCGGCATCGACCCGACGTCCCGTGACACAGATCTCGAGCGCCCGCGGATAGCCGACGAGTTCGACCAGGATCCTCGTGCCACCGAGATCCGGAACCAGCCCGAGCGAGGTTTCGGCCATCGTGAACTGCGCATCGTCCGCGGCGATCCGCAGGTCGCAGGCCAGGGCGAGCTGGAAGCCGGCGCCCACCGCGTGGCCCTGTACCGCGGCCACACTGACGATGTCGGGCCGGCTCAGCCAGCTGAACGCCTCCTGGTAGGAGGCGATCAGCGCCACCGCCTCGGCGTCGGGCATCCGGGCCATCTCGGTGAACGAGGCGATCCCGGGCAGCGACTCCCCGCTGAACATCGATCGATCGAGGCCCGCGGAGAAGGACGGGCCCTCCCCGCGGACGACGACGACCCGCACCTCGCCGGTGAGCCCCCGCCCGAACTCGCGCAAGGCGGTCCAGGTGTGTGGGGTCTGCGCGTTCCGTCGCTGCGGTCGGCACAGAGTGATCGTGGCCACCTGGCCGTCGATCTCGAAGCGGACACCAGGGTCCGGATCGGCGAGCCCCGGCGCCGGCGCGGGGTCGGTCAGGACTTCTTGCCCCGGGTGGCGCCGCCCCGCCCGCGCAGCTTCACCCCAGACTCGCTGAGGATCCGGTGCACGAAGCCGTAGGAGCGACCGGTCGCCTCCGCGAGCGCGCGGATGCTCTGGCCCCCGTCGTACTTGCGTCTGAGGTCACCCGCCAGCTTGTCGCGCTCGGTTCCGGTTACCCGGCTGCCCTTCTTCAGCTCCGCCACGTCGAACCTCCGTTGTCGTCTACCCGGCGCATAATGCGCGCCACCGGGGGGTCGCAAACCCTGCGGTAGGGATGATCACCCATTTTGATGCATCTCGCCAGCCCGCTCCCAGCGGGGGGTGGGTGCATCGCACCGCGCGCGGATCACGCGAGCTCGACGAGGTCGACGAAGTCCTCGCTCCAGTGGTCCTCGACACCGTCCGGGAGAAGCAGCACGCGCTCCGGGGCGAGTGCGGCTACCGCGCCGTCGTCATGGGTGACCAGCACGACGGCGCCCCCGAAGCCGGCGAGGGCGGCGAGAACCTGCTCCCGGCTCGCCGGGTCGAGGTTGTTCGTCGGCTCGTCGAGCAGGAGAACGTTGGCCCGTGAGACTACGAGGCGGGCCAACGCCAGCCTGGTTTTCTCCCCACCGGAAAGCGTCCCGGCCAGCTGGTGTGCGGTGTCGCCGGAGAACAGGAAGGCGCCGAGCACGGCTCTCAGCCGAGGTTCCTCGACCTCCGGCGCGGCTGCCCTGAGGTTCTCCATGACGGCGATTTCCGGGTCCAGGGTCTCGTGCTCCTGGGCGTAGTAGCCGAGGCGCAGGCCATGCCCATGGACGACCTCACCGGTGTCGGGCTCCTCGATCCCGGCGAGGATGCGAAGCAGGGTGGTCTTGCCGGCCCCGTTGAGGCCCAGGATCACGACCCGGCTGGAGCGGTCGATCGCCAGGTCGACGTCTGTGAACACCTCCAGGGACCCGAAGGACTTCGAGAGCGCGGTCGCGCTGAGCGGGACCCGGCCGCACGGGGCGGGATCCGGAAACCGCAACTTCGCGACCCGGTCTGCCTGACGCTCGGACTCGAGACCGGCGAGCAACCGTTCCGCTCGGCGCTGCATGTTGTGCGCCGCCTGCGCCTTGGTCGCCTTCGCCCGCATCCGGTCGGCCTGCGACATCAGCGCGTCGGCCTTCTTCACCGCGTTGACCCGCTCCCGCTTCCGCCGGCGCTCGTCGGTCTCGCGTTGCAGCAGGTAGGGCCGCCAGCCGACGTTGTACAGATCGAGGGTGTTCCTGGTGGCGTCGAGGTGGAACACCCGGTTCACGACGTGCTCGAGCAGCCCCACATCGTGGCTTATGACGACGAGGCCGCCGGTGTGCGCGCGCAGGTAGTCCCGCAGCCAGCCGATCGAGTCCGCGTCGAGGTGGTTCGTCGGCTCGTCCAGCACCAACGAGGGAGCTCCGGAGAACAGGATCCGCGCCAGCTCGACCCGACGGCGTTGGCCACCGGAGAGGGTACGCAGCGGTTGCTCGAGGATCCGCTCCGGCAGGCCCAGGTTCGAGCAGATCCGATCCGCTGCCGCCTCCACCTGGTAGCCGCCCAGGGCGGTGAAGGCCTCCTCGAGCCGCCCGTACCGCCGGACGAGGTCGGCGTCGTCGGGTCGCTCGGCCAGCTGGATCTGGGCCTTCTCCATCCCGCGCAGCAGCTCGTCTATCCCGCGGGCAGACAGCACCCGATCCCGGGCGATGACATCCAGGTCGCCGGTCCGCGGGTCCTGCGGGAGGTATCCGATCGGTTCGGTTCGCTCGACCGCGCCCTCCGCCGGCAGGGATTCGCCGGCCAGGACACGGCACAGGGTGGTCTTGCCGGCGCCGTTACGGCCGACGAGGCCGATCCGGTCCGACGGGCCGACGCGGAACGTCGCGTCGGAGAGCAACAGTCGGGGGCCGGCGCGCAGCTCGACGCCGGTAGCCGTGAGCATGTGAGGTCTCCTGAGGGGGCGAGCAGGCCTGAAGGGGGGGCTCCGAGGACTCGGGATGCCCGCCGCGTCTTAGCTCGCCGTGAACACGCAACCGATGATACCCGGCCGCCGGCGGGACGGCCGGTCACCACCGCCTGGCTGTGCCGGATTTCGGGCCGCCGCGCCTGGCGGAGGGGTACCCGACGACCTCAGCTACCGGGCGGCCCCGGGCACATGCCGTCAAGTTGGTCGACGGTTATTTCGCCGGCCTGGCTCGCCAGCCGGTGGTCGTAGCAGGCACCGGCACTGTCGGCGTAACCGTAGGTTTCCTGCTCGGCCCCGTTGAAAACGATCCCGGTCGCGTCCGCCGTGCTCATCGACTCGTCGAATGACGTCCAACCGGTCTGCTTACCGTCGACGGTGATGGTCGAACTGCCGTTGTCCGTGAGGTCGTAGCTCGTCAAAAGGTCGGAGACGATGCCGTAGACGGCGTGCGTAGCTACGACGGTGGTTTGGGCATCCGTGGCGGTCGTCGTGGATTGATCCCAGGTCCAGTCACCGTAGTCGACGAGAACCGCCTGCCGGTCGCTCTCGCCCATCGACTCCTTGACCGTTGTTGTGACGCGCTGGCCACCGGCAAAGGTCTCTCCCACGAAAGTCAGCGTGTGCGAGGCGGTGTCCAGGTATGGCACGCCTTGCGTCGTCGGATCCGTGATGGCATCAGTGGGCGCGGTGGCGCCGGTCGCGCTCAACAGAGCACCCTTGGTGCGACCACCGCGATCAGCCGTCCAGCCCAGCAGGTTGGCGGCCAACGCCCAGAAGTCGCCGCCCTGGAAGCTGGTGTCGAAGACACCTAGCGTCACCTGGTGGGGCTGACCGTCGGTGAGTAGGCCGACGAAGGGCGTGAGGTCGACGTCGTAGGGCCGCAGATCCCACGCGCGCGGCGACGGGATCGGCTCCCACAGGCCAGGCCCGGACGCGCCGGTGTAGGTCACCGGGTAGGCCGGAGCCGCCCCGGCGAGGCGGCCGTCGATGAAGATGCCGATCTCGCGGTAGGGCGTCCCGGCGCAATCCCCGGGATCAGCCCACCAGAACTCCTCGCACGGGCCATGGGCGTCGGCATAGATCTCCGCCGAGAGCCGGCTCAGGTCGCTCGGAAACGTCACCGGAGCGCCAACTCGCTGACCGTCCCGGCTTACCGTCAGCATCGGTCCGCCCCCGCCGGTCGACGAGACCGGCAGAACCACATCCGGGTGCGCACCTTCGGGTGTGTTGGCATCCGTCTCGTAGAAGGTCAACGAGACCACCGTGTGGTAGACGCCGGTGTAGGTCGCGTTGTTGACATTGTCGAGTTCCACCTGGACCGGCTGGCTTGCTGTGAGCAGCGGAATGATGTCGGTGACGTCACGCTGCACGGTCCAGGTGATCGGGTTCCCGGTGCAGCACGGCTCCGATGTGCTGCCGTCGAGAACGACCGCCCGGCCGATCGCCACGTAAACGTCGCGGTCGAACTGCACGCCGGCCACCGTGCTGGTGAGGGTGAGCACGACCTTCGACCACGGGCCGGGGCAGCCCGCGGGCGGCGCGTAGGTGCCGTTGAACGGCGAGCCGTAGGAATTCGCGAAGTCGTGCGTCATGAGGATCTCGGTGCACGAGGGGGTGCTCGGTACCGGGATCGGACGGTCCGCCTCGACCTGCTGCTGCGTCCCGGTCGGCAGGCCCAGCTGCGGGGCATCGGCGGCAGCCTGCCCCACGCCCGCCACCACGGTGAGGAGCACAGCCGTCGTTGCGAGCGATCGAACGCGTCGCACCCAAGACCTCCCCGGAGAAGCGCCGCCAGGCGCCGCAGGCCCTACTTCGCCGTCGCGCCTCGCTCTCCTGCATGGCGAACGGACCTCTTGCCGTGCGAAAGGCGGAAGCCGGCGGTCAGCAAGCAAGCGGAGGGCGTGGGATTCGAACCCACGATGAGGATCACTCCCCATAGCGGCTTTCAAGTCTGCCCAGAGCCGTTTCGGTCGCTGTTGATCAATGTTGATGCGTAGTGTTTTCCCAGGTAAGAAGGCATATCGCGGGTTAGCGCGGATTTCCACGCAACTGGTTCGGGGCAACGGGTCAGGTGATTTCGTAGCGCAGGGTGCGGTTTCCCCACCAGGGGACGGTGGTGTTGTTGGGCAGGTCGGCTTGGCGGAGTACGGGTG
>Ga0307372_10007416_pt1 | contig 15715 bp, 16 predicted proteins | sample OX1MG_FD_202533 | JGI IMG/M metagenome (GOLD analysis project Ga0307372, IMG submission 202533) | Soil microbial communities from Risofladan, Vaasa, Finland - OX-1 | ecosystem: Environmental > Terrestrial > Soil > Coastal area > Acid sulfate soil | place: Finland: Risofladan, Vaasa | collected... | reverse complement strand
GCATGGAGGTGTCGCTCGTTGATGACAACCTCGTCCAGACACTCCGTGCGTATTGAGCGCACGACGCGTTCGCCGATGCGGCGGTCGCTTTTGCAGTGGGCACCGCAGCTCTTATGGCGTTCATTCATGGCTAAAAGTAGGAAGCGCTGCTAGGCAGCGACTATTGGCGATAGCCTCTGCATTCGATCTCAGCGGAGCGCCGATCGGGAAATGGTCCTCCAGCACTTCCTTGGTAAGGAAAAGGTCCCCGGTTCGAATCCGGGCGTGGGCTCCATCACCCCCTTTCGAATACAAAAGTCCAGCTTTCATCCTTAAATCACTCGCCAAAAGAAGTCTTTCATTTGTATGGGGGAACCGCGTCGATCCGCTCCATGCCCTAGGCGACGGGGCGTCGGCCGCAATGACCGCGCCTGCGCAGTGTCTGCTGCAGGTGGGCGTATCCGTTCGCGGTGCGAGCTCACCAAGCTGTCTAGGCCGAGTGACTCCCATTCGGACGGTTATTAGTGCGGAGCCGACGAGCCAAGAACCGCACGGCATCAGGGTGAACACGCGATCAGTCCGGGCGCGGTGGACACGCCAATGCTCAGAATCGCCGGCGTGGAAGGTCCACGCGTCTGGTTGGCATCCCCCGAATCCGCGCCCTTGTCGGGCTCTAACCTCCGACTCGACCCAGCCGATCGTGATACTTGATCTGGCCCGCGTTGACTCGGTAAGGTCGCCGGCAAAGAGCTGGGCCAGGCCCGGCGTTGTACCACAGGAGTTGGCTCGATGAGCACCACTACCGTTCGTATTACACGCCGGGCGACCTTCGCCGCCGCGCACGTCCTGTGTCGTCCTGAATGGAGTGAGGCTCGCAACCAGGAGGTTTTCGGTGCCTGCTCCGGCGATCACGGCCACAACTACGTGGTCGAGGTCACCGTTGCCGGCGCAGTGGATCCGGAGACGGGGATGGTCGCCAACCTCAAGGACGTGGACCGTGTCCTCAGGCGCGAGTTCATCGACCTAGTCGACCATAAGCATCTCAACCGAGACGTTGAATGTCTCCGCGGGATCGTTCCGACCGCAGAGAACGTAGCCCTCGCAGCATTCACCAAGTTGTCACCTCATTTCGCGCCAGCGCGGCTGGTGCGCCTGCGCTTGACCGAGTCGGAGAACAACGCCGCCGAGGTCAGCTGCGAATGAGCGCCGCCCAGCCTGCCCAATCCCTTCCCGTCGAGGAGCTCACGACCATCACTCGGCAGATGCTGATCGCGCTCGGCGAGGATCCGAAGCGCGAGGGTCTTGCCGACACTCCGCGGCGCGTAGCCGAATCGCTGACTTACCTGACGGACGGTTATGGTGTCGATCCAAGACAGGTCGTCGGCACCGCACTGTACGAGCACGAGGGCGACGACTTGGTGACCGTCCGCAACATCCCGTTCTACGCTCTATGCGAGCACCATGTCCTTCCGTTTTTCGGTCGCTGCCACATCGGCTACCTACCCGCGGGCAAGGTGATTGGACTCAGCAAATTACCGAGGTTGGTCGATGTGTTCGCGCACCGCCTTCAACTTCAGGAGCGGCTCACCCGCCAGGTCGCGGAAGCGATCGATCGTGTGCTGCAGCCACGAGGTGTCGCGGTTGTGATGGAAGCGCGGCACTTGTGTGTCGAGATGCGCGGCGTTGAAAAAGTGGCCAGCGATACAGTGACCTCGTGCCTACTCGGAGGGTTTCGCGAGAATGCTGCCCTGCGGGCCGAGTTTTTGGAGCTGGTCCGGAGGTAACGCAACGGCTTAGCGCAGCCGCCATTGGCGACACCCGTTAGCAAGACTTCGGCAAGATGGATCTCGTCCCCAGGCTAAGTTGCTGCTTTTGTTACTGCACATCGGCGATGGTGCTCGTATCAGGCGGATTGTGGTGCGGTCTTTAGACCCCCCTTCCGCCTGAATGCTGTGGCACGGCTGTGTTCCCGAGATCACGCTGGTAGCTAGCCCTTCGACAGGTACTCCTGAACAAGCGTCTTCGCATCAAGCTATGGCGCAGGTGCCGTCAGCAGTTGCGGGATTTAGGCTGCCAGGCTGGGCACGAATAGTTCGGGAACGAGAGCGGACTTTGGAAAGTAAGGCGCGCCGGCTCGGGCATCTACGTTTGCAGGAGGACGCTAGAACGCCGTCCGAACAGATATATGGAGTAAATGGAGCGGCTACAAATCCTCGCCTGGCGACAAATTTTCACGTTGACACGCACGGGCTGGGTGCGATGATCATTGCGGCCCCGGTGGATTCAAAAGGCGCAAGCCGGACGGGTTCGCTGGGGTCACTGCTTCTCGCGGTACGACCACGAATTCAAGTGCTCGATGCACTCCATACAGGCTGCTCGCTCTGTCGCGCGCGTGTGCGGAGGGTTCTGGCGATCAGGAATCAGGCACTCCTCACTCCTGTGTAACGGAGGCTAGGATTACATGAGCATCGAGCGACGGGCGCGCCAAGGAGGGCTGGTTTGTGCCGGCGGCCAGACCGAAAAAGCCCTGTGCAGCTGACCGCTGATGCGGGCGCAGGGGGAGATTCTCGAGCCCGAGATCGAGGAGGTCAAGAGCGCGAGCGTCCCTCGGGGGGCAGACGACCAGCCCGACGAGCAAGCGCCGTGGCGGGCGATGGCGGATCTGTCTCCTCTTCTCATGGCCGTCCTCACGACCGAGGGGCGGATCGTCGACGCCAACATCGCGTTCGCACGCGCGGCGGGCGTCATGCGCGGCAGTCTTCGCGGCGCCCGCTTCGCGGACTTCGTGGATCCCCACGACCGGGCCAAAGCCGTCAAGGCGTACCGGCCGCCGCTGCAGCAGAGAAGAGGGTGGGAGCTCAACCTGCGGACGAAGATGGTGTCGGGCATGTATTCGTTCGACTGCTGGCCGCTGCGGCGAGCGGAGCAGTGGCTTCTCGGGCTGATCGGCCGCGACCTCAGCGCTTCGGGGATGGACATGTGGGCGCCCGAGGACGAGCAGCAGTGATCCGTCAGGCCTGCGCCGAGCGTCGGCGCGCCGAGGACGTCCAGGCAGCTACGAGCACCAGGTAGGCCGCGCCGATCCCGATCAGGCGCCATCGCAGGGTGACGACCAACCCGAAGACCAACGGATACGAGAGCATGCCCACGGCCGCGGCCCTCCACAGGCCGATCGGGCGTGTCAGCACCACGAAAAGGATCAGCGCGATCGCGAAGGCGAGCGGGTCGAGCACCAGCCCGCCGCCGACGAGACAGGCCACGGAGCGGCCGCCGCGGAAGCGTGACCAAACAGGCCAGGCGTGCCCGGCCATGGCGAGGATCACGCCCGCACACGCGGCCCACCAGCCGCCGAGGACAAGGCCGATGAGCGCAGCCGCCGCCCCCTTGCCGATGTCGGCGGTGAGCACCGAAAGGCCGGCGCGTGGGCCGAGAAGGCGCCAGACGTTGGCCGCTCCCGGATTGCGTTCTCCGGCGAGGAGTGGGTCGACGCTTCTTCTGCCGGCGACCCAGCGGGCCGTCGGAAGCGAACCCAGCAGGTAACCGATGACCGATGCCGCGACGACCGGCAGCACCAGCTGCCCTGTTGCCGGATCAGGCAATCCGCAGCATCTCACCGGCCAGGATGCGCAGCTTGCGGCGTGCCGGCACCACCGCCCGCGCACGCGGCTCGGGACGCCCAAGCCCGCGTTCGACCTCGAGCAGGATCGCCCGGTACATCTGGGCTGCGCCGCGCACGACCCGGCCGCCCTGCCGCAGATAAGACACCCCGGCGAGCCCGCGCTCGTACCAGTGCTGGGCGATCGCGATCTCGATCTTCATCTGCATGACGCGGTCGCCCGAGGCCAGGTCGAACGACTCCCGGGGCAGGTAGCAGCGGCCGCGCGCGGCGTCCTCCGCGACGTCTCGGAGCACGTTGGTCCGCTGCAGGGCTATGCCCAGAGCTCGCGCGGCGCCGTCCGCCTCGGGCGCGGTTGTGCCCAGCACGGCCGCCATCATCCGGCCGACGGTCCCTGCGACGCGGTAGGCGTACAGGTCGAGGTCAGCCTCGGTCCGGAACGCCACCGCACCGAAGTCCTGCTCCTGGCCGGCGCAGAAGTCCGTCACGGCATCTAGCGGAAAGGCCGGGTGCCGCTCTCGCAGGTACTCGAGGATGAGCTCCTCGCGGCCCACCGGGCTGCCGCCTGCCGCCCACGCCGCGACCTCCTCAAGGCGGCGCGGAGCGCTTGGGTCGCCGTCGTCGACGAGGTCGTCCAGCGTCCGGCAGACCAGGTAGAGGAGGATGACGTCGTGGCGGGCGGCGGCGGGCAGGAGGCGGGCCGCCAGCCAGAAGGTCCGGGCGTGCCGGCTCATCGCGGTCACGGCTTCGGCCATCAACGGCGAGGTCAAATCCGTCCCTCCATCGCGTCGCGGCGGATCAGCTCGCTGGTCACGGACGCGGTCATGAGCACACCTGGTACTCCCGCGCCCGGATGCGTGCCCGCCCCGGCGTAATAAAGACCCTGCACGTCGCGATCGCGATTCGGCTGCCGGAAGTAGGCGGACTGCAGCAGCAGCGGCTCAGGCCCGAACGCGTTGCCATCGGGGCTGGCCAGCTCGTCGCGGAAGGTGAGGGGCGTCCAGCGGTGCTCGACCTGGATCGAATCGCGGAGGCCGCTCAGACCCAACCCGTCGGGCGACTCGAGCACATCGAGGATCCGTTCGCGCAGCGGCTCCTCGGCCTCGGACCAGGCGAAACCGGAGCCGAGGTTCGGCACCGGCAGCAGGACCGAGATCGACTCGCCGCCCTCGGGCGCCATCGCCGGCTCGGTCCGTGACGGGGCGTGGACGTAGAGGCTCAAACTGGCCGGCATCTGCCGCGTCACCGTGACGTCATGGATGAAGCCCCGGTAGTCCTGCCCGACCAGGAGCGTGTGGTGCTGCAGCTGGGGGAACTTCCGGTTCACCCCGAGGTAGAGGAGAAAGCAGCTCATCGTGAGGCTCGGGATCCTGCCGTTGAGCCCGAGGAGCCTGCGCCGAGTGGTGACCACGTCCGCGTTGCTCACGACCACGTCCGCGCCGACGCGATCGCCGGATGCGGTGTCGACCCCGACCACTCGGCCTTCACGCCGCACGATGCTCGTGACCGGGTCTCCGAAGCGAAGCTCGCCGCCTCGGCCGACGATCCGCGCCAGCGCCTCGACGACCGACCACATGCCGCCGTCCGAGTACCAGACGCCGCCCTCCGCCTGGAGGTAGGCCAACGTGGCGTAGACCGCCGGGACGCGGAATGGATCTCCGCCGATGAACAGCGGGTGGAAGGCGAATGCCTGCCGGACGTGGGGCTCGCGGAAGAAGCGGCCGACGAAGCCTTCGACGCTGCGCAACGCGCCTAGCCGCGCCATCGCCGGCACGAGCGACAGGAAGTCGCCGAGCTTGAGGAAGGACCGGTTTCCTGCGACGAGGATCGCTTCCTCGTAGATCCTTCGACTGGCGGCCATGAAGTCGTCGTAACGGCCGGCGTCGGCGCTGCTGAAGCCGGCGATCTGATCGACCATCTGCGCGCGATCGCCGTTGAACATCAATTGCCTTTCCTCGCCCTCCCAGGAGATCCGATAGAAGGGGTCGAGCCGCCGCAGCTTGAGCTCCCTCGCGGTCGTGGTGCCGGCTGTGGCGAAAAGGTCGTCCAGCAGCTCCGGCATGGTGATCAGCGAGGGACCGGTGTCGAATCGCCAGCCGCGATCGCAGATCCGGCTGGCCCGGCCACCCGGTTGCGGTCGCCCTTCGACGACGGTCACCTGGTGACCGGCGGCCAGCAGGTGAACCGCGGTCGCGAGACCGCCAAAGCCCGCGCCCACGACGACTACCTTCATTGAGGTTGCCCCGCGAGCTCGGTGCCGCGCCAGACCGGCCGGCGGCCGCGCAGGCCGTCGGCCACGCTGAGGCCCATCGCCCAGAGGGTCGCCGCCCAGGTGATCGGGTGCCACGCAATCGTGGCCAGCGGCTGGCGCTCGCTGATAGCGACCGCTCCTCGCAGCACCAGCAGGCCGATCAGCCCGACCGCGGCTCCCAGGAGGGCGGGTTGGTCCTCGGCGATCCATGCGGCGACGAACGCGCAAGCGGGCACCAGGAAGACCATGGCCAGCCCGGCGATCCCCGCCAGGGCGATGGCGAGCGAATGGCCGCTGTATGCGTAGTACATCCGGCGCCAGGCCGCGGCGACCTGCCGTGCGGACCTGTAATGCCTGGTCGAGCCCAGGTCTGCGCCGTGGAGCATGCGGACCGGCCGGCCCGCGTGGGCAAAGAGGCGCGCCAGGTCGACATCCTCCTGGTCGGAACCGCGGATCGTGCGGTGGCCGCCGAGCTCCATGTACTCGGTTCGCCGTGCGACCATGAACGGCCCGTAGGCCAGGGGCAGGAGTGTCAGCGGCCAGAGCGCGACCTGCATCAGCGCGAAAGCGGGCATCACAGCACGCTCGGCGAATGTGCTCATGTCATATCGGGTCAGAAACGAGATGAGTCCTCCGCCTCGGGCGACCTCTGCTGCTGCCGCCTCCAGCGCCTTGTCGCCGAGCTCGGTGTCGGCGTCCAGGAAGACGAGAATCTCGCGCGAGGCCAGCATGGCCCCACGCCACGCCGCCCAGCACTTGCCGGTCCAGCCGTCCGGCCTCTGGCCCGCGGGCACGACTCGGCCGAGGGGGCCCAGCGTCCGTGCGGCCGCGGACATCGTGCGGTCCGTCGACCCGTCATCCACGACGATCACCTCAACGTCGCGCGGCAGCGAGCGCAGGCAGGCCGCGATGTTCGCCTCCTCGTTGTGCGCCGGGACGATGACCGAGATCCGTTCCCATCCAACGGTCGTCGCGCGACGCCGCATGCGCAGGCGGTTGGTGGCGAATATCGCGAGCAGGGTGAACACGCCGGCCGCCGAACCCCAGGCGATCAGCTCGAGACCGGTCACGCGGCCGACCCCCCAGGCCCTGAGCAGGACCTGCGTGATCAGAAAGCCGGAGAAGAGGTTCATCCCGAGGAAGCCCTTCCAGGCACGGCGGGCCTGCAGCTCCGCATCGCCCGCCAGGCACGATGCCGCCAGCAGCGGGTAGGGGAGGAGGGCGGCGGCCGCCACCAAGGCGGGGCCGCCCGCGCCGGCGACGATCGCGGCTGCACCGCTGTAGAGGATCACCGAGGCCAGCGCCGTCGGGCGCGCACCGAGGCTGACGGCGATCGAGCCGATTCCCGCCTCGCGATCGAACTTCACGTCCTGGATCGCGCCCAGCGCCTGGGAGGCGGCGCCCCACAAGAGAAACGCGACCAGGTATCGCCACGGCATGGCGCCGATCGCCGCGCCGGCGAGCAGCGCCCCGGTGGCGCAGGGAAGGACGAAGTGCAGGGAGGACGTCAGGGCGTCGAGCCCGGGCACTTCTTTGGTACGAAGAGGCGGCACGGAATAGACGAGGGCCACTGCGGCGGTGGCAGCCAAGGCGATCCCAGCGACGGGACCTCCGAGCCAGGCCAGGAAAGCCAGGAAGGGAATGTTGGTCACTGCGATCGCGCTCCACAGAAGAGCGCGCCGATCCGGAGGAACCAATCCGCCCTCGACGGCACCGTTCTTGCGCGGGTTGCGGCGGTCGGACTCGTAGTCGAACGCGTCGTTGGCGCCGTAGAGGAGCAGGTTGTAGGGCGCCAGGAAGTAGACGGTGCCGGCGATGAGCGCCGCGGTCGGCCGGCCGACTGCGATGCCGCAGGCGAGGCACGGCAGCGCCGTGTTGACCCAGCTGAATGGCCGGCTGGCCCGGAACAGCTCGGACAGCTTTCGCAGCGCGTTCCAGTTCCATTCGTGGACGGTCACGGCGAGCGAGTAGAGGGCCGCTCCGTAGAGCAGGTCCTCGATTGGCATGGGGCCGATCCGGATGCCGCTGATGAAGCGGCCGCCGAACGTGAAGATGCCGTTGGAGACGAGGACCGAGTCCGAGACGACGGTCAGCGCCGCGAACGCGGCAAGCCCGTACCAGTACGCCCGCCGGGCCAGCAGTCCGTGCAGCCCGGCGAGCGAGACGCCCACGAGCACGGCGGCCGAGGCAGCCAGCGTGTACTCCATCACTGGCGGCCACCCGGCGCGCCGAGCAACCTGCCCGCGCCACGCCACAGGACGACCGAGAGCACGACCAGGAAGGTCAGCAGGAAAGGCTCTTCGAACGAGATGCCCGGCGGAAATATCGTGACGCTGAGGTGAGGGTCGCTTCTGAACCATCCACGGGCGGCGCCGACGGCGTCTATGACGAGGAAGACTGGCACCGTCAGCGCGATGGCGCGCACCAGGCGGGGACCGAATGCGCCCAACCTGAAGCGGCGGTCCAGGAACAGGATCCCGGCTGCCGAGAAGAGGATTGAGGCGAGGTAGATGTAGCGCGTCATGCCCACACGGCGAAGGTAGCCCGGGTTTGGGCCGACCGGTCTGGCGGTGATTGAGCTGCTTAGACAGGGATCTAGACGCCGGCCGAACCGGACTGTGTCGCTACGCGGTTCGGGGCTGTGATCCCAGGCGGCGTTGCGCCAATGCCACGCGCACGGATTCGCGGAATCCGACGGGCGTCAATCCCAGCTCTGCCATGAGCAGAGGCCGTTCCGCGATCAGGTCGTGGCGAAGGCTGGATACGAGCGAGCGGGCCACGTTCATGTCGACCCTGGCGACAAGACGGAGCCAGTGCGCGGACAGCTCAGGAGACAGCAGCGGAACCGGGAGCATGACGGGCTTGCGCCCACGCAGCTCGGTAGCGGTCACCTCGAGCATCTCGCGGTAAGTCAGCACGTCGGGACCGACGAGGTCCAGCTCGCGAGCGCCCGCGATTCGTGCGGCACCGGCCAGGCCGCGGACGGTGTCGTCGATGGACACCGGCTGGCAGAGGCTCGCGAGCCAGCGTGGGGCGATCATCAGGGGAAGGCGCTGGGAGAGGGCATACAGGATCTCGAACGAAGCTCCTCCGAAGCCGACGACGACCCCCGCTCGGACCGCGAGCGCGCCCGTCTCTTGAATCAGGGTCAGACCGACCTGCCGCCGGCTCTCGAGGTGAGCCGAGAGCTCGCCCTTCGGGTAGAGGCCGCCCAGATAGATGACGCGCGCGACCCGCTGCCTGCTCGCCGCGCGCGCGAAGTTCTCGGTCGCGCTCTTCTCGCGTGCGGCGAAACCCGTGCCCTCTGCCATTCCGTGGACCAGGAAGTAGGCGAGGTCGGCTCCCTCGAGCGCGCGATCCACGCCGTCGCCGCTCTCCAGGTCACAGCGCACGAACTCGACGCCAGGGTCCGCGTTCGCGCCCGGGTTGCGCGAGGCCACCCGAACCGAGCAGCCTGCGTCCCGCAGGGCGGGCACCAGCCGGCGTCCGATGAAGCCGGTTCCACCGAGCACGACCACGCGTTCGCCGGCGGCCGGGTTCAAGCCACCCCGAACACCGAGAAGGTGGCCGCGAGCACGATCCCCGCCGAGGTGATGACCGAGCCGGTTGAGCTCACCCCGGTCAGTATGCCTTTGCGCGTGCCTGTGCGGAGCGCTTCCTCGCGGACGCGCGTCATCAGGAAGATGTTGGAGGAGATCCTCCGCCGCCACGACGTGGCGGACGCCTCTCGGGACGATTACCTGCGCCAGGTGGCGGACATAATCGCCGCCGGCGTGGAGCACATCGCGGACGTGGAAGCCACTCCGGGCTGAGTCACCAGCCGGAGGTCCCGGTGCCCCCTTTGAACGGTCCTTCGATGCCGGCCGTGATCCAGCCACCGTAGAAGTCGCCTGCCTGCGCGGTCACCCGCTCGTCGTCGATGAAGCAGGCGTCAACCCGCCCGGGGTAGAAGGCGATGCAGTCCTTGAGCATGCGGTAGGCGGGGAGGGGATCCGCGTAGCTCCATGCCGCGGAGGCTGACTCGCGATGCTCGCCGACGATGTCGAAATAGGAGGCCTGGCCCTTCCACTCGCACACCGTCATGCCGCTCGACGGCTTCAATGATTCGAGCCGCACATCGGCTCGCGGAAAGTAGATCGTTGGTGGGTGGCTGGTCTCCAGCACGCGGAGGGCTGAATCGCTGCGGGCAACAGTCAGACCGTCGAACTCGACGCGTGCGACGCGGTGCAGCGTCTCGACGCGCGGGGGGCGCGGGTAATCCCACACCGATTCGCTCATGAACCCAGTCTAGAGACGCAGCAGCGCGGGGTTGTCGAAGTGCTTGTCTAAGCTACGTGGCCAAGCGCATCAGGTCTCTGGTCGAGGGGACTTACGGTGATTGCATAACAACAAGGGGGTCAGACCACATGAGCGATCAACAGCCGTACAAGGTCGAGCGGACCATCGAGGGCGTCGAGATTCGGCGGTACCCGCCGATGGTTCTCGCCACGGTGCGCGAGATGCCTGACAACGAGGCGTTCGGCATCCTGTTCAGATACATCTCGGGAAACAACCGCTCGACCCGACGTGCAACGGGCGAACGGATCGCCATGACGGCGCCGGTCTTCTCGGCGAGCGACTCGTTCTCGTTCGCAATGCCGTCCTCGTATTCGATCGACACGGCGCCCATGCCACTGGACTCCCGGTCCATCCTCGAAAGGATGCCGGCTCGCCGAGTCGCGGCCCTCAGGTTCTCCGGCACCGCCCCCGAAAAGACGGTTGCCGCCAAGAGCCGGGAGTTGCTGGATACGCTGGAAAGACACGAGCTTCGCGTTTTGGGGTCGCCGTTCCTGATGCGCTACAACGCGCCGTTCACGCCGGGCTTTATGCGGCGAAACGAGGTCGGCGTCGAGCTCCTCCCGGCTGGCTGATCACGAGCCGCGGTTCTACGCTGACGGCTCCTGGTTCCCGAGAGAAAGTGCTACGGGGACGAGCGCAACAGTAATCGCCCTGGGTTGGCAATGGCCACAATTGCTGCCATGACGGAGATGGCCCTCGACCAGAACTATTTCATTCCGGGTTAGGTCGTGCGCTACGACCTAGGGTGCAGACCGTGTCGTCAAATAGGCCTGGAGGGCGCGCGCGACCCGGGCCGACGATCGCTCGGCCGGAGCTATGCCACGCTGGCGGTGGGGTGGGCGGGCGCCAGCTTTTCCAGCTGCTGCCACAGCTGTGAGGCGAGCTCGGGATCGTCGGCCGGCGGGTTGACCGCGGCGGGCCGTGAATCCACGAAGTAGGCTCCCGTCACGGTGGCGACATCTGGCGAGGTGGAGACGTACACCGAAGTCCTCGCGGCTGCCTCTGGACTGATCATCAGCGGCCTTCCGAGTGCCCAGGCGATGGACAGCAGGCCGCCCCGACTTCCCAGCCGGGTGCGCACGAAACCCGGGTGAACGGCGTTGGCGGTGACCCCGGTCCCGCTGAGGCGTCGGGCGAGCTCCTTGGTGAAGAGCAGCACGCCCAGCTTGGACTGTGAGTAAGCGGTCTGCATCCAGTATCGGCGGCGTTCGAACTGGAGGTCGGTGACGTCGATGGTGGCCGTCCGCTGGGTGGCCGAAGAGACATTGACGATCCGCGCCGGGGCGGATGCGCGAAGCCGGTCCAGCAGCAGCGAGGTCAGGTAGAAAGGCGCCACCAGGTTGACCGCCAGGGTCATCTCGAGTCCGTCAGCCGAGAGGTGGCGGCGTTGCTCGAACACGCCCGCGTCGTTGATCAGCACGTCCAGCCGGTCGTAGGTGTCGAGGAAGTGACCGGCGAGCGCACGGATCGAGGCCAGCGAGGCCAGATCGGCCATCAGAACGGTGACTTGGCCGGAGTCCGACGCGGCGGCCACCTCAGCCCGCGCCCGCTCACTGCGGTCCGGATCGCGACCGACCATCACCAGCCGGGCGCCACGAGCCGCCAGGGCGGTGGCCGTGGCCAGCCCAATTCCGCTCGTCGCCCCAGTGATCATCACCGTGCGACCTGCGATCCACTGCGTGTCTGTAGCGGGCACTGAGTTAACTGTGGACTTCGCCGATGCCCGCGTCGGCAGTCGAAGGACCCTCCCGGACCGGGCCGCTCGGACTCCGGTTCCGCCGCGGCGAGCTGGGTCGGAACCGCGGCAGGCTTTGCGGTGTAGAAGCTCTGATGAGACGGTCGATCGGGGTTGCATCGGTCGCGTCGTTGTGATTTCGCTCTGGGCGCCTATGTAAGCCAACCGCAAGCTGCCGGCGCCGCTGTTTCGCACGGCGCAAGAGTTGGGTCGCCCTGCTGGCCAGGCCGATGCATCTGCTGCGACTATCGCCAGGAGCCACCTGCCCGGCGACGCCCATTGCTAACAAGGCGCGGACCTACGACCAGTTCCGCCTCGCGCCGCCTGCAAGCGAAAGTCGGCCATTCCAGGACGCGCTGTCAGGGACGTGGAGCAACGGGATGATGAGCGTCACGTCGGCCGAAGCTATGAGGTCGACGGCCCCCGGCGTGAACGAGTACGAACTGGCGGCCGTCGCGCTGCTCAAGTTCTTGCTGTCCGGCGCACGGGGGGAGGGATATCGAGCCATCGTTGCGACGGGGACTAATGCGTGGCACGGCCACTACTTCCGATTGGCGTCCACGCTTAAGGACGGCGAGTTGCTTCTGTACGACTACGCTCCGGACTTCCGGTACTACAGGAGTGACATCGGTCGGATGTGGCCTGTCAACGGGACCTTCACCAAAGCGCAGCGCGCGTTGTACGGCTACATCGTCGAGTACCACCAGACACTCTTGCGTCTCCTCAAGCCGGGTGCGTCTCCGAGAGACGTGCTCGACGTCGCGGCTGAAGAGATGCGCCTAGTGCTGGAAAAGACGACGTTCGCAGAGCCTCACCATGCACGGGCAGCGCGCACCGCGCTCGAATTTCGCGGGCACCTTTCCCACCCTGTAGGAATGGCTGTTCACGACGTCGGCGAGTACAGGTCCGGCAAGCTTGAGCCAGGCATGGTTATCTCAGTCGACCCGAAGTTCTGGATCCCGGAGGATCGGCTTTACATTCGATGTGAAGACACCATTCTGGTGACCGATAACGGCGTTGAAGTTCTTACGGCCGGAGCGCCGCTAGGCCCAGATGCGACCGAGCAGACGATGCGTGAGATCGGAATGCTCCAGAGCTTGCGCGGTTAGGCGATCAACCCTGCGTCGCGGTTTCGCGCTTTCAGCGAGACCACGGCCTCACCCGACCGGCTGATGGCGAATCGACCCTCGGCCACTTCGACTTCGTCGCCCGTACGGATGAGGTCATAGGCTGACCGCGGAAGAACGACGACAGGAACGATGATTCCGTAAAGAGCCTTCGCGACAATCGCGCCAAGGACCAGGATGTCGTCCACCTCAGCGAGCACGATCGCAATCGGGTGAGTTCCTAGGCGAACCGCTTCAAGCAGCGTGCTCGTACTCGAGCTGGAGCCGCGGCCAAACGGCATGACTAAGACATTTCCCGCAATCACGCTCCCGCGTTGTGGGTGGTGGGCGTCGATGATGGTTCCAGTATCGGGATCGAGACCGCCCCACAGGCTGAGCGGTTCCGTCAGAACTGCGGCCGTGCCTGAGGCTGAACCCAGTACGAGCGGCTGAAACTCGTCACTCATCTGCGGTTGGCAGAACTACTTGTCCGGCCACTGCTGACGCGACGCAGTCATCCAGCGTGCCGAAGACCACCTCGTAACCAAGATTCCCTGGGGCGTAGTAGGCCCACTTGGCTGAGTTCGTCATCACCAGGCCGTTGGTGTGCCGAAGAATCGGCTTCAGATAAGTGCAGGTGTCCGCAACCAGATCGATGCCAAAGTCATCCAGCAGCCGCTTCCAGCCGCGCTCTTCAACTTGAAAAATCGTCTCGCGCGCGGCTGACACATAAAAGTCGACGTCCGCGTCTCGCCTCTTTCCATCGATCAGCGTCATAAGGCGTTCGAACTCCTGGAGTGAGAAGTGCGGCGTCCCCACGCTGACTGCCACAAGGCGACCGGTTTGCGACGACGTAAGTTCAGATTGCGCGTTGCGCAACATGCTCGGCGTTACCAGAATCGTTTCTCGGGCACGCGTACCTTGCAGTGCTTGATCGAGAGTTTTAGCTTCGGGCGTAACACCGACGACATGGAAAAGCGCCACGGCTCCGGAGGAAGCGGCCGCGGCACCGAAAGCTTTGAGTGCGTCCTCGTCAGGAATATTCGCCGCGCCAACGATCACCGGAATCCTGTTGCCGGTAAGCCTGCCTACCACAAGCCCAAGGAGGGGCCACAGGAGTTCGCTAGTCGAAAACGATACGGGCAGGCCTGAAACATCAAAGACGACCTCACCACGGCGGTTCTCGGATATGTGGAGACCGTGTTCCGGCACCTTTCCGGTGATGGCCGCGCAAATGTCAATGAAGTCACCGTAACGGTCGGTGCGCGCCCCGATGACGGAGTTCACGAAGACGATCGCGTTCGACTCCGCCCAGGCGATCTGCTCACCGAACACCGGCCGGTCCTTGAGCTGGTAGGGCGCGCACGTCCAGGTAGGCCGGCATCCCATCGACTGATAAGCCGACATCAGACGTCGGCCGCTCGCGATGCTTGCTCGGTCGCTGCGGTTCAGTTCTGGATGCAACAGATCGACCGCTCCCACGTTGAGCGTTGTTGGCACGCGGACGCGCGCGCCGCCCTCGAGCAGCCGTTCAGCGAAGTCGAGGCCCGACTGTCCGTGAAACAGACAGCTGTCGATGTGAGCTCGGGTTATCTCCATGAGCCGCTGGGAGCCAATGGCCCGCCCGTAATCGGTGACGATCTCCATCGCAAACTTGGCGGCAGCTCCATGAGCACCGCGGAGGACGTCCGTCTCTTCTGCGGTTAACTCCATGCGATGTCGTCGGACTTGGGAGCTCTGTCGGCCGCAACCTCTGCGACCTCGAGGTCCTGGGCCGCGATTCCAACCGATTTAAAGACTGTCCACCCGGTCCGAAGAGGGGGCGGATTGGTCAGGAGCTTCCCGATCTCGATCAATCGATCGCGAGTCAAGTAGCCATGATCGATCGCTTGGAGAAGGTCGCCAGCTTCGGCCATAGCAGCCTCAAACTCATCAATGGCCACGATTCGTGCGTCCCGAAGCAATTCTGGGGGAAGCTCGCACATCTGCGCCGTGAATGCACCCACCGCATTGACGTGAACCGTCGGCTTCAGTTGATTGGCGTCGAACAGCGGTGCAGTCGACGGCGTCGCGGTGCATATGACGTCAGCGTCTCTAACCGCGTCGCCGACGGCCTCCACTGGAACAAATTGCACCTTCGGTAGCTCGTCTCGGAGCTGCACGGCCAGCTGTCGAGCTCTTGCTGCGGTTCGGGACGCGACGCGTACTTCCCTGATCGGCCGGACGCAACACACTGCGCGGATCTGGTCTGCACTTTGGGCTCCGGCTCCAATCATTCCAAGAACGTGTGAGTCTGCTGGCGCAAGCAGAGCGGTCCCAACTCCACTGGCTGCCCCGGTCCGGAGTGCGGTGAGTGAAGTGCCGTCGATGAGCGCTCGGGGCCTGCCCGTCCTGCCATCGAAAAGGATGACAAGCGCCTGTATGGCCGGCAGACCCGCGGTCGGGTTGTCGGGCCGGATCGTGAGCGCCTTCAGAACCGTGGCACCTGACTCTCGATCCCGTGCCATCATCGCCAATGCGGTTCCGCGCTCGAGCACCAGTCGCGTCGGCTGCTCTACGGTTCCAGCCGACACGTTCATGTAGGCCCTGCGGACCGCATCGATCGCGTCCGGCATCGGCACTGCTTGGCGAAGGCGGTCTGCCGAGATGAAGAACATGGCGATTGCTGCCGCAGCATCGTAGCCGAAGCC